>Ga0164300_10000015_pt1 | contig 20175 bp, 15 predicted proteins | sample Whisoiple_226_MG_FD_109710 | JGI IMG/M metagenome (GOLD analysis project Ga0164300, IMG submission 109710) | Unamended control soil microbial communities from upstate New York, USA - Whitman soil sample_226_MG | ecosystem: Environmental > Terrestrial > Soil > Agricultural land ...
GGCCTGGGCCGCCTGGCGCTCCTGGAACTCGCCGTGCACCTCGTAGAAGTACTCGAGCGGCATGTCGATCTCGGCGAGGCGGCGTTCGGCCTCGGCCACGACGGCCCCGAGGTCAGCGGTGTCGACGTTGGCCCCGATGGAGACCCTCCGCAGCCCGTTCTCGTGCTGGACGTTGCTCGGGGTGGCGGCGATCGAGACATCGGCGACATCCTTCATCGCGACGTGCCCCCCGCCGGGGACGTCGAGCTGCAGGTTCTGGACGTCCGAGAGGTTGGTGCGTGACTGCGGCACGCTCCAGACCTGCACGTCGTAGGCCTTGCCGCCGCGGAAGATGTCACCGACCTCCTCGCCGGCAAGCATGGTCGCCGCGGCCCGGCGCACGTCGCCCGGCTTGATGCCGTACTTCCTGGCCTTCTCCAGGTCGACCCGCACCTCGATCTGGGGGACCTCCTTCTGGAGCTCGACGTGCTCGTCGACGATGCCGTCTACCGAGCCCAGGACCTTGGCGATCTCGTCGGCCTTCTCCTCGAGCACCTTGAGGTCCTGCCCGTAGAGCTGGACGACGACGGCCTCGCCCTCGCCGGTCAGCACCTCGCGGATGCGCTCCTTGAGGTAGGTCTGCACGTCCCGGCGAAGGCCGGGGTACCCATCGACGACGGACTGGATCTTGGCAACGGTGGCGTCGTAGTCGGCGTCCTGGTCGACGCTGATCCAGTTCTCCCCGAACTCCGCGCCGACCACCTCGTCGGCCAGGAGCGCCTGTCCGATGTGCGCGCCGAAGTTGCGCACCCCGGGGATGGCCTGCAGCTCCTTGGACGCGGCCACGGTGATGCGGGTCTCCTCCGGCAGCGACGTGCCCGGCTTGGTCACCCAGTGCATCAGGAAGTCGCGCTCCTTGAAGTCCGGGAGCAGGGACTGGCCCAGCGTGGGGTAGACGGCGATCCCGGATGCGGCGATCGCGCCAGCGGCGATGAACGCGGGGAGGGGCCGGCGCACCACCGGGGTCAACAGGCGCTCGTAGCCTCGGTGCAGCACGCGCACCAGAGGAGAGGGGCGCTCGCTCAGCCGACCGCGGGACAGCAGGATGAGGGACATCGCCGGTGTCAGGAGCAGGGCCACCATCAGGGAGACGAGCACAGCAAGGGCGTATGCCGTGGCGAGCGGCTTGAAGAACGACCCGGTGAGCCCGGTGAGGAAGAAGATCGGGAGCAGCGCGGATGCCTCGATGAAGCAGGCGTAGACGATCGCGCTGCGGACCTCGAGCGCAGCCTCGAGCACCACCGACCTCGTCTCGGGTGGGTTGGGCATGGCTCTGGCCAGACGGAGCCGGCGGACGATGTTCTCGACGTCGACGATGGCGTCGTCGACGATGGCGCCCAGGGCGATGACGAATCCCGCGAGCACCATCGTGTTGATGGTGACTCCTCGCCAGTGCAGGATCAGGAGCGCCGCCATGAGCGAGACCGGGATGGTGACCACGCTGACCAGTGCGGCCCGCCAGTTCAGCAGGAACAGGCCGAGGAGCAGCACCACGAGCAGCGAGCCCAGCAGCAGTGAGTCGGTGAGGTTGTCGACCGCTTCCTCGACGAAGGTGGCCGGCCGGAAGATCGAGGTGTCGACCTGCATGCCGGGCAGTCCGGGCGCGAGCTCCGCCATCGCCGCCTCGACACCCTCGGTGACCTGGAGCGTGTTGCCCCACGGCAGCTTCTCGACGATGAGCATCAGGCCCTCGCCGCCGTTGATGACCGCGTCGCCGACGAGCGGCTGGTGGTCCTGCACGACGTCCGCCACGTCGGCCAGGCGCAGGCTCTTGCCGTCCTTGTTGTTGACGACCACCTCGCCGAGGTCGTCCGGGGAGGCGATGGGCAGCACATGCCGCACGTTGAGGCGCTGGTTGGGGGTCTCGATGAAACCGCCCTTGCCGACGACGGAGCTGTTGGTGTACTGCAGCAGCCCCGAGTCGAGGGAGTCTGCCGTGACGTCCATGACCTGCTCGAGGGTGACGCCATGTTCCTTGAGCTTGTCGGGCTTGACCTGCACGGTCAGCATGTCGATGCGCTCGCCCCAGATCGCGACATTGGCCACCCCGGGCACGCGCAGCAGTCGGGCGCGGATCTTCCAGTAGGCCGTCATCGACATGTCGATCGTGGACAAGGTGTCGGATGAAAGCCCGATCTTCATGACGCGACTCGTCGCCGACAGCGGCTGCAGGATGAACGGGGGCGCCGCCCAGGTCGGCAGGGTCGGCACGATGGCCTGGAGGCGCTCGTTGACGAGCTGGCGGGCGGTGATGAGGTCCGTGCCGCTCGTGAAGATGAGCTCGATCGAGGACAGCTGCGACACCGACTTCGACCGCAGCTCGTCCAGTCCGGGCACGCCCTGCAGAGCCTGCTCGAGTGGGACGGTGACCAGGCTCTCCGTCTCGGCGGCGGACAGGCCGAGGCACGGCGTCTGGATCTCCACCCGGGGAGGGGCGAACTCGGGGAAGACGTCGACCGGCATGTTGGGCACCTGGGTGATGCCGAAGAACATCAGGGCCCCCCCGAAGGCAACCATGAGGAAGCGGAACCTCAGGCTCTGGGTGATGATCCAGCGGATCATGGTGCAACCCTCCCCGCGCTGTCGTGATGGCTGTGGGTGTGTGGCGCGCCAGCCCGGCTACTGGCCGAGGCCCGTCTCGACGCCGAAGAGCTCAGCGGCGCCGACCGTCACCACCGCGGTTCCCGCGGGTGGTCCGGCGGAGAGAGACGCCCGGCCGTTGGCGATCTCGACGACCGTCACCTCCGCGCGGACGTAGACGCTGTCCTTGGGGTTCGTGAACACGAAGGTCTGGCCGTCCGGGTCGTAGAGGATCGCGGACTCCGGCACGGTCAGTCGCGCGGCGCCTCGCCCGGCCGCCACAGGCTGAGTGGCGAGCCCGAGCCGCTGGGCTGCCTTGCCCTGGAGGGTGATTCGCGACGGCTGCCCGTCGATCTCCTCCACCTTGGCGGCCGTGCTGCCCGCAGCAGCCTCGGCTACGGGCTCGCTGCAGCCGGCGAGCGCTCCGCTGCCCAGGACCAGCGCGACGGTCAGAGCGGCGGTCCGGCGTCCGATGTGCAAGCTCATGATGTCTTCCTTCACACGCTTCGAGAACTCAGCCACGACCCACCGCCGGGCTGGTGGGAGGCAGTGGCGCGGCAGACGCCGCCTCCCTGTTGGCGCTGGTTGCGTAGCGCCCGCCGAGAGCAGGGAGGACGAGCATCACGGTGACAACCGTGGTGACCAGGCCGCCGAGCACCACGACGGCGAACGGCTGGAGGGACTCCAGACCCGCCCGGGGTCCCAGGACGAGCACCGGCAGCAGGGCCGCGGCAGCCACCGCAGCCGTGACGACCACCGGCATCGCGTGCTCGGCGGAGGCCTCCGCGTAGGCGTCACTGACGCTCCTGTGCCTGGTGAGCTCCCGAGCCCGGGTCACCAGCCTCAGTGAGGCCCGGACAGCCAGGGCCAGGATGGCGAGGAGGCCGGCCACGGTGGCGAGAGTGAGCTCGGCGCCGGTGAGGCGTGCCGCAACCAGACCACCGAGGAGGCACAGCGGCAGGGTCAGCAGCGTCACCGCGGCCAGCCGCCAGCTCTCGAAGGCCGACTGCAGGAGCAGGAAGACCACCAGGAGGGCGAACGCCCCGAGGACCATGGCGCCCCGCTCGGCATTCTTCTGCTCGGCGTAGTCGCCCAGGACCTCGGCGTGGTACTCCATCGGGAAGGAGACGTTCTTGAGGGCGCCCTTGACGTCATCCAGGACCGCGTTCAGGCTGCGGCCGCTGACGTCGGCCCTGACGTCGACCCGGCGCGACACGCCGTCGTGGCTGATGCTCGTGGGCGAGGGGGCGACGGAGACGGTCGCGACGTCGCTGAGCTTGATGTGCTTGCCGCCAGGGGTGTCGAGGACCAGGTTGCTGACGTCGCTGACGTTCTCGCGAACCTCGGGCGCGCTCCAGACCTGGACGTCGAAGACCTTCTGCTGGTCGAACAGGCTGCCGACGTGGATCCCCGAGAGCAGGGTGGTGGCTGCCCGTCGCACGTCGCCGGGCTTGACGCCGTGCTCGCGCGCCTTGGCCAGGTCCACGTCGATCTGGATCGTGGGCTCCTGGGCCTGGTTCGCGATCACCGGGTTGGCCACCCCGTCAACGGAGCCCAGCAGCGCGTGGACCTTGGTGGCCTGCTCCTTCAGCGTGGCCATGTCCTCGCCGTAGAGCCTGACCGTCACCGGGCTTGACGAGCCGGTGGTGAACTGCGCGACGCGCTCGGTCGAGTACGTCAGCACCTCCCGCTCCAGGCCCGGGTAGCCCGCGACGACCTCCTGCACCGCCTCGACCGTGCGGTCGTAGTCGGCGTTCTCGTCGATCGTGAGCCAGAGCATGCCGCCGTTGGCGCTGGAGTGGGTGGCGGACGTGACCGCCCGGCCGAAGTGGGAGCCGACCCCGCTCACGCCCTCGACGGAGCGAAGTTCCTCCGTGACCCGAGTGCCGACACGGCTCATCTCGGCCAGCGATGTGCCGGCTGCCCCGTTCCACTGGACCAACAGATGGGGCTCGCGCATGGTGGGCATGAGTGACCTGTCCATCACGCCTGGGAGGGCGAACGCGGCCAGGCCCAGCACTCCCACTCCCGCGGCGGCGAGCGCCGCCACGGGACGCCGGAGGAGTGCTGCGAGGCCGCGCCGGTGGGCGCGCCGGCCGTGCCGTGCCACCGCGGACTCGGGGCTCTCGGGTAGGAGCAGGGTACACAGGGGCGGGGGCACGGTCACCGCGACGAGAAGCGAGGTGCCGAGGGCGAGGAGGAGCGTGAGGGCAAAGGGGGTGGTGAACGCGCCAGCAGGCAGGCCGTTGAGGAAGATGAGGGGCAGGCAGGCCGCGGCAACGATGACGGTGCCGTACGCGATGACCCGTCCAGACGCCACAGCCCCGGCCCTGATGCGGCTGTGAGCCTCGGTGTCGTCCGTCCCGCGTCGGTGTGACATGGCCTCGACGCTGCTCACCCCGTCGTAGATCGCCGCGACCAGGGCGGCAGCGAGGCCGAGCGTGACCATGCCGTCGAGCGTTCGGCCGAACAGGTGCAGGATCAGTGCGGCAGACCCCAGGGACAGGGTGGCGGCCACGAAGGTCACCAGCGTCCGGCGCCAGCTGAGCAGCAAGGCGAACAGGACGATGAGGGCCAGCCCCGCTCCGAGAAGGCCTGCGGTGCGCAGGTTTCCGGTGACCTGCTCGATGTAGGTGGCGGGGCGGTAGACGGAGGTGTCGACCGTGACGCCGGTGAGGCCGGGAGCCATGGTCTCCATGGCATCCTCGACTGCTGCAGCGATCTCAGAGGTGTTCTGGCCCGGGAACTTGTCGACCACGATGAGGAAGCCGTTGCCGGTGGCCAGGCGGGCGTCGCCGATCAGGGGCTGGTGCTCCTCGACGACCGTGGTGACGTCACCCAGCCGTGTCTGGGTCGCGGAGTCCTCGAGGACGACCTCGGCAAGCTCGTCGGCGTTGTGGATGGGCACCATGTGCTGGACGCCCAGACGCTGGTTCGGGGTGTCCACGAACCCCCCGGTCCCGGGCGTGGACGCCTCGAGGAAGCTGAGGGGCGAGACCAGCAGCGCGTTGCCGGTGGTGTGCACGACCTGCTCGAGCGTCACGCCCTTCTGCCGCAGCTTGTCGGGGTCGACCTGCACCTGCACCTGCCGCTCGCGCTGGCCCCAGATGGCGACGTTGGCGACGCCCGGCACACCCATCAGCTTCGGCCGGATGGTCCAGCGGGCGAGGACGCCCAGCTCGATGGGGGAGAGGCTCTTGGAGGAGATGCCGATCATGGCGACGCGGCCGGCCGCAGACACCGGCTGGATCATCTGTGGCGGCGCCGACACGTTGGGCAGGGCATGCGCCTGGGTCATACGCTCCTGGACGACCTGCCGGGCCTTCAGGGGGTCCGTGCCGCGCTCGAAGGTCATGTCGATCTTGGACAGCCCGGGGACGGATTCGGAGTGGATGTGCTCCACCCACGCCACGCCATTGAGCAGGTCCTGCTCGAGGGGGACCGTGATCATCTGCTCGACCTCTTGGGCCGAGAGCCCCAGCGCCTCGGTCTGGATCTGCACGGTCACCGGGGCGAACTCCGGGAGTGCATCGACCTTGGCCTGCGGCAGCTGCCACACCCCGAGCGCCACGACCGCAATCGCGAGGGCTGCCACTGCCTTGGGCAGGGTCAGGCTTTTGTCTACCAGCCAGTGCAACATCTCGTCGCTCCCCAGGACGAAATCCAATATGGCGGCGCCCGTCGCCACGAGGTGGCGAGCTGCGCGATATCGGTGGGTCCCAGAGAGGCTGGCCTGTCTAGCCCTTATGGGCCTACCGGGCTTCGAGAAGTCCTGTGACAACGGTAGGGATAGGGGGATAAGAGAGCCTGAGCCAAAGGGGTGAACTTGGCCCCCGCCAGATGGTGGATCGCGGACTCAGACGCCTTCTACGCCACCGGCGCGCAGCGGCTGATGTGACGGGCAGGCCTACTCCTCAGGGTCCCAGGCGATGAGCTGGTCGAACAGCCGTCGGTCGCCGTCGAGCTTCAGGGAGTCCAGCGGAATGCGGCCGTACATGACCAGGACCAGCTCACTGGCCGTACCTCGGGCGGAGGCGTCGGGCGCGTCCGGGTCCTCGCCGGCAACAGTGGCGGACACTGCGCCGGGTTGGGGCAGGCGGGCGGTCCGTGCGCCGTCGGCGGAGAGCCAGAGGCGCCAGGAGCGGCCCTCGGTCGCGTGGTAGTCGACGGCAGCGGGCTCGTGCGGCCAGGCGCTCGTCGTTGCGCAGCAGGGGACAGAAACTCCTCGACACCATCGAGTGCCGCCTCGTCCGGCAGCGGTTGAGGGACCCCCACGGTGAGCTGGGCGTCGTACGTGTGCACCGCGATCTCCTGGAGCTGGTGTCGGGCGACGGCACCGCAGGTCTGCGGCGACTGCGACGTCCCCCACCACGTCCAGCAACCGAGATCCGGGCCGGCCTCCCGCAGCGCGTCCAGGAGCTGCTGCGTCGATGCGGCCAACCAGGCCAGCAGGGCCTCGCGCTCCCGGGGCGCAGCCGGGGCACCCTCCGGCCCGGGCCTGGCCGGGGGAGCGACGGCAGTTCCGGGAATGGGTTGGCCGACGCCTCAGTCCCCGGGTCTTTGCGCAGCAGATGGTGGGTGGGGGTTCCCTGCGTCGGTGAAGCCCTCGGAGAGATACAGCCTGCAGGCGCCCTCGTTCAGGCGGTGCACTTGGAGGAGCGTTCCGGTGTTCTGCTCCTCCGCCCGGGCCACGACCCAGCGCAGCGCACTTCTGCCAGGTCCACGCCCTGGAGCTCCGGCGCGACCTCCACCAGTTCGAGCCCCACGTCCCGGCTCGCGCTGGGCGTTCTCGTGAAGGTCGACGGGGCCCCATTGCGCACGAAGAGCGGGCCAGGCTCCGGGGGCTGTCGGCCCCTGTCCAATTGCGGCGATCGCGGCATGTCAGGAGGCGGTTGCACCTGGCCAGCAGCACAATTCACCGCATGGCTGACTGGCGTAGCGATCGGATCGGGTCGGCTCTTCGGGGAGAGAACCCCACCGTCATGGCCCGTCTGCCAGGCAGCATCGCAGTCATCGGCGACGTCCAGTGGCTCCCCGGATACTGCGTCCTGCTGAGCGAGGACCCTTCGGTGCAGCGGTTGTCGGACTTGGCGCGCGAGGAGCGGTTGGCCTTCTTGGACAGCATGGCCTGCCTGGGCGAAGCGGTCGAGCAGGTGTGCAGGGAGCTCGACCCGGCGTTCCGGCGTGTGAACCTGGAGATCCTGGGCAACACGGACCCCTTTCTGCACGCTCACGTGTGGCCTCGCTACGACTGGGAGCCGTCGGACATCGTTGGCCGCCCCGTCTGGCTCTACCCCGCCGTGAGATGGTCGGACCCCACGACGCGACTGAGCTCGAAGCACGACACCCTCCGACAGATGATCACCGAGCGCCTCGGTCCGCTCTGCGATGGCTCGGAGCGGACGCTCAGGAGACATCGCGGGCCTGCTCGCGACAGGTGGGGATGAGGCGGATCCATCGTCACCAGCGGCCTCAGCGCCGGCCAGAGGTCGTCGATGTCGGTGTCGTACCGGTCCTCCAGGCGGACCACACCCGTCCCGTTCCCGGATCGCAGCGTCCCCACCACGCGTGTCCTCGCTGGTGTGTCCTTGCACAGTGGTCCAAAGGCGAGAACCCCCGGACTCGATGAGTCCGGGGGTTCTGGTTCCTCAGGTCTGTGACCTGCGGATTTGGTGCGCCATCAGGGACTCGAACCCCGAACCCGCTGATTAAGAGTCAGCTGCTCTGCCAATTGAGCTAATGGCGCAACGGATGGAGAGGTTAGCACCAGTTGCGCCGAAGGTTGAAATCGCCCGGCAGAGGGCCTATTCGGGCCCGGAGCGGTGCCGGCTCAGCGTGACGGCACCCGCCGCGAGAGCCACGGCGACAGCGGCCGCGAGGGTCCACAGGAGCGCCGGCGAGGGGCCGCTCGCGGCGTCGCCGGGGTGTGGGGGAGTGGCCGCCGAGGCTGCACTCGAGGCGCCTGACGGTGGCTGGGTTGTGCCGGTCGGCCCGACCGAACCTCCGCTTGCGGCAGTGGAGGACATCGAGGCTGACGGGGTCAGCCGGACGGTGAACGCCGCCGTGTCGGAGACGGGGTGGCCGTCGGCGCTGACGACCCTGAAGGTGACCGAGTAGGTACCCGACCCGAGCTGCCGGAGAGGCTGGGTGACGGTGGAGCCGTTGACCGCCGGCCGGCCTGCGACGACGGATGCGCCCGCCCCATCGGTGACGGTGACGGCCGCGAAGCTGGAGCTGATCGGCTCGCTGAACTTCAGCACGACGGCGGGCGGCGGTGCCGTGACTGTCGACCCAGCTGCTGGGGTCATCGACGTCAGCGCAGCGTGTGCGGACGCTGCGAGGGCGGTCGCGAGGGAGGAGAACACCGCCAGCAGCATGGACAGCACCGCGACCCAGACCGAGATCCGGATGACGCGCCTCTTGCCTTCAGAGTCCATGAACACGCCCGCCATCTTCCCGCACTGCCACACCGGGCCCCTCCGGAGGGCCTCCCCGGACCCGACGTGACCCCAGGACCCCAGGACCCCAGGACCCCACGATCTGCGGCGCGGGCGGCTCTCACCCTCCAGGGGGGATGCCGGCATCCCCTCCTGGTGTCTAGGTTCGGCGGCAGCGGGGGATCGCGCCGGAGACCGGGGCTCGCGACCAGCCAGGCAAGGCTCGAACACCCGCACCGTTCCGCTCTACCCACTTCTACCGAGGGAGCCGACAGTGGCCAACCAGGACACGACCCCGGTGCTCGACACCATCGCCGCCATGACTGCCGCCTCGCTGGAGAACTGTGACCTCCCTGCCGACAGGCTGCTGCTGGTTCGCATCGCCGCCCTCGCCGCGGTTGACGCCCGCCCCGTGTCCTACCTGGCACACGTCGGCCCCGCCATCGAGTCGGGAGTGACCATCGAGGACGTGCAGAACGTCCTCGTCGCCATCGCCCCGATCATCGGTTCAGCCCGGACGATGAAGGCCGCGGTCAACATCACGGAGGCACTCGGCTTCGCGATCGCCATCCTCGAATCCGAAGAGGCGTAACACCTAAATCGGACGGCGCCTGGTCCGACCACGAAAGGGAATGACGATGGGTTCAATCACGACCGACTTCTGGGACGTCCTGCTGTGGAGCTTCTGGTTCTTCATCTGGATCGCCGCGCTGATGGTGTGGTTCCGCTGCCTCTTCGACATGTTCGGCGACAGCACGCTCAGCGGCTGGAAGAAGGCCGGCTGGGCACTCCTTCTCATCTTCGTGCCATGGCTTGGCGCGCTGATCTACCTCATTGCCCGAGGCCGGAGCATGACCGAGCGGCAGTTGGCGGCCGCCTCGCAGCAGCGGGCGGAGCAGGAGAAGTACATCCAGCAGGTGGCGGGCACCTCTCAGGCCCCGGCCGACCAGATCGCCAACGCCAAGGCACTGCTCGACTCCGGAGCCATTTCTCAGGGCGAGTTCGAGGCGCTCAAGGCCAAGGCGCTCGCCTGACATCGTCGAGGTGACCGCAGCCGGCGAAGCTCGCTCTGACGGCCATGAGGCGGGGCACCCAGCCACCGGGCAAGGCACCTGCCCAAGCGGGCTGGTAACGGGTGTGGGCCGTGCCCCTCGCGGAGGCACGGCCCACCTTCTCGTGGGGTGAGTGACGGGACTTGAACCCGCGACATCTGCGACCACAACGCAGCGCTCTACCAGCTGAGCTACACCCACCAAGCCGCACGACCGGTCTTCACAGCCGGTCGCGGAATCAGCGGCGCCTATCGTACCTGCTTCTGAGGGGTGCTCATGACCACCCCTCTGCCACACGGCATACGGCCCGCTGTTCAGGCCTCGATGATGTGACGGGACGCGATCGCGCGCACGGTGTCGGTGTCGGGGCCGGGCGGTGGCACGAAGACGGCCTCGCGGTAGTAGCGCAGCTCGGCGATCGACTCCCGGATGTCGGCGAGCGCGCGGTGGCCACCAGCCTTCTTGGGCGAGTTGAAGTAGGCCCGCGGGTACCAGCGGCGCGAGAGCTCCTTGATGGAGGAGACGTCGATGACGCGGTAGTGCAGGTGCGCCTCGAGCTCAGGCATGTCGCGGGCGAGGAACCCACGGTCGGTGCCGACGGTGTTCCCACCGAGTGGCGCCCTGCGGGCCTCCGGAACCCACTCCCGGACGTAGTCGAGGACCTGGGCCTGGGCCTCGTCCATGGCGATGCCGTGGTCGAGGTCGGTCAGCAGCCCGGAGGTCGTGTGCATGTCGCGCACGAAGTCGTCCATCTGCTCGAGCGCCTCGGCCGGCGGCTTGATGACGAGGTCCACGCCGTCGCCGAGCTGGTTGAGCTCGAAGTCGGTCACCAGCGCCGCCACCTCGATGAGGGCGTCCTTGGCGAGGGAGAGGCCGGTCATCTCGCAGTCGATCCAGACAATCCGGTCGTTCAGTGAGCGCTCCGTCGGGTTCTGTGCCACGCGCACACCCTACGGCCCGCTACGGACAGCCGCCGTCGCGAGAGGCAGGCACTAGCCTGCCCGCATGACCTGGGGACCGACCAACCAACAGCAGGGGTATGCCGCGGGGCCGCCGAGCGCGGCCGGCTACCAGCCCGCGCCGGTGGCCGGGAACCCCACGTCCCGGCCGATGATGCGGGGTTGGGTGATCACGGGGCTGGCGGTCATCGGGTTCGGGCTCGGGGCGCTCGTGCTGGCCGCCTACTACGGGATGACGCTCGGCGTGGTCACCACCCTGCTCGCGATCGTGCTGGCGGCCATCCCGCTCACGATCGTCATCCCCACGTTCCTCTGGCTCGACCGCTACGAGGCCGAGCCCACGAAGTACCTCGTTGCCGCGTTCCTGTGGGGGGCACTCGTCGCCGCCCTGCTCGCCGGGCTGATCAACACCAGCGCGCACGTCGTCTTCTCCAGCGCCACGAACCCCGAGCAGGCCACGCTGGCCACGGCCGTGTTCTTCGCCCCGGTGGTCGAGGAGGCCGCCAAGGGTCTGCTGGTCCTGCTCGTCTGGAGGCTGCGGCGCCGCGAGTTCGACGGCATCACCGACGGCATGGTCTACGCCGGCATCGCGGCCGCCGGCTTCGCGTTCACCGAGAACATCCAGTACCTCGGCCTGTCCTACGCCGAGGGCGGCGAGCAGGTCCTGACCGCCGTCTTCATCGCCCGGTGCCTGGTGACCCCCTTCGCCCACCCGATCTTCACCGTCATGTTCGGCATCGGCGTGGGTGTGGCGGCCACCACCCGGAGCCGGGTTCTGAAGGTCGGTGCCCCCATGGCCGGCTACATCCTGGCGGTGCTGCTTCACGGGATCTGGAACCTCGCGGCCGTCAGCGGCGGTCAGGGCCTCATCGCCGTGTTCCTCCTGGTGGAGATCCCGGTGTTCCTGGCCTTCATCGCCCTCATCGTGTGGGCCCGACGCCGAGAGGGCCGTCTGATCGGCCGCTACCTCATGCCCTATGCCGACGCGGGCTGGCTCAGCCCTGCCGAGGTGCACATGCTCTCGAGCATGAACCGTCGCCGTGGGGCGCGGCTGTGGGCCCGGCAGACCGGGGGCCGGGCTGCCCTGCGCTCGATGCGCTCCTTCCAGGACGCGTCCAGCGAGCTCGCCCTGCTGCGGCTGCGGATGCTCCACAGCGCGGCAGACGCCCACGCCCTCGAGGCCGAGCGCCGGCTGCTCGACACGATCGTGACCCGGCGCCGCGAGTTCGCCGGGGTGCCGTACTAGCGTTGCGCCGGTGCGAACCCTCGAGCTGGCAGAGTCCCTGCGTCCCGACCTCGTCGACCTCCGCCGTCGCCTGCACCAGGTGCCCGAGCTGGGTCTGGAGCTGCCGATCACCCAGAGCCTGGTCCTGGAAGCCCTGGAGGGCCTGGACCTCGAGGTCTCGGTGGGCAAGGAGCTGTCCTCCGTCACGGCCGTGCTGCGCGGTCGGCGAGGGGACACCACATCGTCGGCGCGCCGTCCCGTCGTCCTGCTGCGCGGCGACATGGACGCACTGCCGGTGGCCGAGGACCTCGACCTCGACTACGCCTCCACCCACGAGGGGCTGATGCACGCCTGCGGGCACGACCTGCACGGCGCGAGCCTGGTCGGCGCGGCCCGCGTCCTGCACGAGATGCGAGATGAGCTGGCCGGCGACGTGGTGTTCATGTTCCAGCCCGGCGAGGAGGGCCCCGGCGGCGCGGACCTCATGGTCCGGGAGGGCCTGCTCGAGGCTGCGGGCCGCCGCGTGGACGCGGCATACGCCATGCACGTCTACTCCGCGGAGTTCCCCCGCGGGGTGTGGTTCGGCCGCCCCGGCCCGCTGATGGCGGCCGCCGACGAGGTGCGGGTCCGCGTCGTCGGCGAGGGCGGCCACGGCTCGGCCCCGTTCCGCACGAGGGATCCCATCCCCGCTGCCTGCGAGATGGTGCTCGCCCTCCAGTCGATGGTCACCCGCACCTTCGACGTCTTCGACCCGGTCGTCGTGACCGTCGGGCGGATCGCCGGAGGGACCAAGGACAACATCATCCCCGACGACACCGTCTTCGAGGCCACCCTGCGGACGCTGTCGGAGGAGAACCGGGTCGCCGTGCGCGAGCGGATCGAGCGCCTCGTCACCGGCATTGCCGCCGCCCACGGGCTCACCGTCGAGGTCGACTTCACCATCGGCTACCCGGTCACCGTCAACGACGTCGACGAGTACGCCTTCGCCCAGGAGACGATCGTCGACCTCTTCGGCCCCGCCCGGTACATGACGATGGCCGAGCCCGAGATGGGCTCGGAGGACTTCTCGTTCGTGGGCCAGCTGGTCCCCAGCGCCTACGTGAACCTGAGCGTGTGCCCCTCCGACGACTGGGAGCACGCCCCGGACAACCACTCGCCGCGGGCCGGGTTCGACGACGCCTTCCTGCCGGACGCGGCCGCCCTGCTGGCCGAGCTCGCCCTGCGGCGCCTCAGCCGCTGAGCACCCGCAGGGTCAGCGGGTCCGGCGCCAGCACGGCGACGGCGGCCACGTGGGACGGGTCGCCCAGCTCCACGTCGGCGAGCTGCACCGGGCCGTCCAGCGGGTGCTCGCCCCGCCAGGACACCAGTGCCGGCGGCTCCTTCGGCCCGGTGACGATGACCTGGCGGGGGTCGACGACCAGGCCGTGCCCGCTGGCCTTGAGCACTGACTCCTTGCGCGCCCACACCTGGGCCCGCGCCCGGCGCAGGGCCTCCCCGTCGAGCGCGTCCAGGGCCGCCACCTCGACCTGGTCGAGGGTGACGACGTTGAAGCCGTCGAAGTCGCTCTCGTCGAGCTCCTCCACGTCGACCCCGACCTCCCCGTCACCGGAGAGGGCGACGACGGCCAGGTCGCCGGCATACGACAGGCTCACGAAGAGTCCGGGCTGCCCTGTCACGCGCGGCTTGCCATGGCGATGGCTGCCACAGGTGGCGCACGTCCGGTCGAAGCGCACCGTCTCGGGCGCGGCCCCGAGCCACTCGCCGACGCCCGTGCGCAGGAGGGCGTGCGCGGTGGCGTAGCGCGTCGGGTTGCTGCGCCGTGCGGCGCGCTCCCGCTCGCTCGGGTCGAGCAGGTCGAAGAGGGCGGGGTCATCACTGACCCGGCGCCACAGGACCTTCACCTCGACTGCCACGGGGCAGATCATCGCAGGCCCGCGCCGGTCGGGGCACCGACTGCCCGCGGGCAGGTCGCGGCGCTCCCGGTGAGTGGCGGAGTGCGCACCGGCTGCGCCTCGCCCCTCTAGACTGTGCCCGCCGGCGCGAGCCCGCCGGCACGCCTCCGTAGCTCAGCTGGATAGAGCAAGGGCCTTCTAATCCCTAGGTCGCAGGTTCGAGTCCTGCCGGGGGCGCCGAGTCGCCGAGGGAGAAGCGGTCGAGCACGTCGTAGCGGGGCCGCCGACGAGGTCCCTCTCCCAGGTGGGACTCGATGAGGGCGACGTCCTGCGCCACCCAGGACGGGCCGGCATACCCCTCGAACACCCGCAGCCATCGCGTGACCTCAGAGGGGCGGCGCAGCCGCGCCAAGGTCAGATGGGGGTGGAACGGCCCGCCCTCCGGGGCTGCCCCCGCCTTCGCGCACACCGACCGTATGCCGCGGGCCAGGTGCGCCAGCCCGTCCCCCTCGTGCTCGACCCCGGCCCAGAGCACCCGGGCCGCGTACGGGTTGGGGAAGGCGCCGCTCCCGGCCACCCGCAGGGGCAGCGGCGCTCGCCGTCGCGCGGCCCGGGTCAGTCGGACGACCAGGTCGTCGAGGACGCGGTCGGGGACGTCGGGCATGAAGGCAAGTGTGAGGTGCCACTGCTCAGGCGTGGTCCACCGAAGGTCGGGCCCGGCCTGCTCGCGCGGCTCGAGAAAGGCGGCGAGGTCCTCGATCGCCTCGGGAGGCGGCACCACCGCCGCGAACAGGCGCATGCGGTCATTGTGGCGTGCCGGAACGCCTCCGAGCTCGCCCACGACTCCTGCTCCCATGGGGGACCAGCACCGGCCAGGACAGCGCCGTGAGTGCTCACGCGGTGGGTCCGGTTCCCGTCGAAGACTTTGAGGTTCCTTTGGCCAACACCGGTGCGGCCGTTCGTTCCGTATGTCCTGGGTTGGTTAGTCTTGCGCCGTGAGTGGGCCAGGGGACGAGAGCACGGCATTGCTGGGTGCGGTAACGGCATTGCGGGCAGAGGTGGCCAGCTCCCGCCTCCCACTCGACATCCCCCAGACACAGGCCGCCAAGGTCCACCGGGAGTCGCTGCTCAAGCAGCTCGATGACTACGTCGTGCCCCGCCTGTCCTCCCTCGACGCCCCGCTGCTCGCCGTCATCGGAGGCTCGACGGGCGCCGGCAAGTCCACGCTGGTCAACTCCATCGTCGACGCCGAGGTCAGCCGCTCCGGAATCCTCCGCCCGACCACGGTCAGCCCGGTCCTGGTCCACCATCCCAAGGACCGCCACTGGTTCGCCGGCGACCGGGTGCTGCCCAGCCTGAGCCGGGTCACAGGGGGGACCGGTGAGGACGGCCCGGGGTCGGTGCGTCTGGTCGCCTCGAGCTCCCTGCCGCCCGGCATGGCGCTGCTCGACGCCCCGGACATCGACTCGGTGGTCTCTGCCAACCGGGCGCTGGCGACCCAGCTGCTCTCGGCCGCCGACCTGTGGCTCTTCGTGACGACGGCCGCGCGCTACGCCGACGCCGTCCCGTGGGAGCTGCTGCGCCAAGCCTCCGAGCGGGGCACCGCGGTGGCGATCGTTCTCGACCGCGTGCCGCCGGAGGCCATGACCGAGATCAGGTCGCACCTCGCGTCGATGCTGCGCGAGCAGGGCCTGGCGACCGCGCCCATCTTCGGCATCCCGGAGTCGGCGCTGACCGCTGAGGGCCGCCTCCCCGAGGGCGACGTCGAGCGCCTGAAGTCCTGGCTCACGGCCCTGGCCAGCGACGCCCGCGCCCGGGCCAGCGTGGTCCGCCAGACCCTCTCGGGCGCGCTGGACTCGCTCAACGGGCGCACCCTCGAGCTGGTCGAGGCCAGCGCAGCCCAGCAGGCTGCCACCGACGCGCTGCGCTCGGCCAGCGACCACGCCTACGCCGAGGCCCTCGCCCATGTCGAGGAGGGGATGACCGACGGGACGCTGCTGCGCGGGGAGGTGCTGGCCCGCTGGCAGGAGTTCGTGGGGACGGGCGAGTTCTTCCGGCAGGTGGAGTCCGCGGTGTCCCGGCTGCGCGACCGCATCACGGCCGCCGTCAAGGGCAACCCCCCGCCCTCCGGAGACCTCGGCGAGGCCCTCCAGACAGGGGTCGCTGCGCTCGTCTCGGCGCAGGCGCAGGGCGCTGCGGCCGCTGGCGCGCGCGCCTGGCGCATGCTCCCGGGCGGCCCTGCCGTGCTGGGGGAGCACCCGGAGCTGGCCAAGGCCTCGCCCCCGCTGGAGAGCGCCGTCGCCCGCCTGGTCAGGGACTGGCAGGGCGAGGTGCTCGACCTCGTGCGGTCCGAGGGACGCGACCGGCGCACCACCGCCCGCATCGCGGCATACGGCGTCAACGGCATCGGCGTGATCCTCATGCTCGTCGCGTTCGCGCACACCGGGGGGCTGATCGGGGCCGAGGTCGGCATCGCCGGCGGCACCGCGGTGCTGGCCCAGAAGGTCCTCGAGGCGATCTTCGGTGACCAGGCCGTGCGCGAGATGGCGGCGAAGGCGCGCGAGCGCCTCCTGAAGCGGGTGCGCGAGCTGTATGCCGAGGAGCAGGCGCGCTTCGCCGCCGCGGTTGAGGGCGTGGAGATCGACAGGGACCAGGCAGAGCGTCTGGCAGAGGCAGCAGCAGCGGTGAAGGCGGTTCGATGAGCCCGTTGAAGATGGGCAGCAGGCAGGTCAAGGCACTCACCGCGGAACAGCTGGCCGCCAAGGCGCAGTCGCTGGAGGCTGCCCTCGACGCCGGCGGCGACGAGCTCGACCGCAGGCAGACCATGGCCGGCGCCGAGATCGTCGCGAAGGTGCAGGCACGCACCGCGCTCCGCGGTGGGCACACCGTGGTGGCACTCGCGGGCGCGACCGGCTCGGGCAAGTCCAGCCTGTTCAACACCATCGTCGGCGCGGAGGTCTCCACCGTAGGCGCCAAGCGGCCGACCACCTCCAAGCCGACGGCTGCGGTGTGGGGCACCGAGAGCGCGACCGAGCTGCTCGACTGGCTCACGGTCGGGCGGCGCCACCGCGTGGAGCCCCGGGCGTCCGAGACCCCTGGCGACCAGCCGGGAAGCCTCGAGGGTCTCGTGCTGCTCGACCTGCCCGACTTCGACTCCCGCATCCTGGAGCACCGCCGCGAGGCGGACATGATCCTGGCCCTCGTCGACGTGTTCGTCTGGGTGACCGACCCCCAGAAGTACGCCGACGCCCTCCTGCACGACGACTACCTCGCGGCGCTGTCGACGCACGACGCCGTCACCGTTGTCGTGCTCAACCAGTCCGACCGCCTCGCACCGGACGGCGTCCGCCAGGTCACCCAGGACCTGGTGCGACTCGGCGAGCGGGACGGCATCAAGGGCCTGCAGGTGATTGCGACGTCCGCCCGCACTGGTGCGGGAGTCGACGAGCTGAGGCTCCGGCTGGCCAACGCTGTCGCTGGGCAGGAGGCCGCCCGGCAGCGGCTGGCCGCCGACATCACGGCAGTCGCCGGGCGCCTGCGCGCAGGTGTCGCGGACACCGAGCCCGCGCTGGGGGACCCAGCCGAGGCTGAGCTGGTGGATGCGCTGTCGCGCGCCGCCGGCATACCCATCGTCGTCAACGCCGTCGAGCGCGACTACCGGCAGGAGGCATGGGCGCGCACAGGCTGGCCGTTCACCCGGTGGGCACGCGCCCTGCGGCCCGACCCGCTCAAGCGCCTTCGCCTGGGCAAGGGGGAGAAGGGCAGCCGGGACGCCGGCACGCAGCTGCTTCCGGGTGTCTCCGCCGCGGAAGTGCGCAGTGCGCTCGGGCGTTCCTCGCTGCCGCCGCCGACACCGGCTGCCCGCTCCGCGGTGGAGCTGGCCACGCGCCGGGTGGGGGAGCGAGCCGGGCAGGGCCTTCCCGTCCCCTGGGCCGAGGCGGCTGCGGACGCTGCCACCCCGCCCGGGCCGGAGCTGGCCGACACGCTGGACCAGGCGATCATCAACACCCCGCTGCGGGCGCGCGACCCGCTCTGGTGGAGCGTCTTCGGCTACGCGCAGTGGCTCTTCGCGGCGGCGACCGTCGTCGGGCTGGTCTGGCTCCTGGTGCTGGGGGTCGTGGGCTGGCTGCGGCTTCCCGAGATCGAGACGCCGCGGCTGGGGCCGCTGCCGTACCCGTTCCTGCTGCTGGCAGGCGGGCTGTTGTTCGGCGTGCTGTTGGCGGCCCTCGCCCGGGCCTTTGCGCGGGTGGGCGCCCGAAGACGTGCCGAGCTCATCCAGCATCGGCTGCGGGAGTCGGTCTCGAGGGTGGCCAGCGAGCACATCGTCGCCCCCGTCCGGGAGGTGCTGCGGCGGCACGCAGCGGCCCGGGAGCAGCTCGACCGGGCGCGCGCCTGACGTCCCCGCCGGTGGGCCGTCCCGGCCGGTGGGCCGTCCACAGCGGTCTCTGGCTGAGCCCGCCGTCCACAGCCGCCCGTCGCCGCCTGTGACGGGGCGCCCGACCCGCCCACGCTGATCTCACTCCCGAGGGGGAGAGAACAGATCAGATGAGGTGAGAGCTGTGAACGAGATCTATGTGACGGTGTCTGGCCGGCTGGTGGCCGACCCCGAGTCGCGCAACACCAAGTCGGGCGGAGTGCCCTTCACCGCCTTCCGGATCGCCTCGACGGTCCGACGGGTCAACCGCGAGACCGGCGAGTTCGAGGACGCCGCGACGAGCTTCGTCAACGTCACGGCCTTCCGTGCGCTCGGCGCCAACGTGGCCAGCTCGCTGCACAAGGGCGACCCCGTCGTCGTCTACGGACGGATGCGCGTCAACCAGTGGATCCGGGCCGACAACACCCCGACCACGACGGTGGAGATCGACGCCTACAGCGTCGGGCACGACCTGTCGTTCGGCGCCACGAGCTTCCGCAAGGTCAGCCGCGCGCAGGTCGACAGCAGCGACCGCATGGCCGACGAGCACGTGCAGGCGGTCCACGCCGGCTTCGAGGTGGGCGACGCCGACACCGACGAGTACATCGTCGATGAGGAGGACGAGGGGGCCGAGCTCGGCCCCGTGGGGTCCCGGGAGGGGGCCGACGCACTGACCCCCGCCTGAAACCGATTCGGGGCATGGGGGCGCAGGCATCTATCCTTGCCCCCATGCCCGAGTTCATCTACGTCATGACCCGCGCCCGCAAGGCGCACAACGAGAAGGTCATCCTCGACGACGTCACGATGTCGTTCTACCCCGGTGCCAAGATCGGCATGGTCGGTCCGAACGGTGCGGGGAAGTCGACCATCCTCAAGATCATGGCGGGCCTGGACCAGCCCTCGAACGGTGAGGCCTGGCTGGCGCCGGGTGCCACGGTGGGCATCCTCCTGCAGGAGCCGCCGCTTAACGAGGAGAAGACGGTCCTCGGCAACGTCGAGGAGGGACTCGGCGAGATCAAGCAGAAGCTCGACCGCTACAACGAGATCTCCGCGGAGATGGCCGAGCCGGACGCCGACTTCGACGCCCTCATGGCCGAGATGGGCAAGCTGCAGGAGGACATCGACCACGCCGACGCCTGGGACCTCGACTCCCAGCTCGAGCAGGCCATGGACGCGCTGCGCTGCCCCCCGCCGGACGCCGACGTCACCGTTCTCTCCGGTGGTGAGCGCCGCCGCGTGGCCCTGTGCAAGCTGCTGTTGAGCAAGCCGGACCTGCTGCTGCTCGACGAGCCCACCAACCACCTCGACGCCGAGTCGGTCCTGTGGCTGGAGCAGCACCTGGCCTCCTATCCCGGCGCCGTCATCGCCGTCACCCACGACCGGTACTTCCTCGACAACGTCGCCCAGTGGATCGCCGAGGTCGACCGGGGCCGTCTCTACCCCTACGAGGGCAACTACTCGACCTACCTCGAGAAGAAGGCCGAGCGCCTCCAGGTCCAGGGCAAGAAGGACGTCAAGCTCCAGAAGCGCCTCAAGGACGAGCTGGAGTGGGTGCGCTCGAACGCCAAGGGCCGCCA
>Ga0164300_10000022_pt1 | contig 18467 bp, 17 predicted proteins | sample Whisoiple_226_MG_FD_109710 | JGI IMG/M metagenome (GOLD analysis project Ga0164300, IMG submission 109710) | Unamended control soil microbial communities from upstate New York, USA - Whitman soil sample_226_MG | ecosystem: Environmental > Terrestrial > Soil > Agricultural land ...
AACGAGGGCATCCACTACCTGCGCGCGTTCGGCAACTCCGACGCGATCCGGGCCGACGCCGAGGCGGCCGGCCATGTCGTCCTCATCGGTGGCAGCTACATCGGCAGCGAGGTCGCGGCGTCGCTGAGCGCCAAGGGCGCCGAATGCTCGATCGTGATGATGGAGGACGTGGCCCTCTCGCGGACGTTCGGCGAGGACGCCGGGCGGTGGTTTCAGGAGCAGCTCGAATCGCACGGGGTGACCGTGCACGGCGGCGAGGAGCTGGAGGCCTTCGAGGGCGACGGCCGGGTCAGGGCGGTGGTGACGAAGAGCGGCCTGGCGATCGAGTGCGACACGGTGGTGGTCGGCGCCGGTGTGCGGCCGGACGCGATGCTGGCCCAGCGGGCGGGCCTGGCGGTCGACGACGGCATCGTCTGCGACTCGAAGCTGCAGACCTCGGCCGAGGGGATCTATGCCGCCGGTGACTGCTGCTCCTACGACAGCGTCGTCCACGGCCGGCGCCTGCGGGTCGAGCACTGGGACGTGGCGATGCAGCAGGGGATGCACGCGGCGCGCAACATGCTCGGTGAGGATCGCGACTACGACGTGGTTCCCTACTTCTTCAGCGATCTCGCCGACTGGGCGAGCCTCGAGTACATCGGCCCGGCCCAGGAGTGGGACGAGGAGATCTGGCGCGGCGACCGCGACGGCGGCGAGTTCTCGGTCTGGTACCTGCGGGGCGGCAGGGTGGCGGGCGCGCTCAGCGTTGATCGCCCCGAAGACCTGGCCGAGGCGCGCCGCCTGCTCGCCGACGGCATAGACGTCTCAGGCGCCCGCGATCAGATCGCCGACCCCGGCAGCGATCTGGCGTCGATATCCTGAGCGAGCTTCCCTTTGCGGCCTGGTGTAATGGCAGCACGCCTCGCTCTGGACGAGGTAGTCGGGGTTCGAGTCCCTGGGCCGCAGTTGCAGCTGCCTCGAGAAGTCCCTGCAAAGCCCGTCTAGCGGCTTTGCTACCTTCGCGTCGCATGGGGATCTCCAGGCGCCTGCTCGCGACTCTTCCTCTCTTTGCCATAGCCCTTGTCGGCTGCGGCGGGGGCGGTGGTGGCGACTCGACGGCCGCGGCGCCGGTCGAAACGACTGAAGCGAGGGCGCTGAGCAAGGAAGAGCTGATCACCCAGGGCGATGCGATCTGCGCCGAGGTCAACGCGGCGGTCGGCACGGTCGGTTCGACCAGCTCCGGTGCGGAAGGCCAGGCATCCCAGGTTGCCGGTCTCTATGGCGGCATGGTGGAAAGGCTGAAGGGCCTGGGCGTGCCCAGCGACGAAAGCAGCGGCTACCCCGAATTCATCGCCTCCGCCGAAGCGCTCGCGCAGGCCGAGGACGAGGTCAAATTGGCCGCTGAACGGGAAGAAGGGGAAGGGCTCTCCGAAGCCGAAACGGCAGCGTCCTCAGCGCTCACCTCGTTCCAGTCGGCGGCTGGCTCGTTTGGCTTCGAAGACTGCGCTGAAGCACCGGCGGCGCCGGTGCCGAGTGCCGCGGGTGGAGAATCCGGCGGCGAAGAAGGCCCGGGCGGGGTCGAAGGAGAAGTCGAAGAAGTGGCGCCTGAAGAAGAAATCGAAGAAGCGCCGGAAGAAGCCGCGCCGGTCGAAGAAGAAGGCGCTGGCGGTGGCGCCGGCGTGGGCGGCGGTACCGAAGGCGGAGGCAGCTGCGAAGGCGGTGGCAGCTCCGGCGGCATCGGTCCAGGCTGACGAGGTCCATGTTTGGCCCCCCAGGGGGCTCAACATGGACCTCGCCCGTTACGCGGCCGAGGACTCCTGCCAGGCGCCGTAGAGGCGGGCGTAGGGGCCGGCCGCCTCGATCAATCCCTCGTGGGTGCCGCTCTCGGCTATGCGGCCGCCCTCGAGCACGACGATCTTGCCGGCGCGGCGGATGGTCGAGAGACGGTGGGCGATGACGATCGCCGTGCGCCCGGCCAGCAGCCGCTCGAGGCCGCGCTCGATCGTGCGCTCGGTTCGCACGTCGACGTTCGAGGTCGCCTCGTCGAGGATCAGGATGCGCGGCTCGGCCAGCAGCGCCCGGGCGAAGGCGACGAGCTGGCGTTGGCCGGCCGAGAGCTGGACCCCGCGCTCGCCGACCTCGGTCTCGATTCCCTGCGGCAGCGCCGCGACGAACTCGCTCGCCCCGACCGCCGCCATCGCTGCTTCGATCTCCTCCAGGCTCGCCTCGGGCCGGCCAAAGGCGATGTTCTCGCGCACGCTGCCGGAGAAGAGAAAGCCCTCCTGGGGGACGATCCCGAGCTGGCCTCGCAGCGCCCGCTGGCGCACGCCGCGCAGGTCGTGCCCGTCAACCGAGACGGAGCCGCGCTGCGGGTCATAGAAACGCGCCACCAGCTTGGCCAGGGTCGACTTGCCGGCGCCGGTCGCGCCGACCAGAGCCAGCGTCTGACCGGGCGGCACGTGCAGGTCGATCTCCCGCAGCGCCCAGTCCTCGTCGGAGTAGGCGAACCAGACCCCCTCCATGTCGATCTCGCCGCGCAGCGGCCCCGGGTCGATCGCGCCGGGGGCATCGACCATGTCGGGCTCGGTGTCGAGCAGCTCGAAGATCTTGTCGAGGGCCGCCATGCCCTGCTGGTAGGTCGTGTAGAGCTGGGAGAGTTCCTGGATCGGCCCGAAGAAGACCTGCAGGTAGCCGATGAAGGCGACGATCGTGCCGATCTGGATCGCGTTGTCGATCGCCTGCGTGCCGCCGTAGAGGATGATCGCCGCGGTACCGACCGCGGAGAGCAGTTCGACCGCGGGGAAGTAGGAGGCGTTGAGGAAGACGGTTTTCATGTTCGCCTCGCGGTTGGCCTCGTTGAGCTCGGTCATCGCCGCCATGTGGCGGGGCTCCTGGCCGAAGCTGCGCACCACCCGGACGCCGCTGATCGTCTCCTGCAGGTAGGCGGTGACGGCGGCGATCCTCTCCCGCGTCAGCCGGTAGGCGCCGTGGGAGGCGATGCGGAAGATGACACTGGCGACGGCGAGCAGGGGGAAGGTGAGGAAGGTGACCAGAGCCAGCCTGACGTCGAGCAGGAGCATGATCACGACAACGCCGATCAGGGTCAGGCCGCTGGAGAAGAGGGTGACGACGCCATTGGTGACGAGCTGGTTGAGTGCCTCGATGTCGTTGGTCATGCGGCTGATCAGCACCCCGGGGCTGCGCCGGGTGAAAAAGCCGATCGACATCGACTGCAGGTGGGAGAAGACACGCTCGCGCAGGTCCTGCAGGGCGCGCGTGCCGACCCAGCCGACCAGGTAGGTCTGCGCGTAGCTGGCGGCTGCATAGAGGACCGCGACGCCGAGGAAGGCGGCGACGATCAACGTCAGTGCGGCGCTGTCGCCGGTGACGATGCCGGCGTCGATCGCCTGTCCGGCGAGGTAGGGAGGGGCGAGGCCGGCACCGGTCGCCGCCAGCATCGCGACGAAGGTGAGGGCGACGCGGCCGCGGTAGGGCTTCAGCAGTCCGACCATCCAGCGCAGCTTGCGACCGCGCTGGTCCTCGCCGCGGATCACCTTCCAGAGGTTCCTCACAGGCGTGCCACCTCCTCGCGTTGCTCGAGGTCGCGCTGCAGGAAGACCGAGTCGGCGAGGCCGTGCTCGGCGATCTCGCGATAGAAGCCACAGCCCTCGAGCAACTCCTCGTGCGTGCCGCGATCGACGACGCGGCCGCCGTCGATGACAACGACCTCGTCGGCGAGCGAGACGGTGGAGAGGCGGTGGGCGATGATGAAGGTCGTGCGGCCGGCCATCGCCTCGGCAAGCCCGGCCTTGATCGCCGCCTCGGTGGTCGCGTCGACCGAGGAGGTGGCGTCGTCGAGGATCAGGATGCGCGGGTCGGCGAGCAGGGCGCGGGCGATCGCGACGCGTTGGCGCTGGCCCCCCGAGAGGGTCAGGCCGCGCTCGCCGACCAGCGCCTCGTAGCCGCCCGGCAGCTCGCGGATGAAGCCGTCTGCCTGGGCGCGGTGCGCCGCCGCTTCGATCTCCTCCCGGGTCGCCTTCGGTCGCGCGTAGGCGATGTTCTCGGCGATGCTGGCGGTGAAGAGGAAGCTGTCGTCGCCGACGAAGGCGACCTGCGAGCGCAGCGAGACGAGATCGACGCTGCGCAGGTCGGCGCCGTCGATCCTCACCGCTCCCTCGCTCGGGTCATAGAGGCGAGCGATCATCGCCACCAGGCTCGTCTTGCCGGAGCCGGACGGCCCGACCAGCGCCACCGTGCGTCCCGCGTCGACCGTCAAATCGACTTCCGCGAGCGCGAGGCTGCGTTTGGCGTCGCCATCCGACGCCGAATGCGGTTTCGCGCTCGCGGAAGGGGCGCCGTTGTAGCGCAGGGTGACGCCGTCGATCTCGACGCGTCCGCCGCCGGCCGGCAGCGGCGGTGCGTCAGCCGGACTCTCGATCTGCGGCTCGCGGTCGAGGATTTCGAAGAGGCGGTTGCCGGAGGCGATCGCCCGCTGGGCCATGCCGAGCGTCATTCCAAGCATCCGCATCGGCGCCGCCAGCATCGCCACGTAGGTGTAGAAGGCGGTGAAGTCGCCGAGGCTGAGGTTGCCGGCGATCACCTGGCGCCCGCCGATCAGCAGCACCAGAGCGATGCCGATCTGCGGCAGGAGGCCGAGCAGGGGGGAGAAAAAGGCCTGCAGGCGGGTTGAGTAGATGCTCTGGTCGAAGACGCGGGCGACGGCGCGGCGGAAGCGGTGCAGCTGGTGCTCCTCGCGAGCGAAGGCCTTGACGATGCGGATTCCGGAGACGTTCTCCTCGGCTTCGGCGGTCAGCTCGGCGAGGCGCTGCTGCACCTCCTGCACAGCGGGGCGGGAGACGCGGTTGTAGCGCGAGGCGGCGTAGACGACCAGCGGTGCGGGGGCGAGGGCGACCAGCGCGAGCCGGGGCTCGAGCGCAAACATCACCGCGCTGGCGAGGACGATCGTCAGCAGGTTCTGGGTGATGAAGATCAGGCCGTAGCCGAGGAAGAAGCGGATCGACTGCAGATCGACCGTCGCCCGCGACATCAGCTGGCCGGTCTGCTGGCCGTCGAAGAAGCCCAGCTCGAGTCGCTGCAGGTGGGCATAGAAGCGCTGGCGCAGGTCGAATTCGACCGCGAGCGAGACCCTGCCGGCGACGACACGGCGCACCAACGTCAGACCCAGGCGCAGGACGCCGGCGGCGATGATCACCAGCGCCAGCGGCAGCAGGTCGGGCTTGTTGCCGCTCTCGATCGCGTTGACGGCGCGCCCGATCAGCCAGGGGATCAGCACCGTCATCCCCATCGCAGCCCAGGCAAAGACGAGCGATCCCCAGAGCTGGCGGCGATAAGGCCGCAGGAACCCCATCAGGCGGCGATAGGTGCGCACCTCGCCACTATACAAAGTGAAGTATTGGCTCAGTCGAAGGCCGCGGCCTTGGCGCTGCTGACTTTGCCGTCCGTGCACGGTTTGGTCCCGTGGCCGGGCGGGGTGAGGATCTGGAAGTTGGTGACGGCGTGGTATGGCGTGGTGGCGCCGTTGTTGCGGGCGAGGGTGACGACGAGGCGGTAGAAGCCCGCCGGCAGTTCGTGGTAGTAGATCTCGGGCCGCGTCGCCGGTGAGTAGCTGCCGCTGGAGCCGATCCGCTCGGCAAGCACGCCATTCGGCCCCGCATAGCGGGGGAAGTCGAAGGACGCGCCGACCAAACGCCCACGACCGACCGGGCTTTCCACCGCCCGTTTCAGCTTGGCCGGGTCGACGCAGTCGGGGACGCGATTGAGCCCGAAGCGAATGTGGCCCTCGCCGAGCTGCGGTTCGCCGCCGAAGCGCAGCGGGGCAAGGCGGAAGTTCTCGAGCTTGACCTTGACCACCACCGAGCGCTCGGACTGGCGGGCCCCGTTGCGCGGCGAGACGATCGCGACGCTCGGTTCTCCCGGCAGCGTCGATAGCCCTGAGCCGGCGCTCTGGTCGCCGACGCTGAGCACAACCGCCAGCACGGCGATTGCCGCGGCGGCTGCGAGAGCTGCGAGAGCGACGAGGGTGACGATTCCGGCGCGCATTGGGGCGGAAGGTTACGTGTGCGGGCAGCCCGCAGGGCGGGCACGCTGCCGCGACCCTTAACGTTGACGCAGATGCGGCTTGCGGCGATCACGGTCTTGGCGGCGTTGCTCGCGTTCGCATCGGCGGCTGCCACGGCGACGGCCGCCGGGCTCGCCGCTCGCGTCAGCCCTCTCGCCGGCACCGAGCCCGGTGCCGAGACCTTTGGTGGTGGGCACAACTTCCCGGGCGCAACCGTGCCCTTCGGGATGGTTCAGTGGGGCCCCGACACCGTGCCCGCCGACCGCCACTCGGGTGGCTACGACTACCGCGACCGTCACATCCGCGGCTTCAGCCTCACCCACCTCAGCGGCGCCGGCTGCGCTCTTTACGGCGACTTCCCGTTCCTGCCGACGACCGAGCCGATTCGGGCCTCTCCCGCGGCAGCCGGCGCCGCTGGCCTCACGGGGCGCTTCCAGCCCGGCTTCTCCCATGCGCGCGAGCGCGCCCACCCGGGCTTCTACTCGGTCCGCCTGAATCCGGTCGGTGGAGGGGCGATCGAGGCGGCGCTGACCGCCACCACCCGCACCGCGATGGCGCGCTTCTCTTTCCCTCGCTCGCCGCACGCGAGCGTCCTGATCGACGCGGGCGGCAGCGCGAAGGCCGACGACCTCGCCGAAGTGCACATCGATCCCGCCAAGCGCGCGATCTCCGGCTCCGCGTCGAGCGGCTACTTCTGTGCCCAGCGACCCCGCTACCGGGTCTACTTCGCCGCCGTGTTCAGCCGTCCCTTCGGTGCCTACGGGACCTGGACGCGTCAGGAGCTGGCGCCGGGTTCCACCTTCGCCGTCGATTGGAAACAGCCCTCAACCGTTGCGGCCAACACCGCCCAAACCGGCGCATACGCCAGCTTCGACACCGATCGCAACCAAACCCTCACCGTCCGCGTCGGCGTTTCCTTCGTCAGCGTCGCCGGGGCGCGCGCCAACCTCGCCGCCGAGAGCCGTGGCGCTTCGTTCCGTCGTCTTGCCAGCGCAGCGGAGAAGACCTGGAACCGAGCCCTCGCCTCGATCCGGGTCGGCGGCAACCGCCGCGACGCCGGCACCTTCTACACGGCGCTTTATCACGTGCTGCTCGCCCCCCGTACCTTCGACGACACCGACGGCCGCTACGTCGGCATGGACGGCGCCATCCATGCCGCCCCCGGTCGCACCCAGTACGCGGACCTCTCCGGCTGGGACATCTACCGGACGCAGATCCCGCTGCTGGCGATGCTGATGCCGCGACGCGCGAGCGACATCGTCGCCTCGATGCTCGCCGATGCCGAACAGAGCGGCTGTCTGCCGCGCTGGTCCTACGCCAATGGCCAGAGCATGACCATGGTGGGCGATCCAGCCGACGCGATCATCGCCTCGGCATCCGCCTTCGGCGCCCGGCATTTCGACGCCGCCGCTGCACTGGCGGCGATGGTCAGAGGGGCGAGCGAAGGCTGCCGCAGCGCCGATGGCGGCTACGTCCAGCGCCAGGGCCTCGCCGCGTACAGGGCATTGGGCTATGTCCCCTTCGACCTCGACCTCAAGCGCCGCAACGCGAACTCGCTGTTCGGCGACCCCGAAGCCGTCTGGGCTTCGGCGGCGACCACGCTCGAGTATGCGGTTGCCGACTTCGCGATCGCCCAGTTCGCAGCGCGGGCCCTCGGCGACCGGGGTACCTACCGAGCCTTCATCTCGCGTTCAGGAAACTGGCGCAATCTGCTCAACCCACGCACCGATCTGGTCGAGCCGCGCTTCGAGGATGGGACCTTCGCCACTCACTACGACAACCTTCGTGGCGCCGGCTTCGCCGAGGGCAACTCGGTCCAGTACACGTGGATGGTGCCGCACGATCCCGCGGGTCTCTTTACGGCGATCGGGGGTCGTGCCAAGGCCGTGAGCAGGCTCGGTCGCTTCCTGCGAACGCTCAACGGCGGCCCGGGCGCCACGCATGCCGATCATGCGCTGCTGGGCAACGAGCCCAACCTGAACGTCCCCTGGCTCTACGACTGGGCGAGGCAGCCCTACAGGACCCAGATGGCCGTACGGCGGGCGCTCCGCCTCTACGACACCTCGCCGGACGGCTATCCCGGCAACGACGACCTCGGCACGCTCTCTTCCTGGTACGTGCTGGGGGCGCTCGGCCTCTATCCGGAGATCCCCGGCGTCGGCGTGCTGGCAATCGGAAGCCCGCTCTTCCCGCGTGAGGCCGTGCGACTCGCCGGAGGCCGGAAGCTGCGGATCGTCGCCTCTGCCCCGCGGCACGTCCCCGTTTCCCGGGCTGCCTACATCCAGGCGATGAGCATCGACGGCAGCTCCTACGGGCGGCCCTGGACGACGTTCTGCGCGCTGGCCCGCGGCGCGACCCTCAGCTACCGGCTGGGGACGAGACCGAACCGCGGCTGGGGGAGCTTCGCCGCCGCCCTGCCGCCGTCCTTCGGCACGCAGCATCCGATGCCCCGGAAGCCCTGCACTTCTTGACCGGCGAGCGCACCCACTCGGCCGTCCTCTGGGCTCTTGCCGGCCTGACCGCGCTTGGGCTCGCCGTCCGCTTCGCCAGCCTCGGCGTGCAGAGCTATCACCACGACGAGGTGATCACCGCCGCGCGCGTCATTCCCGGCGAATTCGAGCACATGCTGCGCCAGGTCAAGGGGAGTGAGTCGAACCCCCCTCTGTACTACGTGCTCGCCTGGGCTTGGGCGAAGGCGTTCGGCACGGGCGAGATCGGCCTGCGCTCGCTGTCGGCGCTCTTCGGTGCGGCCACCGTCCCGGTCGCCTACCTGATCGGCCGCGAGCTGGTGAGCAGCCGAGCCGGGCTGATCGCCGCGGCGCTCACCGCCGTCAACCCGATGCTGATCTGGTACTCGCAGGAGGCCCGCTCCTATGCGGTGCTGGTCTTCTTCGGGGCGCTCGCTCTGCTCTTCTTCGTCCGGTCCCTGCGCAGTGGGCAAGGTAGGGACCTGGCGCTGTGGGCGCTGGCCTCGGCGCTGGCGCTATGCAGCCACTACTTCGCCGTCTTCGCGGTTGCGATCGAGGCGGCCTGGCTGCTGGTCGCGCTGCGGTCCAGGTGGCGGTTGGTGCTGCCGGCGGTCGCCGCCGTCTTCGCGGTCGGCCTGGCGCTGCTGCCGCTGATCGGCGCCCAGGTCAACCCGACCCACATCGGTTGGATCGACCACAGCCCGCTGCCGACGCGGATCTTCGAGACCGGAGTCAGCTTCCTGGCGGGGGAGACCGGCCACGTGATCGCCGAGCCGCCGCGCGAGCGCTACGCGCTGATCCCGGTGATCCTGATCGGCGCCGCGCTGCTGCTCGTGGCGCTCCGCGGCTCCCCCCGGGAGAGGCGCGGCGGGCTGCTGGGCTTGGGGGTGGGAATAGGCGTCGTGGTCCTCGCCTCCGGCGCTGCCCTTGTCGGCAAGGACTACGTCGTCGAGCGCAACCTGCTGCCGGCCCTGGTCCCACTCGCGACCGCGGCGGCCGTGGGGTTTTCCGCCAACGGTGCGCGCCGCATCGGCCTGACCTGCGCGGCGCTGCTCTGCGCCTACTGGCTTGCCTTCGACGCCTACGTCACCCGCACGCCCAACCTGCAGCGGCCCGACTTCCGCGACCTCGCCGAGCAGCTCGGAGCGCCGCAACGGCCGCGCGCGATCGTCACCTGGAAACTCGCTGCCGACCCGATCCGGTTCTATCTCGATGGACCCGCGCGGCGTGCGTACCGTGGCCTGCTTCCGGTTCGCGAGATCGATGTGGTCAGCAAGCCGGTCGTCGCCAGAAAGCCTGTGGGGCTGCCGCGCGGCTTCCGTCCGGTCGAACGCCGTAGGCTGGAGCGCCTGACGCTCATCCGCTACGTGTCCCCCCGCATCCAACAGGTTCCATTCCATGTGCTGCGCGACGCGCGGACCGGTTTCGGCCGCAACGCCGTCGTCGCCGATGGTCCGCGATCGGCCCCATGGAGCGGTCCGTGAGCGATAGCTACGCATTCGCCTACCGCCTTCGCGCCGCCGCTCGCCGCCCGGCGAGCTGGCTGCAGCTGCTCAAATTCGGCATCGTCGGCGGCTCCGGCTACCTGATCAACCTGGCCGTCTTCGCCCTGCTCGCCGGCGGCCTCGGCCTGCACCACATAGCCGCCGCGATCGGGGCCTTCTGCGTTGCCTTCGCCAACAACTTCCTCTGGAACCGGCACTGGACCTTCGAGGCAGGTCACGGCCATCCCGGCTTCCAGGCGGCGCGCTTCTTCGCCGTCAGCATCGCGGCGCTGCTGATCAACCTCGCTGTGCTCGAAGCTCTGGTCTCGGGGACCTCGATGGGGGAGCTCGCCGCACAGGCGATTGCCGTTGCGGTGGCGATGCCGTTCAACTTCCTCGGCAACAAGCTCTGGACCTTCGCCTGATCCTCCCTCGGCTCTACCAATCACCCTCCAGCCAGCGCAGCAGCTCCGGAACGAGCGCCTCCAGGTCCGGCGTGGCGGAAGTCAGCTCCGTGTCGGCGAGTTGGATCGCCGCACCGAGGCCGAATGTCGTCCGATCGGGATCCCCGCCAATCCAGGCCTCGATCTTGGCAAGACGAACGTGATCTGCTCGCAGCTCTCGTAGGGCCGCCCGGGCGGCGGCGGGATCGATCTCGGCCATCTCGATCAACGCCTCCAACCCGGCTCGGACCCTGTCCTCGGGCGGTGCCTCTTCACTGACCACGACCGCCCGCTTAACAATCCCTTCGTCAAACGCCCCTTTTTCCAGCAGGGCCGTTTTCGTACCCTCTCTCATGTTGGGACCTCCTCTTCAGGTCTCGGCCAGGCCCCGGGGTGTCGCAAGCACCGCCGGGGCCGCGTCTTTCTTTCGCGATTCAACCTAAGCTCGCGTCCGGACGCCGAAGCGCCCAAATACCTCCCATTTGCGGCTTTTTCCAATTTCTTGACAGTTTCGTCACTCTTTTGTATGTCACTCGAATACTTCAAGCCGCTTGACCATTGATTTCCAGCATAGGACCCCCCGAGCCCGGGGTCAACATTCCGTGGCACACTGCGACGGCAATGAGTAGCGAGAAGCCGAACTACGATCCAGCGCGGATCGAGGTCGCACGCCAGGCCGAGTGGGCCGAGCGCGCCATTTTCGAGACTCCCGAGCCAGCCCCCGAGCAGGCTTCCGTCTACATCAAGCCGTCCAGCCCGTTCACCTCCGGCAACCTCCATATGGGCCATGTGCGCGATTACTCGATAGGCGATGCCTACGCGCGCTTCCGTCGTGCCCGCGGGGACGCGGTGCTGTTCGGCTTCGGCTTCGACGCCTTCGGCCTGCCGGCCGAGATGGCCGCGATCGAGCGCGGCACGCGGCCGGCAGACTGGGTTGAGCGCTGCGGCGAGCGCATGCTCGGCCAGATGAAGCGGCTTGGCTTCTCCTTCGACTACGGCCGTGCCTTCTACAGCTCCGACGAGAACCAGTACCGCTGGTCGCAGTGGCTCTTTCTCACCCTGTTCGAGGCGGAGATGATCTATCGCGACAACGCGACCGTCGACTGGTGCGACACCTGCCAGACGACCCTGGCTGCGCTGCAGGTTGAGGACGGTCGCTGCTGGCGCTGTCACAACCGGGTGCGGCTGATCCGCCGACCGACCTGGTTCCTGCGGCTCTCCCCCTATCTGGAGGAGAACGATCGCAACCTCGAGGGGCTGCGCAACTGGGATGAGCTCTCGCTCAAGACCCAGCGCTACATCCTCGGCCGCAGCGACGGGATCGAGCTCGACCTGTGCGGCCGCGCCGGCGGCGGGCTGGAGGTCTTCACCCCCCATGTCGACGCCATCGGCGAGGCCCGTTTCGTCCTGCTCTCGCCGCGCCATCCCGAGGTCGAGCGCTGGGCGTCCGCCGGGCCCGTTGCCGAGCAGCTCGACGAGCTGCGCTCGGGCGGCTGGGAGCGCAGCGCGCGCGATGCCTCGGCCGTGCCGGTGATCGACACCGGTGCGTCGGCTGAGGTCGCCGGCGGGGGGAGCCTGCCGATCTTCGTCTCGCCGCTTGTCGACGCTCGCTACGGCCCGACTGCGGCGCTTGGCATTCCGTCGGTCGACGAGGCAGACGAGGCGATCGCCGCGCGAATGCCACGCTGCGCGAGCGAGCCACTCGGGGGAGGGGACCCGGCAGAGCTCGAGCCGAGCCCAGCGACCCGTTACCGGGCCTACGACTTCTCGATCTCCCGTCAGCGCTACTGGGGCACGCCGATTCCGGTCGTGCACTGCGAGGAGTGCGGCGTGGTCCCGGTTCCGCTCGGCGACCTGCCGGTGGTGCTGCCGCGTGACGTCGAGCCGACCGGCGAGGGCAACCCGCTGGCCGAGCGCCCCGATTTTCTCGCGACCAGCTGCCCGGCCTGTGGCGGCGCGGCTCAGCGCGAGACCGACACGCTCGACTGCCACTTCGATGCCCTCTGGCTCTGGGTGCCCGCAGCCGTGCCGCCGGCCGATCGCGACGAGCAGATGTTCACCCATCCGCACCTGCGGCGCTGGCTTCCGGCGGAGAGGCTGGTCGCCGGCAACGACAGCGGTGGCTTCGTCTTCGACCAGCGCGTCGTCACCAAGGCGCTGCGCGATATCGGCCCCTTCTCCTTCCTCGCCGACGGCGAGCCCTTCGCCGGCTGCCTCTTCCACGAGATGGTGATCGCCGATGGGCGCAAGATGAGCAAGCACCTCGGCAACGTCGTCGATCCCGACGAGCTGGTTGCCGAGCACGGCGCCGATACGGTGCGGCTCGCCGTCCTCTATGCCGCCGGACCGGCCAAGGCGCTCAACTGGACCGATGGGGCCATGCGCTTTGCCTCGCGTTTCCTGCGCGGCCTGTGGGACTACACCCACGACAGCATCTCCGCCGCAGCGGAGGCCGGTGAGGACGCGGAGGCCGCCGCCGATACGGCGTTCATCCGCGAGCGGCTGGGCAAATGGTGCGAGAACGGGGTGGGGCGGATCGCCGCCGACCTGGAGCAGCTGCAGATGCACAAGGCGGTACGCAACGTGACCCGCCTGCTTGAGCGGATCAAGGACTACGAGAAGCGGATCGTCGAGCGGCGTGGCCGGCTCAGCCGTGAGGACTACGAGACGCTGCTGGAGGCGCTGGCGCTGCTGGCGCAGGCGCTCTCGCCGTTTGCCCCGCACATCGCCGAGGAGCTGCTGAGCGCCCTCGGGCGAGACGCCTCTGTAGGATTTCCAGCAGGAGGAGAGGCTGTGTCCCTCTCAATGGCCAGAAATAATTGATCGAAATGTTCGCATCTGCTATACACCGCGGCCGATGATCAGGCGTCAGCACGGAAAGCGCAGGCGTAGATTCGCGAAGGCGGGAGGCCTGCCCTCGCTAGCCGGAGGCGTTGAGGGGCGATGAGCCTTTCGGCTGACCAGCGCACCCGCTCCTGCGCGACGGAGCTGGTCTGCCACGACTGCGGGATTCGACTTCCGCTTCTCGATACCACCTTCAGGTGCATGGGCTGTGGTCAGACGCTCGACATCGATTACGACTACGAGCTGGCCAAGGCTCGTGTGGACGAGCAGCCGATCGCCGAGCGCGAGCTGAACATCTGGCGCTTCGAGGAGCTGCTGCCGATCGTCGACGCCAAGGCGCGGGCGCGGGTCGGCCGCTACAGCGGCCGGACGCCGCTGATCCACGCCGACCGGCTCGGCGCCGAGCTGGGCCTGCGCAGGCTCTACCTCAAGGACGACAGCACCCAGCGCCCCAGCCTCTCCTACAAGGATCGCGTCGTCTCGATGGCCGTCGCCCGGCTGCTCGAGCTGGGCAAGGGGGAGATCGGCTGCGTCTCGACCGGCAACGTCGGCACCGCCGTCGCCTCGCTCGCCTCGAAGGCCGGGGTCGCCGCCTACGTCTTCTACCCGAGCAACCTCGAGCGCGGCAAGGCGCGCGCCTGCCGGGCCCTGGGCGCCACGGTGATCCAGCTCGACGGCAACTACGACGAAGCCAACCGAGCCTGCCGCGAGTTGGCTCTGGCCAGCGGCATCCAGTTCGCCAACATCACCCTGCGCCCCTTCTACGCGGAGGGGGCGAAGACGATGGCCTTCGAGGTGGTCGAGCAGCTCGACTGGGTCGCGCCCGACCACTTCGTCATCCCGGCGGCGGGAGGCACCCTCTCCTCCCGCGTCCACAAGGGGCTGGGGGAGATGGAGACGGTGGGTATGGCGGAGACCGCCGCGACCAAGATCCACGTCGCCCAGGCGGAGGGCTGCGGCCCGATCGCCACCGCGATTCTCGATGGCAGCGGCAAGATCGAGGCGCAGCGGCCGCATACCGCCGCCCACTCGTTGGCGATCGGCGCCCCCGGCGACGGTCCGCTGGTCGTCGACGCGGTGATGTCGCGGGGTGGCTCAGCGGCGACCGCGACCGACCCCGAGATCTTCGAGGCGCTGGACCTGCTCGGCGCCACCGAGGGAATCCTCACCGAGCCGGCCGGCGGCACCACGATCGCCGCGACGATGAAGCTCGCCAACGAGGGCAAGCTGGGACCCGACGACACCGTGGTCGCGGTGATCAGCGGCAACGGCTACAAGACCCTCGACGAGCACCCCGAGAAGCCCTGGCCCGAGATGGTTGCCCCCGAAGTCGAGGCGATGGAGGAAACGCTCTCCGAATTTCGCGGCGCCAGCGCCGCCCTGCCGGGCTGAAACGTCATGAGTCAGGCGGGCAGCGGAGACGAGGGTTCTCCGGCGGGCTGGTACCCGGACCCGAGGGGCAGCGGCAATCTCTTCTACTGGGATGGCTCGAAGTGGACGGGTGATGTACGCGCTGCGCCGCAACCCGCAGCCGCCAAGGCGCCGCGACCGATGGGCCGTGCGAATGTGGTGGTTGCCTGCGGTGGCGCTGCACTCGCCATATCCCCATTTCTGACCTGGGTGAAGGTGATCCTGCTCGGCGATCTGAGCCTGTTTCAGCTGTTCGCCTCCGCAGGGCGCTCGAACGGTCTGGCCTGGGGGGCTGTGTTGGCAGGCGCCGCCGCCGCGTTTGTCGCCTTCAAAGAGCGGAACGCCTCGATCGTGCGGGGGACCGGCCTGGCGGTCGGTGTGCTCGGCGGCGCGCTGGCGATCTACGCACTGGCCGATCTGCGGCATGAACTGCGTGGAGCACAGGGACTCGCGGCTGTCGGCATCGGCCCCTACGTCTCGATCATGGGGTGTGTGGCGATGGTCGTCGGCGCGCTGATGTTGAAGCCGCCGAAGGTTCTGACGCAGGTTTGATAAATTGTGAAATTCCCTATGGCCGGGTCGGGCACCGGCGCAGACAAGGAGCAACGTGGGCGGTAGCCTCGGCAGGAACCTTCGACGTGTGCGCGAGCAGCGCGACCTAACCCAGGAGAAGGTCGCAGACCGCAGCGGCGTTCATGCGACCGAGGTCAGCAGGTTCGAGGCGGGCAAGCGCGATCCGCGCGTCTCCACGCTGGAACGGCTGGCCGAGGCGCTGGAAGTCTCGCCCGGAGAGCTGCTTCAGGAGAATTCGTAGGGCCCACCCTGACGGCACATCGTGCCTGATAGCGGCTGTTTTCGCCTGCCAAGCGATGCCGGAGGAGGGACTCGAACCCCCGACACGCGGATTAAGATCGGCGTCTTGTCTCTCCAGTTGGCTTTGTAGAGCCGAATTTCGTCCAGTTCGTTGTGTCCCGAAGGGTACGTTTTTGCCTAGTTGGAGACACATTTCGGGACACATTTTTCGGTCCGGAGAGCGGCCTACCGTGGAGGTATGAGTTCGTCCTTGGTCGTCTTCCGCGAAACGCCGATCAGCGGCCACGTCTTCCGCAGGAAGCGGAAGACGGGCGACCGCTGGATGGCGAAGTGGCGCGACGCCGAAGGCCAGCACTAGCCCTGATTCACCGATAAACGCCTGAAAGGCATCCGGGAACGTCCTCCTGGGTCTTGAGAATGCGGTTTGCGGACCCATTCCACAGCTACCCAGGAGGACACCCGGAAGGTGAAGGCACAAACAGCAGCGCAGACCGTAGAAGTCAGGGCGGACGGCGAAGGTCTCGTCTCCCACGCCGGGGCCTCTCTGTTGAGTGAGCTGGCCGAGCGCACTGGCCTCACTGCGTCCCTGTCAGTGGCGATGTCGCCAACCCGCGAGCGGCGCTCCGCTCACGATCCCGGTGTCGTCCTGCGCGACCTCGCCGTTTCGATCGCCGACGGTGGTGACTGCGTCAGCGATCTCGGCGTCCTGCGCGGCCAGGAGGCGCTCTTCGGAGAGGTGGCCTCCGAGACGACGGCCCACCGCGTCATCAAGTCGGTCGATGGCAATCTGTTGGAGGCGATCCGCGCTGCTAGGGCGCGGGCCAGGCAGCGTGCCTGGAGGGCCGGCGCCCGTCCCAAGGAGCTCGTCCTCGACATCGACGCCACCCTGATCACCGCCCACTCCGAGAAGGACGATGCCGCCGGCAACTACAAGGGCGGATTCGGCTTCCACGAAGGCCTTCGCCTCTGACTGCCGCGACGCCGCCGTCCGCTTCTCACTCGGCTATGAGTTGAAAGACCGGGCACGGGAGGAGATCGTGGCGCTGCCCGAATCGGCATGGCGCCAGGCGATCGACGCCGAGGGCAAAGCGCGCGAGGGCGCCCAGGTCGCCGAGCTGACCGGCCTGATCGATCTAGCGACCTGGCCGCGAGGCACACGGCTGATCGTGCGCAGGGAGCGTCCTCATCCCGGCGCCCAGTTTCAGGTCTTCGACACCGACGGCCATCGCCACACCGCCTTCATCACCGACCAAAGCGACGACGACATCGCCGCCCTGGAGCTTCGCCACCGCCAAAGAGCCCGCGTGGAGGACGCGATCCGCACCGGTAAGGACACCGGCATGCGCAACCTTCCCTTCGCCGCCTTCGAGCACAACCGGGTCTGGCTGGAGCTCTCCCTGGTCGCACAGGATCTGCTGCGCTGGGCCGGACGCCTCTGTTTGACCGGCGAGCTCTCCCTCGCCGAGCCCAAGCGCATCCGCCAGCGTCTGCTCCACGTCGCCGGGCGCCTCGTGCGCTCGGCCCGATGCACGGCGCTTCGGCTCCCACGCTCCTGGCCTTGGGCAGACGCCCTCGCCGCGGCCTTCGTGCGGCTGCGGGCGTTACCCACTGGGGCCGGGCCATAGACCTCCGTCTGCGCGATCCCAATCAATCCCAGCTTTCGCCGTAAGGCTGTTTCAGCCTGCGCTGAATGCTTCGTCCTCGGGAAGCAAAACGCACACTGGCAGCGAAACAGGCGCCCGAGGCGGTTCCGGTGAACCGTCTCGGGCGCCGTTACCTACCTCACGCCGGCGAACTACACCCGTAGAGGTGAAAACGGTGAATCAGGGCTAGGTCGTGCTCGGCAAGGTGTGGACGAAGCGGGGGAGGCCGGCCGAGGGCTACATGACCAAGCAGGGCGCCCAGCGCGAGCTCGACGCGATCCTCGCCGACGCGCGGCGCAACCGCCTGACCAGCCAGCCGCGCCGCTCCAGCACCGTCACATTCGCCGAGGCGGCGCGCGAGTGGCTGCGCTACGTCCAACACGACCACAAGCGCCGGCCATCGACCATCACCGACTATCGCTGGATCGTGGAGAGGCGGCTCCTGCCCGACTTCGGCGAGTTTGCGCTCGAGTCGATCACGACGCAGCGGATCGACAACTGGCGGGTCGAGCTGGTCGCGGCGGGAGGTATCGCCGACGGCGAGGGCCTCTCGGCTGGGACGATCAACAAGTACCTCGGGGTCATGCACAGCATCCTCGAGCGAGCGCAGCGAACCTAGGCCTCGCGGCGAACGCCGCCGCCTGGGCGGAGCGCCAGCCCGTAACCGCTCCGGTGACTTCGACGTGCTCTCGGCGGCGGAGGTCGAGGCGCTGGCGCGGGCGGCGCGGGAGGGACGCCACCGCAAACCACCGAAGCACCCGACCGGCTTGGAGTGGCGGGCGAAGCTGCGCCAGCAAGACCAGCAGGATGCGGCGATCTTCCTCACGGCCGCCTACACCGGCCTACGCCTCGGCGAGCTGCGCAGCCTGCGCTGGCGCGACCTCGACTCGGCAAGCGCCTGATCCACGTCCGCCACTCCTATGTGATGCGGACTGAGGACGCGCCGAAGTCCGGGCGGGTCCGCAGCGTGCCGATGATCGACCAGGTAGCTGCTGCGCTGGACCAGCTCAGCCGCCGCACGGCTGGACCGGGGAGGAGGACCTCGTCTTCGTCAGCCCGACCGGCGAGCACATCGAGGACAGCGCCCTGCGCCGCCGCTTCTACTCCGCCCTTGAGGCGGCCGGCCACAAGCACATTCGCTTCCACGACCTCCGTCATAGCTTCGGCACCCTCGCCGTCCAGGTCTTCCCGCTGACCGACGTCAAGGCGTATATGGGCCACGCCGACATCGCGACGACGATGATCTACGTCCACCACGTCCCGCAAGTGGACGCAGCCGAAAAGCTGTCGGCGGCGTTGAGGGA
>Ga0164300_10000032_pt1 | contig 16404 bp, 13 predicted proteins | sample Whisoiple_226_MG_FD_109710 | JGI IMG/M metagenome (GOLD analysis project Ga0164300, IMG submission 109710) | Unamended control soil microbial communities from upstate New York, USA - Whitman soil sample_226_MG | ecosystem: Environmental > Terrestrial > Soil > Agricultural land ...
CACCGATGGCCTGCGCGCCGAGCGGGAGCAGGGCATCACGATCGACGTGGCCTACCGCTACTTCGCCACACCCAAGCGGAAGTTCATCATCGCGGACACTCCCGGGCACGTGCAGTACACGCGCAACATGGTCACCGGCGCGTCCACGGCCGACCTCGCCCTGGTGCTCGTCGACGCGCGCAAGGGGATCCTCGAGCAGAGCCGTCGGCACGCCTTCCTGACGACGCTGCTCCAGGTGCCGCACCTCGTGCTCTGCGTCAACAAGATGGACCTGGTCGGATACTCCCAGGACGTCTTCGAGGAGATCCGCGAGGAGTTCGCGGCCTTCGCGAGCAAGCTGCGGGTGCCCGACCTGTCGGCGATCCCGGTCTCGGCGCTCAGGGGCGACAACATCGTCACCCGCTCCGAGGCGATGCCGTGGTACGAGGGCCCCAGCCTGCTGCACCACCTGGAGAACGTGCACATCGCCAGTGACCGCAACCTGATCGACGTCCGGTTCCCGGTGCAGTACGTCATCCGGCCCCAGTCCGATGACTGGCACGACTACCGCGGGTATGCCGGGCAGGTGGCGGGTGGCGTGCTCAAGAAGGGTGACGAGGTCATGGTCCTCCCGTCGGGGTTCACCTCGACCATCGCCTCCGTCGAGACGGCCGACGGCGAGGTCGACGAGGCCTACCCGCCGATGTCGGTGACGGTGCGGCTCGAGGACGACATCGACGTCTCCCGCGGCGACCTCATCTGCCGGCCGACCAACCGGCCCCAGGTGAGCCAGGACATCGACGCGATGATCTGCTGGATGGACGAGGGCTCCCACCTGCGTGTCGGCGGCAAGTACGCGATCAAGCACACGACGCGCTCGACCCGCACCGTGGTCAAGGGCCTGAACTACAAGATCGACGTCAACACCCTCCACCGCGACGAGGGCGCAGAACACTTGGCGCTCAACGAGATCGGGCGTGTCCACCTGCGCACGACCACGCCGCTGATGTGCGACGACTACAGTCGCAACCGGCTGACCGGGGGGTTCGTTCTCGTCGACGAGGCGACCAACAAGACCGTGGCCGCCGGCATGATCTCCGAGTTCGCGCAGTAGCCCGCCATGACAGGTGAGGGGGGCGAGGGGGCTGGTACCGGGGCAGGCGTGCCGGCTGGTTGGAGGCCGCTGCACATCGCCATGGTGGGCCAGAAGGGCCTGCCTGCGCCGTTCGGCGGCATCGAGCACCATGTGGAGCACGTCGGCCGTCGCCTCGCCGAGCGCGGTCACTACGTCACCGTGTACTGCCGCAGCACGTACGGGGCGATCCCGTCCCGGCGCTACCACGGCATGCAGCTGGTGCCGGCGGCGACGGTGGGCACCAAGCACCTCGACGCCATCGTGCACAGCGTGACGTCGACCACCAAGGCACTGGTGGCGGGGGCAGACATCGTGCACTACCACGGGATCGGCCCAGGGCTCGTGGCGCCGCTGCCGCGCTATCTCTCGCAGGCGAAGGCCGTCCTGACCGTGCACGGCCTGGACCACCAGCGCGCCAAGTGGGGAACGACCGCCCAGACCGTGTTGGGATCGGCCCACTGGATGAGCGTGCGGGTGCCCGACCGTGTCGTCGTCGTCTCGCGCGACCTGCAGGAGCACTACCGCTCGCAGTTCGGCCGTAGCGCGCAGTACATCCCCAACGGGGTGGTGCAGGGGCCGCGAGTGCCGGCAGAGGCGCTGCCGATGGGCCACGGGCTGGAACCGGGACGCTACGCGCTCCACGTCGGACGGCTGGTGCCCGAGAAGCGGGCCGACCTGCTGATCGAGGCCTTCCGCCGGGTACCCGGTGACCACCAGCTCGCCATCGTGGGCGACTCGTCCTTCTCCGACGACTACTCGCGCCGTCTGCGCGACCTGGCCGCCCAGGACAGCCGCATCATCTTCACGGGGTTCGCCTTCGGCGACGAGCTGGCGGCGCTGTACCAGCACGCGGGGGTGTTCGTTCAGCCATCGGCCCTGGAGGGCCTGCCGCTCACGCTGCTTGAGGCCGCCGCCTACGACGCGCCCGTGCTGGTGTCCGACATCCCCCCGCACCGCGAGGTCCTCGGGGAGGGCTCGGCCCGACACCGCATGGTGCCGGTCGACAGCGTGGACGCGCTCGCCGGGGCACTGACGCAGATGCTGGAGCACCCCCGGCCCCATGACGCCCGGTCGCGCGCCTGGCGCGAGGGTGTGCTGGCCCGGCACTCCTGGGATGCCGCCACAGACCTGCTCGAGCAGCTCTACCTGCAGGCGACCAGCCGGCGGGGCGAAAGCGGGGCCGTCACGACCAGAGGAGCGTCCGGGACGCACGCCGACAGACCTCGCTGGGCTGCCTCGTAGCCCACGTCGGGCTGCCCTGCAGCCACAGACCATGATCCTGAGGGGGACATCATGATGCACAGGACCTCGTATGCCTTCGGGGCCGCCGTCGCCGTGGCGGCCAGTTTCGCGGTGCCGGTGACGGCCGGCGTCCAGGACGCGGCGGCCGCCCTGACCTCGAGTGGCCCACCCGCGCTGACGTACACGCCGTCGCCGAGCTGGTGGAGCACGAACGGCCGTGTGGGGGACATCAAGGTCGTGGGCAACCGGGTCTACCTCGCGGGCGGTTTCGACTACGTCGGCCGGACGAGGGGGTACGGCGTCAGGGTCAACACGACCAGCGGCGCCATGGGACCAAGCCCGGAGATCGACGGCATCGTGCGGGCGGCGGCCCCCGACGGCCAAGGCGGCTGGTACCTCGGCGGTGACTTCCGCAAGGTCGACACCCGCGGACGTCCCACGCTGGCCCACATCGCTGCCGACGGCACGGTCAGCGCCTGGGCCCCCAAGACCGACGGCGTGGTCAACGCCCTGGCGGTCACGCCTACCGGCGTGGTGATCGGCGGTTCCTTCACGGCCGTCAACAGCATCGCGTCGCAGAACCTGGCCATGGTCGACCGGTCGAGCGGCGCCTCGGTGAGCGCTTGGAAGGCCTCGGCGAACCAGCCCGTCCGAGCGCTCGCGGTGAGCGGCTCGGGGGTCTACGTCGGGGGTGACTTCACCAGCCTCAACGGACTGAGCCGGTCGAGACTGGCCCGCGTCTCGGCGACCACCGGAGCCACCGACGCGACCTTCGCCGGACTCGCCAACGGAGCAGTGCGCGCGCTAGCGCTCGACCCGACCGCCGGCGTCCTCTATGCCGGAGGCGACTTCACGACCGCCTCAGGCGGCTCCGGCTACGTCTCCCGCAGCCGGCTGGCGGCCTTCGCCACCACCACGGGCGCGCTCACGTCCTTCGCGCCTGCGGCGAACGCGACGGTGGAGGCGCTTGCGACCGACACGACCGGGCGGGTCTACGCGGGCGGCCTCTTCACCACCATCGCAGGCGTCAGCCGTGCCCGGCTGGCCCAGCTCCTCGCCAACGGCGACGTGGGGTCCCTCAACGCCGCACTCAGCGGCTGCCAGCTGCGCCACGACAAGAAGTACGCGCACGGCCTGCCTCCCTGCACACCCGAGGTCTCAGCGCTGAGCGTGTCAGGCGGGGTCCTGTACGTCGGCGGACGCTTCGGCAGCAGTGGTTCGGCGCAACGGCACAACGCCGCCGCCTTCGCAGTCGACACCGGGGCCCTGACGGCGTGGAACCCGGTCGCGGGAGACCGGCCGCTGGTCGTCTCGGGTGCCGCGAACGGGGTGTTCCTCGGGGGCGAGTTCACCAGCGTCGGGGGTCTCGTGCGCCGCGGTCTGGCGGCACTCGATGCCAGGACCGGGGCCGCAGACCCGACCTTCCAGGCCGATGCGAACGAGTACGTCGAGACGCTGGCGACCAGCACCGACGGTTCCCGCCTCTACGTCGCTGGCAACTTCACCGCGCTCCAGGGCAAGGCCCGCAGCTTCATCGCGGCCGTCGACACCTCGAGCGGCCTGGTCCTCGACAACTTCGCGCCGAAGATGAACCGCAGCGTGCTGGCTCTGGGCTTCAGCTCCGGCTTCCTGTACGCCGGCGGGCAGTTCACCAAGGTCAGCGGGGTGGCCTGTGGCCATGCCGTCAAGCTCAACGGCGTCAACGGCGCGGTCGACTCCGCGTGGGTGGCCAACACCAACGGCCCGTCGGGCACGCTGCGCCGCAACGGCATGGTGCAGGGCATCGCGGCCACACCCGACGGAGCGACGGTCTTCCTCGGCGGCCCGTTCGACACGGTCAACGGCAAGGTGGTCGCGGGTGGCCTGGCGGTGGTCACCGGGTCCACCGGCGCCCTGGGGTCCCGGCAGCTGGGCGGGGTGCGCGGGTGCTCGACGGTCGGCCCGTGGGTCAACCACCTCTACCTCAGCGACGACGGCCAGCGCCTGTACGGCGGCGGGGTCTGCCCCGACGACATCTACCAGTGGGATGCCGTGAACCTGTCCACGCCGACCAACACGACGGGCGTGCTGTGGCGCACCTCGTGCGACGGCGGCATGCAGGGGGCGCTCGAGGTGAACGGGCACTTCTACTACGGCACCCACGGCGCGGCCTGCCAGACCACGCCGGGTGGGTCCATGGTGGCCCGTCAGCGCTACGCCGTCTTCAACGGCGCCAACGGGGCACTGTTCCCGGACGCCCCGGACTTCGACTCAGCCATGGGGGTCTGGTCCTTCGCGGCGACGAGCAGCGGGCTCCTGGTCGGAGGCGACTTCACCTTCGCCGGCTCGGCGAGGGAGCCTCAGCAGGGACTGGCCTTCTTCCCCGGGACTCCCTGAGGGAACGGCCGGTGGGCGCGGGGCCCTGGCTCAGGAGGTGGTGTCGTAGCCCCACTGGGCCAGGGGCTTGGCCAGCACCTGCTCGACGGCCTGCAGCTGGGCCGGGGCCAGCTCGGTGCGGAAGGAGTCGGCTCGCGCCGCGCTGATCTCGTGACGCTCGAAGCCCGTCTGGAAGCCGTGGTCCCACGGCAGACCGAGGAAGTCCAGCATCTGGGCGAAGCTCTCCTGGGGGTGGTCGAGGATGTCCTCGTAGCGCACGTCGAGCCACTGGCCGGGAGGCGTCAGCTCGCGGGCGTCCTCGTAGGCGGCCATGAGCATCTTCCAGCCCAGCGCGGCCAGCACCGGGAAGGAGCGGTTGTGCTCCTCCCACTCCCTGCGCAGATCGGCGGGCAGCGGGCCGTAGATCCACTTGTCCGGTCCCTGCCAGCCGTCCCACCAGCCCATCTGCAGCCAGGAGTTCGCCACGGCGCGGCCGTCGCGGACGACGTTGACCACCCTCAGGTCGGGAATGGCGGCTCGCAGGAAGCCGACCCGTGGCCAACCGGTCAGGTGCTGCACCAGGACGTCACAGCCCTGGGCGCGTTCGCGGCTGGCGAAGAACTCCCGAACGCGCGGGGCCAGGTACGGCGTCATGTCCTCGGCGAGAAGGTCGCGGCACGGGGTCGAGAACCCACCCATGACCTGGCGGTCGATCAGGCGGTAACCCTCCGAGGGCGCCACGCGCAGCCTGCCACGCTCGATCAGCCGGCGGCTCTCCGCCAGGGCCCGCATGCTCGACGGCCGCTGCGGGGCGAAGCGGTAGAGACGGCCGTTGGCCCGGCCGTGCAGGTTCAGACGTGGGAGCTTGTCGTCGAGCCCGGAGATGAATCCCGTTGCGGGGTGGCGTGAGAGCGTCTCCTGCACGAGAGTCGTGCCGCTGCGGCCGGTTCCGGTCACCAGTGCGAGCATCAGTGTGTCCCCTTCTCAGAGATCGACGAGGCCGGGCCGGCGGGACGGGGCCGTGTGTGCCGGCGGGGCAGGACCGGGTAGCCGAACACCGCCAGGCCGGGCAGTGTCAGCGCCGAGACCAGCGCCCGGTCGCGCGCCGGCATGGCTGACTGCCACTCGACATCGGCGCGCACCTGCACGACCCCTGTGTCATGGCGGTTCGGGTTTCCCGCGACGGAGTGGGTGGGGCTGAGCTGGACGCTGTCGGGCCCGACGAAGGGGAGGTCGTGGGGGTCGGCGCCGATCATCCGCGCCACCGCGGCCATCGACTCCTGGGGGGCGCGCACGAAGTCCTCGTAGCGCACCCGGCACACCTGGGGGCTGTCCGCACGCCACAGGAAGGCCGAGAGCAGGTTCCACAGCGTCCAGAGCGAGGAGCTCTTCCAGGTCTCGTGGCGGTGCATCAGCCCCGCATCGTCACGGTCCCGACTCGCCTTGACCCGGCGCCAGGACCACGCCGTTGCGCGGGGGTCGCGCACGACGTGCAGGACCGACAGGGTGATGCCGGGGAGCTGTGAGAGCAGCAGGCCATACGGTGGCAGCTTCGAGCTGTCGACCACCACGGAGGAGCCGGTCTCGTCGGCGACGGCACGGTAGAGACGGGCGATGTGGCCGTCGTCGGCGTGGAACGGCACAGCCGGACGCCCCGCGGCCCTGCGGAGCAGCAGCAGGGGGAGCCTGAGGATGCGCAGGCGCCGCAGCAGCCTTCTCCCGATCGCCGCCTCGTCGAGCGGGATGCCGTCGTCGCGGACCCGCTTCATCACGGCGGTCCAGACGGGGCACTGGCTGAAGGGGCGCCCGCACCCGCAGGTGTGGTCCTGCCCGACGCCGCGCTCCCAGAGGTAGCGAAGCTCGCCCGCTGCGAAGCAGCCGGGCAGCTGGCCCAGCAGGCTGTTGATGACGGTGGTGCCGCTCCGGCCGCTCCCGGCCAGGTACAGGACGTGTACGGGCGGGTGTGCCGGGGATTCGCTCATCGAAGGCCCTCACCGGCGGACACCACGGCAGAGCCCCCAGGCGTGCCCTCGCCGCGGTAGGCCGCCTCGAGCCGCCGCAGGTGCAGGTCCACGTCGAACTCCCGGGACAGGCGCTCACGGCCCGCCCTGCCCATCTCGAGCGCCCGGGCCGGATCGCGGCGCAGCGTCTCCAGGGCCCTCGCCAGCGCAGCGGGGTCCTCGTGGGGGACGACGAGCCCGTCGATGCCGTCGTGCACGAGCTCGGGCATGCCGCCCAGGTTGGTGACGACGACAGGCACCTGCGCCGCGTAGGACTCGAGGATGGCCATCGGCTGGTTCTCGTGCCACCGGGATGGGACGACTGCGGCGGTGCAGGACCCGACCAGCTCCTGCAGGGCTGCCTTCTCGAGGCGGCCGTGGAAGACGACCCGCCCCGGCGCGACGTCAGCTGCCAGATCCTCGAGCGCCGCTCGCTCCGGGCCGTCACCAGCCACGTGCAGCGTGACGGCCGGAGCCAGGAGCGCCACCGCCCGGATGAGGGTGTCGATGCCCTTCTCGTGGGAGAGCCGGCCGGCGACGATGAAGCCGCCCCGTTCGGCGGCCTGCCGCGTCGAGTCGGGCATCTCGACGAAGTGGTTGATGACGCTGAGGCGCTCAGGTGCGATCCCCGCCCGCCGCATCACGTCCGCCAGGAACCTGCTCGGGCTGATGAACACATCGACAGGGTCATAGGCACCGAGGCGGTGGTGGACGGCTGACTCGAAGGCCAGGAGCGCGCTCGCCCCCAACGAGCCCGACTTGCAGCGGCGGCGGACCGGGCTGAGCCGGCTGCCCTCGACACAGGCGTCGCACAGCTGCCCGTGGTCGAGCATCTGGTAGCTCGGGCAGGCGAGCTTGTAGTCGTGCAGGGTCATCACGCAGCGCACCCCCGCCCGCCGGATCGGGGCGAGGATGGAGGGCGAGAGCTGGTGGTAGATGTTGTGGCAGTGCACAACGTCGGGCTGGAACCGCTCGAGGGCCCGGGCCATGCCGCGCGAGCTGCTCAGCGACCAGACCATCCGGGCGCCGGCGCCGACACCGGCCAGGCCACCGGGCGCGGGCTCGAGCTCGACGTTGGGCGGAAACGTGTCGCGCAGTGGCAGGCCCTCGATGTTGAGGGGGTGTTCCATGCCGAACAGCTCGACGTCATGGCCGGCCTGCCGCTGCATCGCCGCCACGTCGAGCATGTAGCCCTCGGCGCCGCCACGCCGGTAGACGAACTTGTTGACATGGAGGATGCGCACGTCGCTTTCTCCCCTCTAGGACACAGCACCCACGTCCTGTGAGTGCATCACATTGCGCTCGGCCGCGCGGCCGAAATCCGGGATCCCGCGGCACATTGGGGCATTTCACGGACACTGCTGCGGGGTTCGTGGTCGACTAGACGGCAAGGGCACCGGCGCAGGGGCACGGCGGTGTGACGAGAGGGTGGAGCCGTGAAACGACGAGCCAGCGCAACCGTCGCCAGGAGCGTGCGCCGAGCTGTCACCTGGAAGCCAAAACGGATGGGCGACAAGGCGATCGACATCGCGGAGCTGATCAGCCCGCTGCGCTACGACGTCCTGGTCCGCGCCCAGTTCCTCGAGTTCCTCGCCACCCGGCCCGCAGGGGAGTCCGACGCCGCGCTGGTCGTGGCGGCCGAGTCCCAGCCGTATGCCGTGTGGTTCCGGGAGGTGGCGATGGCGAGGTTCCGGCCGTGGGTCCTGGGCGACCCCGCGGCACTGCGGGAGAACTTCGCGGAGCGCGTGCTCGCCACGAGGGCGCTGCGGCACTCCTTCGCCCAGAACGGCTTCGATCCACGCAAACCGGTCACCCTGCGCGTGACCAGGGGGACCCAGCCCAGTGACACGGGAGCCGCGATCCACCGCACCGTCCACGTGGGGGACGGCGGCCACCGGCTCGCCCTGCTGCTGCACGCTGGCGGGATGCTCCAGCCGGGCCAGTACCGGCTGGACCCCCGCCCCATGCCCCTCATCGACAACACCGCAGTCCTGCACCGCGCGCTGGGTCTCAGCGACGCGGCATACCTGGCCTTCATCGCGCGTGGGTACACCACCGCGCCCTGTCCCGACCTGGCCAGCCTGAGGTCCGCGGTGGGCGCGGACGCCGACCGGGCTGCCGAGCTCGAGAGCGTGCTGAGCGCGCACGGGCGTGACCTCAGCGCGGTCCTCTGATGGCCGCACCCACCGCATCCGGCCAGGAGCCGGGATGGCTGGCGTACTACGCGCGCAAGGTCCGTCGGCACATCCACTGGGCGCGCACCGAGGGCGTCGGGCGACTTGTCGAGGAGGACCGCCTCGACCCGCGCGAGCGGCTGCAGACCGCCTGGCGCAAGGCTCGCTGGCGCCGGCGCCACGGGCTGCCCCCGGGGAGCGCCGTCCCGGTGTACGTCGTCGGGCTGCAGCGCTCGGGGACCAACATGCTCATGCGCGGTGTCGACCTCGCCCCTGAGGTCGAGGTCCGCAACGAGAACGACCGCACCGTGTTCCGCCGTTTCAGCCTTCGCTCGGACGCCGTCCTCGCGCAGACTGTCAGGGACAGCCGCCATGCCCTGGTGCTCGTCAAGCCGCTGTGCGAGTCGCACCGCGTGGACGAGCTCCTCGACCTTGCGGGCGTCCCGGCGGGACGCGCGCTGTGGGTCTTCCGCGAACCTGGCGCGCGCGCCCGGTCCGAGGTCTCGAAGTTCGGGGACGCCAACCTGCGGGCGCTGCGGACCATCGCCGCCGGAGAAGGCGAGACCATCTGGCAGGGCCAGCGCCTGCCGCCCCAGTCGGTCGAGCTCGTGCGGTCCTTCGACACTGCCGCGATGACCCCCGAGACGGCAGCAGTGCTGTTCTGGGTCGTGCGCAACCAGCTGTACTTCGACCTCGGTCTCGACCGGCGGGACGACGTCCTGCTGGTGTCCTACGACGACTTCGTGGCCGAGCCAGAGCTGCAGATGCGGCGGCTGTGCGCGTTCACCGGTCTGCTCTACCGGCCCGCGCTGTGCGAGCACGTGGTGCCGCGCGAGAGCCACGGCACCGATCCCCTCGAGGTCGACCCGCGGGTGGCGGCCCTTGCGGGCGAGCTGCTGGGACGGCTGCGCGCGGCCGCGGCGGTGCCGCGATGAGGTCGAGGCCGCGATGAGGGTGAGGCCGGGGAGCCGGTGGCGTCGGGGTCGCCGGGGGCTGGGGGTGGCGGTCATGCTGCTCGCCCTCGTCGCACCTGCGTGCAGCGGCGGGGACCGACAGGGCCCGCGGGGGGGTCGCTCGACGGTGCCGAGCGCTGACACCTCGCCGGGGACCGGCACGTCGGGCGGCACGGGCACCACCCCGGGGAGCGCGGGGGCGGTCGCGCTCGGCGCCAAGTGGGACTGGGGCAGGTTCACCGAGTTCGAGCCTTTCCTCAAGACCATGGCGGGCGGCCGTACGTACTACGAGGTCGTCTGGTGCGACGTCGAGCAGCAGAAGGGCTCGCCCGACTGGTCCACGCTCGACCGGGTCGCGCAGCGCACGCAGCAGGTCGGTGTGACCCTGATGCTCAAGCTGCGCGTCGGCCGGTGCTGGGCCACCGGCGGTGGCGACGCGCAGTACCAGCGGGGCACCAAGAAGAAGACCGAGTCGGTCATGCCGCAGGACATGGGCGCCTACCGGGCCTGGGTGCGCAGCGCCGTGACCCGGTACTCCGCCATGGGTGTGCACGAGTACGCCATCGAGAACGAGATCAACTCCAAGAGCTTCTGGGGCGGCACCCCCGAGCAGTTCGTGACGCTGGCAGAGTCGGCGGCGGCGGAGATCCGCGCCGCCGACAAGAACGCCCTCGTCGTGGACGCCGGCCTGAGCAGCACCTCCTATGGCTACGGGCTCGCCGACTGGCTGCTGCGGGCGGGTCGCGAGGCTGACGCCATCGCGGCCTACAACCGCTACTACGAGCGGCGCTTCGGCACGCGCGGCGACCAGATCACCGCGGCACGCGACCGCGCCGGGCTCGAGGCTGCCCTCGCCTCCGAACAGGGCGCCCGCAACCTGACCTACCTGAAGGTCATGGAAGACCTCGCGAAACGCAAGGTCGTCGACGTCCGCCAGATCCACTTCTACGAGATGCACACGTCGGTGCCTGATCTCTTCGCCTTCCTGAAGGCCACCACCCCCGCGTCGACGCCGATCGAGGCATGGGAGGTCGGCAGCTTCTTCAAGGACACGCAGAGCGACAGCGCCGAGCGCAGCCAGGAGGTGCTCAAGACCATGAGCCTGGTCCTGGCTGAGGGTGCCCGGGTGGCGGTCTGGCTCCCGCTGGCGTTCGACCCGGGGGGCCGCAACTCCGACGAGCCACGCTACGGCCTCCTCGAGCCTGACGGCGCCGTCCGGGAGTCCGGCAAGCTGTTCCAGGCCATGGTCGAGGCAGCGCGAGGCGCCAAGGCGGTGACGGTGGCGCAAGGCGCGGTCACTGGTGTGGGATTCGAGAAGAACGGCACGACGACGGCCTTTGTCTGGGCCGACAAGCCCGCGACGCTGACCCTGAAGCCGGGGGAGAGCGCCGTTCCGGCGGGAGGCTCGGGCGCCGGGAGCACGGGTCGGGTGACTGTGGGCACTGCCCCCATGCAGCTGCGGCTGAAGAGCGACGTCAAGACCTTCCTGGAGGCGCAGTGAACGAGACCGACGCACCCCGGCTCCTGTTCGTGGGAGGGCTGCACCGCAGCGGGACAACGCCCCTGGCCCGGACTCTGGCGACCCACCCCGACATCAGCGGTCTCAGCGGCACGGGTGTCCGCGAGGACGAGGGCCAGCACCTCCAGCGGGTCTACCCGAAGGCCAAGGTCTACGGCGGGTCCGGCCGGTTCGCGTTCGACCCCCGGTCGCACCTGACTGAGGCGTCGCCGCTGGTGACGCCGGAGAACGCTGACCTCCTCCGGCAGGCCTGGGACCCCTACTGGGACCTCAGCGCCCGCTACCTGGTCGAGAAGTCGCCACCGAACCTGGTCATGGGCCGCTTCCTCCAGGCGCTGTTCCCCGACTCCTCGATGATCGTCGTCATCCGCCACCCGGTCGTCGTCGCGCTGTCCAACAAGAAGTGGCGAAAGATGCTGTCCTCCGACCCGCGGCGCTTCCAGACCGTGTCGTCCCTGGTGCAGCACTGGGTGACCGCCCACCGGGTCTTCCTCCAGGACCTGCCCCACCTCCGGCGCCTGCACGTCGTGCACTACGAGGACCTCGTGGCCGACCCGGAGGGTGAGTGCGCCAGGATCTCTGCCTTCCTCCAGCTCGACGCTCCGATCCCCACCGGCACGCTCAGCGCGAGCGCGAGCCGCCAGTACGAGCAGTGGTGGGACCAGTGGGCGAGCTGGTGGCGGCCGGGCCACTGGCAGCGCCGGGTCATCGAGGCGCGCTTCGGCGAGGACCTCGCGTCCTTCGGCTACGACCTGGACGACCTGTCGACCCACCGGCCATGGAAGCCCGACCTCGCCTCGACCAGCGCCTGAGACCAGCCCGGGCGGCCGCGGCTACGCGTAGCCGAGCTGCTTCAGGGCCCTGCTCGAGGTGATCCGGAAGAGCAGCCGCATCGCGGGGTCGAGCTCCTTGCGGTAGGAGCCGACGCGCGAGCGGTAGACCGGCGCGCTGGTGCCCTCGTCCGCCCGACGCGACGTCGCCTGCCGGTGGTAGCGGTCGGGGACGTCGTGGCTGTGTCGCTCGAAGTCGAGGATCTCCGGCTCCCACTCCTCGCCCAGGAAGGCCAGCAGCGAGCGCAGAGTGGCCTCCTGGTCGCTGACCAGGTCCTCGTAGCGCAGCTCGTGGTACTGCCCCGGTGGCAGCGCCCGCCCGGCGGCCCTGGCCTCGGCGATGTAGCGGGGCCACTTGACCGCCGACTTCACGCAGGACCAGTAGCCGAAGCGCTTGCGGTGGGAGACGGCCACGTCGCGGCCGTCCCGGATCACATGGACGACCTGCGCGTCCGGGAACAGCTCCATGATGAAGGCCAGCTTCATCGCGTAGCGGGGACTCTTGTCGGCCCAGCGCTGCTTGCCCCGCGAGAGGGCGTAGTCGTGCTGGATGCCGCCGAAGAACCCTGCGATGCGTCGCAGCCACTCTTCTCGCGGGAATCCGTACTGCGACAGGCGCTTCCAGTCGCTGCCCACGATGCGCTCCATGTCCTCGAGGAAGCGCGTCTCCGGGCCGCAGCTGATCCTCGAGTGCGAGTCGAGGATCAGGCGCAGCATGGTCGTGCCGGAGCGCTGGCAGCCCACGATGAAGATGGGCGCCTCGGCACCCCCGGCGGCGGTGGCCGGGGTTGCCGCGGTGCCGTCCTGCGTGTCGTCCACGTGGTCAGGGCCTCGTCAGTAGGGGTCGGTAGGGCTGGTCACTGGGCCGGCTCAGTGGCGGGCCCTGGCAGGGACGCTCGCCGGCGCTCCGTCGATCGCCTTCGCGGACCGGTTGGACCCGGTCTGCTCAGCGGTCCGGGCGCTGTCGCCCGCCGCTGCTCCCCCTAACGGCCGGGCGGTGCGCCCGCGGGTCATGACCTCGAGCATGAGCACCAGGAGAAGGGCGAGCACGAAGGCCGCCGCGGCTACCGAGGCCACGATCCGCCACAGGGTGTCCGTCTGGTCGACGGCGCGCGCGGGGGCGGTGTAGACGATCTTCGCCGGGTTGGCCGCATCGAGCTGGCCAGCGGCCTGGGCGAGCTGGTTCTGCGCCAGGTTCACGTTGGCCACCGCAGCTGCGCGGGCCTCGGTGAGCGAGTTGTACTTGTTGAGGATGGGCCCGAACCGGTCGAGGGCGGCGTTGGCGGAGGCGATCGGGGCGGACATCGCCGCAGCCGCCACCGCGTTCCCGCCGGCCCGCATCGACGCCTGCTGCTGGATCAGCGCGTTGACGCGGTTCAGCTGCGCCTCGTAGGCCTTCTGCGGGTCGGCCATCTTGATCTCGGCGGTGAAGGCGCCGACGGCGTCGCTGGCCTTGGCGACATCTGCGGTGGCCTGGTCGAGCCTGGCCTGGGCCGAGTCCACCTGGGTGGAGAACATGGCCTTGAGGGTCAGGGCGCTGACAGACTGGACGACCGGCGCAACCTTCGTCTTGTCCTTCGCGGTGAACGTCACGGTGACGCTGGGGCTGCCTCCCCGCTGCGCGACGGCCAGCCGGTCGCTGAGGTCCGACGTGGAGACCTTGTTCTGCGCAGCCACAGCGTTGCGGACCAGGGGGCCGCCCGCCGTCGCCTGGAAGGCCGCGACGAACTGGGTGACGCCCTGGGCGCCGGTGTACTGCGCCGTCGGGCCGCCGACGAGGGCAGGCGGGTCCACCGTCGCCGTGGCCATGTACATCGTTGGCTGCACGAGGATGACTGCCGCCGCGGCCATGGCGCTGAGCAGGGGCAGCAGGATGATGAGCCACAGCCGGCGGCGTGCGGCCCTGAGGTAGTCAACGATTTCCATGCCCGGTCCTTTGTCTCTTGTTAGTTCCACGTGAAGGTGACGCCTGGGAGCTGAGCGAGACGCTCGTTCCAGGGGCGGTAGTACTCCGTGAGCCGCTCGTGCAGTGCCGGGGGGATGTCGAGCGGAGCGTTGGTGGCCTTGAGGTGATCCAGCCCGTTGAGCTCGACGGACGCAAGGCCGAGGTGCTTCCACACCCGCTGCAGCTCACCGCTCGGGTCGGTGAACATCGACTCGCTCCGCATCACGAGCACCTGGTCCGGCGAGAAGAGCCGGTAGAGGCGCTCGAGCTGCTCGGCGTACTGACCGCGCTGGAGGTAGGTGTGGTGGCGGTGCGCGTAGCTCTCGTAGCGAGGGTCCTTGCGCATCCGCTCCTCCTCGCCATTGAGCCGCGTCGGTTCGAGGGCGATCGCCTCCTCGAAGGGCCGGTTCTCAAAGCCCTGCTGGGTCTCGTACTGGTGGTGCTACCACGCCCTGGCCACCGGTTCACGGAGGCTGACGATGAGCCGCACGTCGGGCAGGGCAGCCGCGATGCGCTCAGGCGCGAGCGGATGGAACATGTAGTAGGGGCTGGCCTCGCCCGTCAGCCTCCACCGGTGTGACGGTGGCTCGAACGATGAGAGGTACCAGCCCCAGCCACGCTGGAAGTTCACGTCGAAGTAGTGGGTGCCCTTGCTGAGCCGGCAGGGCGCCACGTCGGGATGCTGGCTGATCCACCGCGCTATGGAGCTCGAGCCGCCCCTCTTGGTGCCCACGACGAGGTAGCCGGGCCGCATGCCCTGGCGTCGCGCGAGGCGGCTGCGCACAGGGGCGAGCAGGTCTCCCGCCACCCTTCGTGTGCTCATCCGTTTCCCCCTCCAACACGGATTCGATCCGTTGGCCCGTCAGGTGTGGATCTCCCACGAGAGTAGACGCCTGCTACGCCGTGTGAAGCAGGATTGAGTGATCTCACAGATACGCCAATCCTTATGTCCCGTATGCGCATTCCGTCGTAGGGACATTTCGTACTTCTCTCAAACGGATGCTGTCCGTAGGCCCTCGGTGGGAGACTTGGGGCAGGCGTTTTGAGGGGAGCCGTGACGTGATCAGACATGCGGGGGTGACGGCGGCAGCCGTGGTGGTCGTGGTGCTCGGGGGATGTTCTTCCGGCAGCGACATGGTGCGGGGGCAGTCGGCCCAGGCGGCACCAGTGACGACAACGGCCGCGCCGTCGACGACGACGCCGCCGGCCACGACGACCACGACAGCAGCGCCGACCACCAGGGCAGCTGCGTCGCCCACCCAGAACGCCGCCCTGGCAGCTGCCCTCTACAAGCTGTCCGCCGACAGCCGGGCCCTGAAGTCCGACCCCGCGCTGGCGGCCGTGCGCTCCGGTGTGGCAGGGGGCCTGGCCACGAGCCGCAAGGGAGTCCAGGTCACGCGCACCGCGGCCTACCAGACGTCAGTGCGCAGCTGCACCAACGTGGCACAGGGGCTGGCGACGACCCGGGCGGGGGCCCTTGCCGTCTACCGTGCCGTCGGTCCTCTGGCCACGGCAGGGGCGACGCGCCAGCGCCAGATCAGCAGCCTCAACGTGTCGATCGCCAATGTCCGACGGCTTGCCGCAGGGCACGGTGCGACGGGCGCACTGCCCACGATGGCGGAGATCAACGCCGCCCTCATCGCGGCGACGGCCCAGTCGCGCGCGGAGGCCGCCTCGCTGGCGTCGACGAGGGCGGCGGGCGCCGACGGGCTTGCCCGCGCCAGGGGGATGGTCGCGGCGGCGGCGCAGATCTACGCGAAGACCTGCTGACCCCGGGCGTGGCCCGGACTGCAACCCAGATCGACTGCGGCAGAAGGCCCTACACCGCAGCGGTGTGGGCCTTGCGTGGCCGCACCCGCCGGACCACGGAGCGGATCAGCTCGCGGTCGTCGGGCTGAACCCCGAGTGCCACGAGCGCTCCGAGGAACACCGCGGCGACCACGGGAGCGGCCCCGAGCACGACTCCCACCCAGTGGTGCACCCAGTGGGTGAGCAGCCAGGCGGCACCAGCGGCAGGCAGGGCGGCCAGCAGGATTCTGCCGAGCCCTGACCCGGTTGCGCGCACACCGATCACGTAGCGCGTCTGCAGCACCTTGGCCAGGTTCGCCACCACGAGCGCGGCGCTCCAGGCGATCGCGGCGCCGACGATGCCGTAGTCGGGGATGAGCAGGAGGTTCAGGGCGACGTTGACCACGAGCGCGCCGACGTTGTCGATCATGTTGATCCGAACGCGTCCCGACATGTTCAGCACGGTTCCGCACGGTCCGGCAGC
>Ga0164300_10000033_pt1 | contig 16348 bp, 14 predicted proteins | sample Whisoiple_226_MG_FD_109710 | JGI IMG/M metagenome (GOLD analysis project Ga0164300, IMG submission 109710) | Unamended control soil microbial communities from upstate New York, USA - Whitman soil sample_226_MG | ecosystem: Environmental > Terrestrial > Soil > Agricultural land ...
GCTGCACCGCCGCCGGCTCCTCAACCGCGCAGGTGATCACCAGCAGCACGTGGCGGCTGCCGTCCTCGGCCGGCGCGCCGATCGGGCCGCGCGGGGTCTGCCGCGCCGCCAACCAGATGATCGCGAACGCCACCAGGGCCGCCACCGCAACCCCGAGACCGGGGCCGGCGACGAGGAAGCCAGCCGCGATCGGGACGACGATCGCAGCCGCGATAACCGGCAGCTTCCACGGAGCCATCCGCCGGATTGTCGCCCAGTGGCCTAGACCCGGCGTCTGGCGCCGAGCATCGGCATGAGCAGCATCGCCAACCCGATCAGGATCACGATGATCCCGAGGATGTAGCTGACGAGCAGCGCGAGCACGATCCCAACGACGATCACGAGTATTGAGCTTGGTGCCATGACCGAGCCTCTACCCCATGCCCGATTCCCGAAAACTCTTGAATTGGATAGCGGATCAAGATCCATCCCCCTCTTCCTCGGCGAGGGCGCGGCGAAGCGCCTCGTCGAAGGACTCCGGCTCGACCCCGAACGGCTCAGCGCCCGCGGGATCGGTGACCACGGTCGGCGTGGTCAGGCCCTCGACCAGCGGCCGCGCCACGCTCGTGTCCACTGGCGTGACCAGGCCGAGCCAGAGCGACGAGAGCCAAGGCGTGACCAGCGGCAGCGGCAGCTTCGGCCTCGGGCTCTTGCCCATCGCGATCGCCATCCGGTCGAGCATTTCCGCATAGGTGAGCACGTCGGGCCCGCCGATCTGCACCTCGCGGCCCGCGGACTCGGCCACCTCAGGCGCCCGCCGCAGGTACTCGACCGTCGCCTCGATGCCGATCGGCTGGGTGTCGGTCTGCAGCCAGGCCGGCGCCAGCATCACCGGCAGGCGGCCCACCAGGTAGCGCAGCGTGCGGTAGGACTCGCTCTTGGCGCCGACGACCATCGCCGCCCGGAAGTAGGTCAGCGGCGGACCGTCGGCGGCAAGGACCTGCGCCGTCTCGTGGCGGCTGCTGAGGTGCTTCGAGGCGCTCTCGCCTCCCAAGCCGCCGAGGTAGACGACCCGCTCGACACCCTCGCGCTTGGCCATGTCGGCGAAGTTCGAGGCGCCGCGCCGCTCGCGCGCGGCGAAGTCGCCCCCTGCCGCCATCGCGTGCACCAGGTAGTAGGCAACATCGACGTCACGCCCGGTGCCCTCGAGGCTGGCGGCATCGGTGACGTCCCCCAACCGGGCCTCAAAGCCCTGCGACCCGAGCCGCGCGGCCTTCGCCGGATCGCGGGCCAGGCAGCGAACCTCCGCTCCGGAGTCCCGCAGCGAGGCCGCCAGCCGGGCACCGACGAAGCCCGTCGCTCCGGCTATGAGGATCATCGGCGTGCCTATCCCTCGGCGATCCGCCCGATCCAGACGATCCCTACGATCGAAACACCGGCAAGCACTGCCAATGCGATGTCCGTGCGCCGCTCGTTGCGTGTCATGGCACTGGTTAGAACACGTCAAAGCTCGCCACGATGCTCAATTGAGCACCCCCTACGAGCATAAGACGAACCCAGTAGCGCGAATCGACACCGACCCGACCTCGCTGGCACGGTAGCCCTTGATGCCCCTCGCCGGAATCGCCGCGCATCGACGCAATCGGCTCTTCCTGGTGCGCTCGGTGCTCTCGCTACCTGTGCGAGCGAGCGAACTGCAACCTGACTGCAAGCAGTCGTCGGTCGTGGTGATGCGCCCCTGCGATCACCAATCTACCGCCGGCTGCGTGCCGGTGTTGACCCAGTCGACGACCCACAGCAGTGAGCCTTAGCCACACCACACGCGCCCTTCCCGGTGGGATCGTGTAAGTGCCTCGCACTGCCAAAGGCACCGAATTCGAGGTTTGTGCCACCGTCCGCCGCGGGAATATCCAGAGTCGCCCGTGGCACCTGCGTTGCTGCGCACAGCGCATAGTGACCGCGGCCCACCGGCGCTTGACCCGAACACGCCGGTCAAGCAGCACCGGAATCGCTCGACCTACCGCCCCAGGCAACGGAGCCCCAGCGCCCGGGGGAACCCCTGGAGACGGCACCGTGGACGGCAATATGTCGGACCCGCTCTGTACAAGCGGCGGGGTCGGTTGCTCATCCTCGACGCAGCTCACCGCAACCGCGACCTTGGCGCTCGAACCGCCTGGGGTCAGGGTGTATCGGAAGTCGTCGGTCTCGGTCCCTGGCGGGTCGTTGCAGTAGTCCGGGTCGGGCTTGTAGGTGAGCGCCGTTCCTTCGGCCGTGATCTCGACCGTGCCATGGGCGGGCTGGGTGGCCGAGTCGATCGACCTGGGGCCGCCATCGGAATCGGTGTCGTTGGCGAGGACGTCGATCGCGGTGGCCGGCGAATCCTCTGCCAGCGTGGCTTCGTCGTCGATCGCGGTGGGAGGGTCGTCAGGAGCGGGGCCGGTACGGAGCGCCCATAGAGCGTCGTAGCCGTGAACGCCGTCGCTCGCGACGAAGAAGAGAGTCTCGCCGACCGCGGTGAGATAGACCGGGTAGGGATAGGAGGCGCTCCCCGGGTAGATCTCGCCGACCATCTCGGTCCCGAGCGCGGTGCCGTCCGAACGCCACAGCTCGCTTCCATGCACATCGTCCTTTGCCACGAAGTACAGGGTGCCGTCGAGGTCGGTGAATTCTTCCAGATGGGCCTCGGTTGCCAGACCCTTGACCATCTCGGTCCCAGCTTCCGTGCCGTCCGAGCGCCACAGCGCACCCTGACCACCCAGGCGACCGGTAGCAAAGAAAAGGGTTCCGCCGATATCGGCAAACGGCCCCAGCGTGGAATCTCCCCAGCCGGGACCTATGACCATCTGCGTCCCGGCTTCGGTGCCATCCGACCGCCAGAGCTCGTCGTCACGGTGCACGGGATCATCTGCAACGAAGAAGAGAGTGCCGTTGACGGGGGTAAGCCACGCAGCCCCACCAGACCCGGAGCCCGGGAGGAAGTCCCTGAGCAACGTCGTCCCACCCTCGGTGCCGTCCGAGCGCCAGAGCTCGCGTCCGTGCTCGGCATCCTCAGCCACGAAGAAGAGGGTGCCGCCGACATAAGTCAGCTGAGCTGGGGTTGAGTTTGCCGGACCCGGATAGCGATCGGTTTCGCCCGAGTAGATGTCCTTGACCATCTCGGTCCCAGCTTCCGTGCCGTCCGAGCGCCAGAGCTCGCGTCCGTGCGCCCCGTCCTCAGCGCTGAAGAACAGGGTGCCGCCGACGTCGGTGAGCGCGTCCGGCGCATAGATCCCGAAGGGATCCGACGCACTACCGGGATAGATGTCCTTGACCATCTCGGTCCCAGCTTCCGTGCCGTCCGAGCGCCAGAGCTCGCGTCCGTGCGCCCCGTCCTTCGCGACGAAGAAGAGAGTGCCGCCGACATCGGTAAACCAATACGGCTCAGAGGAATTTGGTCCGGGATGGATGTCCTTGACCATGCCGGTTCCCGTCTCGGTCCCGTCCGAGCACCACAGCTCTTCGCCGTGAAAGCCGTCGTTGCCGGAAAAGCAGACGAGCCCACCGAAAGCCGTGAGTTCGCGCGTGGAGCCGTATTCCGTGTTTTCGGTCGGGTTGATGTCAGCGACGAGCTGCGGTTGGGTTGCAGCCTCCGCATCGGCGCTACCAATCAGATCCGGCAGCACGACGCTCGCGGCCTTCGGTGACAGCGCAATGACCGCCAGGATTGCCAATCCCCCACCCAGGGCCTTCAGACAAAGGCGCCGACCATATCCTTCCGTGGCGCGACTTTTCTGAAGAATCGCATCCATGGCAAACCCGACGAGTACCTATATCACACTTATAAGGCTCACGGGGTTCGACAGCTGTCTGACGGCAATGCGTCATTTGGCGCCCCGAAGGCCGAGGGAAGACGAAACGCCCCCGGCGCTACACAGGACGAACCACGTGGCCCCGGTCAAAGCGGACGTGGTTTCGCTGGAGCAGCAGAAGAGATCGCAGGTGCTGCGATCGACGCATGTCAAATGCGCGATCAGATGTCGATGACGATTGAGCCGACGCGGCCGATACGTTCGAAGTGGTCGTCGCAGGTCAAGATCGTGGTGCCGTTGCGCGCCGCGGCAGCGGCGATCCAGATGTCGTTGGTGGGGACCGGCGTTCCCGCCTTGCGCAGCTCGGCGACTATCTCCGCGTAGTGGCGGCTCGTCTCGGAGTCGACCGGCAGCACCTCCACCACTGAGCTATCGAGGAAGGCGGCCAACTCCGTTTCGTTGCGCTGTCGCTTGCCGCCGAGCAGGAAGCCGGTGCGCAACTCGCCGAGCGCGATGGTCGACACGCCCACTAGCTCGGCTTGGTCGAGAAGCGCCGCCACCTCTTCGTTCCCCCGCCGGAAGTTGCTGTAGGCGGAGGTATCGAGGCAGAACGAGCTCAACGCCAGAGCTCCTCGTCGACCGCCTCGAACTGCGCGGTTGCCTGCTCGAAGTCGCGGAACTCGTCCTCGTTCCAGCCCCCGGCGAGACGGCCCAGTCCATTGGAGCGCACGCCTTGCGCGCCGAGTCCCTGTCCGAGGAGGTCGATGACCGTCTGGTTGAGCGACTTGCCCTTGCGGCGCTTCTCGCGCTCAAGAGCTTCCGCGAGGCGCGGCGGCACATTCCTGATCGTCAATGCCTTAATCCTCTCCCCCTTTGCAGTCAATTAATGCATTCATTCAATGCAGTAACTTACAGCATCACTGGCATGCTGGCAAGCTCAGACGCTAACTCTCGCCGTCAAAGGACAGGAACGGCCCGCGGCCTCCAGAGCTGGTGGCGTCAGTTCGACAACCGATGCAGCCAGTGCCCCCGGCAGGACAAACTTGGCTTTGGGACTCACGATGTGTCATCCGTCATATCACGATCAGATCACGATCGAGACGCTAATTCTTCGATGGTTTGAAGATGGCGGACATTGCAGTCACCGCGGGCAAAGGAAGCATCCACCTCCTCAAGGGCGCCCACGTCCCCGTGGCCGTAGGTTTCGAGCATCTTGATCACGGTGCTGACCTTCCAGCCCGCCAATGCCGCAATCGCCCGGGGAGACATTTGCCGCTCGGTCCACAGGTAGTGGACCCCGTAGTGCTTGGTCGCATGGTAGAAGTCGAAATCCAGGCCAGCAGCCGCCTTGACCTGAGCCCAATAGCCGGACAACGTTGACTGCGACAAGCGCTTCCCTCGTTTTGAGAGAAAGATCAATCCCTGATCGTTGCGGGGTCGGTTTGCAATTGCATCACGCGCGGGCGGCGTCAGCGGAATCAAGACAACCCCCGTCTTTGGAGCATCGATCTTGCCCTTGTAGACACGGGCATCCTTGAGAATCCGCATTCGGCGAAAGTCGATCTTGGATTCTTCGAGCGCATACAACTCGCTCGGTCGCATCAGCTCATATGCCGCGAACAGCATCAGTTCGCGCACCCTCGGCGCATGGTCGCCGAGGACCGAGCAAGCGTCGAGCAAGCGCTGAAACTCCTCTTCGGTCGGTGGTGGAGTCTGCGACCGTTTGCTCCTCCGTCGGTACCCGAGTTTTCGCGCCGGGCTCCGATCAAGCGGTACGTCATCCTCGTCAATCGCGTGGTTGTAGAAGGTGACGTAGGCTTGGCGGTAGCCCTTCGGGATGGGATCGCGATGTGACCAACCCCCTTCGCCGTTCAGCCAGTCTTTGAACTCGGCTCGCGGTATGTCCAAGCGACGGCCAGCGAAATCTCTGCGGAAGGGTGCAAGCCGTTCGCGCATGACTGTGGTTGACGATTCCCGATTGCGCTCTGCGTAATCCTTGAGATAGCGGTCCACGTATTCGTCGCAAAGCGGAATCCCGCTCGACAGCGCCGTGCCTCTCGCTGCCTTCGCTTTGGCTACGGCAATGTCGCGTTCCTTCTTCTTCGCGAACCAGCCGACGTGCTCGAATAGCTGTTTGCCGTCGTCGTCCTGACCGAGATAGATGCGGCCGAGATATTTCTTCTTCGGCTTGGCCTTGCGACGCTTGGTGACTTTTGGTCGCGTTGCGGAGGTAGACGCGCTCATGCTGCATCACCCCCGCGATGCTCGATGAATCCATTTCGCTCAAGCCACGATTCGGCTTTTCCCACGTTGAACTTGGCCCGCCCAGCGATGTAGGCATGCGGCATCCCTTCAGCCATTCGAGCCTCGATCCATCGAACGCTGCAAGAGAAGTGTTCGGCGAGACCGTGCTTATCTCGCCAGCGATCCGGCTGGCGACAGGTCGTACCTTGCGTCGCCGCGATCGTCACTGGCACGCACCCCGAGCGTCGTCGCCGTCGGATGCCGTCGGCCAAGGATGGGCCGGTAGCGGTGAGGCGCCTCGCCCGCCGGCCAAAGAACGCTCTGGCTTCGGCGGCTGCGACCGGCGTGCAGCCCGTAGAGTGGGGATAGGACATGGGAGCCATTGCCTCCTGTGTCTCAGGCAGCCCGTCGCGTTGCACCGCGGCGGGCTTGCCGTTTCGGGATCGCGCTTCGAACGCCGCGAATCCCCTCTTGTTGCAGACAATTCTACTCGGAACTTGACGCGCCCGCAAGTGGTCAGAGGCATTGAAGCGGCCATCTAGGCCGCCCTCGCATCGCCGTCGCCAACGAGCCAATCAACGGCCGCATCGGGGTTGCAAGCGTCAACGAAGATCGGGGCGAACGGCCCCCGCTTCATCAGGTCATCCGCTAGGCAAAACCGAACCGAGAGACCCGGCGAGCGAACGAAATCCGGGTCGCCCCGCAGGATCGCGATGGCGGTGTCCCGCCGCCGCCGCAGCGCCGCACGGTCGTCAGAGCCGGCAAGAACGCAGATCACCGGCGGAAACGCCGGATACTTCGCGCGCCAAAGCAATTCATGGTCGCGACCCTCGGCACGAAGTAGTCGCCCATAGCGTGCCAGCTCGGCGGCGAGTCGATTCGAGGCGCACCTCGCCCACTGCCGGCCCTGCCGACAGACCCAGGCCAGGATGCGCGGGTACTTGGCCGATGTCGCTGGTGCCCTGCTCGCCGCCACCACGCTGGCCCAGCCGAGCCAAGGCTTACGCGAGCGAGTTCGCGAGGCCCTCTTTCAACTCGGCGCCCGACTGCCGAGCCACGGCGGGGACGTGGCAACCGGACCGCTGCTGAGCGCTTCCGCGCTCAAGGTTGCCTCAACCTGCGCCGCCGGAGTCGCAGCTGGCGCCTGCCTCGCCGCTGGCATCGTGCCGGGTGTTGGAGGGGTTGGGGTCTTGGCCCACCAAGACCATGCCGAGAGGACGCCGGCGCGAGCCGCCTCGCGCGTCATCGAGCCGTCGCAGCGCTCTACGCTCATCGACACGCTGCCAAGTCGAGATACCGCACCCGCGCCGCCGGCCGGCCATCAGCAAGTCCACAACTCCTCGCCGCACGTCAGCCAACCCTCGGCCTCGCCAGCGCAGCCAGTCTCACCAGAATCCAACGTAGCGCGGGTGTCAGGACGGCAAGCCGGAACCGAGATGGGAGCGGAGTCAGGAGGACAGCCTCTATCGAGAAGCGGGATAGCGGCACCTGAGTCCTCCAACGGCGAACCAATCTCAGGCCATTCCGAGGGCCAGGCCAACCCTTCCAAGACTCATGCTGCCTCGCCAGAGTTCGGAATGTGAGCAGGCCGGCGGTGTATTAGCCCTGATCCACCGTTTCATCTCGACATATGTAGTCGCTGCCCGAGGTGAGCCTTACTTGCAACCAATTAAGCCGCTGTCAGTGATTAACGTATCGTTTAGCCCAAATGCCTTGATTCGGTACACACAAAACGGACCAACTAACGACAGGACAGCGAACCGGAATGGATCTACATGCGCGCGGCGGGCCTGCCCGCGCCGTAGCTTAGTAAGGGTCAAAATGCGACGCCCTCGCGCGCCTAGATTCAACTCTACATGTCGAGCACTCAGGCTAAACACGAGAGCCAGCACAGTGCGTTCCGCATTGGCTGGTCCAGCCGAGGCACCAACGACCGTCGGCACTGGATTAACCGCCCCGCAGATCGTATTGATTGGATCATATGCAAGTCGAGTTGGCTTATGACCTATGGAAACATCGATACACGGTTGCCGGGTCGGCTGGTCATGCCCTCGATGAGTGAGAACCCACCATCTATATCCAGCAATGCGCCCTTGGCGAATTATTGAGTGTGGTGCTTTCAGAACAGGATCGACCACAGCAGTAGCATCCTGAGCGAAATAGCAGCAAGCAACAAGCACAGCAATAGCTAGCGCTCGCCGGATCGCTCTAACTCTTTGCACATTGCTTATAGACATATCTAAATTCAATTCGATGGATTACACACGCACCACTCGTCACTATGGCCATATGCCCCGCCGCTGCCAAACATCCGTACAGTGATGGCGTGTTCCTTCGTTATTGAGAAGCTCCCGATACCGACGGAAACATCGTAAAATGCCTGTGACGTAATGTGATAGCCATGTCCATATGGCTGGTGATTTGGCCCAGACCAATCGCAATAATTCAGACCAATGTCATACCCCGGGCTCGTATAATGTTTGCACTGCGGGTGCGGCTGTTCTTTCTTCCACCACGCGTAACGACCATTGTAGTAGAAGAAGCCACTGATATGTTGGCTCCATATGCTGCATCCCGGAATGGGCAATACGGTGGCTTCGCATTGCTCAAAGTCATACGTCTTGCGAAAAGTGTGGACTGATGACGCCGTCGCGTCTTCTTCATCCCCTTTCCCGGCTGGTTCGGGGGGACCGATCGTCATGTAAAGGGCAGTGTTGGTCACACTTTCTTCGAGTTCTTTTTCTGACCGCGTTATTTCAGGTGGCGGTACTTGGGCAATACTGGTGGTGAACCCCCCTTCCCAGCCAACGCCACTCACCACAGGATAAATGTACTGCTCTTTCTTATGAGGCACGGTGAGAGTCAGAACGTTGCCGCTTACGCTCAGGCTGGTGTCGATCGTGGTACCTACTGAATCATGGGCAGGATCGGCAATAATCGCGTAAGCAAGGGCACCACTGACGTATTTTACCGCCACATATTCGGGATCAATTTGTTCAAGAGATTGATTTTTTCCTAACACAACTTCCCAAGAGTATTCTTCCGGGGCGGAGGAATCTCGGATACTTTGATAGTCAAATACGCCATTAAATACCGGCCTAATGACAGTGTCAACATTAGCAGCGCTGTTCGCAGACGTTGCTGCAACACCTTCCGTCACGATAGCAGGCGTTAGATTTTGATTGGTGGCGACGGGCTCAGCGTGAATCGATTCGCCAGACGATTCGATAGTGAATCCTTCTGCGAGGTTGACCGAGATCATCGACTGATTTGCCGTGCCAGTGCTTTCTAGCACTTCGCCGTTTTGCTGTAGTCCGGGCTGATTGCCAGCTTCAAGCTCAGCTGGGTCAACCACCTCAACGGTAGGCGCAACAACGGTGGATTCGCTGGTTGTATCCGCCGCGTCCAGCGTCAGCGCTGCCTCAGGAGCAGTGACCGTACCTTGCGGATCAACATTGAATGCGTGTTTGGCTTTGGCGGTATTTCCAGCCAAATCGGTTGCCACGAGTTCTCCCATGTGAGTCCCGCCCTGATAGGCAGCCATGTTGATCGTTCCGGAAAGACTGGCGCCACATCCGCCAGCAGGACAAGCCTGGGTGATGCTATTCACAACATTTCCATCGATCTTGAACACATAGGACGCTATGCCGTAACCGCCCACATCTGAGACGCTGGTCGAATAGGAGTAGGCTTTCTGTTCCACCCACCCTTTCGGCGTGGTGAAGTAAGAACTAAGGCCGGTGAGTTTGGGTTTGGTCGTGTCTTTGACCGTCGCAACAGTGAGTGACTTCGTCGTGGGGAGCCCCACTCCGTCAGTGGCGATGACTTCGACATTGTGCTGGCCTGGTTCGTAGTCGGCTGCGCTCAACGTCCATTCCCGGCTGACCGCGCAATCTCGAAGCGGACATCCGGGCGAGTATTTGTCTGCAAGTTGTCCATCGACCTTGATTTCCGTGCCGACGACACCCGATTGAGGGTCGTAGTCGGCATGGCCCCACCGCGCCACCCTTCGATTGCCAGCATCAGCAACCAGCACCTTGTTTTCGCGTGCGACGGCGATCCCGCGGGGTTCTTTCAGCTGGCCGCCGCCCGAGCCGGTCGAACCGAACTGCCGCAGGTAGGTCCCGCTAGGCTGGAACTCCTGCACTCGGTTGTTGGTTCCGTCGGTGACCAGAAGATTCCCAGAGGCGACAATAGCAATTCCGACCGGGTTTTGGAACTGCCCATTACCAGTCCCCATAGACCCGAACTGATACGCGTATTTTCCGTTGGCGTCGAATTTCGTGATGCGGTTAGCGCCATTGTCGGCGACCCAGAGGTTGCCCTGCGAATCGGTTGCAAGACCCACCGGCGCGTTTATTTCGCTTTCGCCGGTCGGTTTGTTCGGCGAGCCATAGGCTTTGCGGATCAACGTACCATCTTCGCTGAACTCATACACCCTATGGCCAGCAGGGTCGGAGACCCACAGAACCCCTCCCGGTCCGGTCGCGAGGCCATAGGGTTCAACGAACGACTCATAGGTTATGGCGCGAATGAATTCACCATTGGAGTTAAATGCCTGGACTCGTCTGTTGCCGATGTCGGATACCCAAATCGTGCCGTTCGAACTGACCGCTATACCACGTGGATCATTGAACTGCCCATTGCCCGAGCCGAGCGCCCCGAACTGCATAAGGAAATTACCGGCTTCATCAAATTTCTCGATTCGGTTATTTTCCCGGTCTGCGACCCAGATGTTGCCGCCTTGATCAACTGCAATACCCATTGGTCGTTGAAACTGTCCGGTCCCGGTTCCAGGTACCCCGTAAGCAGGTAAAGTGGTCGGCGCTTCATGATCGCCGTCACTTGCGCTGAATTTCAATGTGTATTGTGATGCATTAGTACCGAGTTTGGCCTGTTCGGTCAGCGTTCCAGAAAGCGAGGAGAGCTGGGGCGCCGTGTGATCGACATCGATGAAAATCGTGCCAGTTCCTGCCGGTGCGCCTGGCTTCTGCGTGGACCAATGCCCAAGTGGATCGGCAGCATCGACCGTAACCGCATTTTCTCCTTGCGGCATACTCGCGGGATCGTATGCGACAGCCGGACCGCTTTTTTGAGTCCATTCACGTGGGCACGGTGACATGGCTCCCCCGTTGCATCCCGGAGAGTAGCTAGTGATGATTTTTTTGGTTCCGCCGCTGGAACTTGGCTGAGTGACCGCAAGTTCCTTTAGACCCAAACCACTGTCGGTGGCCGTGAATGTGATTGGTTTAGCGGTGTTATTGACCCACGCTTCCGGTTCGATAAGAGGACTGAAGCTCGGAAAATCCTTGTCGCTGAGTTCCACTCCCGCTAGACCGACGTAGAGTTGGCGGTACTGCCCTTTAGTCTGGCTCGATACGAGTTCAAGACTGGTTTGCTTTGCGTCGACGTTCTCGTTCGGAGGGGTAGTGTTGTAGAGATTGTACTGGTAATTCATGTTGGAGAGATTACCTTCGAGTCCATAGCGGTGGCCGATTGCGACGAATTGCTGTTTGTTTTCGTCCCAGAGATAGAAGGCAAAGAACGGGTCGTTCCAGAGCGGGTTGTTCGCGTATGCCTGGACGTCGAAGAACAGCTTTTCGAAAATCACCCGATTGATGTAACTCGTGGGGCGAACATGTTCGCCTTTCGTGTTCGTATCGGTTGCCCAACGAGGCACGTGGTAGTCCCAGCGGGCCTGGGCGCCTGGCGTGATTGGCCCATTTCCTGAGGCGATCTGAAGGCCGGGGTTCCAATTCCCTGCGCCTTCCCAGCCGTTGTGGCTGGTAGTAAAAGCAGGACTATTGGAGAACGAGTCCCAGCCCTGGAAGGCGGTCGTGGTTTTTTGATACCAGTAATAGGTCTCCCACATGGGGTCGACGAGAACCGGAAAGCTGGTTTCCTGGTCGGGTTCCGCCGTGACGAGGACTGAATCTCCGGCAGTTTCGAGCTTGACCGGCACCGATTGGCCAGCTGCATCGAGCGCGCTTGGCGGCCGCACCTTGAGCAGGGGCTCGCCCGCCTGATTGCGGACTTCGGCGCCTCCGTCTTCAGATTCTAGGAGGCTTGCGCCGCCCGGAAGTGACAAGATGAAAGCCTGCGTGGCCGGTGCATCGGCCGACTGCATCAGCGTCAGAGTCTCCACGCCAGTTGGCGTCGGGGCAACCGCGAAGCTCGTGTCCTCCGCTACATTCGGGTAGGTAGCGAGACTTTCCTCGAGGGTAGAGGGGGCTCGTTCTGCAGGCGCATTGGCGAGGCTGATTCCCACTCCCACTTCGGGCAAGGAGATTCCATCCCGTAAGTTGACAGGGACTTCGACTTCAACCAAGGGATTGACAGGTTGGAGTTCGCCTTCGGCGTGTTCGAGATCCAGATCGACGGCTACACTTTGACCTTCGGCATTTTCGGTGCGCAAGGGCAGACTTGCTTCCAGCAGGGTCGGCTGGGTTACTTCCGGAGCGTTTTCTCCGCCCGGTTGATTCCCCGGTCCAATCAGAGCCACGTTGTCCGAGTAGAACTTCTTCACTTCGAGTTCGTCAAAAATGCCCGCCGGTCCTTGCAGCTCGGGACCGAATACCTCCGTGAAAAGTTCGTTTACCTGTTCGCGATTGAGGTCTTGATGTGGCAGTTCTTCGGCGGCTAGGGCATCGGTATGCGGCATTTCGGCCTTTTGAACACCGGGATCATCGATCGCGTTTTCCACGTCATACACACTGGGACCACCCGTTGCGCTGAAGCTTCCCTCGTCCGCGAATGCGGCCGAGACACCATTCGCAAGGAGAAAGGTCAGCACGGCAATCGCGAGCAGCATGTCCTTTGGCGACCTCCTCTGACGGCGCGCACCTGCATCGTTCCGATTGCTCGCTCCGCCCAACGCATTGCCTGCCATTCCTGCCTCCAGTTGTCGTTTTCAGGTTCTCGTGCAGACCGACACGAGTACGAGACAGGACCTTAACCACACCGCTAAGCAGAAAGCTATACCTAAAAATAGAAAATAATGCTGAGTAACTTTCTATCTTTTCGCTATTTCTCTCTAATCACTTGACACGGGACAAACGTCCACTAGTCAAAGCGTCAGGTTGTCTTAACTCCCAGGCTGAAAGCGAAAAACCGCTACCAGCCTGAAGAATGCCGTGGTAAGCCTCGATGACTGGCGAGAAAGCGGAAGTAGTTCCAAGTTCAAGCCAAATGGCACCCCGTCGTCGTCGTTTTAAAAACGTATTAACGTCGCTCCAGCCGAAGAAAACCGTGCCGGCCGGGCAAAGCGATACAGATCGCTGCATGATTGGGTGGCAGCGCCTGGATCCACCGCGCTCCACCCGGCAGATCGCGCTCGCTCTTGCCAAAGGGTGACCATCGCATCCCTATCCCATTTGGGTGAGAGATGTGCGTGGGCGACTATGTGAGGAGTGCGCAGGCACGAAGGGTAGCTGGCGTTGGCTCCATGATCTCGTCGTCTCGGTCGGCGAACAGACCCAACTCGCGGAGGTTGCGGATCGCCTGGGTTGCTGTCTCGACCTCCCTGGTGTCGTCGGCGTTGCTGACGATCCTCAGCCACAGCTCTCTGGCCGTCAGGTGCTGAGGGTGTAGTTCTACGGCTTCTTCGAGGATCACGGCTTCGACTATCGCAACGTCGTACTTGGGTGGGGTGTCGGTCATGTCACTTCCTCGGCGGGTTTGCTGTTACGCGGGAGGGGCGACGTAGGGGGCTTTGCCGCGCCCCTACGTCCCCGGCGTGGACCTACTTCCTGCGGCCCCCGCTTTGCGCCCGCTCCTCTTTCTCCCGCCGCTCGCCCCGTTTGCCGACCCGCTCGCTGCGCCCTCGACCCGCGCCACGAGGGCGTGCGGGTCGGCGGGCTCCCAGGCAGCCTCGAAGGCCAGCAGAGCGAAGGTGTAGCCGCTCGCCTTGTCGCCGTTGCCGTTGGCCTTCTTTATGCGTTTGGCCGCAGCTTGCTGCTCGTCTTCCACCTCCCGGGTCGCCCGCTCCGCGATTGCCTTGACGTTGCGTTCCCCCTCGGCGTCGAGGACGAGCGGTGTACGGGCGATGTGGTCGTGCGCCCCCTGCAATTTGCCCGCCTTCAGGGCTTCGGCGAGGTCGTTGAACAGGTCGCTCGCCTGGCCCGCGCCGACCACGGCCCGCAGTCCTTCCTTGAGCTGCCGCCATGCCTTCGCCGGGAGTAGGGTCTTGGCAGTCGCGCGGTAGTAGTGCTCGACCGCCCCCCGGCGCCGCTCGGTCCGCGTCTCTTCGATCATCCCTTCGCAGTCCTCGCGCAGGACTTTGACGTGGTAGCTGACCTGGCTCAGTCCTTGACCGAGCGCCATCGACAGCTCGTTCGGGCTGACCTCGCCCTGCACCGCGATCAGCAAGATGTGCTGTCGCAGAACGTGATCCAGTGCCTTGACGAGTCGGGGGTCAACCAGCACCGGCAGATGCGATGCTACCCGCTCCTTGCTTGACTTACCTTTAGGCATTCTCTCGCCCCTTCCGTTTGCCGGGGACGCGGGAGGAGCGAGAGAGCACCCCCCACGGGACTTCCCGGACCCGACTACCTACGTTTCAAGCAGTCGGTTCTATTCTAAGTAGTGAACAGTTACAGATAGGAACGGGTGAGTCTGTACCCAAATGTTGAACTGTTTTTGCCCGCCGCCTGGTTTTTACTCGGTGTCAGGTTTTTCCCTGCTAGTGAGTCTCACTTGACCGCGCGCGGGGCTCTTGTCTAGGTAACGGGCTCTTTCATGCGCCAGCAGGGATACGATGATTGACACCCCCTCCTCTTCCGTAAGCGTACGCCGGTCGGCCGATTCGGCCTCTATCTCCATCAGGCGATCCCATGAGCGCGCGTTCTCGTCGGCGAGGTCCCTGCGTCCCTGGGCGTCAAGGTTGAACCATCGCCACGCCATGCATACCCGGGGGTCGTTACTTACCTTGCCAGCCCGAAAGGCGGCCAACGCCTCCGCAACGCTTGACTGCAAGATCAGCCCGTAGATTTCCTGTCGCGCCTCGAACGGCATGGCCCACATTTCCGCGTCGGTGAAATATGGGATTTCAACCGCGCGGTAGAAGTGCCGCCTGGTGTTGCCGGAGCCCTTCTCCACATGGGCCAGTTCGATAGAGCGGGAGGCCAGGAGTTCCTTAATGTGGTGTTCGACTTTGCTGAGTTCAAGGTTCATCAGCCCTGCGAGTTCGCTCGGGCTGCGCGGCGCTTCGTTGAGATAGCAAAGGATGTCCACTCGTACGCCGTTGCCCAGGGCATACGAAACAGCATCCTCGATTTCTCTCTTGCGAAGTCGGTTGGTCACCTCTCTCAGCTTTGCCACCATTGAAGCTCCCCTCCTCACTCGGTTGCTTTTCCGACATTCAATCGCAACAGAGCATAGGCGGAAGTCCGGCAGGTTGCACCGCCGCGCCCGGGTTTTCCCTGTTACTAAGAATTTCCTTAGCATAACTCTCCCTCCCGGCAACTCGCCGGAACGACAACGAAAAGGGGGTGAGAGCCAATGCGGATTGCGCAAATCGCGCAGGTCAGCCCGACCTTGCGTATCGCAAAGCACGGCTAGACCGCGCGCATGTAGAGGGCCGATCTCGGCCCGCTTGCCTCGGGGTTGGGGTCGGCCCATTCTCGCCTTCGTTCGTCGGGCGGCATTGGGAGGCGAAAGTTACCCGATGACTTGTGAAGTTTCCTATGGAGGTTCCATCTCACAGGACAGAGGATTGCCGCATGGCTGCCCTTGGCACCAACCTGCGCGAGGCGCGCGAACGGCTCGGGTTGACGCAGGAACAGGTCGCACAGCGAAGCGGGGTCCACGCCACGGAGATCAGCCGGATCGAGACGGGCAAACGCGATCCGCAAGTCTCGACGCTGAAACGGCTCGCCAAGGCGGTCGAGGTGAAGCCGGGGCGACTCCTTGACTAGAGACCATCGAGGAATATAGGGTATCTCACAAGGTAGACCGTATGGTCCATCCGCGGGGATTCACCCCCATGATCCACGGGGCTGCCCTGGATCCGCCAAGCAGGGCTCCGGACCGCTTGGACCTGCGAACCCTGGGCCTCAGGATCGATTTCAGAGTCTCCCGATGCAACCTCGCTGCAGAGCGACGAGTGGGGCGCAAAATCGCGAACTCAACCAAAAACGCAACCACTTTGGCCACTCAAGCCGCGATGACACCGCTCCGGCCTGGTCCGCTTGAACGGCAAGGTCGTGGAACCGACTGACGCTGCCCTTCGCGCCGCCGCGATCTTCGGGCTCTGCGCTCAAATCGCTTGCGCCCGCGCCTGCGGTCAGCCATCTCACTCTTACCACGCAAGCCGTATCCCGCTCGTCTCACTAATCGCC
>Ga0164300_10000037_pt1 | contig 16097 bp, 16 predicted proteins | sample Whisoiple_226_MG_FD_109710 | JGI IMG/M metagenome (GOLD analysis project Ga0164300, IMG submission 109710) | Unamended control soil microbial communities from upstate New York, USA - Whitman soil sample_226_MG | ecosystem: Environmental > Terrestrial > Soil > Agricultural land ...
AACCTGCGCACCCGCAAGGGCCGCTACGTCGACGGCCTACCCGAGGACGACCCGGTGCTGACTGAGTACGACTCGTTCGGCCGGATGCTGCGTCGCGCCATCGACCCGGACCCGCGGCGCAGGTTCGGCAGCGCGGAGGAGATGTCGGGGCAGCTGCTGGGCGTGTTGCGTGAAGTGGTGGCACAAGACACCGGGGTGCCGCGGCCGGGCTTGTCGACAGTGTTCTCCCCGTCGCGGTCGACGTTCGGGGTGGATCTGCTTGTCGCGCACACCGACGTGTATTTCGACGGACAAGTGCACTCGGAGAGGCTGACCGCGCAGGAGATCGTCAAGGCGTTCCCTGTGCCGTTGGTCGATCCCGCGGACATCGGTGCGACGGTGTTGTCGGCGACCCTGTTGAGTCAGCCTGTGCAGACGCTTGATTCGCTACGGGCTGCCCGGCACGGGGCGCTGGACTCTGAAGGCATCGATCTGTCCGAGTCGGTCGAGTTGCCGCTGATGGAGGTTCGCGCGCTGCTGGATCTTGGTGACGTCGCGAAGGCCACCCGCAAGCTGGACGACCTTGCCGGCCGGGTCGGCTGGCGGTGGCGGCTAGTGTGGTTCCGCGCCGTCGCCGAGATGCTGTCGGCCGACTACGAGTCGGCCACAAAGCATTTCACCGAGGTGCTGGACACGCTGCCGGGCGAGTTGGCACCCAAGCTGGCGCTGGCCGCGACGGCAGAGCTGGCCGGTAGCGCGGACGAGCGCAAGTTCTACAACACGGTGTGGAGCAGCGACAACGGCGTGATCTCGGCCGGCTTCGGCCTGGCCCGCGCCCAGTCCGCGGAAGGCGACCGCGACGCCGCGGTTCGGACTCTCGACGAAGTGCCCGCGACGTCACGGCATTTCACGACCGCACGGCTGACCAGTGCGGTGACTCTGCTGTCGGGCAGGTCGACGAGCGAAGTCACCGAGCAACACATCCGCGACGCAGCCCGTCGCGTGGAGGCGCTGCCTGACACCGAGCCGCGGGTGCTGCAGATCCGCGCGCTGGTGCTGGGTACCGCGATGGACTGGCTGGCCGACAACGCCGCAAGCACCAACCACATTCTCGGTTTCCCATTCACCGAACACGGGCTGCAGCTCGGCGTGGAGGCGTCGCTGCGCAGCCTGGCCCGCGTCGCCCCGACGCAGGCACACCGGTATGCCCTGGTGGACCTGGCCAACAGCGTGCGGCCGACGAGCACGTTCTAGAACCACGGATTGCGCGGCGCGTTTGTGCTGGACAGCGCCAGATTATTCATCAAGGCCATGGTCAAGCTACGGGTTTCGTAGTACGCTGCGTCCAGGTTGAGCTAACAGCCAACTGGTGACGTCATAGGCGCACCGGGCCGCTCCCGAGTGCGACGGCTTTAAGGACATAGGGCCCGATCCCTGACGGCACCCACATTACGAATCTTGCCTTTCGACTGAGGGAGGCCACGTTGTCTGCAATAGGTACCTGTCGCGTGCTGCGCCCCGACCCCGGGTCGATCGACCGGCGCGAACAACACCACCGAGCGATCTTCTCCGCCTGCCACTTGTCGGGCACGACGGTTCTGGTCACGGTCAGGGGGGAGGTCGACGCGACGAACGGCCGCGCCCTCGCCGGCTACGTCGAACGGCAGGTCGCCGGATCGACGCGTCTGGTGCTGGACCTGGCGGCGATCGATTTCTTCGGCACCGCCGGGTTCGCGGCCCTGCACAACGTCAACGTGATCTGCGCCCGATACGGGGTCTCGTGGGTGCTGGTCGTCGGACCACAGGTGCGACGCTTCCTCCGGATCTGCGATCCCGATAATGTGCTGCCGCTCGAGGATTCAGCCGTCGATCACGTCCACGCAGGCGCGCGCGATCGCGAGCTCCTCGTTGGTGGGTACCACTAGGACGGTTGTCGGGGAGCTGTCGGCCGAGATTTGGCGCGCGGTCCTGGCAGGGCTGGCATTGAGGTGCTCGTCGAGCTCGATGCCCAGCGTCGCCATACCTGAAAGGGCGTCGCGCCGTACTGCCGCGTCGTTCTCCCCCACCCCCGCGGTGAAGGTGATCACGTCCGCCGTACCAAGCAGCGCCAAATACGCACCGATGTACTTGCGTAGCCGGTGGATGTACACGTCGTAAGCCAATTGCGCTGTTTCATCGCCGGATTCGATGCGCTGGTGTATCACCCTGAAGTCGCTCTCGCCACCAAGGCCCAGCACACCGGCGCGGCGGTTGAGCATCCACTCGATGTCCTCGACGCTCATTTTCGCTGTCCGCCACAGGTACGTGATCACACCGGGATCGATATCACCGGAGCGGGTACCCATCACGAGGCCCTCCATCGGCGTCAAGCCCATCGAGGTGTCCACGGGGCGTCCGCCGACGATCGCCGACGCCGACGCGCCGTTGCCAAGGTGCAGCACGATCTGGCTCACCTTGGCCAGCGGCACATCGAGAAACGCCGCCACCTGCTCGCTGACGTACTGATGCGACGTGCCGTGAAACCCGTAACGGCGAATGTGCCACCGCTCGGCGATGTCTCGATCGATCGCATACGTCGCCGCCGCGGGCGGCAGGTTGTGAAAGAACGCGGTGTCGAACACCGCGACATGCGGCAAGTCCGGCAGCGCCTTAAGTGCCACGCGGATGCCGAGCACCGCTGGCGGATTGTGCAGCGGCGCAAGCGGAGCCAGTTCCTCGAGCTTGCTGACCAGCGCATCGTCGACGAGTGTCGGCCGGTAGAGATCCGGGCCGCCGTGCACCACCCGGTGCCCGACCGCGACCAACCCGACCGTATTGAGGTGCGCACCCGCCTCGTCGAACAACTCGAATGTGGTGCGCAGGGCCGCCTCATGGTCGGCGACCCGATCGCCGCGGGTCAAATCCATCTCGCCGAGAGTCAGGCTCGCTGCCGACGCGTCCTCGCCGATCCGCTCGACGATGCCGTCGGCCAGTGAGGCCCCCGAATCAGGGTCGATCAGTTGGAATTTCACCGACGACGATCCGGAGTTGAGCACCAGAACCGAACGCGACATCATCTGCCCTGCGCCTGGATCGCGGTGATCGCGACGGTATTGACGATGTCCTCGACCAGCGCTCCTCGAGACAGGTCGTTGACCGGTTTGTTAAGGCCCTGCAGCACCGGGCCGATTGCGATCGCACCCGCGCTGCGCTGCACCGCCTTGTAGGTGTTGTTGCCGGTGTTGAGGTCGGGGAAGATCAGCACCGTCGCCCTCCCCGCGACCTTCGAGTCGGGCATCTTGGCCTTGGCAACTGTCGCGTCGACGGCGGCGTCGTACTGAATGGGGCCCTCGACGAACAGATCGGGTTCGCGTTTGCGCACCAATTCGGTTGCGGTCCTGACCTTGTCGACATCGGCGCCGGTGCCGCTGGTGCCTGTCGAGTAGGACAGCATGGCCACTCGCGGATCGATGCCGAATTGGGCGGCGGTACGTGCCGACGAGATCGCGATATCGGCCAGCTGCTCGGACGTCGGGTCCGGCACGATCGCGCAGTCACCGTAGGCCAGCACCCGGTCGGCCAGGCACATCAGGAAGATGCTGGACACCGTAGAAACTTCGCGCGTCGTCCCTATTATCTCGAACGCCGGCCGCACCGTGTGCGCGGTGGTGTGCGTGGCACCCGACACCATGCCGTCGACCATGTCGTTGTGCACCAGCATGGTGCCGAAATATGAAACGTCGTGGATGATTTCGCGGGCCTGCTCGACGGTGACGCCCTTGTGCTTGCGCAGCTCGGCGTATTGCTCGGCGAACTTGTCGCACAGCTCGCTGGTGCGCGGGTTGAGCACCACCGCGGCCGACATGTCGACGCCGAGTTCGGCTGCGCGGGCGCGGATCTGCGGCTCCTCGCCGAGGATGGTCAGGTCGGCGACGCCGCGCTGCAGCAGGCGGCCGGCCGCCTTGAGGATGCGGTCGTCCTCGCCCTCGGGCAGGACGATTCGCTTGCGGTCCGACCGGGCGCGGTCCAGCAGCCGGTAGGTGAACATCTGCGGAGTGACGACGGAAGGGATCGGAATGGCCAGGCGCGCAAGCAGATCCCCGGTGTCGACGTATTTGTCCATCAACGCGATCGCGGTATCGATCTTGCGCTGCGAGTCCTCCGTGACTCGGCCCCGCGCGTCCGCAACCCGGCTCGCCGTTTCGAAGGTGCCGAACCTCGTCGTGATGATCGGCAGCCGTAGCCCGAGGCCGGATACCAGCGACGCGATCGACGGATGCAGCTCAAGGCCCCCGTTGAGGATCACGCAGGACAACGACGGAAAGCCTTCGGCCGCATGGGCACTGACCACGGCGAGCACCACATCGGAGCGGTCGCCCGGCGTGATGACGGCCACGCCCTCGGTCAACCGTTCCACGACGTGCTCGGCCGTCATGCCGGCAACCAGGACGTCCATCGCTTCGCGGGACAGCAGTGCGGGGTCGCCACGCAGCAGCGTCCCCTCGACTGCTTTTCCGAGCTCGGCCACCGACGGGGCAACCAGCAGCGGCTCCTCGGGCAGCACATAGGTATTGGGCCCCAGCGGCTTCAACGCCTCGGCGACCGCGGTCAGTTGAGCCGGGTCGCAACGATTCGCGACCACTGCCGCCGTGTGGGCGCGCTGGGCGTCCAACTCGAATAAACACAGGTCGACGACCTGGGCGACCTGTTCGGGGGTGCGGCCCTTGGCCTTCACCGCGAGCACGACCGGCGCGCCGAGGTTGACGGCGATCCGCGCGTTCACGGACAGCTCGCTGGGAGTTGCGACGTCGGTGTAGTCGCTGCCGACGATCAACACCGCATCGCACCGGTCGGCAACGTGGTGATACCGGTCGACGATGTCGGCGATCGCGCCGTCCGGATCCTCGTGCAGCTGTTGGTAGCCGACGCCGACACACTCGTCGTAGGGCAGACCGGCGGTAGTGTGCGCCAACAGCAGTTCCAGGATGTAATCACGCTCCTCGCTCCTGCCATCCCCGGAGTCGCCCCCCTCCCCTTCGGGCGGGCGGTTCCCCCTGCGCTCCTGCCCCTCCGGACGCCGGGTGATGGGGCGAAAGACGCCGACCTTGGCGACGGTGGCCGCCAGCCGGTGCAGGATGCCCAATGCGATCGTCGACTTGCCGGTATCGCCCTCAGGCGAGGCCACGTAGATCGCGAATGAGCCCTCGCGCGAAGACCATGTGCGGGTGGACACGCGGCAAACGTATCAGCCGAGTCGGCGCAGCCGCGGCTCCAAATCCTTCTGAAAGAGTTCGAGGAAGCGACGCTGGTCGTGGCCGGGCGCGTGGAACACCAGGTGGTTGAGGCCCCACGTCACGTACTGCCCGACCTTCTCGACGGCCTCGTCGGGATCTGAGGCGACAATCCAGCGCTTGGCGACCTGCTCGATGGGCAGCGCGTCGGCGGCCTTCTCCATTTCGATCGGGTCGTCGATCGAGTGCTTCTGCTCGGCGGTCAGCGACAGCGGCGCCCAGAACCGGGTGTTCTCCAGCGCCAGCTTCGGGTCGGTGTCGTAAGAGATCTTGATCTCGATCATCCGGTCGATGTCGTCGGGGTTGCGGCCTGCGGCCTCGGCACCCTCTTTCATCGCCGGGATGAGTTTGTCCTTATACAGTTCCTCGCCCTTGCCGCTGGTGCAGATGAACCCGTCGCCCGCGCGGCCGGCGTACTTGGCCACCTGCGGCCCGCCCGCGGCGATGTAGATCGGGATGCCCCCCTCCGGGACGTCGTAAATCGACGCGCCTTTGGTGCGGTAGTACTCGCCGTCGAAGTCCACCCGGTCCCCGAGCCACAGCTCACGCATCAGCTTGACCGACTCACGCAGACGGGCGTAGCGCTCCTTGAACTCCGGCCAGTCACCCTCGTAGCCGGTCGCGATCTCGTTGAGCGCCTCGCCGGTGCCCACCCCCAGGAAGATCCGGTCCGGGTACAGGCAGCCCATGGTGGCGAACGCCTGAGCGATGACGGCGGGGTTGTAGCGGAAGGTCGGGGTCAACACCGACGTGCCCAGGATCAGCCGCTTGGTGCGCTCACCCACGGCGGCCATCCAGGCCAACGACCACGGCGCATGCCCGCCCTCATGACGCCACGGCTGGAAATGGTCACTGACCGTCGCACTGTCCATGCCGTGCTCTTCGGCCGAAACGGCCAGCTCGACGAGTTCCCGCGGAGCGAACTGCTCCGCCGACGCCTTGTAGCCCAGTTTCAGTTCAGGTTTGAGTTCAGCCACGTGTTCGTTTCTACTCCACTGCTTACACTCGCGAGATGGCACCGGCTCTCACCGCCATCACAGACACCGTGCACTTCGTCCAAACCGACCTCGTCAACTGGACACTGGTCACGGACGGCAACGGCGTCATGCTGATCGACGCCGGCTTTCCCGGCAGCCGCGACGACGTGCTCGCCTCGTTGCGGCAGCTCGGGTTCGGCGTCGACGGACTGCGCGCGATCCTGTTGACCCACGCACACATCGACCATTTCGGTTCGGCCATCTGGTTCGCGAAAACACATGGCACACCGGTGTATTGCCACGCCGACGAGGTCGGGCACTCCAAGCGGGAGTACCTTGAGCAGGCGTCGCCGGTGGACGTCGCAATACACGTCTGGCAGCCGCGATGGCTGAAGTGGTCGGTGGCGATCAGCCGTAAGGGGGCGTTCACGCGCGACGGCATTCCCTCGACGCAGGCTTTGACCGAAGACGTCGCGGCGGGGCTACCCGGCGCGCCGATGGCAATTCCAACGCCCGGGCACACGGGCGGGCACTGCTCGTTCGTGGTCGACGGTGCGCTCGTCGCGGGCGACGCGTTGGTGACCGGCCACCCGGTTTCGACGCGCAGCGGCCCGCAGCTGCTGCCGGACCTGTTCAACCACAACCAGGACGGCTGCTTGCGCAGCCTGGCCGCGCTAGGGATGCTCGACACCGAGGTGCTGCTGCCCGGGCACGGGCCGGTGTGGCGGGGGTCGATCCGCGACGCCACCGAGAAGGCCAGAGCGCAGGCATCCTCATGATCAGGCGGTCGTGAAGACGAGTCTTTGCAATTGATTGCCCATTTATCATCAGCTGGGTAAACATTCCGCGACCGCGGAGGCCTCGATTGACCGCAGCGGCCATCATTTGCACATCGTGTGGCGCGGCGCCCGCCAGGGCGGCAGCCCGGTATTGCGACGCCTGCGCCTGCCCACTCACGGTGCCGAACTCACACGCGGAGTTCAAACAGGTGACGGTGCTGTCCGCCGAACTGGTGCCTCGTCTAACGTATATATCTGCGTCGAAGCCGGGAGGACCGAAGCAGGGATTCCGTTCTCCACCAAGGGATCTAGTGTAAGCGCGCTTGGATCCAGCGTTTCCCAAGGACGCGCCTCGCGCACCGTGTGGGCGATGGCGGCGAGCCGGTCCCGGATCGTCTCGATCTGATCCAGGAGCCTCTCGGCGTGGTCGAACCTGCCGCAGCGCTCGGCGGCCTCCGCAGCGCGCAGACTGTGTCCTCGGTCAGCCGCAGCCACATTTCTACGTTGTCCCGGTCGACCTTGCGCCGTATTCGGGCGGCCTCGCTGTCGGTTATTCGGGCCGCGTCGCTGTCGCGGACGGCGTCGACCTGGTCAAGGACGCGGGCGTGATGTTGATCGCGGAGCAGCTCGTGATAGTCGACGGGTGGTCCGGGCGCCCGTGCCGGTTCGGAGATCGTGACGTCGGTGCAGCTGCCCATGCGGTTGAACAGGCCACCCAGGGCATCGCGGCGGGTGCTGGAATCGCGGGCGGGCATCGACACAACATTGGTGTCGCCGTCGTTGGGCGGCGGAGGAACGTAATCCGCCGCCGCCGGCGGCGTGGTCAGGTCCAGCGGCCGGTAGTAGTCGTTCCATTCGACGCTCGGCAGCTCGATCTCATCGCCCAGCGACACCGTCTGGGCCAAACCATCGGCGATCGCCTGATGCCAGGCCCGCCAGTAGGCCCGGATGGTGGTCCGCGACCGCAAACCGTAGACGCCCTTCTCGGCGTACTCGGCAGGGGGCATCAAATGGTCACTAGTGACCTTTTCTGTGGGCCGCCCCTGGCTGTCGCGGACATGCACCCGCGAATAGACGATGGCCGCCCGCCGCCACTCGGTCGCGGTCGCCAGCTCGCCCAGCTCGCCCGCCAGGGCGTCGGCTTGGTCGGGATCGGCGGGGATGGTAAACCTCATGCCTCGTCCTCCGGTTCGGCGGGGAGTTCCCCAGCGCGGCGATAACGCGCGACCGTCTTGTGATCGCAGTCCGCGATCTCGGCGATCCTGCGATCGGATGCACCGGGGTTGGCTTCGATCGCCCGCAGGATGCGCCGACGCTTGCGGTCAGCGGGCGTGAGCGGGGTGACGAGCTGGGCCGCCGCGTCCTCGGGTGGCTGCCACCGCTTCACCCCGAGATCGGCGAGACTCAACGGCGGCATCAGATCCTCGACGGTGGGCAGCGTTTCGATGAACCGGTGCGCCTCCTCAGATTCCAGGCCGCCCACGATCAGCCGCTCGGTCACGTCGAGCGCCTGACGTTGGATCTCCACGCGGGCGGTCTCGGTGAGCGCGCTCAGCCGAGCCTCGGCGAGCCGCTGCAATTCCGCGCGCCGTTCCTTGTCGGCGAATTGCAGACTGCGTGAGTGCCAATGCATGCCGATCTCGGGGGCATATTTCGCCGGGATGCCCATCGCCGCGCACTGCTCACGGATCTGCGCGTTGAGCTTGGCTACGGCTTCCTGGGCCAGCAGCAGGTCATTCCATAGCGCATCGTTGGCGGCGAACTCGGCGGTCATCAGATCGTGCACCTCGGCCAAAAGCACCTTCGTCCGCGTGTGCGCGTCCCGCTCGGCCAGCTTGGCGCGGTCCTTGACCACCCGGATCAACGCTTCACGGTCGGCCTTGATCAGTTCGGTCACCGGGTGACCTGCGCTTCGCGCTGGATGTATTCGTTGAGCGCCCAACGCACTTCGGCGTGCACACTGCGGTCGTGCGCCTTGGCGATCGCGCGGATCTGATCGATGAGCGTCATCGGCAGCTTGACCGATGTCATTACGGGGTATCTGTCATGGGTCGATTATGGATGATTAGCGGATGCCTGACATACCCCTAGATCCCTTGTCCCCCATGTAAATCCGCTTATATGCCCTCTACCGGGGGGAGATCCGCGTCGGCGGGTAGCTCGGATCATCCTGGTGTGCAAACGATCTCGTATAAACCCGCTGATATTCGGAGCCACGCTAAGCGTGTCAAGCAGGCTCGGGGCTCGGCGTGTCGGTACCTGGCGGCGGTACCCGAGCTGGGCGACGGCAGTACCTCGGGTGGTACCTGGGCTCGAAAACTGGTAGATCTGCCAGTTTCGGGACGTTTCTGGAACCCTCGCGCCAGGTACCGATGATATGGCTCTGAACAGGGCGTTTGGCCGCTCAGGTACCAGGGAGGGAGGCGTGATTTGGGACCCTTCGGCCCGGAGGGAGAGGGACACGCCCACTGTGCGGCGCGCGCGTACCTGGTGTGGACATTTGACCCTGCTATCCCGCCATTGGACTCTGTTGCGCGACATGACAATGGTCCGATGATGTAGTTATGGCCGGGACGATTCGGTTGACCAGACGAGCGGCACTTACCGCGCTCGGCGCTGGCGTTGTGCTCGGCGCGGTATCCGCCGTCCTAGGCGTGGGAGATGTCGTACGCGGGATCTTTGGACCGCTCGCCAGAGGTGAGCCCAGCGATGACGACGGCGGCATGATGGGACCGGGGATGATGGGCAACACCAGTCCCGTGGACATGAGCCGCTACATGGAGATGTTCAACCGGCATCGCGAGCTCACTCGGAGTGTCGAGGAAATCCCCGGAGGCGTGCGCACCGTTACCGAATCGACGGCTCCGGACCTTGTGGCCCAGCTCCAGGCCCACGTTTCGAGCATGTACTCCCATCTCGATCAGGGAGCGGAGGTGACATGCATGAGCCAGAGCTTGCCGACTCTCTTCGGCAACGCCGGTGGTTACCGCCGCCAGCTGACCTTGACGTCCACTGGTGTGATCGCTGAGGAAACAGCCGACGATCCAGCCCTCACTCAAGCCATCCGCGCCCACGCCCAGGAAGTCACCGGTTTCGTACGCGAGGGGATGCGGGCCATGATGCAAGGGATGATGGGGCCGCGCTAGATCAGTACGGACGCTTCGTGTTACGGGCTTGCGGCTAATGGTGTCGCATAGCGCTGGCCTTGAGCGCACGTTGAGCGATGAGGTCAATGACCTCCGCCTCGGTGATGTTCATCCGCCTCGCGCACTCATCGACCGGGACGTAATCCTTTGGGTCGTACATCATCAGGCCGTCAGGTCGACCACGGCGAAGGCCTGCGGTCGCAGCACCGCGAAGCCGAACCGACCCTCGCCGCGCATCTTCGCGAGGTTCTTGTCGAACAGCTCGGCACCGGACAGGTCGATGTCCACCCGGACGCCCTCGCGCTGATACAGGCGTGCCTGGTTCCAGTCGGCCAGCAGCGCGGTGCTTTGCGGAATCGAGGGGCTCACCACCCGCGGCGTCACGGTGCCGAAGATGTTGTTGCTCGACGGCGGATCGGCTGATTCGTAGCCGCCGGTCAACAGGCCGCCGCTGGTGCCCCACCGCGTCAGGTCGATAGCCTGCGCGTCGGCCGGATGCATGACCCAGCCGTTGGGCTGCTCACCCTTGAGCTGCAGCGCCGTGATGGCCGAGCGCAGCGTGGTGGTGACATCGGTGGCGAACACCACGGCGGTGGTGCCCGCCGTGTTGAGGATCCCGCGCATGTTCTCGCCGGTGCCGGAGCCCGAAACGATCTGAGCCTCAAGGGCATCCAGAACGCCCTCGGCCATCTCGCTTGTCAGCCAGGACTGGAACGACTGGATGTCGGCCATCAGCCGCACCGGGAACGCTTCGGAGAGATGCGCCACCACCATGCAGCGATCCTGCACGGGCGTCACAGTGAGCGTGCTGGTCGGCTTGGTCGCGGCATCGGGAACCGGAGCGGCGGCGTTCGTCCTTGCGGTCTGCTGGTAGTACTCGTACGCGTTGCCCTCGACAGACTTCCGGCCCACCAAGAGGTCGAGGATGCGCGCCGGGTGCGGGATCACCGTGATGGAGGGCTCCACCAGGCTCGGCACATCGAGCGAGCCGGACGTGATGGCGCGCCGTTCGCCACCGAGCGCCGTGATGGCCTGCGCGGTGCGCTGCGCCCAGGATGCCGCGGCGGAATCGGTGGTGTGGCCGCTGCCGCGGATCGACGCGAGAAGCGGGTTGCTGCCGTCGCGACCGGCGCGCTGGATCTCGGTGCGCATCTCCGCGATGCGTTCGCTCAGCGCCTCCAGCTCGGTGTCGAGCGGGCTGAGCGACTCGGTCAGGGCGTCGTAGGCGCGTTGCTCCTCGTCGGTGAGCTGGAGATGGCCCGCCTTACCGGCGGCGATGAGGACCGCGGATCGCTGGTCGAAGATGGCCGCGCGTTGCGCCAGCACCTCGGCGTGACGCTCCAGGAGACACTGTAGGAACTCTTCCATTGGAATTGCCTTCCATGAAACATAGTGCAGCACACCATGTTTGATCATCATTGGATGGCAGACAGGCCCATTGTGCCGATGCCCACTCCGCGAGCCAGTGCCAGGCTGCGTGAAGCGCCCGCGTCACCGCCCTCCTGTGCCAGTGCAAACGGGCGGCTACTGCTGTGAGCAGCCTAGATCCGCGGAATGGCGGGGTCTAGATGGCGTCGTCCTCGCCGAGCACGCGCTGGTCGGCTTCGACAACGTCGAGCTGCCGCAGCGCGCTCTGGTCCAAGTACGTCTGCAATCCACCCTCCAGTAGGCCGAACTCATCGAGCACGTGCGCGAAGTCGAGGCACTGCTGGGTCATGGCCATGAACGTCGGGATCATCTGGCCGTCGCGGTCGGCGGCGAGGTCGCACAAGATCCGGTTGCACGCCGGATGATCCTGGGCGTTGAGAGCCGCGAGGTAGCGCCGCGCGGTGGGCGCGGACTCGTGGCCGGCTTCGGTCACCACGGCCGCTACCGCGGGCCCGATGGGTTCGCGGCTATCGATCGGCATAGGTCATCACATCGAAAGACAAAGGACTGACATCGGTTTCGTCACGTGGTGTGACACCGGGTTGCATAACAGCGGACTGACCGTCGTCGATCGCTTCGTCGGTCGGCGACACCCTGGAGTCGAGTCTGAATGAGTCGAACACGAACGGCAGGCCGTCGGCACGCAGCGGGTCCGGGCCGTTCATCACCTGGAAATGCAGGTGTGGCCCACTGGTATTGCCAGTGTTGCCGACCGAACCGATCAGCTGCCCGGCCTTCACCTGATCGCCCGGCTTGACCTTGATGCTGCCCGTCTTGATGTGTGCGTACATCGCGTAGTTGCCGTCGCCGAGGTCCTGCACGATGTGGTTGCCGGGGTACTGATCGAGCGTCAGCCCGGTCGGGTTCTTTCCTGCCACTTGTTCTTCCAGGCCGTCGGTCGCGATCACCACCGGACCGTGGGTCACGGCATAGATATCGGCACCGAAGCCCGGATAGCTCTCCACCTTGGTCTTGTCGCCGATGAACAGCCGACCGTCGGGGCTGAGTTGCACGTAGTCGATAGCGAACCGCTCAGCGGCCCAGAGTTGGCCGTTGATCGGGTTCAGCGCCCCGCGGTGGCCCCCGACCTCGCAGCAGCTGTCGCCGTCCAACCAGCTCGGCCCCGCCAGCGGTGGGGCGATGACGATGGGCTTGCGGGTCTGCACGGTGACCGGTGCGACGTGTTCGGTCATCGTCGCGGGAAGAAGTGGAGGCTGCGGCTCCGACAGCGAAACCCCGATCGAGTGCGTCAGTGTCTGCGGCACGGCGGCGTCCTTGTCGAGCTGGACGTCGAGCCAGACCACCGCTGTCGCCGACGGGCTGACTTTCGTTGTGGGCGTGGGTGTTCCGAGGAGACGGGTCCACTTGCTGACCTGGTCACCCGCGAGGGTGAGCAGCGCGACATCGCGGTCGAGAACGGTCACCGAAGTCAACGTCACCTCCTGGGGGAGGGCGTTGGTCAGAAGTAGTTCGTAGGCCAGGTGGACCTTGCCGTCGGTGGCAGGCACTGGAATCGGCTCGGCGAGGGAGCGGGCCACCAGCGGAGTCGCCGCCGAGGGCTCGGGCCCGCGCAGCGGCCCCGACTGCGGGGTGCTCGCCGAAGTCGTGGCCGACGGTGTCTGTGTCGCGGTCGACGGTGTCTCTGTGGTGGGCGAGCAGGCCGCGATCAGCGTGATCGCGCCGAAGAGTACGGCTGCCGTGTGGATTACGGCCATGCGCTGCTCCTATTGCTTCGGTTGTTCGGATGGCGAAGGCTCCGGTTGGTGCGGCGCTTCGGGGTCGTTTGGACACGTCGCCATCAGCGTTGACCACTACCGCGGGCAGTGTCCGCGCATCGGCATCGCCTCCGCTTCGGTGAGGGCTGTGGCTTGTTCAACAGTTCCCTCCTTCGGCAGGGCTCAGCGTAAGTCCGACAGGGGGCTTGCGCCGGCCCATCAGGCAAATCCGGGCGTCGGCAGGATGCAGCGGCTCACGCCTCCAGCTCCTTGCCGAGACACGCCGCCTGTAATTCGCGGAGCCGCTCGGCGATGATCCGGCGGCGATCGGCCAGGTTCTCGCGGCGCGAGCCCCAACGCAGGTTCACGGCTCGGTTGTCGTAGGCAATGTCGTTCCCATGCAACGCCTCGCACCGATACGGGCGCGGCCCGCGGAAGGCTTCGAGCACCAACAGATGCACGCGCACCCGCTTGGTCGCTGGACCTGGCGCGCTCAGCGTCACCGCCGGGTATCCGCCGCTGCGATGCTGGTGCACGATGCGCCGCACCCGACCCCAGTCGCTGATCTCGTAATGGTCCTCCCACCCGACCACCGGCTTCCAGCGTTCGTCGTTCGGCTCTGCGTTCGCCAGGATCAAGGCGCACTCCTTGCAGAGCGTCGAGGAATTGGCCGCCAGCAGCTCGGTGGCGCACAGCTCGCACTCGCGCTCAGAGCCGTTCTGACGGGCCGGATTCCGCCGCCGGGCATCGGCAAGTCCCGGGTGGCCCGTGAAGCGGCGGCTCTGGCGATGGATCGCGGGGTCGAGGTGGTATGGAGCTATTGCGAGTCCCACGCCAGAGACATTCCGTTCCATGTGGTCACGAACCTGCTGCGCGCGGGCATCGGCGTAAGAGATCCCGACGGCGCGGCCGGACGGGCCCGGATCCGTGAACCAGTCCGCGATCGCTGCGCAGACGACTGCGTCTTGCGCGGAATCGAGGAGACACTGCAGGCTGCCGAGGGATCAAGTGGCGATACCGCGCTGAGCACCGCCAAATTCTTCCTCGGTATCGCCCTGACGTCTCGAGAGGCCGCGGCAGACCGTGACCGCGGACTGGAGCTTGTGGTGCAGGTTTGTGACGTGTGGGTGCGCGAGCGGACCCGTCTGTATCTAGCGCCTTCGGCCCAGGCAGTCGCCGCGCGGGAGAGGGCTCGGCGCGGCGATCCCGATGGTGCCATCCCGGTGATGCGGACCGCCGTGAACGATCTGTTCGAGACGGGGCAGCTGACCGGTGGAGTTCTGGCCGCCGCCCGTCTGGTGGAGATGCTGCTGGACCGCGGGGCCCATGGCGATGCACCCGAAGCCGAGGCCGCGATCGACTGGTTGGCGAACCTGCCGACTGCCGAAGGTTGGGCGATTCGCGATACCTGGTTACTGCGGCTACAAGCGCTGCTCTCCAGAACCCGCGGCGACGACGTTGCCTACCATGACTTGGTGAGTCGCTATCGGGCGATGGCGAAATCGCTTGGCTTCGAGGGACACATCCAGATGGCCGAGGCGATGTAGTGCACTAGGTGAGAACCTCGTAGCCGAGCAGGAAGATCGCGGTCAGACACAGCCCACAGCCGATGACGATGGTGGGCATCAGGATCATGCTGTCGAGCTCGTCGTCGTCGAGGACGTCACCCTCGAACCGTCCGAACAACACTCGCGCGACACCGGTCCTCCGGAACGTGTGCACGAGACTCCGCACCGCCTTGGTATTGCGCCTGCGGCCGATGAATGTGCGCGACGCGAATCCCAAGACGAACGTCAGCGCGGCGGCGCCAAGGAGCAACCACCCAACCGTCGTCTGCGAAATCGACACATTGGACCCCGGTGTCTCCGACACCTCGGGCCAGCCTATAGGCCGAGGTGATCGCGCAGCGTGTGCCCGGTGTACTCGGTGCGGAAACTGCCGCGCTCCTGCAGCAGCGGCACCACCAGGTCCACGAAGTCGTCCAGCCCGTGTGGGGTCAGGTGAGGCACCAGGATGAAGCCGTCGCAGGCGTCGGACTGCACATGCAGGTCGATCTCGTCGGCGACCTGGGCCGGCGTGCCGACGAACTGTTGACGGCTGGTGACGGCGATGATCAGTTCGCGGATGCTCAGGTTCTCGGCCTCCGCGCGTTCCCGCCATGCGGTGGCAATTGCCTTCGGATCGCCGTGGCGGACCCTGCCCTGCGTGACGGTCGGGTCGTCGGCGGGTTCGACGTCGGGCAGTCGGCCGTCTGGGTCATAGGCCGACAGGTCGCGCTGCCAAACCTGTTCGAGCATCGCGATCGCGGTCTGGGGGGTGACCTGCTGGTAGCGAATGTGGCGCGCCTTGTCGGCGGCTTCCTCCTCGGTCTCGCCAAGCACGAACGTCGCTGCGGGAAATACTTTGAGCTGGTTGGGGTCTCGGCCATAGGACGCCGCACGACCCTTGACGTCGGCGTAGTACTTCTGTCCGGCCTCAAGCGCGGAATGCAGCGTGAACACTGCGTCGGCGTGTTTGGCGCCGAACGCGCGGCCGTCCGCGGAGTCGCCGGCCTGCAGCAACAACGGGTGTCCCTGCGGCGCGGGCGGCAGAGTCGCGACGCCGCGGACGTCGAACTGCGCACCGTTGTGCTCGACATACCGAATGCGACTTGGGTCGATGTAGGTTCCGCTGTCACGGTCGGCGACTAGTGCCTCGGGCGCCCAGCTGTCCCAGAACTTGCGCGCGACGATGATGAATTCCTCGGCGCGCTTGTACCGGTCGGAGTGGTCGAGGAACCCGCCGCGGCGGAAGTTCTCGCCCG
>Ga0164300_10000038_pt1 | contig 15987 bp, 13 predicted proteins | sample Whisoiple_226_MG_FD_109710 | JGI IMG/M metagenome (GOLD analysis project Ga0164300, IMG submission 109710) | Unamended control soil microbial communities from upstate New York, USA - Whitman soil sample_226_MG | ecosystem: Environmental > Terrestrial > Soil > Agricultural land ...
CCACTCGGGGCTGATCGTCCCCCACTACGACGCGGCGCCGGGCTACAACACGGTCATCGAGCCCGGGATGACCTTCACCATCGAGCCTATGCTCAACCTCGGCACGCACGAGTGGGAGATGTGGGACGACGACTGGACCGTCGTGACCAAGGACCGCAAGCGCTCGGCGCAGTTCGAGCACACCATCCTGATCACCGAGAGCGGCAACGAGATCCTCACGCTGCCCTGACAGGCGACCACAGAGGGGAACGGCATGGCTGGCACGAGTATCGCCCTGGGCATCGACGTCGGGGGCAGCGGCATCAAGGGCGCGCCCGTCGACCTGGACCGCGGCGACTTCGCAGCGGAGCGGATCCGCATCGAGACACCGGCGGTGTCCTCGCCGCTCGCCGTCTGTGAGGTCATCGCCGAGATCGTGGAGCGCTTCGACGGAGCCCACGGCCACGCGCCCATCGGCGTGACGATCCCGGGCGTGGTGACCCACGGCGTGGTCCGCTCCGCCGCCAACATCGACCCGGAGTGGATCGGCTTCGACGCAGAGAGGCACCTGCACGACGTGCTCGAGCACCCGGTGGTCGTCGTCAACGACGCCGACGCGGCCGGGATCGGCGAGATGTACTACGGGGCGGCGCGCGGCCAGGAGGGTCTGGTCATCCTCACCACCCTGGGCACCGGCATAGGGACCGCGCTCATCCACGACGGGGTGCTCATCCCCAACTCCGAGCTCGGCCACCTCGAGATCGACGGCTACGACGCCGAGACCCGTGCCTCGCACGGCGCGCGCGAGGCCGAGGACCTCTCCTGGGAGAAGTGGGGGGCCCGGCTGCAGCAGTACTACAGCCACCTCGAGGCGCTGTTGTGGCCCGACCTCTTCGTCGTCGGTGGCGGCGTCTCCAAGAAGGCAGACCGGTTCCTGCCGCTGCTGAGCCTGCGCACCCCGATCGTCCCCGCCCGCCTGGAGAACCGGGCCGGCATCATCGGGGCGGCCTACCTCGCCACCCAGTCGGCCTGACGAGGACGGCCGGTATGCCGCGGCGCCGGCTTTGCGCAACGCCGGCGGGCGCCGTCAGCGCACCCTGACGAGGTCCTGGAGCAGCTCGGGTCCGCGCTGCTCGAACAGGCGTGCGCCGAGGCGCACGCCCGCCACCATGACGACGACGCCGAGGGAGGGTCCGAGGGCGAGGGCGCCCCAGGCCGCCCAGCCGTGGCCGAACCAGGCCAGGGCCCCGAGGCCGAGCGCGGGCAGCGCCAGGACCAGCACGCTCATCCCGACCAGGGCCTGCACGAGGAGGGTGATCCCCGCACCCCCGGGCGGGGTGGCGAAGGGACTCTCCCCCGGGCCGGGCACGGGGTACTGCTTCACGGCGCTGGTGACGGAGGCGACGGCGAAGCCCGAGAGCAGCAGCGCCAGGCCGACCCCCAGCGTGGCGGGCAGCAGGTCCCACCGTCCGCCGAGGACGCTCCCCACCAGGGCGTAGCCGGGGAGCAGCACGGCACCGAGCGCCATGGACGGGAAGAGCCGCCCGACCCGGTCGCTGGTCCCGTCGACGCCCGAGGCGACGTGGAGCCAGAAGGCCGTGGAGTCGTAGCCCACGTCGTTGTGCTGACCCCAGCCGAGCAGGTACGCACAGACCAGGGGCATGCCCACCAGGGCAAGATCGGAGTCGCCGAAGTGCCACGCCAGCACCAGCCCGGCGGGGAGCAGGGACGTGATCACCGCCGGGAAGTTCAGGCGGGGGTCGCGCCGCCAGTAGAGGGCCGAGCGCGCCGCCACCGCTCCCAAGGGCGTGCCGGGGAGCCGGCCAAGCAACCCGAGGCCACCGTGTCCACCGCCCTCGGCCGCGGCGGACGTACCTCGCGGGTCGCGCACCATCGCGGCGAGCTGGCGCTGCCACAACCGCAGCAGCACGAGTGCCAGCAGCACGGCCAGGGCGAGCCGGACGAGTCCCTCGACGTACCGGCCCTGGGTGAGGTCCCCGGGCGCCGCCCACGCCCAGCCCAGCGGCGACCAGCCAACCGCAGTGGTGAGGCCGGCCAGGTCGTCGGTGCTGAGCTCACGGCTGCTGGTGAGGCTGACCACGGGGCCGAAGGTGAGCAGCGCGGCGAAGCCCGACATCGCAAGCACGTCACGCCCCCGCCGGGTGCTGAGCGCCGCGGCCGCAGCCGACGTGATGATCCGGCTGAGCAGGACGCAGGTCGCGATCCCCGCTGCCCCACCGAGGGCAGCCGCCACGAGGCCGGGGACGCTGCGCGACCAGGTGACCACCGTGGCCGCGACCAGCAGCAGCGTGGCCAGGCCCGGCAGACCGATGAGCCCCGCGCCGGCCAGTCCCACCGCCAGCTGCCGCTCCGGGACCGAGAACGTCGCGAAGCGACCGGGGTCGAGAGTGGGGTCCGTCCCGAAGACGAGGACGGGCACGACGGCCCAGGCCAGCACCAGCGCGGCCCCACCCAGGGTCACCGCGGTGCGCACCAGCGCGACGTCGCCCTGGAAACGCAGCACCACGAGTCCGGCGATGGCCAGGGCCAGGAGCCCGCCGCCATAGATGGCTCCCACGGCCAGGCCCACCAGCGCGGCGGGACTGCGGCGCAGGCCGTTGCGCAGCAGCTGCAGCTTCAGTCGGACGAGGTGTGCAACCACGCCAGGCCCTCCACCTCGGTCGAACCGCCCACGAGGTCGACGAACCGGTCCTCGAGGCTGAGCCCGGCACGCACCTGGTCGAGTGGCCCCGCGGCGCGCACGACGCCCCCCGCGATGATGGCGACGTCAGTGCAGATGCGCTCGACGAGATCCATCACGTGGCTGGAGAGCACCACGGTGCCGCCGCCGTCGACGAACCGCGCCAAGATGCCGCGGATGGTGCGCGCGGAGACGGGGTCGACCGCCTCGAAGGGCTCGTCGAGCACGAGCAGGCGTGGGCCGTGGACCAGGGCGCACGCGAGCGTGATCTTCTTCGTCATGCCGGCGGAGTAGTCGACGACGAGCTTGTCGGAGGCGTCCGTGAGGCCGAGGGCGGCAATCAGCTCGCCAGCGCGCTCGAGCACCTCGGACCGGTCCATCCCCCGCAGCAGGCCCGCGTAGGTCACCAGCTGCAGGCCGGTGAGCCGGTCGAACAGCCGCAGGCCGTCGGGCAGGATCCCGATGCGCTTCTTGGCCGCCACCGGGTCGGCCCACACATCGTGGCCGAGCACCTCGACGCTGCCCTCGTCAGGACGCAGCAGGCCTGTCGCCATGGACAGCGTGGTGGTCTTTCCTGCCCCGTTGGGTCCGACCAGGCCGAGGAACGAGCCCCGAGGGACATCGAGGTCGATGCCCGAGACGGCCAGGGTCTGCCCAAATCGCTTGGTCAGCCCGCGTACCCGCACGGCCGGCTCGGTCCCCTGCACTGGTCCCCCACTCATGTGCGGGACGCTACACCGGGCATGACACCCCTGGTCCGAGGGCGGCACGACACGGCGCGGCTACGCGCGGAACTCCTGGGGATCGCCGCTGGAGAGGTCGCGGATCTGGGTCTCGCGTCCGCCCAGGTTGCCGGCCTGGGTGAGGTAGAGCGTCCGGCCCCGGTCGTTCAGGAGCGCATCGTGGATGGGCACGGCATACGGCGCGTTGAACCGACGGAGGAACGCGGTCATCTCGCGGCTGCGCATCCACGGCGCGTTCAGCGGGAAGGCCAGCACGTCGACCTCGCCCGGCTCCGCGTCAAGGGCGTCCCCTGGGTGGAACAGCGTGGGCTCGCCCTCGGCGCGTACCACCATCCCGGTGTTGGAGATCCGCTGGATCTCCTCATGGATCAGGGCATGGTCCTGGCCCGCCGCGGCGATCCTCGCCCCGCCCACGACCACCTCGTCGTCCTCCTCGAAGGCCTCGGCGTCGAGGCCCTTCTCGCGCAGCAGCCGGGCGGCGCCGGGGTCGGCCAGCAGCTCGGCCCCGGGGTTCGCCCGCAGCAGCTCGGGGAGCCGTTCCTGGTCGACGTGGTCCGGGTGCTGGTGCGTCACCAGAACGGCGTGCAGGTCCCGCTGGTCGAAGGCGCGGGGCGACCACATGCCCGGGTCGATGAGGATGCGGGTGTCGGCGGTCTCCACGAGGAGGCAGGAGTGTCCGAGGTGGGTCAGGCGCATGGGACCACCGTATGCCGCCTCACGTCGCCGGGCTCAAGGGCCGAGGGCTCGGGGTCCCGGGCTCGAGGTCGCACCCTCCGCGTCGAGGGCTCAGAGGCCGGCGACGTTCACCAGCGGCTCCTGGACCCCGTCGGGGTCACCGGTCCAGTCGTGGGTCCCGGCCGCCACGAGTGCCGCCTTGACCTGCGCGGGGGTGGCCGTCGGGTGAATCGCCTTGTACAGAGCGGCTGCCCCGGTCACGTGGGGGGTGGCCATGGAGGTTCCCGAGATCGTGGCGTAGCCGCCGCCCAGCCACGTCGAGCGCACACAGACGCCTGGTGCCGTGAGGTCCACGTCGCTGCCGTAGTTCGAGAAGGAGGCGAAGGTGTCGTCGGTGCCGATCGAGCACTTGGGCGCACTCAGGCCACCGGGCAGGCCGTCGAAGTCCGCGATGGCGGAGACGGTGATCACCTCGGGGTAGGTGGCAGGGACGAAGGACTGGGCGTCCGAGGACTCGTTGCCCGCGGCCACCACATACGTCACGCCTGCCGCGACCGACTTGCAGATCGCCTCGCGGAGCCCGCCATCGGTGCAGGAGCCCTCGGTGCCGGAGCCTCCGAGGCTCATGTTGGCCACCTCGATGGTGGACGCGTGGGCGGTGACCCAGTCGACGCCGCAGATGATGGAGGACCACGTCCCGGCACCCTGGCTGTCGAGCACCCGCACGGACCACAGCCGCGCCCCGGGCGCCACGCCCACGACGCCGGCTTTGTTGTCCTTGGCGGCGACGGTGCCCGACACGTGGGTGCCGTGGCCGTTCCGGTCGTCCCAGGGCAGGTTGCCGGGGACACAGTTGACCCCGCCCACGACGTTGAGGTCGCGGTGCTTCCGGTCGATCCCCGTGTCGATGATCGCGACGTCGACGTCCACCGACCCGCGGCCGTCGCCAGAAGCGGTGTAGCTCTGGTCGGCGCCGATCCGGTCGATCCCCGATGGCACGCTCTGGGCCGTCACGCTGACGTACCGGTCGGGCACCACTGCGGCCACGCGGCTGTCGGCGGCCACCCGGGCGGCCTGCGCAGGGGTCATGTGGGCGGCATACCCGCGCATCGCGCTCCGGAAGACGTGCGTGACCGAGGCGCCATCGCGGCCGGCCTGCTCTGCCGCGACCGCCCCGGCATCCCCGGAGCGCAGGCTGACGATGTAGGAGTCCGGGACCGTGCCCGACCGCGCGGACACGTGTGACGACGAGAGCGCCCCGGGCGCCTGCCTCGGCTGGGACCCACCCTGCGCGCTCGCGGCCGCCTGCGGCAGGCCCGCCGCCGCGACTGCTGTGAGCGCGATCGTGAGGAGCGCTGCGCGCACTGCCACTGTCACCACCACCTGTGCCTTCACCCGTCGACTTCTCCGAGGCTAGGAGCCCGGCCACCACGCGTGCTCCCCCTTACGGCGCACAGCGGCACTGTCTATTGGACGATATCGGCCACACTGTGCCCCGTTACCCTCGATTGGATCGGGGCATCCCCGAGCCCCGCAGGTCAGGAGTGGGGCCCATGTTTCACGTACGTCTGGCCGCCGTTGCCGCCTTGGTGCTGGCAGCGGGAGTCACCTCGGCCACACCCGCCTTCGCCGCGGCGCCCACGAACGACACCTATGCCGGGCGCACCGTCGTGAGCGGCCTCCCCTTCAGCGACCAGGTGGACACCACGGGTGCGACCACCGATGCTGACGACGACGCCATCGCAGCCCAGTGCCTGGGGGTGCCGGCATACGACGCCACCGTCTGGTACGCCATCACGCCCGCATCCGACACCGGCGTCGTGGTGGACGTCTCCGGATCCAGCTACAGCGCAGGCGTCTTCGTGGCGACCGGGTCCCCCGGCAACTGGGCGCTGGTCGCGTGTGGCCCCGGGGCAACGGGGTGGTCGGCGACAGCTGGGACCACCTACTTCGCGATCGCCTTCGACGACCAGACGGATGGGTCGGGCAACGGCGGGGTCCTCAACATCACCATCGACACGGCTCCTCCGCCGCCCACGATCGACCTGACCGTCGACACGCTGGCCACCTTCAACGCGACGACGGGTGCGGCCACCGTCACGGGAACGGTCATCTGCTCCGGCGAGACCCAGTACTCCTTCCTCGAGGTCCAGCTCTCCCAGACCGTCGGCCGGTTCATCATCAAGGGCTACGGCAGCACCGAGGTCACGTGTGACGGGGCCAAGCGCCCCTGGTCGGTCATCGTCACCGGAGACAACGGCACCTTCGCACGGGGCGAGGCGCTCAGTGCCACCTTCGCGACGGCCTGCGGGGTGTTCGACTGCGGGGTGGACTTCGAGGAGCGCATGCTCAGGCTCAAGCGCGAGAGGCCGTGAGCAGCCGGCGCCCCTGAACGCGGACGGCCCTGGGCGCGGGACGTACGGCCCGGCGGGGCGGGTCGTGCCGGCGGTCGGCCTGACGGGGTGCGCGGCGCTCGCCCTTGCCCTGCCGGCGTCCTCGGTCGCGGCGGGCGCGGTGACCCTGGCAGCCGGGACTGCTGTGGGCAGTTCGCCATCGCGCGCACGCTGACCTGCACGGATAGCATCACGGCACCACGACCACCCACGGGAGAACGAATGTCGACTGACGCGATTGTGCTGTTGAAGAAGGACCACAAGGAGGTTCGGGCGCTCTTCAAGGACTTCCAGAGCCCGAAGGCCACCACGGCGCAGAAGGGCAAGATCGTCAAGAAGATCATCGAGCTGCTGACGGTGCACACCTACATCGAGAACGAGGTGATGTACCCGCAGGTCCGTAAGCTGCTTCCCGATCTCGAGGACGACGTGCTCGAGTCCTACGAGGAGCACCACGTGGCCGACGTGCTCGTCATGGAGCTGTCGATGATGCGCCCTTCGGACGAGCGGTTCGACGCCAAGACGACGGTGCTCATCGAGAACGTCCAGCACCACATGGAAGAAGAAGAGCAGGACTGGTTCCCCAAGGTCCGCGACGGCTTGGGGCGCAAGGCCCTCCAGGAGATGGGCGAGCAGCTGCTCGCGGCGAAGAAGCGCGCTCCGCGCAAGCCGATGCAGCCCAGCGCTCTGAAGAAGACCATCGACGCGGTCATCGCCTAACGGTTGGCAAGGGCCCGGTCGAGGCCGCCTGGCCGCCTCGACCGGGCCTTTTCACGCCCGGCCACCCGCGGACCACCCCACAGCGCCGGTATGCCGGGTCGCCGGCACCACGGCACACGTGCCACTTCGTGTGGGCGAAGTCGGGACTGATGCCTCTGACCCCCCACCGTGCCCCCGGCCAACACTGGGTGCCATGGGCAGCCGGGCCAACCGCACCCTCGCCATCGTGGTCGGGGGAATCGTCGTCCTCGCCGTCGTGGCCGCCATCTTCTCCGCCACCAGGCCAGCGACCTCCTTCGACCAGGCGACACCACAGGGCACCGTCCAGGCGTACCTGCGCGCGGTGTTCAAGGGGGATCACGAGGAGGCAGCCCGCTTCCTCGACCCTGCCGGCAGCTGCGACGTCGGGGACCTCGACCGCAACGGCACGATGGACTCGCCTCGGGTCGTGCTGCGGGAGACCTCGACCCAGGCAGACAGCTCGCGGGTCACCGTGCGGGTGGTCCGCTCATCCGAGGGCGGTCCCTTCGACACCTACGAGGCGACCGAGGACCACACCTACCGCCTGACCCGTTCGGGCGGCCGGTGGGTGCTGATGGGTACGCCGTGGCCGCTGTACGACTGTGAGGTGGGCGTCCAATGATCGGTGCGGTCCTGGTGCTGGGCATCATCGTCGCTGCCGTGGTCCTGGTCGGCCGGAGGATGAGCGGCAGACAGGGACCCGGCGGGCCGCCAGACATCCGCATGGTGCGGCGGTTCTTCCAGTACCTGCTGCTGTTCGGCCTCCTGGTCGTCACGGCGTCAGGTCTGTCGGGGCTTCTCGGCCGGGCGCTCGAGCCGGGGGCGCTGGTCAGCGGGGACCAGAGCGAGCTGGCGCTCAGCGTCGCCTTCACCGTGGTGGGGCTGCCCTTGTACGCAGCCCTTGCGCTCTGGTCCCGCCGGAGGCTGGCGCAGGACCCCCGTGAGGCGTCCTCGCTCGGCTGGACCTTCTACTCCACGGTGGCCGCGCTCACGACGCTCAGTGTTGCCATGTTCGCCCTCCACGACGTCCTGGCCTGGGCCACCCAGGTCGAGGCCTACAGCGGAGCGGCGCTGGCCCGGCTCCTGGTCTGGGGGGCGCTGTGGGCCGGCCACTGGTGGCTGGGGACCCACGTGACCCCTACGCCGCTCAGGCGGGTCCACCTGCTGCTGGGGTCGCTCATCGGGCTCGGGACCTCCGTGGCGGGTCTCAGCGAAATGCTGGCCGGGGTGGTCCGGGTGGTCCTGGGCTTCGACCAGGGCCAGGTGCTGGCTGGGCCAGGTGACCCGATCCTGCGCGGGGCGGTGACCTTCGCGGTGGGGGCGCCGGTGTGGGCCCTGTACTGGCTGCGCACTGCCTCCCACACCGAGCGGGACCCACTGTGGCTGGGCTATGTCCTGCTGGCCGGGGTCGGCGGCGGGCTCGTCACAGCGATCACCTCCGCGAGCACGGTGCTCTATGACGTGCTCGTCTGGCTTCTGGGCGAGCCGGCCACCACCTCGGCCACGGCCCACTTCCGGGGCGTCCCCACCGCGGCCGCCGCGGCGGTGGTCGGGAGCGTGGTGTGGTGGTACCACCGCACCGTTCTCGAGGAGGCCGGCCCCGTCGCGGGAGGCCGCACGGAGATCCGGCGGGTCTACGAGTACCTGATGGCCGGGATCGCCCTGCTCGCCGCGGCGGGGGGCCTGACCATGGCGGTGGCGGCGCTGATCGAGGCGGCGACCGGATCCTCGGCCGTCCTGGTGGGGCAGAGCGCGGTCAACAGCCTGCTGGCTGCCGCGACCCTGCTCCTGGTCGGTGGCCCGGTCTGGTGGTTCTTCTGGCGCGGGATCCAGTCCGCGGCACGAGCCCTGCCGGAGGCGGAGCACACCTCGCCGACACGCCGCATCTACCTGTTCGTCCTGTTCGGGCTCGGTGGCGTGGCCGCGGTGATCGCCCTGCTCATCGGCGTCTACGTGCTGTTCGAGGACATCCTCGCCGGCACGTTCGGGTCGGAGACGATCCGCAGCATGCGCTACGCGGTGGGCGTGCTCCTCACGTCCGGGACCATCTCCGCCTACCACTGGACCGTGTACCGGGCCGAGCGCGAGCAGGTCGCCGTGACCGGGCACGGCCCACGCTTCGTCCTGCTCGTGGGACCGCCCGACCCTCAGATCGCGCGCGCCCTCGCCCGCCGCACCGGTGGCCGGGTGCAGGCCTGGCCCCGGGCTGACGGCGGGGGCTCGCCCTGGTCGCTCGAGGAGCTGCAGTCCCTGCTGTCCACCGCCACCAGCGAGGAGCTGATCGTCCTCTCGGACGCGACGGGGTTGCACGGCATACCCATCCACCGCGCGTGAGCCCCGGGCTCCCTGAGGGCCGGCAGCCGGCGCTGTCGCCTGGGATGTCGTCCCTCAGCGGCGAGGGGTCCGGACGGGCCATGTCGCACGGTTCCCGGCTCGGCGACGCTGGGAGGAGGTGAGACGCCGGAGGTGTGCCATGGCGAGCATTCCTGTCGAGAGCGGCGACGTGCTGGGACGGGTGATGGACCGGATGCTGGAGGCCCTCAGCTCCCACGACGCCCGCCGGTTCGCGGCGCTGTTCGCGGATGACTACGTCAGCGTCCAGCCCGCCCACCCGGCTCGGGGCTTCGGCGGCAGCGCACAGGTGCTGGCCAACTGGACCGCGGTGTTCGAGGGTGTGCCCGACTTCCACGCCGAGCTGCTCGCCTCGGCGGTCAGCGAGAACGTCACGTGGGGAGAGTGGGCGTGGACCGGGCATCACACTGACGGCTCACCGTTCGCGATGAGCGGGGTGACCATCCTGGAGATCCGCGACGGCCTGATCGCCCGGGGACGGCTGTACATGGAGGCCGTCGACGCGGGCGACCAGGACATCGACCAGGCAGTACGTGAGCTGTACAGGCCGCCCGGTGCGTCAGAGGGCTGAGGACGGCCGAGCCGGAGGCTGCTGGTGCTAGGCCAAACGCTGGTTAAGGGTTCCCCCTGCCCGGGGCTAGACACAGAGACGTGGCTCATCGCCACGCACCCACCACCAGATTGGGAACACCACCATGCGGTATTCACCACGGCTCACAGCCATCGCGGGTGCAGGGGTTCTCGCGACGTCGATGGCCGCAGGGCCAGCCCAGGCGTCCAATCACGACTCGAAGACCTGGAAGGTGGACCCGGGCACCGGGACCATCTCCGAGGCGATCGACAAGGCGGACGCAGGCGACACGCTCGTCCTGCGTGACGGCACGTACTACGACAGCGTCATCATCAGCAAGGAGCTCACCATCCGCGGCGCCGGGTGGTCCGAGACGGTGGTGAAACCACCGGACTCCTCCTCAAGTCCGTGCAACGACGCGAGCTCGACACAGGGCTTCTGCGTGGTCACCGAGCACGACCTGACCTCCCCCACCCCCGACTTCGACCACCCGGTGAAGGACGTGAAGATCTCCGACCTCAGGGTCACCGGGTTCAGCAACGGCGTCATCGCCTTCAACACCAAGGACCTGTGGGTCAGCGACGTCCGGGCCGACCACAACACGGAGTACGGCATCGCGGCGTTCGCCTCCAAGCACCAGACCTTCCAGGACAACTGGACGTCGTACAGCGACGAGGCCGGCCTGTACATGGGTGACTCCCCTGACGCCCACGGTGTGCTGAAGGACAACAAGTCCGACCACAACGGCATCGGTGTGTTCATGCGCGACAGCACCTACCTGACGGCCGAGGGCAACAACGCGACCGACAACTGCGCCGGCATCCTGGCCCTCAACTCCGGCGGGGAGGCTGCCCCGTGGGACTCGCCTGCCGGGAACTACACGATCGAGGACAACACCGTCAGGAACAACAACAAGGCCTGCCCTGCGGCCGAGGGTCACCCCGCCTTCTCGGGACACGGCATCGCCCTGGCCGGCGTGCACGACACCGTGGTCAAGGGCAACGAGGTGACGGGTAACGACTCCTCGGCCACCTCCGACCTCCCCAAGGGCGGCATCGTGGTGTTCTCGACCGCGTTCCTCGGCGGCGCCGACCCCACCGACAACACGGTGCGGGACAACGATGCCCACAAGAACATGCCGGCGGACATCGTCTGGGACAAGACCGGCTCGGGCAACGAGGTCAAGGACAACGACTGCCACCTGGCCATCCCCGACAACCTGGGATGGTGCAAGGACTAGGACGTCCAGAGAGAGGACCGGCTCTCTCGTGACCACTGTTGCTGCTGACCCCTGGGCGACCCCCAGGGGTCAGCACTGCTGCGGTGGACGGGATCGTGGACGGAGCCGGTGGGCATCCCACCGACGTAGGCATACGTCACCACGGGTGACACCTCTGAGCTGCCCCATCCGAGCCATCTTTCGGTGATCCGTCGGTGCGGGAGTCACCGGCGTGGTCATACTCGCCCCTATCCGGGCCACGTGTGGGGGGGCCCGCACTCACGTGCGAGAGCTGGGGGATGACATGACCCGTTTGCGTGCTCCTTTTCGTCCAGTCACGGTGGCCTTCGCGGCTGCCGTGTGCCTGGTCCCGTTACTCAGTGCGGCTCCAGCGACCGCTGGCTCCGCCGATGTGGTGATCTCCGAGCTGATGTACCACGCCCCAGATGACGACGCTCAGTTCAACGCCCTCGAGTTCATCGAGCTGACAAACTCCGGAGCCGCGATCGACCTCGGTGGGTGGAGCTTCACCGCCGGCATCACTGTGGCCACAGGGGATCTCAAGCTCCCCCCCGGCCTGGTGATCCCTGCCGGTGGTCGTCTCGTGGGCACCAACGACCCAGGACTGTTCACGGCGAAGTATGGCTTCGCCGCTGACTTCTCCTATCTCGGCAGCAGCCTGTCGAACGGTGGCGAGACCGTCACGCTCGTCGACTCCGCTGGAGCGGTGGCGGACACCGTCACCTATGACGACGCGGCGCCGTGGGTGGTTGCGCCCGACGGCGGCGGCCCGTCGCTGGAGCTCTCCGACCTGTCCCTGGACAACTCGGTGGCCACCAGCTGGCACGCAAGCTCCGCGATGTTCGGGTCGCCGCGAGCAGCCAACTCGGTGGCTCCCCTGCCGCTCACGGCCATCACGCCCGCGCCCGCAAACCCGGCCGCGGGCCAGCCAGTCGTGCTACGGGCCACGGCGCCAGTCGGCGCGACACTGCAGCTCACCTACAAGGTGATGTACGGGGCCGACGTCACCGTGCCCATGCTCGACGACGACGCAAGTCCCGGTGGAGCGGCTGACGGTGTGTACGCAGCAACCATCCCAGGTGCCGGGCAGGGCGAGCTGATCCGCTACAGGGTGGCGGCCAGCAAGGGTTCCTCGTCCGCGGCATACCCCGCAGTGGGCGACTCCCGGCCCTATGACGGGCTCGTGGTGCAGGACACCGAGCTGAACGCGGCCCAGTGGCCGGTGATCCAGTGGTTCATGTCCGACGCGACCTACCAGGACATGATCCAGAACCACCGGTGCGATGACTACCGGGCCTCGGCGACCATGGCCTACAACGGCGTCGTGCTCGACGGCGCGATGATGAAGATCAAGGGGCACTCGACCTGCACCGACGCCAAGGCCAAGTGGGATGTCGAGCTGCCCGAGGGGTACACCTTCACGTTCGGGGCGCCGTTCCTGTACCCCCTGAAGAAGTTCGACATGCAGAACGAGAACATGCCGGTGCCGCGGCTGGGCTGGGAGATGATCGGCGAGTCCGGGGAGGTCACGCCCAAGTACCAGAGCATGCGCGTGCAGCGGAACGGCTCGTTCTTCGGCAACTTCGGGATCCTCGAGAACTACGACGGCACGTGGCGCAGCAACAACGGCTACGGCGACGCCGAGTTCTACAAGATCGAGGACGGCGGTCTGCGAACCTACGCGACGCCGGCGGCGCTGGCGGCCTCGCTCGACATCGACAAGAAGAACCCCGACGACGGTGATCTCACCAGCCTGTGGGCGCTGACCCAGAAGCTCGCTGAGCCGGACTCGGCCGACAAGCGGGCCTGGATGCGCGCGAACGTCGACCTGCCGCAGCTGGCGAACTACACCGCGCTGACCGTCGTGATGCGGCACTGGGACTCCGGCGCCAAGAACTTCTACGTCACCCGGGACCGGGAGACGAACCGCTGGCAGATCCTGAGCTGGGACCTCGACGACATCCTCAACAATGCCGCCGATCCCAAGGGTGACTTCATCTTCCCCAACACGGACCGCAACCGTTTCTACAGGTCCCTCTGGGAGCTGCCCGAGTTCCGCGTGATGCACTTCCGCCGGCTGCGCGAGCTCTACGACGTGCTCTACGACGGGAACAAGATCCTGGACCGGTTCGACGCCCTCACCGTGCCCTACGCGAACGACATCGCCCGGGACGCCGCCGCGTGGGGCACCCGCAGCCTGACCTCCCGGCGCACGCGGCTCATCGACGGCATCCAGGAGCGCCGTAACCAGATCACGGCGCACACCAACGCAACCGAGATCCCGACCTCCCAGAGCGCCAGCCCGCCGGTTGTCCTCAACGAGCTGCAGTACGCGCCCGGGCCCGGGGGCAGCGAGTACCTCGAGGCCTACAACCCGTCGACCACAGAAGCAGTCGACCTCAGCGGTTGGACGGTGCCCGCCCTCGGCAGCTATGTGGTTGCGCCGGGGACGGTGCTGCCGCCCAAGGGCTTCCTCGCCTGGGTCAAGGATGACGCCGGGTTCACCGCGGCCTATGGCGGAGTCTCCCTCATGGCGGGTCAGTACCCCGGAGACCTCGCTGACTCTGGAGAAGAGGTCAGCCTGCTGGACGGCACCCGGGTCGTGGACACGGTGACCTACGCGCCGGGTGCTCCGTGGCCGAGCGCACCCAACGGCACAGGTCCCTCGCTTGAGCTCATCGACCCCGCGAGCGACAACGCCAGTCCCACGAGCTGGGCAGCCAGCACGTCGCCGGCCCTCAACGGCACACCCGGTGCTGTCAACTCCGTGTCGGCGCCGACCGGCCCGGTCACCTCCACGGTCCTCCCCTACGGCTCGACGTGGAGGTACCTGTCCACCTCCACCAGCCCCGGCACAGGGTGGCGGGCCACGACCTTCAACGACTCGGCGTGGCCGAGCGGACCCGCATCGCTGGGCTTCCGGTCGGTGCAGACCACGACGATCCCCAGCGCAGCCCAACGGTGGACGTACTACTTCCGCAGCCACTTCACGGTGCCCGCCGGTGCGTCCCCGACAGGGGTGACGCTGAACCTGCGGCGTGACGATGGTGCGGTCGTCTACGTCAACGGGGTCGAGGTCGCGAGGAGCAACATGCCGACCGGCACGATCACGAACACGACGAGGGCCTCGACCGCCATAGGCACAGGTTCGGCCGTGCAGGCCACGGTGACCATCGCGCTGCCGCCTTCAGCGCTCGTCGCGGGCGACAACGTCATCGCCGTGGAGGTCCACCAGTACTACGCCACGACCACCGCCGACCTCTACCTCGACGCCCAGCTCAACGTGACGCGGTAGCACCCGGGACCCGGCCACGCCCGGGGCGGACCAACCGGCGAGGCCGCCGAAGTCCCGGACTCCACGAGTCCGGGACTTCGGCGTAGCGGGGCCAGCAAGGGGTCTCGTCAGGCGGAAAGCCGTGGACGGCACCGGCCCAGACCTACGTCCTCCGCCACGAGCCCAACGGGTCGCCCGGCGCGTTGTGCGAAACTCCAGAAGATGCAGACACGCTCGGGTGACTTCGAGTTGACGATGGACGAGCTGCGCGCGGTTGCCGGGTATGCCGTGGCGTGCGCCGAACCCGCGCTGGTCATCTTCCAGAAAGCCCGCCCCGATGACCCCCGCCCCGCGGCGGCTCTCCAGGCCGCGCGAGCCTTCGCCGAGGGGGCGCCCCGTTCCCGCCTCCAACGCACTGCCGCGACCGACGCCCACCGCGCAGCCAGGGACGCTGCGAACGAAGCCGCCCGGCACGCTGCGAGCGCCGCAGGAGATGCCGCCGCGGCGGCATACCTGCATCCGTTGGCGACGGCGACGCAGGTGCGCCACATCCTGGGGCCGGCCGCCCATGCTGCCCGGGCCGCCGAGCTCGCACGCGGCGATGACCCGGTGGTCGCCGAGTACGTGATCACCGCCGCCGCCAAGCGAGCCGTGCCGGTCGTCCTCGACGTGCTGACCCGCTACCCGCGGGCGCCGAAGGGGCGCACCCGGGTCGCGGTCCTGATGCAACGGCTCGACGGCCTGCTTCGGGATCCCCCTCCGACGCCGCGCGTGGTCGACGACCCCGGGCCGTTCTTCCACGGGACCAGAGCCGACCTGCGTCCGGGAGACCTGCTCACCCCGGGCTGGCGCTCGAACTACGGTTCGGGGCGTCAGGCCAAACACATCTACCTGACCGCCACGCGCGAGGGCGCGCCCCTGGCCGCCGAGCTCGCTCGCGGCGAGGGGCCCGGACGGGTCTTCCGGGTCGAGCCCCTCGGCACGATCGAAGACGACCCGAACGTCACCGACAAGCGCTTCCCCGGGAACCCGACCCGCTCCTACCGAACGACCGAGCCGCTGCGGGTCGTCGAGGAGATCACGGGCTGGAAGCGTCCTGCGCCGGAGATGATCCAGCACATGCGCGAGCGCATGGCCGAGCTGGCCGAGCTCGGGATCGAGGCGATGGACGACTGACGGCGGTGTCAGCCCGACAATCACGCGACCTTGACGGTGCGGGAACGGCGACCGGGACGACAGGAGGTCGAGACCGTCCTGGCCGAGCATGGCACCCAGGAGCGCCCGCTCGAACCGGGGCGCTCCCCCCGGACCACATTGA
>Ga0164300_10000043_pt1 | contig 15560 bp, 11 predicted proteins | sample Whisoiple_226_MG_FD_109710 | JGI IMG/M metagenome (GOLD analysis project Ga0164300, IMG submission 109710) | Unamended control soil microbial communities from upstate New York, USA - Whitman soil sample_226_MG | ecosystem: Environmental > Terrestrial > Soil > Agricultural land ...
GTAAATAATATTGTATAGGGCCCAACTAGCGGCTGCTGTTACAGGAAGTAAGACAAAGCCAATTCTAAGATCTAAGGCTAATAAAAACATTCAAGAACCTCCAAAAATGTATAAATAAATAGAAAACCTATGTATGAAAGAAAAGAAGAAGGAGAAGACCTTTGATTTTTCTGGGGAACATACACAAGTTATAGTATAAAAGATTTCGAGGTCTACAGTTAAGAAAGAAGAAAGGAGATTATTATGGCACATAAACAGGGAGCAGGGAGTACAAAAAACAATCGAGATTCCAAATCGAAGCGTTTAGGGGTCAAATGTGGTGGGAATCAAAAAGTGAAGGCGGGATCCATTATTGTTCGTCAACGTGGTTCTAGGTTTAAAGCAGGGGTGAATGTAGGCTGTGGGAAGGATTATACCTTATATGCCTTAAGTTACGGGATCGTGGAGTTTACAAAGGACCACCATGTGAATGTGATTGAAAGCAAATAAAGAGGGCCAGAAAGCAGAAACAAGGCCTTTCTGGGGGCCCCTTTCGGGGGTCCCCAAGGAAAAGAAAAGGGCGGGATTATTGTATACTAAGGACTAGAAGGAAAAACCATATCCCTAGTAGCTCAGTGGTAGAGCAATCGGCTGTTAACCGATGGGTCGCTGGTTCAAATCCAGCCTGGGGAGAGAAAGAAAAAGAGAAAGGCTCTTATACTAGAAAAATAGATAAACATTCAAAAAGAACTTACCTTCAACCAACCAATACCTTGCTATGTCTCATACTGTAAAGATTTATGACACCTGTGTAGGCTGTACCCAATGCGTGCGAGCTTGTCCTACGGACGTGCTTGAAATGGTGCCTTGGGATGGCTGTAAAGCCGGCCAAATCGCTTCGGCCCCTCGTACAGAAGATTGCGTAGGTTGCAAACGTTGTGAAACGGCTTGTCCGACAGATTTTTTAAGTATACGTGTGTATTTAGGTGCGGAAACCACACGAAGCATGGGCTTGGCTTATTAAGAAAGAAAAATGAAAGGAAACTTAGGACTAAGTTTCCTTTCATTTTTTTTTGTCTTTTTCTTTGTGGAAGAGGCAAGATTCCTTGTTATTTCTCCAAGATCCAACCGTAACTATGCAGGCCTTTGCCCAAAAAATTGACACCCAGATAACACACCCAAACCACGACAAAGCCCAGGGAGGCTAAAAAAGCGGCTTTTTGCCCTTCCCAACCGCGAAGAATGCGAGCGTGCAGATAGGCGGCAAAAATGAGCCAAGTAATTAAGGCCCAGGTTTCTTTGGGGTCCCAACTCCAATAGGCGCCCCAGGCCTCATTGGCCCATACGGCGCCGGCGATAATACCGATGGTCAAGAGGGGAAAGCCAAAACCGATGGTTCGATAACTCCAAAGGTCCAAGCTGTTTAAAAAGAGGGCTTTTTTGGTGGAATTGGTGTGAAAGCTGTCTTCGGCCGGGGAGAGAGCCAAACGTTTGGAGACCAGGAGGTAGAAAATCGATAACAAAGACCCCAGGATTAAAGTGGCATAGCTAAGCATCATCATACTGACATGCATCATTAACCAATTGGACTGTAAGGCGGGGACGAGGGGCAAGGCTTTTTGCATGTCCGTGGGCAGAATTAAAGAAGCAAAAGCGGCGATCAGCAAGGCGATGGGCGTAATCAATAGGCCCACGATGCGACTTTTGGATTTCTGTTCGATAAACAAATAACCATTGATCAAGCACCAACTAAGAAAAAGGAGAGACTCATACAGATTGCTTAGAGGAAAATAGCCGGCCTCATACCAGCGAGACAACAAGCTAAAGCCGATGAAGAGACTACTGGCCAGGGTTGTGAGCTTGGTCAAAAGTTGAAGGCTTTTCGTTCGTATGAGTAGTTGGCTCCAACAAAAAAGGGTATTAAAAAATAAGCTGACTGTACCTAAATTGGCGAATTGCTGATCAAAGTTGTCGAAAAAGAGGGCCATTCGGTTTTGCCTTTTAAAATAATTGTGTGTCTCAAGGACTCTTTCTTTAGTATACGGCGGAGACTCACAAACCATGGAAAAAGGTTTGAAACTCCACCTCAAAGGACGATTTGGAGCGGGTCGTCTTGCCACCCAAGAAAATCCGTTGGCCGCGGAGAGCCATCCAAATCTGGCTGTAGGTCAAATAGCTTAACAGGGTGCTAAACATCAAAGCAGCAAAGCCTGTATAGGTTAAAAAAATGCTTGGATCATATTTGACTTGCAAGCCTGTTTCGGGGATGAGATCCATGAGGCGATAGACTTGATTGTCCATCACAAAGGTTTCATTGAAATTGACCAAGGTCAGAAAGTTTCCCAAGTTGTCGTAAAGCTTGATCACCTGTTTAATTTCGTCTAACACCAGAATCCTTCCTTGGGAGCCCCTTTCATTAAACAGCCAGGAGGCCCAAATTTTGGGGCTTTCACTCAACAAGGTCAAAGGGTATTGATAGGTGGCGTCATTTTGTTGCTGAATTTTGATGCCTAAAAAATTCCAATCGATTTGGTAAAAATAAATCCTTTGATAAATTAAGGGTTTGTTCACGGAAATGGTTTGTTGAAAGACCTCCTTCCCCACATTGTTTAAAATCGACAGATCGGAATAAAATTGACCGATCTTTTGATTTTGATACTCAATCCAAAAATCGTTCAATCGAAAGGAATAGCTCGGAAAGTGAGACAGCCAACCTGTGCCCAAAATATTTTGCATATGAAGAATTTCTCCTTTGGGAACAAATTCTTGGGCGTTAAATCGACCGAAAGCCCCACTGATGGCGCCGAGCAAAATACAGACCAGACTGAAATGAACCAAGATGGGGCCAATCTTCCCAAAGAGTCCTTTTGAAGCATAAAGGAGGCTTTTTTGCTGATGCGTATAAAACTGTCGGCTCTTTAAAAAAAGCAAGGACTTTTCGGACAGCCCTTTCTTTTTTGGAAGGCTGGCTTGCACGTCCAAGAGGCTGAGGTTTCGTAAAAAACTGCATTGGCGGGCAACTTTGACCATGGGCAATTGTTGGGTAAAGGTGCAGCACATCAAGCTGACACCCAGACAACAAATCAACAGCAAAAAAACCCAACTTTTATAGACATGATGAAGCTCCAAGGCGAAAATCCATGGGTAGGACAAAAAACCAAAAATAGGCTGCTGGAGAGAATAATATTGTTGATAATAGTCAAGACTCTGGTCTTGCTCAATCACCGAGCCAAGGCCGCTGATAAAGGCAATCACCAACAAAAGAAAAATGGCAAAACGTAAACTGGTCAATACTTGGAGAATCTTCTTTTTCATAGAGGGATCTTTTTCAAAAACAAGGAAGTCACACCCACAGGGAGGAAAATGGTCAAAAAAGGAAAATGGTCAAAAAAGGAGAAAGGTCAAAAAAGGAGAAAGGTCAAAAAAGAAAAAAGGTTCAACTCATTTCTTCCAGAGCTTTTTCAATCGCCACTCTTCTTTCTTCTTCACTTTTTTCTTCTTCCAAAGAAAAAGGGCAAAAAAAGAGAAGCGTCAAAAAAAAGGAAGAAGGCCATTCTTACTTGACTCAAGTAAAAATGACCTTGTTTTTTATTTTCCTTTCACGGCTAAGACTTTGCGTCCTTTGCGCCGGCGTTTGTTCAAAATATTTCTTCCACTTTTTGTTTTTAAACGGGCTCGAAAACCCGAAACACGTACCACTTTACGTTTGGTTCCTGATAATGTTGTCATAAATTGGGTCTAGCTTGAAAAGATTAAAATATATGCGTGCTAAGCAAATTATACACCACATTGTAGCGAATTTCACAAATCATCTCCACAAACAACTCAAAACCTTCATTTTTATAGACCGCCAGAGGCTCTTTTTGACCATAAGCACGCCATCCTATGTTGTCTCGCAGGATGTTCATCTTTTGAAGATGGCGCATCCAAGCATTATCAATACGACTGAGAATGTATCGTTTCTCGATTTCCGTGATCAAGCCGGGTCCATAGGCTTCAAACTCGCCTTCTTTCAACTCATAGGAAAGCCAAATCTGTTCACAGAAAAAACAATAACGTTCATAGGGTGCCAAAGCGGACAAAAAGGCCAGGTCCCCATTCACACCCAAAAACTCCCCTAAGGTTTTGATCGAAGAAAGAAGCTTTTTCTCACTTTCCCCAGAGTCCAAAAGTTCTTCTAAGACATCTTCCGCGTATTGTAAAATCAAGTCACGGTATTCCACTTTTTCCAAAATGGACCGTCTTTCGGCAAAAAGAACTTGACGTTGTTTGTTAAGGACGTCATCGTACTCAAAAATTCTTTTTCTGGACTCAAAATAAAAGGATTCCACTCGGGATTGGGCTTGATCTAATTGCTTGGTCAATAAAGTCGATTCCAAGGGAACATCCTCCTTATAATCAAACAGTTCCATAAAGTTCCGAATGCCTTCGCCTCCAAAAATACGCAAAAGATCGTCCTCCAAACTCAAGAAAAAGCGGGTGGTTCCTGGATCTCCTTGTCGCCCGGCTCGCCCACGTAATTGATTGTCAATTCGGCGTGAATCATGCCGTTGAGTGCCGATGACATAAAGGCCTCCTAATTCTTTGATTTCCTCACTTTCCTTTTCCCACACGGGGTAAATCAAACCATGGAGTTGTTGATAAATTTGTCCCAACAACAAAGAAAAAGGGCTCTTTTGCAATTCAGGAAGAAGAGCAATCTGAGTAAAAACCTCGGCCGCAGACAGCTGGTTTCGGGCCTGTTCGTCCAAGGTTTGTTGGACCAAGGTTTTTAAGCCCGGGGTGGCGATGTGGTCGGTGCTCTTTTTCTGAAAGACCGAGTCAAACAATTTTTGCACTTGCTGCTGCACCAAGGTTTTTAAATTTCCGCCTAAAATAATGTCCGTCCCACGACCCGCCATATTGGTGGCAATGGTCAGAGAATATTTTCGCCCTGCTTGGGCAATGATTTCGGATTCACGATTGACGTTTTCCGGTCGAGCATTCAAGACTTGATGGGGAAGTCTCATTTCCTGTAAAATTTCCGACAAAATTTCGGAATTTTGAATCGAAGACGTCCCTATCAACACGGGACGACCCACTTCATAACAGGTCTTGCAGGTTTGGCCCACGGCTTTCCATTTGGCCAATTGGTCTTTGTAGATGATGTCCGGCAAGTCCTGACGTTGGAGAGGTTTGGCAGGAGGAATCACTTCCACTTCTAAGTTATAAATGTTTTTTAATTCTTTTTCCGCAATCTTGCCCGTTCCCGTCATTCCAGCCATTTTCGGATAAAGAATAAAAAAGTTTTGATAGGTGATGGACCCCAAGGTTTGAGTTTCTCCCTGAATGTCCACTTTTTCCTTGGCTTCAATGGCTTGATGCAAACCCCCACTCCACCTTCTATCCGCCATAATGCGCCCCGTAAACTCGTCCACGATGTGAACTTCCGTCTGTTGGACAATGTAATCTTTGTTTTTTTCAAAAATATAATTGGCTTTGAAGGCATTCAAAATGTAGGAAATCCAAGGATCGCGCGGATCATACAAATCTTGGAGTGAAAGCAATTTTTCTACCTTGTAGCTGCCTGTTTCCGTTAAAGCCACTTGACGGCGTTTTTCATCGATGTCAAAATCTTCTCCGGGGACCAAGAGTTTGGAAATTTCATCGGCAATGATATATTTGGCCACACGGGAATCCGTTTCGCCCCCCAAGATTAGGGGTGTTCGGGCTTCATCAATCAAAATGGAATCCACTTCGTCGATGATACAATAATGAAAAGGTCGCAAGACAATGTCTTCCAAATTGTTTCGAAAATTATCCCGCAAAAAATCAAAACCTAACTCGGTGTTGGTGACATAGGTGATGTCACAACCATATTCCTCTTTGCGTTTGGCTATGGATAAATCAGGCTTAATCAGCCCCGTTTTTAAGCCCAAAGCGCTGTAAATGTTACTCATCCAGTCCGCATCCCGTTTGGTCAAATAATCATTCACCGTCACAATATGAACCCCTCCTCCACTGAGAGCATTGAGACAAGCCGGTAACGTGGCCACCAGGGTTTTGCCTTCCCCGGTCTTCATTTCCGCGATTTTCCCCTGATTCAAAATTAAGCCTCCCATCAATTGCGTAGGATAGTGTTTCAGACCCAGGGTGCGAAAAGACATCTCACGAACAATGGCAAAGGAAGTGATCAGCGTAGACGCCTCCTTGGAGTTTTGGCCTCGTAAATTTTGAAAGCGATCTCGTAAGTCCTCCGACGAAAAGGTTTTCCAAAAGGCCTCTTGATGAAGAATTTCTGAAATGAGACGATCATTGGGTAATTGTTTAATCTTTTGTACGAAATTGGTAATCATAGGTTCTTTTATTCTTTTTTGGTTGATCCGTTTCTTTTGTTCTTTTTTGGTTGATCCGTTTCTTTTGTTCTTTTTTGGTTGAGGAACTTCTTTGGTTCTTTTTTGGTTGAGGGACTTCTTTTGTTCTTTTTTGGTTGAGGAACTTCTTTTGGCTTTTTCGAAAGTGGCTTCACATTTTCTTATACTAAGATTGGGTAAAGGATCGGTGGCGGTCTATGAAAGATTCAAACAGAGGTTCAAATTCTGTGAGATTGGGTCTTTTTTCTAATAGACAAAAAAAGGCTTTCCGTTTCTTTGTCTTTATTTCTTACCCCTTTATTTCTATTAACTATGAGCAAAACCCCCAAAAAACAACAGCGACGAGTGTGGAGAGACAAGCGAGGCTATAAAAAACCTCCGATCACGGCCCGAGTCTTGGCGGCGACTGGTTACTTGTTCCCAATCTCCACGATCATAGGACGCTATGGTCGCCAAATGATCAGACGCTACCCCTTCGTCATTCGATGGATTAAGCTGATCCCCTTTGGCAAGCCTTATATACTTCTGTCCATGAGACATTCGAAGCTCCCTTCGACGATTGCCATTTTCTTGCTTTCGTACCGGCTTTTTCTCAATCGAAGTCGACCTCTCATCAAGACACATTATTTTTTCCGTCACCATTATTTTCATGGAATGATTGCCATGATGTTTCTTAGTATTATAGAAAACTTTGTTTTGACCTTTTATGTCCCTCAAACGGAGGCGAGACGCTTCCAACAAATTTATGTCTTTTTGTGGTTTTGGACCATTCAGTATGTACCCATGATTTGGCGCGCTGTGCGAGGTCGATACAATGACCTGCCCTTTATTACGGAAAATGTGGAAGCCCATTTAGGCTTAAATCCGGAAGATACAGAGTACTACAGTTGGTATTCAGGCTCCTACGAAGACCATAGCAACCATTTGGATGACGAAGAACGCCAAGATTTGGCGCGTGAGGAACAAGAAAAACAGGCCCAAAAAGCCAAAAAATCAAAGGGTCCTAAGGGTCCTAAGAGAAAAAAAGGGACGGAAGGAGAAACTTAAGTCCAAGTACAAAAAGTGAGTCCAAAAATATGGACTCACAAACAAAAGAAGGCCTTTGACTAGACTTCCGAGGAATTCTTTTTTATTCTTCCTCCTCACCAAAATAATTCTCGGCCTCACTCTTTTCCTCTTCCTCTTCACTAGGGCTAAGTATAAAGGAACCCGTTACAGTAAGACCAAGTACGTAAGAGGGATGTTTTCTATGTCCGCTCTGTTGCAGTGAGCCATCTTCACTAAGGACATTGGAGCCAGCTTCCCGTTCGGTTGCTTCTTCTTCCAAAAGCTGTTTTAGAAAAAGAAGCCGTTTTTTGTAGGCCAAGGGCTGTCCAAAAAAATCGTTCAAATCCTCCGGGGAAAAGAGTTCTTTTTCGTCGGAGTGCTGGTTGTAATTATCGTCATGTTCATGCTTATGGTCATGTTCATGCTTATGGTCATGTTCATGCTCATGCTTATCGTCATGTTCATGGTGCTTGTTGTTTTCTGAAGAAAGCATTTTAGACAGAATTTGGGTGACTGAGTAAGTGGATACTTGTAGTATATTGAATTTGTTGTTGACTGAAAACCCTTGCAAATTGTGTGACTAAAGCAGGTTAATGGGGCCAATGAAAGAAGGTCTTTTGTTATGGCCTTGAGCCAATAAGAAAAACAAAATTATACCGGTATTACCAAAAATTAACTTTGGGCTAGACTATTCGGTAGTTCGTTTTCGGAACAAAATAAGGAATAATAACAATTATGACAGCAACTTTAGAACGCCGTAATAGCAATAGCCTATGGGAGAGTTTTTGCTCCTGGATTACTAGCACTGAGAACCGTTTATATATCGGTTGGTTTGGTGTATTGATGATCCCAACTTTATTAACAGCTACAACTTGTTTCATCATCGCTTTCATCGCTGCTCCTCCAGTAGACATCGATGGTATTCGTGAGCCTGTTGCAGGTTCTTTAATGTATGGTAACAACATTATCACAGGTGCTGTAGTACCTAGTTCTAACGCTATTGGTGTACATTTCTACCCAATTTGGGAAGCTGCTTCTTTAGATGAGTGGTTATACAATGGTGGTCCTTACCAATTAATTGTATTACATTTCTTATTAGGTGTAGCAACTTACATGGGTCGTGAATGGGAATTAAGCTACCGTTTAGGTATGCGTCCTTGGATCTTCGTTGCTTTCTCTGCTCCAGTAGCAGCTGCAACGGCAGTATTCTTAATTTACCCAATCGGTCAAGGTTCTTTCTCTGATGGTATGCCTTTAGGGATTTCTGGTACTTTCAACTTCATGCTTGTATTCCAAGCTGAACACAACATCCTTATGCACCCATTCCATATGGCTGGTGTAGCTGCTGTATTTGGTGGTTCTTTATTCAGTGCTATGCATGGTTCACTAGTAACTTCTAGTTTAATCCGCGAAACAACTGAATCTGAGTCTGCTAACTACGGTTACAAATTTGGTCAAGAAGAAGAAACGTACAACATCGTAGCTGCTCACGGTTACTTTGGACGTTTAATTTTCCAATACGCTTCATTCAACAACTCTCGTACATTACATTTCGTCTTAGCTGCTTGGCCAGTTGTAGGTATCTGGTTAACTTCTTTAGGAATTAGCACGATGGCTTTCAACTTAAATGGTTTCAACTTCAACCAATCCGTAGTTGACAGCCAAGGTCGTGTAATCAACACATGGGCTGATATCGTAAACCGTGCTGATTTAGGTATGGAAGTGATGCATGAACGTAACGCTCACAACTTCCCTCTAGATTTAGCAAGTGTGGAAGGTCTTCCAGTTGCAATTAGCGCTCCTGCTATTCTAGGTTAATTTTTCGATATTCATATCGAGTTAAAAAAAGAAAGAAAAAGAAAAGGAGAAATCCTTTTCTTTTTCTTTCTTTTCATTTGATGGGTTTGACCTAAGTCGGAAAAAACCTTCTCTTTTTCCAGATACAAAGGCTCCTACTTTCTATACAAAAAAGCTTGTACTTTTCATGAAAGGGTAGGATTTTGAAACTTGTTTCGACTTTTGAAAAGTTTACGGAAATTTCAATACAAGGAACCCTTCGAAAAGAATGAAGAGGAGGCCAAGAGTGGAGTTCTTGTGGTTTTGCCTTCTTCAAAGGCCAACCTAGGGTCGAGTAAGGACTTTCTACGAATCGAAGGACAGAAATTCAATGGAGAGCACTGGCTAAACCACTGCTTCGACGTTTTTCTTACTCCATCGAGTTGTAGGATTGTTTTTTTCCTCCAACCTTTCTTGTCTTTGGAAAAAATCCTTCTCTGAGAGGCTCAGAATCCATCTTTCTTAAAACCGGGCCTCCAATGACAAACAACTTCTCCAGTGAGAAAAGCCTACTTCGAATTTTCAGAAAAAGGTCCTCTTGCTTATCAAATTGGATACTGGAGGCTATAGCCACCTTTTTTGGCCTGTTCTGAGGCATTTAGGTTTGAGGTCTTACGTTTTGGATTAAAAACAAAAAACAATCCTGCACCAACCTAGAGGTTAAATATTCTGAAAGGTCTTTCTCTTCGGAAAGAAAAAGCAGCTCCAAATCCAAGGGTTTGAAAGTTCAAAAAATTCGGAAGACCCTCCAAGACTTGTTTGGAAAAAAGAGAGACTTTTTCAACTCTTTCTTCCCTCTTTTCGGGACAGGAAAGAACACTTTCTTCTTAACGAGTTTCGCTTACCCATCTTTTTTAGGACCTTTTTCTTCGATGGAAAGGCAAATCCAGGACTAAACAGGTCTTTTTTTTAGAATCTGTCACCGACATCTTCGAGCAGTTTTTCAAAAAGAGGAAGGGAAGTCAGAAGTCCAACTGGATGAAAACCTTAAGAAAAAACTTGGAGAAAGAAAAGATGGAAAATCCCTCTTCCTTGTTTGCCTTGTCCAAAAGGGAGGAAAAACAAGAATAAAACAAAAAAAAATGGACGTTCAATGAACGTCCATTTCAACTTAAACTAAGACAGCCCCTTTTGGAGTTTGATTTGGTCGATTTTTTTAACAATAGACAAGCAAATCGGCAAGAGCAAGGGTAATAAAAGTAAGACAAGAGCAAAAAGGACCAGCCCAACAAAAATTCGTTTCCATCGTTGAGGACGCTTGTTCGATTTTCTTTCAGTCATAAAATCTCCTCGGGTAGACGGTAGTAAAAAGAGTCTACTCGAAACTAGTATAACAAACAACTGACAGCAGTCAAAAAAAGAAGTAAAAAAAAAAAGGAACCTCCACAAAGCGGGTGCTTTGTGGAGGCCTGTTTGTTTTAAGATCCAAGCATTGAGCTATCTTTCCAAGGGACTGCTCCCTCAGTATTGTCGCCGCGATTCTGTTTCACCATGGAGTTCGGAATGGAATCCATGTGGTACCAGGATGCTAGAAACACTTGAAATTACGATAAAAAAGAGTTCAAGAATATGGTCTATTAGTGCATCTCAGCTGAATGTATTACTACACGTACACTTGATGTCTATCGAACAGCTAGTCTTGCTGTAACCTGAGAGTACTCATCTTAGGATGGGCTTCCCGCTTAGATGCTTTCAGCGGTTATCCTTTCCGGACATAGCTACCCAGCGTTTACTGTTGGCACAATAACTGGTACACTAGCGGTCCGTTCTTCTCGGTCCTCTCGTACTAGAGAAGAATTCCTTCAATACTCCAACGCTTACACTGGATATGGACCGAACTGTCTCACGACGTTCTGAACCCAGCTCACGTGCCGCTTTCATGGGCGAACAGCCCAACCCTTGGGACGTACTACCGCCCCAGGATGCGACGAGCCGACATCGAGGTGCCAAACCTTGCCGTCGATGTGAACTCTTGGGCAAGATTAGCCTGTTATCCCTAGAGTAACTTTTATCCGTTGAGTGGCGGCCTTTCCACACAGCACCGCCAGATCACTAAGACCGACTTTCGTCTCTGTTCGACTTGTGGGTCTCACAGTCAAGCTTCCTTATGCCTTTGCACTCTACGAACGATTTCTAACCGGTCTGAGGAAACCTTTGTACGCCTCCGTTACTTTTTAGGAGGCGACCGCCCCAGTCAAACTGCCCACCTGAAACTGTTCCCTAGCCGGCTAACGGCTTAGGGTGAAGAATTCTGGCAGTGCAAGAGTGGTATCTCACGAATGACTCCACCAGTCCCGCAAGACTGGTCTCACCGTCTCCCACCTATACTGCGCAAGCAAAGCTCGAATTCAATCTCAGGATACAGTAAAGCTTCATAGGGTCTTTCTGTCCAAGTGCAAGTAGTCCGCATCTTCACAGACAATTCTATTTCGCCGAGCTCCTCTCCGAGACAGCTCCCAAATCGTTACGCCATTCGTGCGGGACAGAACTTACCTGTCAAGGAATTTCGCTACCTTAGGACCGTTATAGTTACGGCCGCCGTTCACCGGGGCTTCAGTCGTCAGCTTTGCTTGCGCTAACCAACTTCTTTAACCTTCCGGCACTGGGCAGGCGTCAGCTCCCATACGTCGTTTTACAACTTTGCGGAAACCTGTGTTTTTGGTAAACAGTCGCTTGGGACTTGATATTGCAGCCTTTACAGGCACCCTTTCTTCCGAAGTTACAGGGTCATTTTGCCGAGTTCCTTAGAGAGGTTTCACTCGCGCCCCTTGGTATACTCTACCTATCTACCTGTGTCGGTTTCGGGTACAGGTCGTTTTTGTTTAAGGTAGTTGGAGCTTTTCTTGGAAGCGGGGCATCAACTACTAAGACACCTTGGTGTCACGTACTCATGGCTCAGCTCAAGACGTTTTCGCCGTCTCTCATCGCCTAACACACTTGAACCAGTACAACCAATCACTGGCTAGTTTAGCCTTCTTCGTCCCTCCTTACCAACAAAACCGAGTGCAGGAATATTAACCCGCTGTCCATCGACTACGCTTCTCAGCCTCGCCTTAGGCCCTGACTAACCCTCCGCGGACGAGCCTTCCGGAGGAAACCTTAGATTTTCGGGGTACTGGATTCTCACCAGTATTTTCGCTACTCTAGCCAACATTCTCACTTCCGTTTCGTCCATGCCCGCTTTCGCTAACACTTCAGCCTTTTACGGAACGCTCCCCTACCGATGCATTGAAAAATGCATCTTACGCCTTCGGCAAATCACTTAGTCCCGGACATTTTCGGCGCAAGCCTACTCGATCAGTGAGCTATTACGCACTCTTTAAAGGGTTGCTGCTTCTAAGCAAACCTCCTGATTGTTTTCGCATTCTCACTTCCTTTACCACTTAGCAATTATTTAGGGGCCTTAGACGGTAATCTGGGCTGTTTCCCTCTTGACCATGCAGCTTATCCCGCACGGTCTTACTGGTTAACTGTACACTTAGTATTCAGAGTTTGCCTCGATTTGGTACCCTTTTACAGGCCCGCACCGAAACAGTGCTTTACCCCTAAGCTATAATATTAACCGCTGTGCCTAAACACATTTCGGGGAGAACCAGCTAGCTCCTAATTCGATTGGCATTTCACCACTAACCAAAACTCATCCGCTGATTTTTCAACATCAGTCGGTTCGGGCCTCCACTTAGTTTTACCTAAGCTTCACCCTGGCCATGGTTAGATCATTAGGGTTCGGGTCTATATAGAGTGACAAACGCCCTATTCAGGCTCGCTTTCACTATGGCTTCAATATTTTCTATTTTAACCTGCCACTCTAAATAAGTCGCTGGCTCATTCTTCAACAGGCACGAAGTCAGACGTTAAGTCGTCCTCCCACTGCTTGTAGGCACGCGATTTCATGTGCTATTTCACTCCTCTCCCGAGGTTCTTTTCACCTTTCCCTCACGGTACTATACGCTATCGGTCATCTAGGAATATTTAGCCTTACGAGGTGGTCCTCGCAGATTCACACGGGATTCCACGTGCCCCATGCTACTCGGGATTCAACAAAATAAAGAGTTTTCAGTTACAAGACTATCACTTCCTATGGTAGAGTTTTCCAACTCTTTCACCTAACTCTATGCTGAAAAAACAGGGTTGAATCCCACGACCCTTCTTGAATCAAATGTCAAAGAAGTTTAGGCTCCTCCCGTTTCGTTCGCCACTACTCAGGGAATCGTTTTTACTTTATCTTCCTCTAGGTACTAAGATGTTTCAATTCCCTAGGTTCGCTCTTTCTATTTTATGAATTCCATAGAAAGTTAGTGAGTTTCCTCATTCGGATATCTCCGGATCTCTGCCTGCTTCCGGCTCCCCGAAGCGTTTCGTCGGTAACCACGTCCTTCATCGCTTCTAGATGCCTAGGTATCCCTCACGAGCCCTTAATTTCTTGAACTAAATACGATCATTTAACGTGGAGGTAAGCGGACTCGAACCGCTGACAGCTGCCTTGCAAAGGCAGAGCTCTACCAACTGAGCTATACCCCCACTCTGGGCTATTCTGGACTTGAACCAGAGACCTCACCCTTATCAGGGGTGTGCTCTAACCAACTGAGCTAATAGCCCAGACTTCAACCTTGTGCTTTTTTCTTTTAAGGAGGTGGTCCAGCCGCACCTTCCAGTACGGCTACCTTGTTACGACTTCACCCTGGTCACTAATTCTACCTTAGGAGTCTCCCTCCCTTGCGGGTTAAGATAACTACTTCGGGTATAACCAATTCCCGTGGTGTGACGGGCGGTGTGTACAAGGCCCGGGAACGAATTCACCGCAATAGTGCTGACTTGCGATTACTAGCGATTCCAGCTTCATGAAGGCGAGTTTCAGCCTTCAATCCGAACTTAGAGTAACTTTGGAGATTAGCATGGTCTCGCGACTTAGCTGCTCATTGTTTTACCCATTGTAGAGCGTGTGTAGCCCAAGGCGTAAGGGGCATGCTGACTTGACGTCATCCTCACCTTCCTCCGGCTTGTCACCGGCAGTCTTTCTAGAGAGCCTAAAGCAACTAGAAACAAGGGTTGCGCTCGTTACGGGACTTAACCCAACATCTCAAGACACGAGCTGACGACAGCCATGCACCACCTGTGTACACGTTCCCGAAGGCACATTTTTCTTTCAAAAAACTTCGTGTCATGTCAAGCCTTGGTAAGGTTTTTCGCGTTGCATCGAATTAAACCACACTCTCCACCGCTTGTGCGGGCCCCCGTCAATTCCTTTGAGTTTCATTCTTGCGAACATACTTCCCAGGCGAGACACTTAACGCGTTAGCTACGACACTGCCTTAGGCAACATCTAGTGTCCATCGTTTACGGCTAGGACTACTAAGGTATCTAATCTTATTTGCTCCCCTAGCTTTCGTCTCTGAGTGTCAGTTAGGGCCTAGTAAAGTGCTTTCGCCATCGGTGTTCTTTTCAATATCTACGCATTTCACCGCTCCACTGAAAATTCCCTTTACCTCTACCCCACTCCAGACCAGTAGTATCCTTTGCGAATCTGAGGTTAAGCCTCAGGCTTTAACAAAGGACTTACTGACCCACCTGCAGACGCTTTACGCCCAGTAAATCCGGATAACGCTTGTATCTCCCGTATTACCGCGGCTGCTGGCACGGAATTAGCCGATACTTATTCTTCAAGTAACGTCATATCTTCTTCCTTGAAAAAAGAGGTTTACAACCCGTAGGCTTTCGTCCCTCACGCGGCATTGCTCTATCAGACTTCCGTCCATTGTAGAAAATTCCCCACTGCTGCCTCCCGTAGGAGTCTGGACCGTGTCTCAGTTCCAGTGTGACTGATCGTCCTCTCAGACCAGTTACTGATCGTCGCCTTGGTGAGCCATTACCTCACCAACTAGCTAATCAGACGTGAGCTCCTCTTTAAGCAGTTTGAACTTTTTCACCCGAAGGCCTATGGGGTTTTAGCACTTGTTTCCAAGTGTTATCCCCCTCTTAAAGGTAGATTCTCACGCATTACTCACCCGTTTGCCACTAAAACCGAAGTTTTCGTACGACTTGCATGTGTAAGGCATGCCGCTAGCGTTCATCCTGAGCCAGGATCAAACTCTCATATAAATCTTTCCAGTAATTAGTTTGTTAAGGTTGATTGATTCACATTAACTAGTCTACAAGAAAAAAAAATTTTTGTCAATACTGCCCTTTTTCTTACGCTTTTTTTCTTTTTTCTTGCGCATTTTTTCCTTTTTCTTGCGCGTTTTTTCCTTTTTCTTGCACGTTTTTTGTTCTTCCTGCGCGTTTTTTCTTCCAAAAAAAAAAAAAAATGTTTCCTTTTATTTTTGAAAGGAAACATTCTTTAGAAAA
>Ga0164300_10000051_pt1 | contig 14709 bp, 13 predicted proteins | sample Whisoiple_226_MG_FD_109710 | JGI IMG/M metagenome (GOLD analysis project Ga0164300, IMG submission 109710) | Unamended control soil microbial communities from upstate New York, USA - Whitman soil sample_226_MG | ecosystem: Environmental > Terrestrial > Soil > Agricultural land ...
AGGGTAGTGATGGGCGCCCGACTCGTCGAGGTGCTTGGCCGCATCCAGCGTCACGAGGACATTGTTCATGTCGTTGCCGAGCGGCTTGAGGATCGCAGCGACTGGCTGCGCCTCCTCGACGAGGAAGCCGACAGCATAAGTGTTCCGGTCGCCAACGCCGATGAGGTCAAGCGCCCACACCCCAGCTCCTGGTGCTCACCTCAGGACGAGGAGCAGACGCCTTTTCCTCTCGCGTCTGCCGATCACGTCAAGCGACCGCTTGCTGCCAAAGAGAAATCTCATTGGCATCCTCGCCGCCACCCCCGCGCCGAGCGCATCATCCCGAAATCCCGCGATTTCCATTAGTCGCGTGGCGGTCAGAGCCAAACCCCCTATACTGCCCACATGATGCATATCAAATCACGCGCGTCGCTTGCTGTTTCATTGGTATTTGTTCTCGCCTTCGGCGCGGGTGCGACGCTCAACGCCTATGAGCACCCGGAAGGACCGAGCAGCTTCACGCCAAAGGCGCTCGCCACGGCGAAGCGGCACATGGTGGTGGCGGCGAATCCGCTTGCCGCCGAAGCCGGCCTTGCCATCCTGCGCCAAGGCGGGAGTGCCGTCGACGCCGCCATCGCCACGCAGATGGTGCTCAACGTGGTCGAGCCGCAATCCTCGGGCCTCGGCGGCGGTGCATTCATTCTGACCTGGGATGCGGCCAGCAAGACCTTGTTGAATATCGACGGTCGCGAGACCGCCCCGACAGCGACGACGCCGGAGCTGTTCCTCGATGCCGCCGGCAAGCCACTGCCCCGCAAAGAAGCCATCGAGTGCGGACGGTCGGTCGGCGTCCCCGGCGTGCTCGCCGCGCTGAAGCTCGCCCATGACAAATACGGCAAGCTGCCCTGGGCGGAGTTGTTTGCTCCCGCCATCAAGCTTGCCCACGACGGCTTCTCCGTCTCCAACCGCCTTGCCGAGCTGTTGGACGACTTCGAGGCCGCAAGCTTTCCGCCGGAAGCGCGCGCCTATTTCTTTGACGCGAGTGGAAGACCTTGGCCAACAGGCTACAAGCTGACCAATCCCGCGCTCGCGACCACGTTCGAGGTGATCGCCAATAACGGCCCTTCCGCGTTCTACGAGGGCGACATCGCGCGCGACATCGCCGTCGCCGTGCAAAGCGACCCGCGCGGGCCAGGCAAGCTCACCGCCGAAGATCTCGCGCAATACCGCGCCAAGCTGCGGGAACCGGTCTGCGTCTTGTACCGCAGCTATGAGGTCTGTGGCGTGGCGCCTCCCTCGTCGGGCGCAGTCACCGTTGGCCAGGTGCTGGCACTGATCGAGCCCTTCGACCTCGGCAAGGAGCCGCTTGCCATTCAGCCGGTGCATCACATCGTCGAGGCTGAGCGCCTCGCGTTCGCCGACCGCGACCGTTACCTCGCCGATCCGGATTTCGTCACCGCGCCAGTGTCAGGCCTGCTCGACCGCACCTATATCGATCAGCGCCGCACCCTCATCGATCCAACGCGCACGCTTGGCGAGGCAACGGCCGGGACGCCCCCCAACACGCGCCAGGGCGCTTACGGCCGCGACGCGACATCGGAGAATGTCGGCACGAGCCATATTTCCATCGTCGATGACGACGGCAACGCCCTGTCCATGACCACCTCCATCGAGCAGGCCTTCGGCTCCCATCTGATGGTGCGCGGCTTCTTGCTCAACAATGAGCTCACCGATTTCTCCTTCGTCCCCGTCGATGATGACGGGGGCGCGATCGCGAACCGCGTGGAGCCCGGCAAGCGGCCGCGAAGCTCCATGGACCCGACCATCATCTTCGCCCAGGGTCGAAAGCTCCGATATTTGCTCGGGTCTCCCGGAGGGCCTGGCATCATCCTGTTCAACCTCAAGGCCATCGTCGCCATGCTCGATTGGCATCTCGATCCTCAGGCCGCGACCGCGCTCGCCAATTTCGGCTCGACTGGCGCTGACTTCCTCCTCGAGCCGGGTTATGAATGGGATGCGCTCGCAGACGGCATGGGCAAGCTCGGCCACAAGGTCCAGCGCTTTCCCTTCACCAGCGGCCTTGCCATCATCGCCGTCACGCCGGACGGGCTCGCGGGCGGCGCCGACCCACGCCGCGAAGGCGTGGCGCTCGGCGACTAGTCTCCGGTCATGCCCCAAACCAAAATGTTCGCCATCCGTGGCGCGGGTGTCGTCGGCCTGTGGCAGGCGCTCACCCTTGCCCGCCGCGGGCATAAGGTGACGCTGTGCGAGCGCTCACCCGGGCCTTTCATGCATGGCTGCAGCCTCTATGCCGGTGTCATGCTCGCGCCGAATTGCGAGAAGGAGAGCGCGGAGCTCATTGTGCGCGATCTCGGCCGCCGTGGCCTCGCCCTCTGGCGCGACGCGTACCCAGGCGCGATCGCTAACGGCACGCTCGTCGTAGCGCTGCAACGCGACCGCGCCGAGCTAGACCGCTTCGCTCGCATGACCGAGGGTCATGAGCGCCTGTCTCCAACCGAGCTCGCGGCAATCGAGCCTGCGCTGATCGATCGTTTTGCTGGCGCGCTATATTTTCCGCAAGAAGGACATCTGTCTCCGGAGCCAGCGCTCCATTTCCTGCTCGAGCAAGCGCAAGCTGCCGGTGCGCACGTCCGCTTTGGCGATGGTGAATACCCCCCCGATGCGGACCTGGTCATTGACTGCCGCGGGCTTGCCGCCAAGGACCAGCTATCAAATTTGCGTGGCGTGCGCGGCGAGCGGATTGTGGTGAAGAGCCGCGAGGTGAACTTGGCGCGTCCCGTGCGGCTGCTGCATCCGCGCTTCCCCCTCTACGTCGTGCCCTGGGGCAACGGCGTGTATATGATTGGCGCGACCGTCATTGAAAGCGAGGAGGCGGGGCCTATCACGCTTAGGTCGGCGCTCGATCTGCTCTCCGCAGCCTATGCGCTCGACCCAGCCTTCGCCGAGGCCGAGATCGTGCTGCAGGGCGCCGGCGCCCGGCCGGCCTTCCCCGACAATCGGCCTAGGATTATGGTCGGCCGGCGCTATATCTATGTGAACGGCCTTTACCGGCATGGTTTCCTGCTCGCGCCAGTATTAGCCGAGCTCATGGCCGCCCACATCGAGACCGGGGCGGTCGATCCGGAGGTGTTCGTTGCAGATTCTTGTTAATGGCGAGGCTGTCGCCACCGACGCCCGAACGCTTGCTGAGTTATGCGCGACGCTCGGCTTCGCGCAAGCCAAGGTTGCGACCGCGGTCAACGGCAGCTTCGTCGCTTCGGCCAAGCGCGGGCTCACGCCACTCTCACCCAAGGACGAGGTCGAAATCGTTGCGCCGAGGCAGGGCGGATGATGCTCGACATCTACGGAGAGCGCTTCACCTCCCGCCTGCTTCTCGGAACGGCGCAACACCCTTCGCCCACCGCACTCAAGAACGCGGTCGCGGCATCGTCCGCCGAGATCGTCACGGTATCGCTCCGGCGCGAGTCGGCGCGGGCGCGTGCAGGCCAAGGCTTTTGGGAGCTGATCGAACAGCTCGGCGTGCGCGTGCTGCCCAACACCGCAGGTTGCCGCACCGCCAAGGAGGCCGTCGCGACGGCACAGATGGCGCGCGAGCTGTTTGGCACGGCTTGGATCAAGCTCGAGGTGATCGCCAATGACGACACGCTGCAGCCAGAGCTGTTCGGCCTGGTCGAGGCCGCCTCCATCCTCGTCGCCGAGGGCTTCAAGGTCCTCCCCTACACCACCGAAGATTTGAGTGCGGCCGAGAAGTTGGCAGGCGCCGGCTGCACGGTGCTGATGCCGTGGGCTTCACCGATCGGCTCGGCGCGCGGGCTCATCAATCGCGATGGACTGAAGACGCTGCGCGCTTATTTCCCCGAGACGACCCTGATCATCGATGCCGGCATCGGCGCGCCGTCGCAAGCTGCCGAAGCCATGGAGCTCGGCTATGACGCGGTGCTGCTCAACACCGCGGTCGCCAAGGCAGGCGACCCGGTGAAGATGGCGCAAGCCTTCGCCTGCGCGATCGAGGCCGGACGCCTCGGCTTCGAGGCCGGGCTAATCAAGCCGCGCGACATGGCGTCGCCATCGACGCCAGTCGCCGGTACCCCCTTCTTCAAGATCGATCGAGTCTCTTGAGCGCGGGCTGGCTCGATCCGTTTTATCCCATACTTCCCGACGCCGCCTGGGTTGCCCGCATCGCGGGCCAAGGCGCAAAGTTCATTCAGCTTCGCGTCAAGCAGGCGGAGCCTGCTGCGATCAAGACTGAGATCGCACGAGCCCTTGCTGTGGCTTCGGCGCAAGGTTGCCAGCTCGTGGTCAACGACTATTGGCGCGAGGCGATCGACCTCGGTGCCGACTTCGTACATCTCGGCCAGGGAGACCTCGCCGGCGCTGACCTCGACACCATCAGATCGGCCGGCATCAAGCTCGGTATCAGCACGCATAGCCTCGCAGAGCTCGACAACGCGCTGGCCGCTGAGCCAGACTACGTGGCGCTCGGGCCCATCTACCAGACCAAGCTGAAGGTGATGCCCTGGCAGCCGCAAGGTCTCTCCCGCATCGGCGAATGGCGAGCGAGGATCGCTTGCCCGGTGGTCGCCATTGGCGGCATTACCTTGGAGCGCGCGCCAGAGGTACTCGCCGCCGGGGCCACCTCGGCCGCCGTGGTCACCGACATCGTCATGAATGACGATCCGGAGCAGCGCACGCGTGATTGGATCGCTGCCACCGCGCCCTGGCGGGACTTATCCACAAGCTATCCACCGGCCTGACCCCCTTGACCGACCCCTGCCTCTTCTGGAAGATCGCTGGGCACGCCTTCGGGCGGAGAGGGTTGGATGGGTTTCAGCTTCAGTCTTGATCAGCCCGTGCCGTTGAGCGAGGCGGTGCGGCGCGTGGCTTCGGCCGAAATCGATGCCGCCTATGCCGCCCTTGCCTCCCCGCCAGAGCGTCACAAAGGTGTCCACGACGCTCGCAAGTGCTTGAAAAGACTTCGCTCTCTCCTGGTTTTGATCCGGCCTGGGCTGCCTGAGCCCGTTTTTCTCAGTCTCACCAATCGGCTGAAGACACTGGCTCGCGGGCTTGCCCCGGCCCGCGACGCAGCCGCCCTGCTCGACGCGGTCGAAAAATTCGCTAGGGCAGAAGGCGAACAGGATGCATCGCCCATCCCGGCCTTGCGCGCCTGGCTCCACAAACGCCGGCAGGCTGCAAAGCGCAGCCTCGACGGGAGAACCGCGTCCGACGCCATGCGCGGCCTGTTTGGGCTCAGGCCGGCCATGGCCAATCTCGCAGTCTATCCAGACGCCTTCGTTCCCGTGGCGCTTGGCCTGCGAGACTCTTACCGGAGCGGCCGCAAGGCCTTCGCCCGCGCCATTGACAGCGGCAGCGACAACGACTTCCACGAGTGGCGCAAGACGCTCCAGCATCACTGGCGTCATATGCAATTGCTCACCCCCTGCTGGCCGTCAGAGCTTGCGGCGCGGGCCGAGGCCGCCCGAGACTTGTCGCAGATTCTCGGCGACGATCACGACATCGTTTTGTTGCGGCAGCTCGTGTCGGCGCCGACCATGGTGTTCGCTAGCCCAGAGGGCACGGCAGCGTTCCTGAAACGTTGTCGTGCCCGGCATAGAGCCCTTCGGCGGGAAGCAGAAACGCGCGGGGCAAGATTGTTCGCCGAACGGTCGCGTCCCTTCGCCGAGCGCGTCGAAGCGTATTGGGCGACCGCCGCTCAACGCGCCAAGAACCCGGCGATAATCGCGCGCTCCAGCAATGTGGTTGCCTTCGGCGAAATTGGTACCGCCGGGCGCCGAGCGAGCTAATGAACGTCCTGATCAGATCCCACGTGGCTGCCGCCAAGCCTGGAACATCAGCACGGTCCATAGCGGGGCATGCCAGTTGCGCGTGCCCTCCAGATGCTCAGCCCATCGCGCACGGATGGGTGCGGGGTTGAGCAGCCCGCTTTCGCCAAGCCGCTTCTCCGACAGCAATTCCTCCGCCCAGGCCCGCAAGGGCCCCCTGAGCCAAGTGCCGAGAGGAATGGCGAAGCCCGACTTTGGCCGTTCCACCAGATCTCTGGGCACATGGCGATCGAGCACCTGGCGCAGCAGCCATTTGCCGCGCCCGCCCCGGATCTTGAAGTAAGCCGGCAACCGCCAGGAGAACTCCACGATGCGATGATCGAGGATCGGCACGCGCACTTCGAGCGCCACCGCCATGCTGGCGCGGTCGACCTTGGTGAGGATGTCGTCGGGGAGATAGGTGACGGTGTCGAGATATTGCATGCGGTCGAGCGGGTCTGGCAGCGCGCGGGCGACGCTCGCATCGAAGATCGCCCCCTTCGGCTCCTTGCCGCCACTAACGAGGGACTCAGGCTCCTCCCACGCGCTGACCAGGCTGCGATAGCCGTCTTCATCGCCGGCGCTGAACAGTGCCGCCACCTTGTGCATCTTCTCGACCGCAAGGCGCGGTCGCCGCTCCGCCGGCAAAAGGCTGAAGGCGCGTTCCCAAAGCGCCGGGCCAGCCACGCCGAGGCCGCACGCCAAGGCCCTGCCCATTGGCGCCGGCATCCTGCTCGCCACCCGCGCGAAGCGATGCCGGGTGTACCCGGCGAACAGTTCATCGCCGCCGTCGCCGGAGAGCGCCACCGTGACGTGCTCGCGCGTCAGCTTCGACAGGAGATAGGTCGGCACTTGTGACGAATCGGCGAAAGGCTCGTCATAGATGGTGGGAAGCTCCGGAATGACCGCTTGCGCCTCGACCGGGCTGACATAGAGCTCGGTATGGTCGGTGCCGAGATGAGCGGCGACGGCGCGGGCATGTGGGGCCTCGTCGAAGCCCTCCTCCTTGAAGCCGATCGAATAGGTACGCACCGACGTGTTGCTGCGCATCCGCATCATCGCCGCGACAGCCGACGAGTCGATGCCACCGGAGAGAAACGCTCCGAGCGGCACGTCGGCCACGAGCCGACGCCCGACCGCGTCCCCAAGCAGCATTTCCAGCGTATCGGTGGCCTCGCGGTCGCTCACATGAAACTGCGCTCTCCTTCCGCGCTCAGCCGCCTTCTCCACACTCCAGAAGGCGGACGCGGCGACCTTCCCTTCGGCATCGATGGTGACGACGTGGCCAGGCTCGAGCTTGCCGATGCCCCGATAGATCGAATGAGGCGACGGCACGTAAGCGAGCCGCAAATAGGCAGCGAGCGCATCGCGGTTGAGCTCAGGCCGCCAGCCGGGCAGCACCTCGAGGGCCTTGAGCTCCGAGGCAAACACCACACGCCCGTTCTGCGGTCCATAGTAGAGCGGCTTGATGCCTACGCGGTCGCGAACAAGACTCAGCGTGCGGTCTCTGCGATCCCATACCGCGAAAGCGAACATGCCGATGAGGCGCTCGATCGTGGCGCGCACGCCCCATTCGGCGATGGCCTCGACCAGGACCTCGGTATCGGAATGCCCACTGAAGCGCCGCCCGCGCGCCTCGAGCTCTGGCCTCAAGTCTCGCGCATTGTAGATTTCGCCGTTGTAGCTGATGACGCAGGCGCCGCAGCTCGACACCATGGGTTGCGCGCCCGCCGGCGAGCGATCGACGATTGCGAGCCGCGTGTGGCCGAGCCCAACGCCGGCCTCGGGGTCGGCCCAGACGCCATGGGCATCGGGGCCGCGATGGTTGAGCGTCGCCGCCATCGCTCGTCCGAGCGCTTCCAGCTCCCGAGAGCCGGAGCGGCGCTCGAGGTCCAGAAAGCCCGCGATGCCACACATGGCCTACACCCCTATTGCCATGCCATCATAGGCAACTTCCCACCCTGACGCCTCGACTGCTTTGCGCTCTGGTGAGTCTTCGCGCAGTACCGGATTGGAATTGTTGATATGGATGAATATCTTACGCTCGACTCCGAGGTCGGCAAAGGCCGCGATCGTCCCGCTCGGGCCTGAGATGTTCATGTGGCCGATGCGGTCGCCGGTCTTGTTCATCAGGCCTTGCACGATCATCTCGTCATTTGTGTAGAGCGTCCCGTCGAAGAAGAGGAGCGGCGCGCCGGTGAGCCGGGCGGCCGTCGCCGCATCGAGCTTGGCGCAGTTCGGCACGTAGAAGAAATGGCGGCCTGATCCAGCCTCCGTCACCCTCAGGCCGATCGTGTCGCCATCCTGCGTGCCGAGGCTTTCGCCGGCCTTCGCATCTTCAAGATAAAGCGCCACCTTGCCAGGCACGGGGAAGGCCTCGATGTCGATGCCGACCGGCCCCTCTGGGCCCTCGACGGCGAAGGACTTCCCGAGCGTCATGGGCTTGCGCGCCACGAGCGATGAATCGAGCACATCGAAAATGCTATTCGAGGCGAGCACATCGAGCACGCGCTTGCTGCCATAGATCGTGAGCGGCTGCGCCTCGCGCAGCGTGAGCAGTCCGGCAAGCGCATCGACATCGCCGTTGGTCAGGATCACCGCCTTGATCGGGCTGTTGCGCGGCTCCTTATCGGCCGCGGGCTGTAGCTCCGGCGTCTCGTTGATTTGTTGGCGCAGGTCCGGGCTTGCATTGAGCAGCACCCAATCGCGGCCATTGGCGCTCACCGCCATCGAGGCCTGAGTGCGGGCTCGCAGTCCAGCAACGCCTTTGCGCAGATCGGCAGAATTCCGCCCGTTGCAATTCCACTGCGGAAAGCCGCCGCCCGCCGCAGACCCAAGCACTTTGATCAGCATGATGGACGTTGAATGGCTGCCGGATATCCCATCCGTCAAGCCAAAAGTAGTGCGCCTGCGGAACGAGGACCGCCGCTAGGATTGGCTCGGTTCCGAGAGGCGCTAGAACGACACTGAGCCCTGAAATTTCAGGGCGGTATCTGAGGTCGCGTCGGTCAAGCCGAACTGGACGCCGACATTCATCGAGAACGCCGTTAGCGCGGGTCCGTTCACCTTGCCTTTGTCGTCATCATCGCCGGCTTTGGCTTTGCCGCTATCTTCGTCGCCGCCTTTGGCTTCATCGTTGTCGCCGCCGAAATTAATGAACAGCGTCGGACCGATGCTGTGCACCTGGTCGTTGAACGAGCCGGCATTTGCCAGATCCTCGATTTCACCGAACATTTCGACTCCAAGACCCCAGCGCTTGGTGAAGTCGTATTCGCCGCGCCAGCCATATTCAAAGCCAAGGCCTTCCTGGTCAGCGAATGTGCCAATTTGTTTGGTAAACAGCGGGTTGAGGGTCAACAAGAACGGTCCCTTCGCTAGCTCTACGATGGGACCGAACCCGAACTCATTGGGGTTGCCGTCAACTTGAACACCGTGATTGATTGCCTGCTCATAACCAGCTTGGAAGGACAGAGCGATCCCGTCGCCTTCACGCTTTAGCAATGCGAACTCACTCTCAATCTCAACGTCGCTTGACTGCAAGTTCTCTCCGAGCGGCTGATCGAAACCGCCAGTCACCTGAATGAGCCACCAATCGCTGATGCCCATTGAAAATTCGAGTTCGTGGCTTTGAAGCAGGTCGTTTGCGTTCGGATTGGTGTCGGTGACTTGCGGCACGCCCCAATGGTAGGCACCACGATATTCGAGCTCGACCTCGCCCTTCTCGATACCGGCTTCTTGGATCTGGAATTCGGCCAGGACCGGCTTGGTGCCGGCCAGCGTCACCCCCGCTGTCGCAATGGCGGAGATCGCCAAAGTACGCGCCAGGCGCCGCAGTTTTCGCTGTAACATCGGTGGCTTTCGCAAGTGCAACCCCCAAGTAAGCCTTGCTTATGATTCGGATCTAATCCTTAGGCCTCAAGCCTAGCAAAAGACCCCTTCCTATGTGTGGCAACAATAATTGCCAAGCCGTGCACCCTCATAATGCAAGATGAATTGCACATGAAACGAAGGTTAAGAAGGCAGGCGATAAGGCTGTAAGACACGCTCAGTGGTCACGCGAAAACCCAGTATAACGTAGGAAAATGCTATGTGGGCCTTTGGCCCATCGGGCGCGCTTGGCCCACCTAAAGATCAGCCGGGAATTGTTGCCCGTCCGCCACAGCGCCGGACTTGAAATGACGAGATTTGCATGCGCTACCAGACCAAGCTCCTGATCACTGCGGGTCTGCTGCTGACCATGGCGCACTCAGCAGCCGCGCTCGCTTATTGGGGCGTGACCAAATCCCACAGCTATCTCAGCCGCTCGCGCATCGCGCATCAGGAGCTGGAACGGCAGTTGCAGCTGTCCCGCCATAGCCAGCAGCTGTTCAAAGCGTGGACCGATACGCTTCTCACCGGCATCGGCGACCGTCCCCTCGGCGCGGCCTATCTACACCAGGTCATCGAATCCGACCTCGCCGAGCTTGAGCGGCTTACCCAAACCGAGCTCACCATGGTCGACCCCGATGAGCGCAGGATGGAATCCGCGGAGCTCGATCGGCTGAACAACATCAAGGCGGAGTTCCAGCACACGCTCGATCAGCTCGGCGAGGTCGAGCAATTGCGCAGCCGCGGACGTCCCGACGTCGCCTGGTCGACGCTGCTCGCCCTACTCAAGGGCGGCATCGACAAGAAGCTGAACGAGCTTATCGAGGTCGCGGTCGCCGGCGAGACAGCCGAGGTCGTGAGGATCGATGCGGACGCCGCGCGGCTGTTGACCCAGCTCGAGCGGATCAGTCAGATCCATGCGCTGATCGCGATTCTGGTCACGCTCGCCCTGGTCATGCTGCTGCTGCAGCGGCTCAGGACACCACTCGCCGAGCTTCTGCGTGGCACGCGCGCGCTCGCTCAAGGTGACCTCTCGCATCGCATCACGATCTCGGGCCGCGACGAGTTCGCCGATCTCGGCCAAAGCTTCAATCGCATGGCCGGCGATCTCCAGTCCCACCAGAGGGCCCTTGAAGACGCTCACGCCAATCTTGAAGCCCAGGTGGTCGAGCGCACTGAGGAGCTCCGCCAGGCAAACCAGTCCTTGCGCAAGGTGGACGAGACCCGCCGCGCCTTCTTCGCCGATATCAGTCACGAGCTGCGCACGCCGCTCACCGTCATCCGCGGCGAGGGCGAAATCGCGCTCCGCGGCAAGAACAAGCCGGTGCCCGAATATAAGAGCTCGATCTCGCGCATCGTGGAGCAGGCCAAACATCTGTCCGTGCTCGTGAACGACCTACTGTTCATCGCCCGCCAAGGCGCCGGCGCCGCGCGTCTTAATCTGCAAACCATCGATCTCGGCAATTTGCTTGAGAAGGTGTGCGGCGACGCCAAGGTCCTCGCTCACCCAAAGTCGGTGGCCATTACCTATGCCAACGGGTCGGCCCAGGATTTCGTGCATGGCGACCCGGCAAGGCTTCGGCAACTTTTCATGGTTCTCTTGGACAACGCCGTCCGCTATTCGAATTCGAAAGGCGAGGTGAAGGTCGATGTGGCAAGCACCGCGGGGGAAGTTCAGGTTCGCGTCTCCGATAGCGGCATCGGCATTGCTCCGGAAGAATTGGAAGGTATCTTTGAGCGCTTTCGCCGTGGCGGCAACGCCGCAGAATTGAATGAAGAGGGACTCGGCCTTGGCCTCCCCGTCGCCAAGGCCATCGTCGAGGCCCACAAGGGACGGATCGACATGGATAGCCGCTTGGGTGAAGGCACCACAGTTACGGTCGCGTTGCCGGCGTCTCCCACGGAGGCAGCGAAGTGAACGTCCTCCTCGTCGAAGATGAGCCGCGGGTCGCCGATTTCATCGACCGTGGGCTCCGCGCCGAAAATCATGGCGTCACCGTTGCTGCGACCGGCACCGAGGGGGTCGACCTTGCCAAGACCGGCGAGTTCGATGTGATCGTGCTCGATTTGATGCTTCCCGACATGCACGGCTACGACGTCTGCCAGCGGTTGCGCCTCGAAGGCGACCACACTCCAATTTTGATGCTGACCGCCATGGACACGCTCGAGGACAAGATCAAGGGATTGCGCGTGGGCGCCGACGACTATCTCGCCAAGCCTTTCGATTTCGACGAGCTCTTGGCGCGCATCGAGGCGCTGGTCCGCCGTTCACACAATTTCGCGCCAAGCTCCAATGTCTTGCGCGTGGGCGATCTCGTGCTCGACCGCGAGCTGGTCGAGGTGAAGCGCGCCGGCGAAGAGATCAAGCTCACGGCCAAAGAGCTCGCCATCCTCGAGCTGTTGATGGCCGCACCCGGACGGGTGTTCTCACGCACCCGCATCCTGAACCAGGTCTGGGGCTATAGCGAGGATCCGCTGACCAATGTGGTGGACGTCTATATCGCGCGGCTCCGCCGCAAGATCGACACGCCAGGCCGGGAGCCCATGCTTGAAACCGTGCGCGGCCACGGTTACCGGCTCAGGGCGCAGGCCTGATCGTGAGGCTCGTCGACCTTGGCAAAGACGGCTGGAAGAGTGGCAATGTTGCCAGGCAAATCTTGCTTAGTTCGGCGGGATCGGAGAGTATGCCCGCGCCACTCTCGCGGTTACGAGCCATACCAAATTCCGGGCCTCGCAAACTCGAGCGAAGGGCGTCTGCCGCTTCCGGTGGCATCGGAGCTGCCCGCTCATCTCGTGGCGAACCCCGGCACTTTGGACTGAACAAAAAACAACGCGGAAGGAGCGCCCGTTGCGTCGAGTTCTGTTAGCCCTCGTGATGTCCACCATTGCGGCGTTTACTGTCGACGCGCCGGCCGAGGCGGCGAATAAGGTCACAGTCGGTGTCCTCAAATTCGGGACGGTCAGTTGGGTGGTTGACACCATTCAACGCAATGGCTTCGACAAGGCGGAGGGAATCGACCTCGACGTCGTGCCGCTCGCAAGCACCGAGGCGACCGCGGTAGGTCTGCAAGGCGGCTCGGTCGATATCATCGCCACCGACTGGCTGTGGGTGTCGCGCGAGCGGAGTGGCGGCGCCGATTTCACCTTCTCTCCCTTCACCACGGCCCTTGGCGCCATCATGGTTCCCCCCAATTCCCCGATCAAGACTCTGACGGATCTCAAGGGCAAGAAGCTTGGGGTCGCCGGCGGCCCGCTCGACAAGAGCTGGCTCCTGATCGTGGCCTATGCACTCAGGACCGCCAATCTCGACCTCAGGACCGACACCACGCAGGTCTTCGGCGCGCCGCCGCTGCTCGCCGAGAAGGCGAAGCAAGGCGAAGTCGACGCCGTGCTAAACTTCTGGCCGTACGCCGCGAGACTCGAGGCATCCGGCTTCACGCAGCTGATCGGCATTGAGGACGTGGTGAGCGAGCTCGGCGCCAAGGGCGAGGTCGCCATGGTCGGCTATGTGTTCAGCGAGGCCTGGGCCAAGCAGCATTTGACGGCGGCGGAAGGGTTCCTGCGCGCCGCCGCCAAGGCCGATGAGCTGCTCGCCACCTCCAATGAAGCCTGGGACGCGATCCGGCCGCTGATGCGGGCCGAGGACGACGCGACCTTCGATGCTCTCAGGCGGCGGTACCGCGAGGGCATCCCGGAGCGCTCCACCACCGAGAACGAGTCTGACGCCAAGGTGCTCTACCAGTTCCTGCGCGAGCTTGGCGGCGAGAAGCTCGTGGGACCAGGCGCCGAGCTCACCCCCGGCACGTTCTGGAAGGGCGGCAAGTCTTGAGCGTCAGCGCGGCACCTCCCGACACCTTGACCGGGACTCGCTCTTACCGCGGGCCCCTCGTTTCCCTGCTTTCGGTCGCCGGGTTCTTGCTCGTTTGGTTTATCGCCGCTGAGATTGCGCAAAGCCGGCTCCTGCCCGGCCCCGTCGAAGTGCTCCGCTACGTCGTCGACGAGGCCATGCATGGCGATCTCCTTGCCGAGCTCGGCATCACGCTATGGCGGGTGACCGCATCTTTTGTGGTGGCGATGGCGATCGGCAGCGTCATCGGTATTGCCATGGGCCAGTCGCCGGCGTTGGACCGGGCGCTCGACCCCTGGCTCATCGTGCTGCTCAACCTACCGGCCCTTGTCATCATCATACTTGCCTATGTGTGGTTCGGGCTGAACGAGGCTGCGGCAATAGGCGCCGTGGCCTTGAACAAGATCCCAAACGCCATCGTCATGATGCGCGAGGGCGCCCGTTCGCTCGACCCCGGGCTCGAGGAGATGGCACGCGCTTATCGCCTTTCGGCTTGGAGCAAGTTGCGCAACGTCACCCTGCCGCAGCTTCAGCCTTATTTCGCGGCGACCTCGCGATCAGGTATCTCATTGATTTGGAAGATTGTTTTGGTGGTCGAGCTGCTCGGTCGGCCGAACGGTGTCGGCTTCGAGCTTCACCTTAACTTCCAGCTCTTCAACGTGACGGCCATCCTCGGCTACACCATCGCCTTTGTCACCGTCATGCTCTTAATCGAATATCTGCTGGTGCAGCCCCTTGAACGACGCACGACCCGCTGGCGCAACAAGCCAGTTTGACATCCGCATCGAGGAGAAGACCCATATCGGGGCGGACGGGACGAGAATCCCCGCCATCCGCGATCTGGTGCTCGAGGTGCAGCCGCAAAGCATGACGGTGCTGATGGGCCCGTCTGGCTGCGGCAAGACCACGCTGTTGCGCATCGTCGCCGGGCTCGACAATCGCTTCATCGGCGAGGTGCGCGTCCCTGAGAACGCACGCATCGGCATCATGTTTCAGGAGCCGCGGCTCTTACCATGGCGCACGGTCGAGCAGAATATCGAGATCGTCGCCGAGACCATATCGAGCGCGGAGCTGGAGCGTCTCGCTTCTGCCGTCGGCATCGCCGACATGCTGCCGCGCTATCCGCAGGAGCTGTCGCTTGGGCTCGCCCGCCGCGTTGCTCTTGCGCGCGCCTTC
>Ga0164300_10000057_pt1 | contig 14392 bp, 13 predicted proteins | sample Whisoiple_226_MG_FD_109710 | JGI IMG/M metagenome (GOLD analysis project Ga0164300, IMG submission 109710) | Unamended control soil microbial communities from upstate New York, USA - Whitman soil sample_226_MG | ecosystem: Environmental > Terrestrial > Soil > Agricultural land ...
CCCGCCTTTACCGGTGAAGAGAATGACGCGCATGCGCGGCTCGCCGTGACGCCCGGAAGACCGGCGTCAGCCCTAGACGCGCTTCTTGAGCTCCTTGAGCGCGGTGTCGATGATGACCTTCTCGGCCTTGCGCTTGAGCATCCCGAGCATGGGGATCTTGACGTCCACCGCGAGCCGGTAGGTCACGGTGGTCTGGTCCTTGCCGCTGGAGGCGAGGGTGTAGGAGCCGTTCATGGCCTTGAGGACGTTGGCCTGCACGAGCGACCAGGACACGACTCCCGTGCCGTTGGTCTTGACGTCCCAGTCGTAGTCGAGCACGTAGGTGTCCTTGATCGCGCCCGCGTCGAGGGTGAACTCGACCTGGTCGGCCCAGCCGTCGCCCTCCTCGGTCAGCACCGTCACCTTCTTGACCTCCGTGGCCCAGTCCGGGTAGCTCGGGAAGTCGGCGATGACGTCGAGCACCTCGCCGGGACTGGCGGCGATGTCGATGCTGGACTCGGTGCGGTCGGCCATGGGCCGAAGGCTACAACGAAGCGCCTTCAAGGGAGTCTTTGAGGGCGTGCACCGCCCGCTTCCAGCGCAGCCGGTGCCGGGCGCTCAGATCCGCGGGGGCAGAGCGGGCAGCGGCACCGCGCACGTAGTGGTGGACGATCGCGCCATCCCAGAACGGCTCGATCCAGATCTCCATCTCCCCCACGACCGCGCCTGCCACCCGCCACCGCAGGCCCTTGAGGCCGCGGTCACGCGAGAGCTCGAGGGCCAGGTGCGGCCAGATCTGCGCCAGCCGGCGCTCGTCGTCGAAGTGCGCCCGGATGTCGAAGGGGTCGGCACGGATGTAGGTCTCGTCGATGATGTCGACGCGGGTCTGCGGCATGTGCAACGTCGCCGGCGGGTGCGGGATGTGAGATAGGACGCCGGCCTCCCCGTTCAGGCTACCGCTGGGTAGAGTTTCGCGTGGAGCCGCCGAACCGCGTCGAAGGAGACACAGTGCAGGACCACGTCGTTCCCCCGCTCGTCGAGCCCACGACGGAGGGAAGCCTGGCCGACCTGCCCGCCCGCAACGCCGCCCGGAACCCCGCGAACGTACTGTTCGCGCGCAAGGCAGGCGAGAGGTGGGTCGACGTCACGGCGCGCGAGTTCCATGACGAGGTCCGCCGGCTCGCCAAGGGACTGGTTGCCGCGGGCGTCCAGCCCGGCGACCGGGTCGCGATCATGAGCAAGACCCGATACGAGTGGACGCTGGCCGACTTCGCCATCTGGACCGCAGGCGGTGTCGCGGTGCCCATCTACGAGACCTCCTCGGCTGAGCAGGTTCACTGGATCCTGGACGACTCCGGCGCCGTCGCCATCGTCCTCGAGACGCCCGCCCACGCAGCCATCGTCGACGAGGTGCGCGACCAGCTGCCCCAGCTCAAGCACGTGTGGCAGATCGAGGGTGGCGGCCTGGACGAGCTGACCCAGACAGGCGCGTCGGTCAGTGACGCCGAGCTCGACGCCAGCCGCGAGGGAGTCGACCGGACCTCCGTGGCCACGATCATCTACACCTCCGGCACGACCGGCCGACCCAAGGGCTGCCAGCTGACCCACGACAACTTCATGGCACTGTCGGACAACGCCATCAAACGGCTGGAGCAGGTCGTGTCCGCCGAGGGGGCGTCCACACTCCTCTTCCTCCCTCTGGCCCACGTCTTCGCAAGGTTCATCCAGGTGCTGTGCGTCAGCGCCGAGGCGAAGATGGGGCACACCGCCGACATCAAGAACCTGTTGCAGGACTTCGCCACCTTCAAACCGACGTTCATCCTCTCGGTGCCGCGCGTGTTCGAGAAGATCTACAACTCGGCGGAGCAGAAGGCCACCGCCGAGGGCAAGGGCAAGATCTTCGCGACAGCAGCCGAGACCGCCATCGCCTGGTCGACCGCCAAGGACGAGGGCGGGGCCGGTGTCGGCCTCCGGGCCAAGCACGGCCTGTTCGACAAGCTGGTCTACGGCAAGCTGCGGGCTGCCATGGGCGGCCAGGTCCTCTACGCCGTCTCCGGCGGAGCCCCGCTCGGCAGCCGGCTCGGGCACTTCTTCCGCGGCATCGGCGTCACCGTCCTGGAGGGGTACGGCCTCACCGAGACGACGGCCCCCGCGACGGTCAACACCCCGGAGCAGGTCAAGATCGGCACGGTCGGGCCTCCCCTTCCTGGCGTTGGCATCCGCGTCGCCGAGGACGGCGAGATCCTGATCCGCGGCAACAACGTCTTCGCGGGCTACCACAACAACGACGAGGCGACCTCTGCCGCACTTCAGGACGGCTGGTTCCACACCGGCGACATCGGCGAGCTCGACGAGGACGGCTACCTGCGGATCACCGGCCGCAAGAAGGAGCTGCTCGTCACCGCCGGTGGCAAGAACGTCGCCCCGGCCGTGCTCGAGGACCGCCTCCGGGCGCACCCGCTGGTCTCGCAGTGCGTCGTCGTGGGCGACCAGAAGCCGTTCATCGCCGCGCTGGTCACCCTCGACCCGGAGATGTACCCGGCCTGGGCGAAGAACAACGGCATCGAGGGCGTCACCATCGAGCGGGCCCGCGAGAACGACGTGGTCCGGGCCGAGATCCAGCGGGCCGTCGACGACGCGAACAGGTCTGTCTCCAAGGCTGAGTCGATCCGCAAGTTCACGATTCTCGAGGGCGACTTCACCGAGGACAACGGCTACCTCACCCCCTCGCTGAAGCTCAAGCGGAACCTCGTCATGAAGGACTTCCGCGACGAGGTCGAGGCCCTGTACTCCTGACCGGAGACCACCTCTAGGGTCGAGGCGTGCCAGCCCGAGCCCGCTCCAGCCAGGCCATCGCGTTCGCGGTGGCCTGGCTCGCGTACTTCACGGCCCTCCAGTGGAGCGTCGTGCGGTTCCGCGTGGCGATCGTCGCGGTCCTGACCGCGAGCACGCTGGCCCTCGCGGTCTGGCAGTGGCGCCGCTCCCGGGTGACCCTGACTCCCCCCGTGGTGGGCGCCGCCCTTGCCGGGAGCGCGCTGGCGACCCTGACGGTGCCGCTCTTCAGCTACCTACACGCCAACGGGCTGGCCGTCGCCACCACGCTGCTCGTGGCGGCCCCACTCCTCGCGGCCGCGCTGCTGTGGTCCGGCGGGGAGCGCCCGGCGCTCATGGCGGCCGCCGTGACAGCACTGACGTATGCCGCGGTGGCGGCCACCGCCGTCGTGTCCGATCCCGCGCCGAGGATCGACGTCTGGGTGACCCTGCAGCAGGCGAGCGACGCCCTCGCCCGCGGCGAGAGCTTCTACGAGGTGACCTGGACCGGTTCGCCCGGCATCAAGGACGCCTTCACCTACCTGCCCTGGACCGCCGTGCTGCTGGCGCCCGGCCGGTGGCTGGCCGGCGACGTCCGCTGGGCGCTGCTGGTGTGGGGGCTGGTCGCTGCCGTCGGCGTGTGGGCGCTGGCCCATGGCACGGGGGCAGCCGCGCTTGTCCGGCCCCTCTCCCGCCGCCGCGGAGGCGACCGCGGCGCCAGCAGCGGAGGCGACCGCGGCACCAGCAGCGGTGGCGGCACCCAGGCGGTGGAGGCAACGACGGTGGGCTCACCGCATACGGGTCCCGGTGCCGCCTGGCGCGGGGCGGGCGTGCTGGCCCTGGTGTTCTTCGCGCCGGGGACCCTGACCCAGGTGGACCAGGCCTGGACCGAACCGCTGCTGCTGGCCGGAGTCGTCTGGTGGGCGGTCCTGGTCGACCGGGGCAGGGCCTGGTGGGCGGTCGTACCGCTGGCCCTGGCCTGTGCCAGCAAGCAGCACCTGGCCCTGCTGCTGCCGGTGCTCCTCGTGTGGCGGCCCTTCGGCGCACGCCGCGCGGTGGCCACGGGCGCCCTCACGGGCCTGCTCATCGCGCCGTGGTTCCTTGCCGGTCCCGCGGACTTCGTCCACGACACGATCACCCTGCTGGTCTCGTTCCACCCGATCCGCTTCGCCAACACCCTCTACCTGCTGGCGCTGAACACCTTCGGGGTGACGCTGCCGTTCTGGGTCACCGGGCTGGTGGTGCTGGGGACGCTGGCGGGGGTGGTCGCGCTGGTCCGGCGACGACAGCCCGGCCTCGCCGAGCTGCTCCGCTGGCTGGCCCTGGTCCTGCTGGTCGCCAGCCTGGTCAACAAGCAGGCCTTCTACAACCAGTTCTGGCTCGTCGGGGCGATCGTGGTGCTCTCCCTGGCGGTCCAGCCCCGACCACTCAGCGAGCGCTGACCCCGGCCGCGCCCGAGGAGCGCTCCCACGCACGGGCCAGGGCGATGCGCCAGACAGGGTCGGGGTGGGTGGCGAAGAGCGCCGTCTGCCACCAGGTCGGCGCCAGCAGGCTGAGGTTGGCCGTCGCCAGGCCGCGCTGCATGCGCTCGAAGCCGGCCGCGTCACGGGTCAGCGTCAAGGCGTGCACGTCAGCAGCGGCCTCGACGCGCCGGCTCACCAGGTTGGTCACCGGTGCCGCTAGGTACGGGAGGGTCACCGCAACCGCCACCGCGAAAGCCGCCGCGCGGGCCGTCGCCACCCGGCCCGGCGCCAGCACAGCGCCCCCACTTGACCGGTCTGCCCGGCGCAGCAGCAGCCACGAGCCTGCCAGGACCCCCGCCACGGACCCGAGAGCGCCGATGGTCGTGCCGCGAGCGACGTCGTGCGCCGCCACGTGGCCGAACTCGTGTGCCACGACGCTGAGCACGGCCCGGGGGTCGCGCTGGGCCCGCCGGAGCGTGGTGTCGTCGAGCACGACGCGGTGGGTGGCACCGAGGCCGGAGACGTGCGCGTTCTCCCCCGTCGTCCGGATCGAGGCGTCCGAGACGAGCACGTCGACCCGGCCCAGCCCGTCTGCCTCGCCGAGCGCGACCACGGCCTGCCGGAAGGGACCGGGCGCCAGCGGGCGGAAGGAGTTGAAGGCCGGCTCGACGACGAGAGGGTAGGCCAGCGAGCCGACCACCGCGAGGGCGGCGGCGGTGCCCGCGACCACCCATGGCCAGCGCCTGGGGAACCGCCCGACCAGCCACAGGCCCACGACGATGACGAGGCCGAGCAGGGCCGCACTGATCGCCCAACCCACGGCCTGGTCGCGCGCCCACCCGGGCCAGGTGTTGGTCGACAGACCGAAGTCGCGCCGCACACGCTCGGCGTGGATTCCGGCCGGCAGACCCACGACCACCATGACCAGGGTGCCTGCGGCGACGACCTGCAGGGTCACCAGGGGCCACGCCCCGCGCCAGGGCACGCGCCCCGCGAGCGCCCAGAGGCCCCAGGCCGCCGCAATGGTCGCCAGCAGGCTGAGGTAGGGCCAGGGCCCGATCGCGGAGCGGTAGTCGGCGGCGCGCGCGACCTGCGCAGGGGTGAACGCCGTAGCCAGGTCCGGCCGAACGGGTGGCGCACCGGCGGGGAGCGGCTGCCACGGCGTCAGGAGCGCCACGGCCAGGACCAGCAGGCTGGTGGCAAGGACGGCACCCGCGGCCACTGGGCGCAGGTCAGGACGGTCGCCGCTCACGGGTGGGCGAGCTGGTCGAGGTAGCTCAGCCAGTCGCGGGTGAAGGTCTCCTCGCTGGTGCCCAGCACCGCCCGGAAGGCGGCACGGGTGTTGCTCTCGGGGTCGCCAGGGGCCGCAGGGGGGCCCGTGGCCGTCTCGGCGTCGAGGGAGAGGCGCACGAGGCGTCCCTGGCCGTACCGGTCAGCGATGAGGCTGACCGCGAGCCACGCCGCGTTGTAGTTGGGCGCGATGGTCGTGGCGGAGGGGTCGAAGTCGGTCTCTGCCGGAAGCGCGCGGGGACCGTCGCCGGAGCGAACCCGGGACAGCAGGGCGCTCGCCACCCTGGCGCGCGGCAGCCCGAGGCCGCTGTACCCGACGTAGTCGGCCATGCCCTCCGACAGCCAGAGCGGGACGGCCCGGGTCGTGCTGGCCCGGATGGCGACGTGAGTGGTCTCGTGGGTGATGACGACCCGTCGTCCGCTCGGCTGCAGCCGGGCGAAGGCCTCGGGGTTGACGACGACCCGGTCGGCGCCGGCACGGCCGTCGACGCCGATCGTGCCGTCGGTGACGGCGGCCACCTGGTCGACACTGGCTTTCTGCTGGCCGAGCTGGGAGGCCATCGCCTCGGCCGAGGGCGGCACCACGAGCACGAGCCGCGACCCCCACGGCCGGGTCCACACGCCGGAGACCCGTAGGACCGCCTGGTCGCCGAGCCGGAGGTACTCCTGCAGCCGGCTCCTCGGGCCACTGCCCACCACGAGTGTGGTCGCAGTGCGCAGCACGACGAGGTTGGGCAGGTCCCACAGCTGCGGCTGGGTGCCGCCGTCGGAGTCGTCGGCCAGCTTCCAGGCCTCACCCCGGCGCACAACGGTCAGGTACGTCTCGTAGGACCTCGGGACGCGGTCGTAGCCCTTCAGGGAGTAGCGCCCACGGATCCGGGCGACCCATGCCTGCGGGCCCACCTGGCTGGCGCGCTCGGCGCTGAGCGCCGGCGCGGGCTCAGGGGTGCCGTAGTCGAAGGTGCCCAGGGGCAGCAACGCCAGGCTGTCGAAGAGCTCGAGCTGGCGCAGCCCGAAACCGGACCGCGGGTCGTCGAGGGTGGCGCTGAAGCGGGCCCGGTCGCGGGACCGGACGGCAGCGGCGCGGGCGCTCAGCAGCGTCGCCAGCCCCTGCTCGCGGGCAACGTCGGGGGCGACGGCGTCAGGTCGAGCGGCGTTCTGCCTGCTCGCCGAGCCGGTCGCGGACCCGGCGGCGGTGTCGGTGGCGGTGGCGGCGGGCCCTCCAGCGCATCCGGACAGGACCACGAGGCCGAGGACCCCCGCGACGAGAGATCCCCGGCGCCGGCGGCCCGTGGTCAACACCGGGCCATCGTAGGCAGCCTTCGGGTCTGGTCTGAGGCGGTTCCGCCGCCAGCGTCACCACCGCGTGGCCGCCACGCGTGCGCCGAGCGGTCCGGCATGCCGCTGCGAGGGCCACGAGCGCCGGCCTCGCTCAGCCGACGGCGCGTACTCCGGCCCAGGGCTCGCGTCGCGCACGCAGGCCCACGGCGTCCTCGGCAGCGACCAGCCCTGACGCGACGAACAGCGTCAGCGCGGACCGCTCGGCGGAGTCCAGGGGCAGGTCAGCGGTCGGCGGCTCCAGCAGCGCAGAGACCATGCAGTCACCACAGTGCAGCTCCCGGACCGGGCAGGTCGTGCAGTCGATGATCACTGTGATCACCCCTTCCTACTTGGCTGGTGCCACCGTAGGAGCAGGCACCGACAACCGGTCCTCCGCAGGCACCCGCCTCCCGGCGCCGGTCGCCGAGGCCGCGCCTTCGCTGGGCTGTCACCGGTGCGGCATACGGTCTGGCCCATGCAGATGGTCCAGGGCACGTTCGACGACCTGGGCACCGCTCTCGCCGGTGTCACGTTCGTCGTCGTCGACCTCGAGACCACCGGTGGGAGTCCCGCCGAGTCGCACATCCCCCAGATCGGCGCCGTGCGGGTCCGCGGCGGCGAGGTCCTCGGCGAGTTCCAGACCCTGGTCAACCCCCATGTCCCCATCCCGGCGTTCATCCAGGTCCTGACCGGCATCACCGATGCCATGGTCGCCGACGCGCCCCGCATCGAGGCCGCCCTGCCAGCCTTCCTCGAGTTCGCCCGAGGCTCGGTGCTGGTGGCCCACAACGCCGGGTTCGACATCTCCTTCCTCAAGGCGGCCGCAGCCAAGACCGGCAACGCCTGGCCCGGTTTCGAGGTCCTCGACACGGTGACCCTCGCGCGCCAGCTGGTGCCCCGCGACGAGGCGCGCAACCACAAGCTCTCGACCCTCGCTGCTCTCTTCGGCTCGCCGACGACGCCCGACCACCGGGCCCTGCACGACGCCCGCGCCACCGTCGACGTCCTGCACGCCCTCATCGGGCGGGTGGGCGGCCTGGGGGTGCACACGCTCGAGGAGCTGAGCAGCTACACCTCGCGGGTGGCGCCGGCGACCCGGCGCAAGCGCTACCTCGCCCGCGACCTGCCATCGGCCCCGGGCGTCTACCTGTTCAAGGACGGTCAGGGTCGGGTGCTCTACGTCGGCACGTCGGTCAACATCCGCACCCGCGTGGGCAGCTACTTCACGGCCTCCGAGCAGCGCTCCCGCATGGCCGAGATGGTCCGGCTCGCCGAGAGCGTCACTCCGATCGTGTGCGCGACCACGCTGGAGGCAGAGGTCCGCGAGCTGCGCCTCATCGCCCAGCACAAGCCGCGGTACAACCGCCGCTCCAAGTCCCCCGAGCGCGCCCTGTGGGTCAAGCTCACGGTCGAGGCCTTCCCGCGGCTGAGCATGGTGCGCGAGGTCCGGCCCGACGGAGCCCGCTACATCGGCCCCTTCTCCGGCCGCTCCGCCGCAGAGGCTGCCATCGCCGCGGTCCACGAGGTGATCCCGCTACGCCAGTGCGTGCAGCGGCTCTCCCCCTCCAAGCCGGTCAGTGCCTGTGCCCTTGCCGACATGGGGCGCTGCGGTGCGCCCTGCACCGGGGCGCAGACCGTGGAGCAGTATGCCGCGGTGGTCGGCGAAGCGGTCACCGCGCTGGCCGGTGACAGCCGCCACGTGGTCGCCGCCCTGCGATCGCGGATGGTCGAGCTCGCGGAGCGGGAGCGGTTCGAGGACGCCGGCCTGGTGCGCGACCGGCTGCTCGCGCTGGTCAGAGGGATGGCCCGCACCCAACGGATCGCTCCGCTGTCGGCGAGCGCGCAGATCGTGGCCGCGCGCCCTGCCGCTGCCGGCGGGTGGGAGCTCGTCTGCGTGAGGCATGGGCGGCTGGCCGGCAGCAGCATCGCCCCGCGGGGCGCCGACCCCATGCCCTACGTCCACGCGCTGCGCGAGACCGCCGAGGCGGTCACGGCCGCCCCCGCACCGGCGCCCGCTGCGACGGCGGAGGAGGCCGAGAAGATCCTGCGCTGGCTGGAGACCCCCGGGGTGCGGATCGTCGACCTCGACGGCCAGTGGACCTGCCCGGTGGGGGGCGCAGCCGCCGCCCGGGCCGAGCTCGAGCCCCAGGCCGTCTCCCGGCACGGGACCGCCGGCTTCGTCGCCGCCTCCTGAGCAATGTGGATACATTGACTCCCGTGATCTCCGCCATCGTCCTGATCAACGCCGAAGTCGACCGCATCCCCGAGGTGGCTCAGGCCATCGCCGAGCTCGACGGGGTCAGCGAGGTCTACTCCGTCGCCGGCGACGTCGACCTCATCGCGATGGTGCGCGTCCGGGCCCACGAGGACCTCGCCGACGTGATCGCCGACCGCCTGAACAAGGTCGAGGGCGTCCTCGGCACCTCGACGCACATCGCCTTCCGCACGTACTCCAAGCACGACCTCGAGGCGGCCTTCAGCCTCGGCCTCGACGACGAGTAGGCGCGGGCAAGCGCCGGGCAGCCGCCGGCAGCCCGGTACCGCCCGGCAGCAGTCGGCAGCAGTCGGCAGCCGCGGCTTCTGAGGACTTCTGAGTACCAAGCCCCATGTCAGAGGGTTGACGAAGCGGCACGCTCATGCCTGAGGGCGACTCGCCCGCAGTCCTGGAGGTTCGCATGCCCGTAGTGCCCTGTCCTGAGTGTCAGGCTCCCCTTCCCGTCGGCGGGGCCAGCGAGTGCCCGGCCTGTCACCTACCACTGACCGGCCCTGTCGCCGCGCGCCTCTGGGAGGTCGACCAGAGCCTGGCAGCCCTGACCCGAGAGCGGGTCAGCCTGCTGGCGACCCTGCGCAAGGGGCCGGCTGCGGCACTGACCCCAGAGGCTGGGGCTCGGGCGGCAGGCCCGCTGGGCTGGACCGTGCCGCCCCCGTCCGGACGCGGGAACCGGCCGCGGTGGAGCGGGCAGCAGGTGCTCCTGGGCATAGGCGTCCTGCTGGTGCTCGTGGCGGCCTTGGTCTTCATCGCCGTCGCCTGGGACCGCATCGGCGTCCTCGGACAGGTACTGGCCATGGCAGTCCTGACCGGCGGCACCGCCGACGGCGCCATGCGACTGTCCCGGCACCACCTGCGCAGCAGCGCGGAGGCCATGGCAACGCTGACCGGCGGTCTGCTCCTGCTCGACGTCTCTGCTGCCCGGTCGCTGGGACTCGGCAGCCTCGAGGACGTCGACCTGCGCACCTACACGGCGCTCACCGGGCTCGCCGTGGCTGTTGTCCTGGCCGCGCTGCACGCCGCCGACACCCGGATCCGCGCCTTCGCCGTCGTCTCGCTGCTTTCGGCATCCGTCTCGTGGGCAGCAGTGCTCGCCTGGGCCGACGAGACGACGGCGGAGCTCGCCGCCGTGGCGCTGGTGGGCGCGGTGGTCTTCGCCTGCGCCACGTGGCTGCCCCGGCGACTTGGCCGGGTTCCCTCGGACGCGGTGGTGCCCGCTGTCTTCTGGCTGCTCGTCTCGCTGGTGAGCGCCCCGACCGGCGCCTTTGAGGAGGGAGTCACCGACGACGGGCTGACCGCTTCGGAGGTCGGGGCGATCGCCGTCCTGGCGGTCATCGCCACCGGCGGGTTCGGCCTGATCCGTCTGGTTCTCGCCCTGCGCCGCACCATCTCCTCCCCCACGAGCCCCACGGTCAGCGCCCAGTGGCGTGCCCAGGCGCTCGAGCCCCGGTGGCTGCCGCTCGGCGCCGTGGCCGCGGCGGTGACCATCGCGGGGCCCGCCGCCGTGACGGCACTGGGGTGGCAGGCGGGCCCGGCCGTAGCCGCCGTCACCGCCTGTATGCTCGCCGGCGGCGTCTGCGCTGTGGTGTGGCTGGCTCCTCTGGGCCGCACCCTGACGGCCACCTGGGCAGAGAGCCTCGGCGGGCTGGCCTTGGTCGGCACCGTGATGACCGCCGTCCGCTGGGACTCCGAGCCGGCGGGGAGCGTCACGCTGGCCGCCGTGGCCATCACCGCAGGCGTCATCGCTGTGGCCAGGCCGAGGGCGCGTGCCGTCGCCGCAGGGGTCGCGGCCCTGTCCGGCTCGGCCGGCGTCGGACTCGCCGGCGGCCTCTTCGCCAGCGAGTCGCGGGTAGCGGCGCTCGCCCTTGCCGCGCTCGCCGCGGCAGCGGTGGCAGCGGGACGTCGCGGCCATGCTGAGGAGCCGGTGCTCGGCGCAGCAGCCGTGGCCGTCGCTGCCGTGGCTCAGCTCTCCGCTCAGGCGGAGGGCTGGCCGTATGCAGTGGTGGGGCTGCTCGCGGCCGAGGGCCTGGCCGCGACGGCGTATGCCGTGCTCCCGAGGCGGCGCCCCGTGGTGGTGCTCGCGGTGCTCGCGTGGAGCGGCGCCGTGTGGACTCTCCTGGCCGACGCCGGGGTGGAGACGCTGGAGGCCTTCACGCTCCCCGTCGCCGCCCTGTCCCTGGCTGGCGGCCTCTGGCTGCGCCAAGCGGCTCCGCTGCCGTCGTGGCTGAGTGTGGGCCCGGCCGCAGCCATCGCCCTCCTGCCCTCGGCCTTCGCCTCGGTGGACGACGAAGGCCTGCTGCGCCCGATGCTGACGCTCGTGGCCGCCGCCGTCGTCCTCGCGCTGGGCGTGGCGCTGCGCTCGCAGGCCCCAGTGGTCATCGGGGCCGCCGCCGCGGCAGTGGTGGCGGTCAGCCAGCTCGCTCCCTACGCCATCGTTGCGCCTCGCTGGCTGACGCTGGGGCTGACCGGTGCCCTGCTCCTCGCCCTGGGGGCGCGCTACGAGAAGCGGCGTGCCGACGCCCACCGCGTGGCGCACTGGCTGTCCGGGCTCCGCTGACGCCGGCCACTCCGGCCGAGGGCTGAGCCGCCGGCTCCAGCAGAGGTCAGAAGGAGCTCAGAGGTCGTCGCGGTTGGTCGCCTCGGACCAGGACTTCAGCAGCCGCTCGGAGGCACCCGAGTCCAACGCAGCCTCGGCCCGGTCCATGCCCGCTCGGACCCCCTCGAGGAACTCCTGGTGACTCGTGCCACGGTCCGGGACGGTCAGGGCCAGGGCGATCCCGGCGTTGAGCACGACCGCATCACGCACCGGCGAGCGCTCGCCCTTCAGCACCCGTCGCGCCACGTCGGCGTTGTGCGTGGCGTCCGCGCCCCGGAGCGTCTCGAGCGGGTGCAGGTCGAGGCCGACGTCGCGCGGGTCCAGCTGGTACTCGCGCACCGCGCCGGCACGCACCCACCAGACGTGTGAGGTCGTACTGATCGTCAGCTCGTCGAGGCCGTCGTCGCCGCGGAAGACCGCAGCATCCTTGCCGCGCCCGGCGAACACGCCGGCCATCAGCGGCGCCATCCTCGCGTCGGCGACGCCCACGGCGGCATACGTGGGTCGGGCCGGGTTGGTGAGCGGGCCCAGGACGTTGAAGGCCGTGCCGATGCCCAGGTCGCGGCGGGCGACCGCGGCGTGGCGCATCGAGGGGTGGAAGTTCTGGGCGAAGCAGAAGGTGATGCCGGCGAGCTCGGCGACGCTGACCACCTGCTCCGGGCTCAGGCTCAGGTTGACCCCGAGGGCCTCGAGCACGTCGGCGGAGCCGGACGACGAGGAGGCAGCCCGGTTCCCGTGCTTGACCACACGGATACCGCTCCCGGCAATCACCATGGAGGCCATCGTGGAGATGTTGACGGTGTGGGAGCGGTCGCCGCCGGTGCCGACGATGTCGAGGCTGGGCTCGGGCACCTCGATGGTCCTGGCGTGCGCCAGCATCACGTCGGCGAGGCCCCGCAGCTCATCGACGCTCTCGCCCTTGGCCCGCAGCGCGACGAGGAAGCCTGCCTGCTGCACCGGAGACGCCTCCCCGGACATGATCTCCTCCATCGCCCAGGCAGCGGCCTCCGTGCTCAGGTCCTGGCCGGCGAGCAGTGAGGTGAACAGGTCCGGCCAGGTGTGGGGCCCGGGCGTGCGCACCGCGTCAGGCCGTCGCGGCGTGCCCGCGACGCCCGAGCTCCGCCACGGCCGTGGACAGCGCGATCGGGTCGAGGGGGTGCGGGACGGCGAGGTCGGCCAGCGACCACGTGGCCAGCCAGCCATCCTGCGGCCGACCGGTGAGCACCAGGATGGGCGGGCAGTTGAAGATCTCGCTCTTGAGCTGGCGGCACAGGCCGAGACCGCCCATGGGAGCAGCCTCGCCGTCAAGGATGAGGACGTCGAACCCGCCCGCCTCCACGGCCTCGATCACCGCGGCTGCGGTCGCGCACTCGCGCCAGCTGGCGACCTCGACGTCGCGGGCAGGGCGACGGCCGATGTTGACGCGCACGGCGTCACGGGTGGTGATGTCATCGCTGTACAGCAGCACCGAGATCTGGTGGGCCGAGGAGCCTGCAGTGGCGGGGGTCGAGGCTGCGGGCGCGTGCGGAGCGGTCATGCCACGATCGTAGCGGTGCCTCCCCGCCCGCCTGAGAGCCGCACCCATCGGGGGGTCGCCGGTGTGCCGCGAGGAGAATGTGGCAATAATGGCGCACGTGGCGACAGCATCGGCATTGCACTCAGGCTCCCCCGTCCCGACAGGCACCATCCCCGGTCACGGACCGGTCACCAGGCCCAACATGGTCTCGGTGGGGACGATCGTGTGGCTCGCAAGCGAGCTCATGTTCTTCGCGGGTCTGTTCGCGATGTACTTCACGATCCGTGGCGTCGAGCCGGACCTGTGGAACGAGCGCACGACCATGCTCAACATCCCGTACGCCACGGCCAACACCCTGATCCTTGTGATCTCCTCGGTGTGGTGCCAGCTTGGCGTCCACGCGGCCGAGCACGGCAAGGCCCACCGCGCGGGCACGCGCCTGTGGCAGGTCAGCTCGTGGGGCATGCGCGAGTGGTACGTCCTGACGTACATCTTCGGTGCCATCTTCGTCTCGGGGCAGGTCCTCGAGTACTCCCAGCTGGTCAGCGAGGGCGTCACCATCTCCGCCGACGCCTACGGCTCGGTCTTCTACCTGACCACGGGCTTCCACGCCCTGCACGTGACCGGCGGCCTGCTGGCCTTCCTGCTCATCATCGGCCGCACCTTCACCACCCGCACGTACAGCCACAACCAGGCTGCGGGTGCGGTCGTGACCTCGTACTACTGGCACTTCGTCGATGTCGTGTGGATCGCGCTGTTCGCGACCATCTACCTGCTGCGGTGAGCCCCATCCAGACCACCCCCCTGCCCCGAATCCCCCGACGACAGCACACGCTCAGGAGCGCACTGTGAACGCACTGGCCGCCCGCCGCCGGCACCCGGCCGCCCTCGCCCTCCTCCTCTTGGCGGGGCTCATGGTGACCGGTGCGGCCTATGCCGCCCTGGCACCGAAGGCGGCCTCGGCCTCCGCCGTCAGCGCCGACCAGGTCCAGGAGGGCAAGAAGCTCTTCCAGGCCAACTGCTCCACCTGTCACGGTCTCGGCGCCGAGGGCACCGCCAGCGGCCCCAGCCTCGCCGGCGTCGGAGCGGCGGCGGTCGACTTCCAGGTGGGCACCGGCCGTATGCCGCTGGCGATGCCCGGCGTGCAG
>Ga0164300_10000059_pt1 | contig 14188 bp, 14 predicted proteins | sample Whisoiple_226_MG_FD_109710 | JGI IMG/M metagenome (GOLD analysis project Ga0164300, IMG submission 109710) | Unamended control soil microbial communities from upstate New York, USA - Whitman soil sample_226_MG | ecosystem: Environmental > Terrestrial > Soil > Agricultural land ...
AGACGTAGTCCGGCACGTCATGTCCGAGGGTGTCCGCGCCGGCGATGTAGGCCTTGATGGCCTTGTCCAGTCGTGTTTCACGTGCAACCAGCGACACCAGTTCGATCTCGGCACCCGCCAGGTCGATCGTCGCAGGCGCGCACTGCAGGCCCGGGATGTCCGGGCACTTCTGCACCACGTCGGCGAGGGGGGTTCCGTCGACCAGCACGTCATAGATGCTCGGCACCTCGGAGTGGTGGTCGATGCCGAGCGCCGTGCTGGCGTTGCCTTGGGGGTCGATGTCGATCACGAGGACGGTGAGTCCGGCCTGAGCCAGGGCGGCCGCCACATTGACCGTGGTGGTGGTCTTGCCCACGCCGCCCTTCTGGTTGGCGACGGTCATCACGCGAGTGTGCGCCGGCTTGGGGAAGACCCGTCCCGTCAGGGCGATGCGCTTGCGCGCGTCTGCGACGACGGCCTGGGCCACCGGGGTGTCGGCGCCAGGCGTCGGCAGGGCCGATGCCAGCGCGTCCCGCTCATCCGTTTCACGTGAAACGACGGCCGCCAGGGCCTCCTCGGCCGCACGCGCGCCAACACTCTCTCCATGGTCGCCCTGCGGTTCCGGCGCCGCGTCTGGCCCCGGGCCGGCGGTTGTTTCACGTGAAACGCCGCGCGAAAGGTCTGGTTGCGCGATCTCGTGCCCGGTGGCAACCACACGCGCATCGGCGGTCGGTGGCGCCGGGACTGTCGGGGCGGCCATCGCGACGTTGGCCGCCGGGAGGTCGATTCGCGGCCCGAGGTCCATGCCTGTCTCCAGCCCGACGTCCCTGCCTGTTTCACGTGAAACGGAACTGAGCCTCCTCGCCCGGTCCTGCGCCGCGTCCGGCCGGGTAACGGCCGCGGCGGCTACGGCTGCGTCTCCCGCAGCGGAGGTCTCGCGATCGGCCGCAGGGTTGGGGACGCCGCCACCGACCCTTGTGACCGCGGTTTCACGTGAAACACGGTCCTCCGCCGGCCAGCCCAGAGGAGCTGTGGAGGTGCCGGTCAGGCCCGGCCACCCCAAGCCCCGTTCGAGTACCCGTATCTCGCTCACCCAGTCACCTCGTCGCCCATGCCCGGTATCCAACCGTACGTGGCTCGGGGGTCCAAACCGGGGAGGCTAGCCGCGGCGACGAGGGGCCCGAGGGGTCGACTTTCGCCTGTCGCGGGCATCCCGGGCCCCGACCGTGAGCTCCATCGTCACCGTGGGGACCTCGAGAAGTCCGGCGCCGTAGGTGCGGATGGCGGCCGAGACCATTCCGAGGCGTTCCAGCACCCGGCGCTCCTCATCGAGCTCGACCACAGCGCGGTCACCCTTCAACGCGACCAGGGTGCCCCCGTCGTCGAGCAGCGGAAAGGTCCAGCGGGCGAGCCTGTCGATCCGCGCCACCGCGCGAGCGGTCGCGAACGGCGCCCGGAGGCGCCCCTGGAACTCCTCGGCCCTGCCACGGTGGACGGTGCAGTTGTCCAGGCCCAGCTCCGCGATGGTGGTCGACAGCCACGTCGTGCGGCGGAGCATCGGCTCCACGAGGTGGACGTGCAGGTCGGGACGGGCCACGGCCAGCGCCAGGCCGGGGAGGCCGGCTCCCGAGCCGACGTCGATGACGGTGACCCCGTCAGGGAAGGCGACGTGCGCCACGGCGCAGTTGAGCACGTGCCGCTCCCACAGCCGTGGCACCTCCCTCGGACCGATCAAGCCGTGGCTGACGCCCGTGTCGGCAAGAATGCCCGCGAAACGCTCGGCGACCTCGAGCTGGTCGCCGAAGATCGTGGCAGCAGCAACCGGAGCCGCCGGCAGTCCTGCCGACGGCTCCGTGGTGTCCCCGTCACCCGGGGTGCTGGTATCACTCATGGCTGTCTCACGTGAAACGGAGCCCTCACTCAAGCTGGCAGCACGACGACGTGGCGGCGCGGCTCGACGCCCTCGGACTCCGACGCCAGGCCCGCGGCGAGCACCTCATCGTGGACGACCTTGCGCTCGAAGGCGGACATCGGCTCGAGGGCCTTCTGCTCGCCGGTGCTCTTCACCTGCGCGATGACGTCCTGCGCGATCTCGACCAGCGCGGCGCGGCGTTCAGCCCGGTGGCCCGCCACGTCGAGCATGAGCCGGCTGCGCTCGCCGGTCGCCGACTGCACCGCCAGGCGGGTCAGCTCCTGCAGGGCCTCCAGCACCTTCCCGTCGGGGCCCACCAGCCGACGCGGGACGCGGCCCTCGTCCGAGTCGACGATCGCCACCGCCGCACGGTCGCCGTCGATGTCCACGTCGATGTCACCATCGAGGTCGGCGATGTCGAGGAGCGTCTCCAGGAAGTCCGCGGCCACCTCACCCTCACGCTCGAGGTCGACCACCCGCGTCCCCTTCCCGCCGCGCGCGGCGGTGGCGCCGCTCTCGGCGGTGGCGCCGTTCTCCTCGGTGCTCTCGGTGCTCTCGGTGCTCTGCTCGCCAGTAGAAAAACCGGCCTCGTCCCCGGTGTCGGGGTTCGCGGCGCTGGAGGTCTCCGTGGCCGCGACCGACTCGAGGGTGTCTGCGACGTCGACTGCGGACTCAGTCACCGGGGCGGTCCCGCTCTGCTCTGTCATGTCTGTCTCCTCCATGAGGTCCAAGGGGGGCTCGGGGGCCCAAAATCTGGCGCCGGATCCAGCGTTTCCGCAGGTCAGCGCGCTGTCAGGTCAGTTGTCGGCGCTGGGCGTGGGCTTGGTCTCGGGGGCGGCGCTCCCCGGCGCCGGCCGCGGGGGCGTGCCCTTGCGCTTCTTGTTCCGCTTCGGCTGCTGGCGCTGGCCGGTGGTCTTGGGCGAGTCCTGGACGGCCGTTCCCGCGGCTCCGTCCAGGCCCTTGATGGTGAACTCCTCCACCGGCTTGCCGCGCTTGGCACGCCGCTCCTGCAGCGCCTTCTCGGCAAGGGAGCCAGGCGCCGGCATGCGGCGGATCACGTAGAACTGCTGGCACATCGACCAGATGTTGGTGGTGGTCCAGTAGAGGAGGACACCGATGGGGAAGTTCACGCCGGAGATCGCGAAGAACAGCGGCATCAGGTACAGCAGCATCTTCTGCTGCTTGGCGAACGGGTTGTCCAGCGCCGAGGCCGGCATGTTCTTCATCATCAGCTGGCGCTGGGTGGTGAAGGTCGTCGCGGACATCAAGATGATGAGCAGGAGCGCCACGATCTTGGTCGTGAGCGTCTCGGCGCCGATGAACTTGTCCGAGAGCTGGGCACCGAGGAAGGTCGACTGCTCCGCCTGGGCGGCGACCTCGCGGGTGATGGGGCCGATCGGGTCGATCTCGCCGGTGGCGATCTTCTGGAGGTTGTTGAGCACCCGGAAGAGGCCGAAGAAGAAGGGCGACTGCAGCAGGATCGGCAGGCAGGACGACAGCGGGTTGGTACCTGTGCGCTTGTACAGGTCCATGGTCTCCTGCGTCATGGCCTGACGGGAGTCCGGGTCGCTCTTGCCCTTGTACTTCGCCTGGATCTTCTGCATCTCGGGCTGGATCAGCTGCATCCGCCGCGACGCATGGATCTGCCTGACGAACAGCGGGATCATCGCCGCCCGCATCACGACCACGAGGCCGACGATGGAGAGCACCCAGGCGCCGCCCGATGCGGCGTCGAGGCCGATTGCGGAGAACAGCGCGTGCCAGCCGTAGAGGATCCACGCGACGAGCCACTCAAACGGATAGATCAGCGAGCTGAAGAAGTCCATGCTGTCCTTCACTTCTGGTGGTGAGCAGCTGCTCACCCGTGGTTCCGGGTCCACGGCGGGGTGTGCCGTGTCCGGGGAGTCAGGTGACCGCCGTCAGGGCGCGGTCGGGGCTGGGGGTACGTGGTCGACGCCGCCGGGCGTCCAGGGGTGACACCTCAGCAACCGCTTCACGGCGAGCCAGGTTCCCTTGAGGGGTCCGAACCGGCGGATGGCGGTCAGGGCGTACTGCGAGCAGGAGGGGTAGTAGCGGCAGGTCGGTGGCCGCATGGGGGAGATCACGTGCTGGTAGAAGAGCAGCAGCCCGATGAGCGGCGCCGCGAGCACCTTCTTCAGCGTCTTCACGGCGTCGCCACCTTGACCCGGGAGATGGCGCGGCTCAGGAGGGCATCCAGGTCCGCCGCAAGTTCGGACGAGTTCGCCTGTGCTGCAAGAGGATTCGCGCGGATCACCACGTCGGTACCGGGGGGGAGCAGGGGCAGCCGCTGGTGCATCAGGGCGCGCAGTCGACGCTTGGTGCGGTTGCGGACAACTGCCGACCCGACGGCTTTGGAGACAACAAAACCGACCCGCGGCGGGAGCCCCGCACGCGCGTCGGTCTGGTTGGCGTGAACCACGATGAGCCGAGAGCCCGATCGTGCTCCTCCTGCTGCTCGGACCGCTGCCGCGAAGTCGGCGCCGTGACGCAGCCGGTGCTGCGCGGGCAGCACGCCCGAGTCCTCAGGCGGAGAGCTCGGAGCGGCCCTTGCGACGACGGGCCGCCAGGATGGCGCGGCCGGCGCGGGTACGCATGCGCAGACGGAAGCCATGGGTCTTGGCCCGGCGACGGTTGTTCGGCTGGAAGGTGCGCTTGCTCACGTTCATCTCCGTAACTGCTCGGACCAGTGGTCCGCGAGTGGCTGGCGGGGCGGGCCGGGGAGTCGGCCGCAATCGGAGACCCGCGCTCACGTCACGGGCATGCGAAAACGGCCGACAAGGCCTCGTCTACGGTACGCGAGCGCTCACCACAGGGTCAAACCAGACCATCAGGACTGCGCGGATGCCCGCGTCTAGCAGCGCCGATCCACGCCACGTGTCCGACACGCCGGGGCTGGTCACATTTTCTGTGCTGGACCGTGACGATTTTCGACGTTTCGGTTGCCGCGCTCCTCCGGGAGTTGTTAGCGTCCGGTCGGCGCCCCGACTGGCGTAACCCACAGGTTGTGGATAAGCATGTGGACAGACCAGAATGCCTCTCAGTGAACGGGCAGCAATCGACTTCTCTCAGGGGTGTGACCAGTGGCGGATGCAGATCTGAACTTCGCTCAGATCTGGCAGAACACCCTCTCGGCCCTTGACGCGGACGGCATACCAGCCCAGCAGCGAGCCTTCCTCAGCCTGGCCAGGCTGGCCGGCCTCCTGGACGGAACCGCGCTCGTCAAGGTTCCCAACGACTTCACCAAGGATGTCGTCGAGACCCGGGTGCGCGACCAGGTCACCAGGGCGCTGTCGTCCCAGCTCGGCATGGACGTCCGCCTCGCCGTCACGGTCGACTCCTCGCTCGACCTCGACCACTCCGAGCCCACCACGGGGCTGCAGCCCGCTCCCGTGCTCGGCCACGAGTCCAGCGTCCCCGTCCACCACCTGCCGAACCCGGCCATGGCGGACTCCGAGACGCTGGGCCAGCGCCGGCCCCGCCCGGAGGAGCTCGTCAGCATCACCGAGGCCGAGGCCACCCGGCTGAACCCGAAGTACACCTTCGACACCTTCGTCATCGGCGCGAGCAACCGCTTCGCCCACGCGGCCGCCGTGGCGGTCGCCGAGGCCCCGGCCAAGGCGTACAACCCCCTCTTCATCTACGGCGAGTCCGGGCTGGGCAAGACCCACCTGCTGCACGCCATCGGCCACTACGCCCGCAACCTGTATCCCCACGTCAAGGTGCGCTATGTGAACTCCGAGGAGTTCACCAACGACTTCATCAACAGCATCCGCGACGACAAGGCCGCCAACTTCCAGCGCCGCTACCGCGACGTCGACGTGCTGCTCATCGACGACATCCAGTTCCTGCAGGGCAAGGTGCAGACGCAGGAGGAGTTCTTCCACACCTTCAACACGCTGCACAACGCCAACAAGCAGGTGGTCATCACCAGCGACCTGCCGCCGAAGCTGCTCTCCGGCTTCGAGGAGCGGATGCGCAGCCGGTTCGAGTGGGGCCTGCTCACCGACGTCCAGCCGCCCGACCTCGAGACCCGGATCGCGATCCTGCGCAAGAAGGCCATCCAGGAGCGCATGAGCGCACCGGATGAGGTGCTCGAGTTCATCGCCTCGCGCATCTCCACCAACATCCGCGAGCTCGAGGGCGCCCTGATCCGCGTGACCGCGTTCGCCAGCCTGAACCGGCAGAGCGTCGACATGGGCCTGGCCGAGATCGTGCTCAAGGACCTCATCCCCAACGAGCAGGGCTCCCAGATCACCAGCGCGACGATCATGGCCCAGACCGCGGCCTACTTCGGCCTGAGCATCGAGGACCTCTGCGGCTCCTCGCGCTCACGGGTCCTGGTCACCGCCCGGCAGATCGCGATGTACCTCTGCCGTGAGCTGACCGACCTCTCGCTGCCCAAGATCGGCCAGCAGTTCGGCGGCCGCGACCACACCACCGTCATGCACGCCGACCGCAAGATCCGCGAGCTCATGGGCGAGCGCCGGGCCATCTACAACCAGGTCACGGAGCTGACCAACCGGATCAAGCAGCAGTCGCGCTGAGGTAGGCCACGGTCTCCTTCAGCGTCTGCTCCCACGGGGTCGCCTCGAGGTCGAAGGTCGCTGCCGTGCGGCTCGAGTCGAGTACGAACGGCCGCTCGAACTGGTGCCGGGTCTCGCGCAGCTCGCGCAGCAGCGGCACCACGGTCCCCAGCGCGGTGACCACACCCCTGGGTATGCGGTGCACGCGCCTCGGCGCGCGTCCGCAGATCCGCGCGGCCTCGTCCGCCACCTGCTGGATCGTGCGCGCAGCTCCGCTCGGCACGTGCCAGGCCGTGCCCCAGGAGCGGTCATCCGTCGCCAGCACGGCGGCCAGTCGCGCGGTGTCGCGCACGTCGGTCCAGGTGTGCGGGACATCCCCACGCCCCATGACCAGCCACGCCGGCCGCCCCCGCAGCGTGGGGCCGATGACCATCGAGTTGAGCAGGCTCTGGGCGCCGACGCCCGGCCCCACGTAGTCGGAGGCCCGCAGCTCGGTGGCGCGCACGCGGCCCTGGCGGTGGGCGGCGAGTGCCTGCTCCCACATCCGGGCGCGGATCTCGCCCTTGCGACCGTTCGGCCGCAGCGTACGGTCCTCACGAATCGGCCCCTCGACCAGCCCGTACCCGTACAGGTTGCTCACCGTGACCAGTCCGGCGCCGGAGCGCTCAGCGGCGCCCAGCGCGGCCTGGGCCAGGGGCGGCCAGTCCCGCTCCCACGTCGTGTACCTCGGCGGGTTCAGCGCGTTGATGATCGCGGTGGCCCCCGACGCCACCGAGGTCAGCTGCTCGACGTCGGCCGCATCGGCGCGCACCGCCTCCACGCCGGCGCACACGGGCCCTCGTCCCGAGCGCGAGACGATCCGCACGCTGTGCCCAGCGCCGGCGAGCTCGCGGGCCGTGCCCTGACCCACCGCGCCGGCCCCGAGAACGACAAACCTGGCCATGACTCCTCCAAACTGTGAACACTGCTCTCTGTTGAGATCAGTCAACGCTCCGACAACGGGATCTGTCAAGAGCAGTGTTCACATTTGTGTGCACTGATCTGGCATGCTGCTCCTATGACGCGAGCGGACGGCATACGAGCACGGAACAGGGCGGCCATGGAGGAGGAGATCCTCGCCGTGGCGCGCGACCACCTGGGCAAGCACGGAGCCGCGGCCCTGTCGTTGCGCGCCGTGGCTCGCGACATGGGGATGGCCTCCTCGGCGCTCTACCGCTACGTCGACAACCGCGACGACCTGCTGACCCTGCTCATCGTCAGCGCCTACACCTCCCTTGCCGAGACGGTCGAGGCCGCCCATGCGGCGGTCCGACCCGAGGACCTCGACGGCCGGTGGCGCGCGATCGGCACCGCCCTGCGTGACTGGGCCAGGGCCCACCCACACGAGTTCGCCCTGGTCTACGGCTCGCCGGTGCCGGACTACCGGGCACCCGCGGAGTCCACCAACGAGCCCGGGACCAGGGTCCAGGCGCTCCTGGTCGCGCTGCTCGCCGACGCGCAGCGCGCAGGACGCCTCACCAGCGCACCCTCGGCTTTTGCCCCGCAGTCGGGGCCGCTCGCTCAGCGCGCGGCAGGACCGCTGCTCGCAGATGAGTTCTTCACCGGCGCCGGCCTGGACCCGGAGACGCTCATGGCAGGTCTGAGCGCCTGGACCCTCCTCCTCGGCTCGGTCACGACCGAGCTGTTCGAGCAGCTTGGCAACACGGTCGCGGACACCGACGCGTACTTCGCCTACATGCTCGAGGTCGCCGGGCGCCTGGTCCTGGCCGAGCAGGCCGACGGGTGATCCACAGGCCCCTCTCCACAGGGTTGTCCACAGATGTGTGCAACGCGTGATGCTGCTGTGACCTCACAGAACCCCACACCAGCGGCGTGGACGCGGGCGGCCGACCCGGTTTCATCCAGTCCACACTTGGGGATAACCCTGTGGAGATCCCCGTTGCCAACAGCCGCTACCCCCAGCTTGTCCACAGCCCATGGCCCCTGTGGAGCACCCGTGGACGGGACGTGCACAACATCCACGCGGATGGGGACGACCAGCCCTGCGGTGTGGAAGACCTGTGGACAACGAACTTTCGTCCACAGGACCACCAGCTCGGCGCCCATCGCCCTCCACCGGCCGTGCACACCGGCATACCGGCACTGAACTGCGACGACGCGGCTTCTCCACAGCGTCCACAGGCCCTATGACAATGACGAGATCCATCCCTCTACTCATCCAGCCCCGAGTACCTGGGGTGCCACTGCCCTGCCTGACATGGACTGGTGGAATCACAGAAAGTGGCCAACAGGAGAGCGGCCTGTCACTTCCGCCGAACCGGGTTTGCACGCACCCATCGGGGCACTAGGGTCAGTGCCCCGATCACAATTGTGTGGTTACACGCATGTCTGCAGGCTGAAGGGCGGGTTGCCAGGTGAAGTTCCGGGTCGAACGTGAGGTCCTCGCTGATGCCGTGACCTGGGTGGCCCGTGGACTCCCGGCCCGACCGCCCGTCCCGGTTCTCGCCGGCGTCCTCATCGAGGCCAACGAGGAGGGCAGCCTGACCCTGTCGGCCTTCGACTACGAGGTCTCCGCCAAGATCACGGTTCCCGCCGAGGTCTCCGAGCCCGGCACGGTGCTGGTGCTCGGCCGCCTGCTCGCGGACATCTCGCGCAACCTGCCCAACCGCCCGATCGACGTGGCCACCGAGGGCAACAAGGTCGCCGTGACCTGTGGCTCGTCCCGGTTCAGCCTGCTGATGATGCCGTCCGAGGACTACCCGACCCTGCCGGTCTCGCCGGCACCCAGCGGCACGATCGCCGGCGATGTGTTCACCCAGGCCGTGGCCCAGGTGTCCATCGCCGCAGATCGCGGGGACACCCTCCCGATCCTCACAGGTGTTCGCGTCGAGATCGACGGCGAGAAGATGACCCTCCTCGCCACGGACCGCTACCGGCTGGCCATGCGCGAGCTCACCTGGAACCCCGAGGCCACGGACGCCAGCCACGTCGCGCTCGTCCCGGCCCGCACGCTCTCCGAGACCGCCAAGGCCCTCGGGGCGGCCGGCTCGATCGAGGTGGCCCTGGGCAGCGCGGCCGGTGGTGAGGGCCTGGTGGGCTTCGAGGCCGGCCAGCGCCGCACGACGACCCGACTGCTCGACGGCGAGTACCCGAAGGTCACCTCGATCTTCCCGACCAGCGTCGAGACCGAGGCCGTGATCAAGACCTCCGAGCTGGTGGAGGCGGTCAAGCGCGTCTCCCTCGTCGCCGAGCGCAACACCCCGGTGCGGCTGCGCTTCAGCGAGGGCCAGGTCACGATCGAGGCCGGCACCGGCGACGACGCCCAGGCCTCGGAGGCGGTCGAGTCAACGCTCAGCGGCCCCGAGATCGAGATCGCCTTCAACCCGCAGTTCCTGCTCGACGGCCTGGGCGCCGTGGGCACCGAGTTCTCGCGCCTGTCCTTCACCCAGCCCTCGCGCCCCGCCGTGCTCTCCGGGCAGGCGGAGGCCGACGGTGTCGCCGACACGTCCTACCGCTACGTGCTCATGCCGGTTCGCTTCGCGAGCTGAGCAGGGCCGGGCGTAGCCTGAGCCCCACGCGCCTGCGGCGAGGTATGCCGCGGTGCCAGCACCGCGACATACCGCACCTCCGCAGAGAAGAAGGGCACTCGCACCATGCAGCTGGGTCTGATCGGTCTGGGCAAGATGGGCGGCAACATGCGCGAGCGGCTGCGCCGCGCCGGTCACGAGGTCGTCGGCTTCGACCGCAACCCTGACGTCTCCGACGTGCGGACCATGGCCGCGCTGGTCAAGAAGCTGCAGGCCCCGCGCGTGGTCTGGGTGATGGTCCCCTCCGGTGCCCCCACCCGTGAGACCGTCGCCAAGCTGGCCGACGTGCTCGAGCGCGGCGACCTGGTGATCGACGGCGGCAACAGCCGGTTCACCGACGACTTCGAGAACGAGAAGCTGCTCAAGGAGAAGGGCATCGGCTACCTCGACTGCGGCGTCTCCGGCGGCATCTGGGGCCTGGAGAACGGCTACGGCCTGATGGTGGGCGGCACCGCGGCGAACGTGAAGCGGGCCATGCCGATCTTCGACGCCCTGCGCCCCGAGGGCCCCCGCGAGGAGGGCTTCGTCCACGCCGGCAAGGTCGGCGCGGGCCACTACACCAAGATGGTCCACAACGGCATCGAGTACGGGCTGATGGCCGCCTACGCCGAGGGCTACGAGCTGCTCGAGGCCAAGGACATCGTCACCGACGTCCCCGGCGCCTTCAAGGCCTGGACCCGCGGGACGGTCGTGCGCTCCTGGCTGCTCGACCTGCTGGTCAAGGCCCTCGAGGAGGACGCGCACCTCGAGGACGTCTCCGGCTACACGGCCGACTCGGGCGAGGGCCGCTGGACGGTGGAGGAGGCGATCGCCAACTCGGTGCCCATGCCGGTGATCTCCGCATCGCTGTTCGCGCGGTTCGCCTCGCGCCAGGAGGAGTCCCCGACGATGAAGGCCGTCGCCGCGCTGCGCGGCCAGTTCGGCGGCCACGAGGTCATGGGGGTTGAGGAGGGCCGGGCGCTGCGACGCGGCGAGGCCCCCAAGGACGTCACCGCCGTCCGTAGGACCACCCGCAAGGCAGAGCGGCCCACCAAGAGCGCCGCCAAGGCGGCCTCCAAGGGGCGGGCAGCCGCCAAGGCCGGGCCATCGTCGGGCACCGGCGAGACCTCCTGACGCAGTTCTGCGTCCAGCGCCGACCCGACCGAACCCCCTGAGCCCGTGTACGTCCGCCACCTGTCAGTCTCGAACTTCCGCAGCTACGAGAGCGCCGAGCTGCCGCTGAGTCCGGGGATCACGACCCTGGTCGGGCTCAACGGCCAGGGCAAGACCAACCTGGTCGAGGCGATCGGCTACCTCGCCACGCTCTCGAGCCACCGGGTGGCCAACGACCAGCCGCTGGTGCGGTTCGGCGCCAGCCAGGCGGTGATCCGGGGCGTGGTCGTGCGCGACGGGCGCGAGACGCTGGTCGAGCTCGAGCTCAACCCCGGCCGGGCCAACCGCGCCCGACTCGGCCGCTCGCCGATGCAGCGGCCCCGAGAGGTGCTCGGCACGCTTCGCACCGTCCTGTTCGCGCCCGAGGACCTCGCCCTGGTCAAGGGCGACCCGTCGGAGCGGCGCCGGTTCCTCGACGAGCTCCTCGTCGCGCGCCAGCCACGCTGGGCCGGGGTGCGCTCCGACTACGACAAGGTGCTGCGCCAGCGCAACGCCCTGCTGAAGTCGGCTGCCCCCGTGCTGCGCAGAGGCGCCCGCCACCGGCCCCGGCCCGCCGAGGAGGCCGGCGACGACGCCCGCGCCTCGGCGCTGCACACCCTGGACATCTGGAACGACCACCTCGCCACGGTCGGCTCGCAGCTGCTCTACGCGCGCCTGAGGCTGCTGCGAGACCTCGGGCCCTACCTGTCGAAGGCTTACGACGAGGTCAGCGCCGGGCAGTCCGACGCCCGGGTCTCCTACAAGTCGAGCCTGCGCGAGGAGGTGGCCGCGTCCATCGCCGCCGGTGAGGTCCCGGAGGCCGAGGAGCTTCGCGCCCAGATCCTTGCCGCCCTCGAGGAGGCGCGTCCCCGCGAGGTCGAGCGGGGCGTCTCGCTGGTCGGCCCGCACCGCGACGACGTCGTGCTCACCCTCGGCGAGCTGCCGGCCAAGGGCTATGCCAGCCACGGGGAGTCCTGGTCGTTCGCGCTCGGGCTCAAGCTCGCGGCATACCAGCTGTTGCGCCACGACCTCGGCGAGGACCCGGTGCTCATCCTCGACGACGTGTTCGCCGAGCTCGACTCCGGCCGGCGGGAGCGGCTTGCGGCGATGATCGCCGACTGCGAGCAGGTGCTGATCACCGCTGCCGTGGACGAGGACGTGCCGTCCTCGCTCGCCGGCCAGGAGTATGCCGTGCGGCTGGGTGAGGTGGCTTCCCGTGAGTGATGAACCGCCTGCGGACCCCACTGTGGCCGTCCCGACGGCGGGGTCCGACCGCGAGCCGCCGCCCCCGGACGAGCCCGGTCAGGCGCCTGGTCCGGGGCCGGGCTCCGGGGACGAGCAGGTCGACGACGCAGCTGCCGCCGCGCTGGCCCGGGCCCGGGCGGCTGCCAAGGCCAAGGGGCTGCGGCCGGGGCTCAAGCCGATCCGCAAGCGCCGGCCGGGGGTTCCCGAGTCGCCGCGGTCGAGGGACGGCCGCGACCCCAAGCTGCTCGGCGACCAGATGGACCGGCTCCTGCTCGACCGCGGGTGGCGGGTGGACGTGGCCGTGGGTTCGGTCATGGGCCGGTGGCCCGAGATCGTCGGACCTGAGGTCGCCCAGCACTGCGCGCCGGTCACGTTCGAGATGGGGGTGCTGACGGTGCGGGCCGACTCCACCGCCTGGGCGACGCAGATCCGGCTGCTGACCTCCTCGATCCTGGGCCGCCTCGAGGGAGAGGTCGGCAAGGGCACCGTCAGCGAGCTGCGGGTTGTCGGGCCGAGCGCCCCCTCGTGGTCGCGCGGGCCGCGGCGATCGCAGGGTCCCGGGCCCCGGGACACCTACGGCTGAGCCGCTCCCCTGCCGTCGCGTGGGGCGAAGGCCCGCACGGCGTCGGCGTCACTGTTGCGTGACCAGATGTACTCGTCGGCCCACGCAGCCCGGTCGGGGTAGGCCGACTCCGCGACGATGCGGGCGCACACCGTCTGGGGGTCGATCGGGGTGTGGCGCAGGCTGACCTGGCCGTCTCGCAGGAGTGCCCACGCGCCCCCAGCCCGGCCGTAGGGCATGCCGATGCTGCCCGGGTTCACCACCAGCCGACGGTCGACGAGCCGGGTGAACGGCATGTGCGTGTGGCCGCACACCACGGTGCGGACCTCGTCTGCAAGCCCGGCGAACGCCTCGGCCCATCTCTCCAGGCGGGTGTCCACGAGCACGACCTCGTCGTCGTTCCGCGGGGTGCCGTGGCAGAAGACCACCGGCCCGAAGCCGTCCACGTCCAGGGTCACCGGGTGCGGAAGGTCCCCGAGCAGGGCGACCTGGTCGGCCCGGAGCTGTCCTGCTGCCCAGACGGACTCCGGGTGAGGGCTCGAGCCACCGCTCGCGAGTGCGACAAGCTCGCGGTCGGCATTGCCGCGGACGAGGACGCAGCGTTGGCCCAGGGACGCGAGCAGGTCCAGGGTCTGCACCGGCAGCGGTCCGGCCGCGTGGTCGCCGGTCACCACGATGCGGTCGGCCGTGCGGACATCGGGCTCGGCAAGCACCGCCTCGAGCACCGGCAGGACGCCGTGGATGTCGGACAGCACGGCGACGGACCCGGCACCTGGTGCTGCGGAGGGGGACTCGGCCATGCGCCGAGGCTAGGCCGGGTCGGGCGGGAAGGCACGATGGTGGGAACCCGGAACCGGCCGGCGTCGCGCCGGCCCCTTCCCGACCTGCGGCTGTCGGCGGTCGGGCGCACACTGTGGGCATGAGGGGAATGTCCGGTTCTGCGCGCTGCTCGATCATCCCGCCGTACCTGCTTGAAGCGCTGGCCGGGTCCAGCGACCCCGACGTCGCGGCCAGCGCCGCGCAGGCGCTCCAGCACGACGCGGTCCTGCGGGCCCGGCGTCAGGGACGTGCCGGGGCTGCCCCGGCCCCTGCCCCGACCGGGGAGCAGCCGCCCCCGCCCGGCGGCCCGGGGGCACCACAGCGGATGATCTCCGACGCCGCGGGCACCGAGGACCTCCCGGGGCGCGTCGTGCGCCGTGAGGGCGAGCCCGCCACCCACGACCTCGCC
>Ga0164300_10000062_pt1 | contig 13808 bp, 13 predicted proteins | sample Whisoiple_226_MG_FD_109710 | JGI IMG/M metagenome (GOLD analysis project Ga0164300, IMG submission 109710) | Unamended control soil microbial communities from upstate New York, USA - Whitman soil sample_226_MG | ecosystem: Environmental > Terrestrial > Soil > Agricultural land ...
ATTTCTCGCTTCTAGAATTTGGGCTGTATCGGGTACCTGAATACAAATTGAAACGGTATTAGCTACGATCATTTTTCACTTGAAGTAATACTCAAATACATTCATTTTAATAATTCATGCATAAATTCGGAAACAAAATGTATCGCTATTCTGGACGATTCAAAATATGTTTCTAGAGTCAGTATCTGCTCTTAGAAGGAATTTTTTCAATTTTTTTCCAGGTAGTGTAACCACTATGATCAGTTAGTTCTATCGAGTAATGATCATAAAGTTGTCGTCTGATCTCGTCTGATTCTGAAAATTGTTTTTCGTTTCGGTACTTGTCTCGTCTATTGATCAGTTGCTCTATCTTTAATTTTTCTTCTTCCGCAACCTCCAATACTCTCAGACCCAATATTTTCATCATATCTTCTATGATTGGTAATATGACTGAGCTCATTTGCTGCGTAAGTATGTCCAGGGAGCTCAATTTGTTTACTTCAGATACAAGGTTTAGAAATGAGCTTATGGCAAGCGACGTATTCACGTTATCGTCGAGTGAATCCTTAAAATCTGTCATACTCTGAACTGCGATTCCAAATTCATCACTAGTTTGTTTCTGTTTTTTTGTAGTTTTGAGTTCGTAAACGCAATGTTCGATTTGTCGCCATTTCTGTAAGGCCTCGGAAAGCATTTCATCAGTGTAATCTATGGGTTTAGAATAATGAGTATTAAGTAGATATAGTCTAAGTGTATTCGCACCCCATTTTTCTATAGCTTTTTTTACTGTGATTATGTTGCCTAAAGATTTAGACATTTTTTCTGTCTTTAAAGTTACTATTCCAATGTGCATCCATAACTTCGAAAAGAGTTCATCAGTGAATGACTCAGATTGGGCCACCTCATTTTCGTGATGCGGGAAGATTAGGTCTTGTCCGCCGCCGTGTATGTCTATGTTGCTTCCCAAGTACTTTAATGCCATGGCGGAACATTCTAAGTGCCAGCCCGGCCTTCCTTTCCCCCAAGGACTATTCCATACTGGACCATCGTTTGAAAATTTCCAGAGGGCGAAATCTAGTGGATTCTCTTTTAGGGCGTCAATTTCGATTCTTGCGCCAGACTGTAGTTCTTCAACAGATTTTTTTGATAATTTTCCATAAGATTCGAACCTCTTAACTCTAAAATAAACTCCGTGCGATGTGATATATGCATAGTTCTTCTTTATAAGCCCCTCCACAAGGTTGATCATTTCTTGAACATGTTCTGTGGCTCTGGGATATCTTTCTGCCAGTAAAACATTAAGTTTAGTAAAATCTTCGAAGTAACTCTTTACGTATCTTGATGAAATTTCTTCAGCTGTTGTGCCCTCTTTTTTTGCTCTACTTATTATCTTGTCATCGATGTCAGTAAAATTTTGAACAAATATGACTCCGAATCCATTGTACAGCAAGTATCTCCTTAAAACGTCAAAAACTAAGATTGTCCTGGCGTGCCCAATATGACAATCATCATAAGTCGTTACCCCGCAAAGGTAAATACGAATATTGTTATCCTCATTAGGAATCACTTTTTCAAATTCATTATTAATTCTGTTATAAATCTTCATGCCGAAATAAACCTGTCGCTATCTGTATAATCGTACTGACACAGAATAAATCCTAAAAATCCAAATAAATTTCTTCTCCTCTAAGATCAACTTTGTACGTCTTCAATTTAACCCCGTCCAGATAGTCAAGCAACGCTCCTGTTCTGATATTGTAATGCCACGAATGCAATGGGCATTCAACTATTTCTCCATCGAGGGCACCTGGTGCAAGAGAGCCGTCTTGATGTCTACATATTGCATCTATTGCAAAATAGTTCCCATTAACTCTGAAAAGTGCTATCCTATTACCTTCAACTTGGAGTTCTTTTCCACTTTTTTCTTTTACTTCACTAATTTCTGCCACTTTGATCCAGGTCATATTTATTTTCACTTAATTTGTTTTACGAGTCTTATAAAGTATTAATTAGAACTTGAATTTTCGAATTAACACAATTTTGTGACAATACAATAGTACTAATACAATACCGACATCTTCACCTTCCTAGTAAGAATCCCTATACCTCATTTGGACATTTGTAAGTTTATCTATTTCAATACCAAGAGATTTTAACGAGGTTAATGCAACGTAATCGTCTATTTCACTTGGAACATCGTAAACTGCCTTTTTCATATTTTGATGATTTCTACATATGTAGATTAGTGACAACAATTGATTTGCAAATGACATTGCCATGACCTCTGGAGCATTTCCTTCGGAGCCAACTAAATTTACAACCCGACCACTTGATAACAAATAAACTTTTTTACATCCGATTCTGAAACATTCTAAATAGCGTCTTACTAAATACCTGTCATCACAATTTGATTTCAGGTACTTAGTGTCTATTTCTGTATCAAAATGTCCTGCATTGACAAGAATTGAGCCATTCTTCATTTTGTTAATGTGTTCCTTTCTTATTACATTAATTTGTCCGGTACAGGTAATGAAAATATCTCCCTCGCCGACAGCATCAATTAGTCTTTTAACCATGAAGCCATCCATATGTGCCTCAAGTGCCCTATGCGAATTAGTCTCTGTTACGGTAACTATGCCACCAAGGCCTCTGGCCCGAGTAGATACTCCCTTTCCCACAGATCCATAACCGCACACTACTATATTCTTCCCTGCAATAAGCAGATTAGTTATTCGGATAATTCCATCCATTGTGCTTTGGCCTGTACCATACTTGTTGTCAAAAAGATGTTTCGAGAGGGCATCGTTTACGCCAATGACTGGATACTTTAATTTTCCGTTTTTCTCCAAGCTTTTCAATCTCCATATTCCTGAAGTAGTTTCTTCAGTCCCTCCTACTATTCCTTCAGACCTAGAAGAATGAGCGACAACATGCATGGCCGATCCGTCATCGACCAAAACTTCAGGTTGTGTATTTAATACGTCTTTTATGCCATCTTTATATTGCTTCACGGTCATTTCTGTCAGAGCAAAAACACTAACCCCCTTTGAAAAAAGAAAGGCAGCTATGTCATCCTGGACTGACAGTGGATTAGCAGAACAAATTGCAATTTTTGCACCCAATCGTAGTGCAGCCATTACCAGCACAGACGTCTCTTTTGTTATATGTAAGCATACTCCCAATTTGATCTGATTCAGGGGTTTAGTCGTCCCAAATTCATATAAGATCCTACGTATCACTCCCATTCGCGAACTTGCCCACTGCCAAGATGTCAACCCTTGCTTTGCCAATTTTGAATTCGTAATCCTGCTATTGCTAACTACCAACAGATACCTTCAGACTTATTGGGATTAATAATTTACATTATTGTATACATGAGCACTTCAATGACCTATGTATCAGATACCTTTAATTTGCATGGTCTGTCCAATAGTTATCCTTGCCTAGTAATCTCAGTTTTAATAGAAGTGTAATAGTTACCAGTGCTCTACCCTACGCAAACGGTGAATTACACCTGGGGCACGTAGCATCCACATATCTGCCTGCAGATATTTTCACCAGATATTTGAAACTAAGTGGAAGAGATGTTTATCATTTATGTGCATCCGATGATTTTGGTACTCCTATCATGATAAAGGCAGAAGCACAAGGGAAAAATCCTCAAGATTATGTAAGATATTGGCATGATCGAGACATGGAGGATTTTAAGTCGATTGGAATTTCATTTAATATGTTTTCACAAACTAGCTCTTCAACGAATGAGCAATTTGTACAATCTGTTTTTAAAATCCTTCAAAAGAACGGTTACATATATGAGAACGATGTAATTCAATTTTATTGCGAAAACGACCTAAAATTTCTTCCTGACAGATATGTGATGGGAAAATGTCCCTTTTGTGGTGCGGAGGATCAATATTCAGATTTATGTGAAAAATGTGGAAGGATACCCGATAAGATAATTGGTCCAAAATGTGCGTTATGTGGCATGAAACCCGTTGTGAGAAAGTCAAGACATTATTTTTTTAATCTCTCAGCTTTTTCTAAGTTGCTTGAAAATTGGCTTAATGAAAATAAATCTCTTCAATCAGACGTCAAGAAATATGTGCTACACTGGATCAGCGAAGGTTTACATGATTGGGACATAACCAGAGATATATCCTGGGGAATAAAAATACCAGCTACCCATAACGAAACATCTGCTGATGACAACAGTAACAACAGTAAAATGGAAGACAAAGTCTTTTATGGTTGGTTCGACAACCACCTTTGTTATATTTCTGCTTTAGCCGATCTACTAGGTGGACTAGAACACGCGAAATCAAAATGGAATGATTCGGAGATATATCATTTTATTGGAAAGGACATTGTATATCATCACTATCTTTTCTTGCCGGCTATACGAATGGGGATGAAGTGTGAATACAAACTTCCAGATTTCATACCTACGCGGGGACATTTGATGCTGGAAAATCAAAAAATTTCAAAAAGTAGAAACTGGTACATAGGATTGCGAGATTTTCTCAAGGAATTTGACCGTGATTATCTTAGATTTTATATTGCTTCCATAAGCAGCTATTCACAAGATGACGTCAACTTTGATTGGGATTCATTTGCAGAAAAAATAAACAATGAATTGATTAACAATATTGGTAATTTCATAAATAGGACTCTTTCTTTTTGTCAAAAATACTTTGGCAAAATACCAGAACCTTCAGATTATGATAAAGAAGACCTGGAAATAATTGATCGCCTGACGAAGATTGGTGATGTTGTTGGAAATCTTCTGGAGATTAATGAAGTAGACAAGGCACTAAAGGAAATTCTTACTTTTTCTTCAATTATGAATCAATACTTCCAGAGAAATCAGCCATGGAAGGACCCAAAGGGAGCAAGCACACTGTTATTTATTTCAATTAATGCAGTAAGAGCATTGGCATTAATGCTTGAACCATTCATCCCTTTTTCTGCCGAGAAGATCTGGCTTCAGCTTGTAGTTGATCGTGAAGGGGACGGTAATGGTGTTCACATACAAAAGTGGGAATCTATAAATTCTTTGTGCATAAAAGCCGGTGAAAGTTTGGGAAGGGTTGAACCATTATTCAAAAAGATTGATCCAACTCAAATAAAGAGTCAGAAACAAAAGTTGGAGATTGCAATCAAAAATGCAAAAGTCTGAAAGGGGATTAATGATAGGAAGATTCCAGCCTTTTCACAAAGGGCATTTGTGTTTGGTACAACAGATTCTGTCCGAATGTAACGAATTGATAATAACCATAGGCAGCTCGCAATTTAATTATACTTTTTCCAATCCCTTTACAGCTGGAGAGAGGATACATATGATACATGAGGCGCTAGTTCAGGAAAACGTCAGTCTAGGTAAGGTTTACATCATACCCATACAGAACTCAGAAAATAACTCAATTTGGGTACAACATCTAAAGTCCATGGTTCCAAAATTTAAATATCTGTATACTGGAAACGCCTTTGTCAAGGGCCTAGTTATTGATGATGAAAATATCCTAATAAAAAATCCAGATTTTGTTGATAAAGTCAATTACAATGGCACTCATATCCGTACATGCATAATTGGCAATAAGAACTGGAAAAAATTTGTTCCAAATTCTGTATATCGTATGATAATCCACATGAATGGCATTAGCAGACTAAAGATGCTTTACGAAACTCAAGCTATGTCGGAAGTTCGATCAGAAATAGAGGTACGGGACTACCCAAATATAAAATAGGTATGAATAGGGTTCGGCAATTGAATTTGTATTAATAGTTCGGTAAAATTTACTTCAGCCATGTCAAGTTTATTTTCCACAATCATGGAGGTTGTAGACAGGACAAATTAGTATCAATAATTATCTAAGCGCCACGAGATAATAAGAACAATTACTGTAACAATTATTGTAAGAATTATGACCTTGCTAGGGAGAGATCCTATCTTTGTTACAAGGTCCTTCTTGAGGCTTTTCTGTGATATCGCTTTTTGTGGACTTTGCCCTTAAACTCAAAGCGATGAAGACACAGACTAGAAGCTCAAGTAGCCCTATCAAAATACCAACAATCATTATAGGACCCAGCATACTTTATTCTTGAATTATCAACAAATAATACTCTTGCTATTTTCCATACATTGGTAGTGAATATCAATGCTATATACTCAGTCCAAATAATATGATTCCACATCGAATTGCCTACAAAAATTTCTTGATTACCATTTGGACCCCATTTTGGACGTTTTTTTCTCAATAAGATTTATACGACGGTTTTTCGCTTAGTAAAATAGACCGACTTTTCTACTACAAGAAACTTAATACTCTTTTGGTACTAGCTCAGGCACCGTAATAACTACTAGTTGTCGTTGAAAGCGTCCTATGAACCAGTGTAGTTAAATTTATCTTCCAATTTCACTGGATACTTTGAATATGGAAATCATAATTTTATTCAAATATTCGATTCCTTGCATTAACCATAATGTAGTTCTCTGTGTAATCGCCCTTAGCTACAAACTATGAGACTAATGTCATTTTCAATTTTGATTTGTCAAACAACTGGACCCCCAAAAAGGAGTAGACTCAAGATAACTATGGTTCGAGGTAGGATTGTTACTCATGAAAAAGTCATCGGTGGATGCGATTCTAGATGCTTTGACGATTTACTGTATGCACTGCTCCAAATTTAAATTAGTAAGAGGAAGTATGAAAAATAACGTGAAAATCGAGTTATTTGGAGATGTCTGTAACTGAGTAGTCCGCGACGATCTTGTCCAATTTGTAGAAGGTGCGGATATAAAAAATTCTACATTATTAATAATTCTAATGACAAATGCTTAGTGAAATGTAAAAAATGTTTTCTCATAATGAAAATTTAATATTATAATTTAGGATGAAGAATTCTAACATAACTTGGGATTGATAACATGGTTATCATTTCACGAAGAAAATATGACCGGATAAATATTTAATTATTGACGATTTGGAACTAACTATGACATTTCACAACGGGATATGTTGGCATAATTTTTTTTGCCTGCGAAATCAGATTTTGTAACTGACCAAATGTTCTCCACACAGTGCACACGCAATGTGATAAGTTGATAAGTTATCTTGACCAATTGGATCTTTTGCTACGCGAAATGTTTTATTCCCACATTTACATTTCTGGTCTTTGCTGAAACTCATATTAAACGGAAAGCTGCAATTGTATTAAAAAAGCTATTGACTAACTAGTCAAGTTTACAAGATTAAATGATTGCTTAAGTTTGCTTAGAGATAAAACAGCGCCAAATAACGTGGCAATTGCAGTGAATGAATATAAAATCCACTCTGGCTTTGTTCCGATAGGGCATATATAGAGTATCATTACACAAAAACATGTGCCAGCGAAAAAGTGGTTAGATAATGATGTCACGTTGGATTTACTAAAAAATAAGACAGTCGCAGTTATTGGGTATGGAATTCAAGGTAGAGCTCAAGCAAATAATATGAGAGATTCCGGATTAAATGTGGTTGTGGGGCTACGAAAAGAAGGCAAAACATGGGATTTGGCTGAAAAAGACGGTCAGATAGTTAAAGAAGTTTCCGACGCTTCAAATTCAGCGGATATCATCCATGTATTGGTCCCAGATATGGAACAAGCAATGGTTTATACAAATAATATTGCTCCGAAATTGTCTAGTGGCAAGACATTAAGTTTTTCACACGGAGCAGCCATTCACTGGAAGTGGATCGACCCGCCCAAGGACGTAGATGTTGTAATGGTCGCACCTAAAGGACCAGGACAAAGGGTTAGGGAACTTTTTCAGGAAGGATTTGGAACACCTTCCCTTGTTGCCGTAAACCAGAATTATACTGGAAAAGCCTTAGATATTGTATTGGGTATGGCAAAGGCAATCGGAAGTACTAGGCCAGGAGTTATAGAAACAACGTTTAGAGAAGAAGTAGAAACAGATTGGTTTGGGGAGCAGGTCGACTTGTGTGGGGGTACACATTCGCTTGTGCTGAACGCCTTTGAGACACTAGTAGAAGCAGGATACCAACCTGAAGTCGCTTACTACGAGTGCTTGCATGAACTTAAGCTCATAGTAGATCTGATACACAAGTACGGAATCTACGGAATGTACACACGAGTTAGTAAAACAGCAAGATAGGGAGGACTAAAACGAGGGCACAGAATCATAAGTCAGGATGTAAAGAAAAACATGAAGAAAGTACTTGAAGAGATTCAGTCTGGAGAATTTGCCAATGAGTGGTTAAGTAATTACAAGAAGAATGGTAAGGACTCGTTTGAAAAATTCATGAAGGATCTAAAGAATCACCAAATAGAAACAGTAGGTACTGAAATTAGAGAAATGATGTGGAAAGCGGATGACGGGAGTTAGACGCTCTAGACAGGCTTGTATTAGATGATTATCTAAGAAAGAACCATTTCTCTACACATTTTTGACAATCATTGTCCGCTGGATTAGGTGTGCTTCATCTTGACATTATTTGTAATGTATTCTATTATATCCTTGAGAGGAGTGCCGGGACCAAAGTTACCATTAATCCCTTGTTCTTCCAAGAGTCTCTTGTCCTTTTCAGGTATTATTCCTCCACCAATGAGCAATATGTCATCCCCCTTTTGTTCTTTCAATAACCTCGCAACCTTTGGAAAAATTGTTAAGTGTGCACCATTTAACAAACTCATCGCAACAGCGTCCACATCCTCATCTATTGCAATCTTTGTAACTTGTTCAGGAGTACAAAACAAACCAGAGTATATGACCTCCATTCCAGCATCTCTTAAGGCTCTGCATATTACAAGAGCACCTCTATCATGACCATCAAGCCCTAGCTTTGAAACTAATACTCTTACACGTCTTCTTTGTACCGTTTGACGCGAGGACATATACGAATAGATTCGCAATAGGTTTTAGAATATTTATCAATATCGATCCGAAGGACGGCAACATTTTTTTTATATATTTGATTCAAAAGGATACGCATACGGGAATAAGAATTGTGAAATATCACTCGGGAAGTATTTAATACACCAAATCCAGAATTAAAATGAATGTTGCCTATTGTGCAAGGCATTCTGAAAGGAGATAAGAGATCAATATCAAGGGCGATCTCAATTATTGACAATGATGAATCAGATTCCCGTAAAATAATACAAGAAATATTTACTAAGACTGGTCGAGGTAGAACAATTGGTTTCACTGGTGCTGGAGGTGCTGGTAAAAGTACTCTTATTGGAAAATTGGCGCACGAATTCCAAAAGATGGGTCACAAAGTTGCAGTTTTGGCTATAGACCCATCGAGCCCGATCACCGGTGGGGCTATATTAGGAGACAGAGTCAGGATGCTTTCTTCCATAGACGACGGAATATATATGAGAAGTATGGCTTCCCGAGGAGCTGAAGGCGGAGTTTCTGATTCGTTGAGGAATGTAATTAGAATTCTCGATGCAGCAGGTTACGATACGATACTAGTGGAAAGCGTTGGAGCAGGACAGCTAGAGATTGAGATATCACGAGTCGTCAATATCACTGTAGTTCTTTTTACTCCCAATACAGGTGATGGTATACAAGCAATAAAAGCTGGATTAACTGAAATAGGCGATTTCTATGTAGTGAATAAGTCTGATCTTGAAGGGGCCTCAATATTGTATAGAATACTTTTGGATTTGATCGCTGAAGGTAGCAATAAACAGGTTCTAAAATGCTCTGCGAAAACGGGCAAAGGAATCACGGAACTAGTCATGCTTCTACACCAATCACTAAATCAAGAAAAATATCTACAAAAAGAACGTGTGATGATTGAATCTGAGCTACAAGATATGATTTTAAATATAATGAAAGAAAAGTCTATGGAAATAATGTTGCGTAGTAGACAATACGGTGAATACATCAAGATGATATTAAAAAAAGAGATTGACCCTTATAGTGCTGCTGCAAAATTTTCGGATACATTGTTAATGTGCGAAGAGGGAGTTGGGAACAAGAAATGGTCGAAGAACTAAAAAAAACTGACTCTGGTATTCCGATAAAAAAACTATTTAACGGAAATGATCTGAAAAAATTCAAATCAAGTACGGAGAAACCAGGAAAGTATCCATACACCAGAGGACTGTATCCTTCCATGTACAGGGAGAGATTTTGGACAATGCGACAGTATAGTGGATTTGGTAGCGCTGAAGAGACCAATAATAGGTTTAAGTTCCTACTCGACCATGGCCAAACTGGGTTGTCCCTTGCATTTGATTTGCCAACGCAGACTGGAAGAAATTCAGACGATCCTTATTCAGAAGGAGAAGTTGGAAGGACAGGAGTAGCAATTAGTTCGATAGACAACATGATGGCTTGTTTTCAAAACATACCACTAAATAAGGTAAGTACCTCTATGACAATAAATTCAACTGCGTCGACGCTATTAGCATTATACATTGCCGTTGCCGAATCACAAGGCATATCAGCGGCCATGTTGAGAGGAACTACACAAAACGACATATTGAAAGAATATATTGCAAGGAACACTTACATCTATCCTCCTAGACCATCTATGCGAATTATTGGGGACATGATCGAATATTGCTCTAAAAATGTACCCCAGTGGTATCCGATAAGTATATCAGGGTATCACATGCGTGAAGCTGGTTCTAACGCCATTCAGGAAGTAGCCTTTACTTTTGCCAATGCGATAGAATACATCTCTACTTGTATCAGAAAAGGATTAAGTATTGATCAATTTGCTCCTAGGCTATCGTTTTTCTTTTGCTGTACGATGGAATTTTATGAAGAAATAGCAAAATTTAGAGCGGCACGTAGAATTTATGCCAAAATAATAAGAGAAAAATTTCATGCAAGGAATTCAAAGTCATGGCATCTTCGCTTCCACGTACAAACAAGTGGTGAATCACTTACAGCACAGCAGGTTGACAATAATGTCGTCAGAGTCGCCCTTGAAGCCATGGCGGCGGTGCTCGGAGGATGTCAGTCTCTTCATACCAATTCCAGGGACGAAGCTCTGTCCATTCCGACGGAAGATTCAGTCAAGATAGCTCTTAGAACACAACAGATTATCGCGAACGAAACCGGTGTAACAAAAACAGTAGATCCTATGGGAGGCTCGTACTATATAGAATATTTGACAGCAAGAATTGAAGATGAAGTCGAAAAATACCTCAAAAAAATTGAAAGGATGGGTGGTGCTTTAGCGGCTATTGAGAAAGGCTTTTTCCAAGAAGAAATAAGACGAAATGCTTACCAGCTAAAGAAAGAGACAGATGATGGTAAACGTACCATAGTAGGAGTAAATAAGTTCCAAGATGCTCATGACGCTGAACCACAATTGAATTCTATGGATATGGAGATTGAAACCAGACAAATAGCGGTATTAAAAGAATTCAAGAGGAACCGCGACAAAATCAAGGTTGATGCCTCGATTAGTAAATTACAGGCTGCGGCGCAAGATGAAAATGAGAATTTAATGCCATGCATTTTGCGAGCTGTTAAAGATCATGTAACGTTAGGAGAAATAAGTGACACATTTGAAGAAATATTTGGAAGATATGAGCCCAGGGTTGCATTTTAAATTATTAAGTATAGGAAAGAAGTGTTAGTGGATTATGCGTATAGATCACGTTGCGATAGCCGTAAATAGTGTGCAAGATGCACTGGCGAATTTCGAAAAAATCTTAAGAATAGACAAGGTTGACATAGAGGAGGTGCACACAGAAAAGGTGAAAGTAGCAATTCTGCGACTTCACGATACACGAATTGAGTTAATGGAACCAACTGCAGAAGACAGCCCGATAAAGAAGTTTCTTGTTGACCGAGGTGAGGGGATTCATCACATAGCAATAACAGCAGACAATATAGAGGAAGATGTTAACAGAGCTGTGGCCAATGGAATTAGAATGATTGGGAATTTGAGGAATGGGTCCTATGGTCGAAAGATAACATTCATACATCCAAAATCACTAAATGGAGTCTTAACAGAGCTATGTGAGGCAGCTCCAAAAAACCAGTCAGATGAAGATTCCTGCGCATTGAATCACTCGACTTAATTTCAATGTCAAGGGCAGATTTTTTTATAACTACAAATATAACGATATTGCAAAAAGCTATCAGTTAGAACATTCGACGCAAGAATTCCTTCGTGAACTCATCTGTGTGAAATGTCCCTCCAACGTCCTTTGTCTTTATATTTTCTCTAAGCAACTCTATCAAAACTTTTTCAATACGACTAGAAATCATTTTTAGTTCTCCATAATTTTTCTCATTCTTCTCACTCAACCATTCAAGCATCAACTTTATTGACAAAAAAATCGACGATGGATTTGCAACATTCTTATTCGCAATATCAAATGCAGCACCATGGACTGGTTCGAACAATGCGAAATCTTGTCCAACGTTTGCTGCCGGACTGAGTCCTAAACCACCTGCAACCTGTGCCGCCTCATCAGAGATTATATCTCCGAACAAATTACTAGTAAGTATTACATCAAATTCCTCAGGATTCCTTATCAAATTCATAGCGCAGGCATCAACATATAGCTCACTATAATTTATCTCTGGATACTTACTTGCCACGTTCCTGCATATACCTGCAAACAATCCGTCACTTTTTCTCATTACGTTCGCTTTATGCACTGCGACGACTTTTTTTCCTTTATTTCTTCGCATTGCTTCCCTAAATGCATATTCTGCTATCTGCTTAGACGCTTTTGCGGTGGTAAGCCGCAATGCAATCACAGTTTCATCATCAATTGCAAATTCCCATCCTAAATAAACATCTTCTGTGTTCTCTCTAACAGTTACAAGATCTATAAATTGACTGAGTGACTTTACATTGGGATAGGATTTTGCTGGTCGAACATTTGCGTAAAGATCAAAATACCTTCTCAAAACCAGAATCACATCAGCGGCGTATTCTCCCACGGGAGCTTTGAGACAAGCATCAGATTTCTTTACTGCATCAAAGGAAAAATCGGGAAGAGCCACTCCATACTTTTCCTTTGCAGCATCACCTGCTTCCACTTCCAGTATTTTGAACCTTGGGCCAACACAGTTATCGTTAATCCAATTCAGAAGGCTAGTCGCCGAATTGGCAAGTTCGGGCCCTATTCCGTCACCCCGAATAAGAGAAATAGTAAAATGTGTCAATTAGAGTTTTTAAGCCGTGCAAAGAGAGATTTATAGTTATGAGGCATGTCGGCTAGCAAGGGTGGTCTGACCCTCGATTGTGTATTCGGAATTCTATGGCACTTACTCTAATCTGCATTCACAAATTCCAAAAAAGAATACATACCTCAAAAATGTGCCAATGCTATTAATCTGGTAGTCAGGAATTCAATGCGGCGACACTGCCTTCGTGAAATTTATGCGACACAGGTAATCAGGGCTTTATCTTCGTAGGGCAAGATGAGGCTCTAATTATTAATTATTAAGTTCAAAAATAGAAACTGCGTATTATCGAGGATCGTAGCGTGTTTGAAAGGATAGTTTCTAATCCTCGAGTTTATATCTGGATATTGCCCCATTGCTGCATGACCAGAGTCTTTAATCTGTGTATTTTAATAACGAATTATGTAATCAAAGGTGTATTTTTGTCTGTTGATTAAGGTTGATTTTTCGAAAACAATATCTTTCTTAACATTGTTTTGTTGATCGCATCCATTACAGCTTGGACTGATACTACGACTACATCTTCCCCTGACTTCTTCGCAGAAACGACATTCCCGTCTAAATCCTCAACTTTTACAGTAACTTCGGCCAACGCATCGGAACCTCCCGTGATGGAATCAAGTCGGTATTCACGAATACGTATGTTAGCCAC
>Ga0164300_10000063_pt1 | contig 13806 bp, 9 predicted proteins | sample Whisoiple_226_MG_FD_109710 | JGI IMG/M metagenome (GOLD analysis project Ga0164300, IMG submission 109710) | Unamended control soil microbial communities from upstate New York, USA - Whitman soil sample_226_MG | ecosystem: Environmental > Terrestrial > Soil > Agricultural land ...
ACCAGCGCGAGCGGCTGATCGCCGGCCTCGCCACCGCCGTCGCCGAGAAGGGCTACGCCGCGGTCACCCTCAGCGATGTCGTCCGCCATGCCAAGGTCAGCCGCCGCGTCTTCTACGCCAACTTCGAGAGCAAGGAGCGGTGCTTCCTCGCCGCCTTCGACGTGGTCGTCGGGCACCTGCGCGAGCTGGTCGCCGAGGCGGTCGAGGGCGTCGACGGCTGGCCGCAGCAGGCGATCGACGCAACCCGCGCGACGCTCGCCTTCCTCGCCGCCGAGCCCGATTTGGCGCGGCTGATCCTGGTCGAATCGCGCGCTGCCGGCCAGCTGGTGACGGCACGCTTCAACGAGGCTGTGGGGGAGATCGCGCCGCTGCTGGCCCGGGGTCGCGCCGAGCGCCCCGCGGGCAAGCGCCTCCCCGCTTCGACCGAGGACTCGACGATCGGCTCCCTCGTCTCGCTCACCCAGCGCGAGGTCGCGGCGGGCGAAGCCGCGCAGCTGGAGGAGCTGCTGCCCGACTGCGCCGAGCTGGTCTTGCTGCCCTACCTGGGACCCGTCGAGGCGCCCCGTCTCGCCCGCGAAGCGGGCTGAAGGCGGCCCGGAAAGCGGACGGCCCGCCGGGGCGGGCCGTCCGAAAACTCGGGAAAGCCGGTGAACCACTGGCTCCGATATCGCGCCACCCACTATAGCGCCCCCGGAGGGAATCGAACCCTCTCTTTCCCGATTGCGATACCGGATGCCGGCGTCCACCGGCGGGGGCGACCGCCGCTCTCGCGGCCCGGCCGACACTAGGTTGCCTCGACGCACGTGTTGCGCGTTAGAAGTGACTTTTCTTAGCAAGCATCCGCATAGGAGCAGTCGCAGGCCTGCGCAACTCTGGGAACTTTTGTTTCCTCTCGGGAACTATTCCTTGACAAACTCCCGTGTAGGTGGTTCACTGGCGGTGCCTGCGGTACGGCTTAAACCCTTTGGGAACTAATAGCCCCCATAGGTAGTTTCAGGGAAACACGACGTACAGGGAACACATAACCGAGTTCGCCACATGGGCCGCAGGGGAAAGCGGCCGGCAGGGGCTCGAGGGACAAAGGAGAGCTACGTGAGACGCGACGCGAAGGCACCGACCGCGGCATCGACCATGCGCCAGACAAGCCGCCGCGGCCGCATTTTCCGTCGAGTCCTCGCCGCCCGTGGTCCTTTCGGTGCTTCCGCTGGGAGCAGGGCGCTCGTGCGCACCGCGCACAGAGTCACCCCGACCCTGCGCTCCCGCGAGGCAAGCTCGTCATTCCGCCTCGCCCTCCTCTCAGCTCTCGCACTCGCAGCATTCTTGCTCCTCGCGGCGCCGGCTTGGTCGGCCACCGTCACCGACCGACCCCTTCTCTTCAGCTTCGACGGCTCTGACACCACGGCCGGCAAGTTCTCGAAGGCGCAGTCGCTGGCCATCGATGACGCAGCCGGCAGCCTTTACGTCCTCGACTCAGGCAAAAAGGTGGTCGATAAGTTCAACCTCGCGGGCGAAGCCCAGAACTTCGTCGCAACTGGAACTTCGTCCTTGGACGGTAGCGCCACTCCCCAGGGCGTTTTCCCAGAAGGAGATCCCTGGGGAGACATCGCGGTTGACAACTCTGGCGGGGCCAACCAGGGGAACATTTTTGTAAGCGGCCAAGGCTCAGCGCCGCTCAATGCCTTTGATTCTGGTGGCGACTACCTCTGGCAGATCGGCGAAGGTGTGTTTGGCTACGACTGCGGCATTGCCGTCGACGCCTCCGGACACCTGTGGGTGGGAGACGAACCTGCTCATCAGGCGCGCGAGTTCGACAACGCCGGCAGCCCCCCCGCCCAGATCGGCGAAGTCACGGACACCTCCGGCAGCGAACGACCTTGTCGCGTTGGCCTCGACGCAGGCGGCAACCTCTACATCGTCCAGGAAAAGAGTCAGGTAGACAAATACGTGGGCGGTGTATTCGCCTCGACCATAGATGCAGCCAGCACTAACGACGTGACGATCGACCAGTCGAGCGGGACCGGTCACATCTTCACCGTCCACGAAGAAGACTTCAGCGAGTTCGATTCGGCGGGCGCCTCAGTCGGGACCTTCGGTGCGAACTCCTTCGACGAAGCCCTGGGCATCGCTTATGACAAGACGCTGGACCGCGTCTACGTCGCCGATACCAGCTCAGGCGCGGTCGAGGTATTTGGTCCCGAAGCGACCGGCACCGTGCCCGATCCCACGCTCGAACCGACCAGCGAGATCGGCGTCTCCAAAGCCAAGTTCAACGGCAAGGTCAACCCGCAGAGCGTCTCCAACAGCTACTTCTTCGAATGGAAGCCGGAAACCGGAGCGAATGGCTGGGGCGCGGCCAAATCCTCCCCGCCGCAGTCCCTGCCCGAAGACAGCTCCGACCATGCCGTTTCCTTCGAAGCCACCGGACTCGCCGGTAACACGACCTACCAGGTGCGCTTGGTCGGCACGAATACCGAAAACGATCTGCGGGGCGTCTCTGGCCTGGACACCTTCACCACCACCTCAGCGGCTGCTGCACCGGAAGCCTTTGCTCAAGCGACCTCCGCGCTGACGACGACGACGGCCCTGCTCCACGGCGCCGTCAATCCCCAGGAAGACTTTGGCACCACCTATCGCTTCCAGACGAGTACTGACCCCGCCTGTGCCTCGGACTTCTCCGATCGACCGCTGAGGAATCTCGAATCGGAAGCCAACGCTCCTGTTGGGGTCTCGGAAGGAATCACGGGCCTGTTGCCCGTCCAGCATTACTGCGTGCGAGTCGTTGCGACCAACAGCGGTGGCGAAACCACTTCCGAGACGACGGAATTCACGACCAAAGCTGCCCCTCCCGATCAGCTGTTCACTGCCTTCGCGGCGCCGCGAACCGATACCAGCGCTCGCCTCAATGCTCGCCTCAACCCCGAGGGCGCCCCACTCACCTACCACTTTGAATACAGCGAAGACGGCGGCGCAACCTGGCTCGCAATGCCTGAGGAAGAAGACACCAGCGAAGCACGCGAACAGATCGTCGTTGGCTCCGAACTCGACGGGCTGACCCCCGACACCACCTACAGCTACCGCTTCGTCGCCGAAAACGAACCCGATCCAGAGGGCGAACCCGGCGTCACCGTGGTGGTTGAGGGTGGAGAGAAGACTTTTAGGACCCGCACCATCGCCGAAATGACGCCACCCCAGCGCGGCTATGAGCTGGTCAACAACCCCGACAAGGGCAACCAGCATGCGACCGTACTGCCTTTCCCCGACAGCCAGCTGAATCAGTCGCCGATCTCCCCCGACGGCGAGAAGGCGATCTGGACCACGCGAGCGGGAGCACCGGGCGGAACCACGAGCACGGAAGTTCCGTTCCTCGCCACCCGCACCCCCAGCGGCTGGAAATCGAAGGCGCTGGTGCCGCCTGCCGAAGAGCAGGTCGGCAGCGGCAGCGACATCTACTACGTCCAGGGCGCATCGAGCGATTACTCACGATTCCTCTTCGCCGCCGTTGAACCCCACTTCGGCGGAAACGCGCCCCCGACCCTGGTGCGCCTCGATGAAGAAGGCAACCAGCAGATCCTCCACCAATACTCCCAGGAGGCCGGATACAAATTCCTCCAGATGACCGACGACACGGATCATGTGCTGCTCGTCGACCCCATCACCCACCAGATCGAAGACATCGGCAGCGGCATTCCTGAAGCGGTCAGCGTGATGCCCGACGGTCTGCCGAACGCCTGCGGCCTCAGTGAAGAAGGCCAGAGCTTCGGCCGAGGCATCGACGGTGCTGACATCAGGGGCTCTGGGGTGCTGTGGAAGCCGGGCTATAACCGCGTTTCTGCCACCGACGCCTCCCGCGTCTACTTCGAGGCGGTCCCCAACGGCGAACCGTGCGGGGGGCTTCCGAGCGGGTTCCTGGCGGGTGCACGGTTGGCGCTGTATGTGCGCAACCGCGGCACGGAAGAAACGACCCTGATCGATCCCGGCACGGCCGCCGTGGAGCCCCGCCTGATCAGAGCGACGACCGACGGCCGCAGTGTCTTCTTCGCCACCGAGAGCCAGCTCGACCCATCCGACTCCAACGAAGACGTCGACGTCTACCGCTGGGACGAGGCACCGGCCCCCGCCGGCACCTACACCTGCCTCACCTGCGTCGTGCCCGACGCGAAGGTGCTGACCGCTGGTGGTTTCAAGAGCGTCCTCGTCTCCAGCGACTTTTCCCACGTCTACTTCGAATCCGAAGAGCAGCTCGTCCCCGGGCAGGGCAAGCAGGGGGATGCGAACGTCTACGCGCTCAGCGAAGGGGAGATCCGCTTCGTCGCCGACCCCAATCGCGGCGACGGCGTGCTGGGCGCAGAAGAGGCACAGCTCTCCGCCGACGGCAAGGTGCTCGCCTTCGCGACCGGCGATTCAAGCATGGGCCACTTCCAGCTGACCGCTGATTCCCTCGACGAAGGGAATTGCCTGAATAAAAATGGAAATCCAGATGACTGCGTCGAGCTCTTCCGCTACGACGACTCCGACGGTAGCCTCGAGTGCATCTCCTGTAGTCGCGAGGGCCTCACCACGCACGCTCTGGGAGGCCCGGCTGCCGAGCTCGGGCTTCAGAGGTTCAGGCTCTCCGCCGACGGCAGCACGATCGCTTTCCTCACCGCCGAGGCGCTCGTGCCGCAGGACATCAACAACAGCTTCGATGTCTATGAGTGGCGCGACGGCGCCGTGAGGTTGATCACCGACGGCGAAACGACCTTCCCATTCGGACCTGGGAGTCCGGTGCCGATCGACGCCGATCGCGACGGCAGCGACATCTTCTTCAAGGTCGCCGCCCCCGGCCTGACCGGCTTTGAGCAGGACGGCCTGGCGAACCTCTACGACGCCAGGATCGGCGGCGGCTTCGAAGCACCGAGCCCGCCCGTGCACTGCGCCGAAGAAACTTGTCAGGGACCGCTCGAAGCGGCGCCGGGCCAACAACAGTCCGCTAGCTCCTCCTTCAGCGGGCGTGGCAACGTCAACGAAGGACAGACGCGGCGGCGCTGCACGAAAGGCAAGGTGCGCCGCCAAGGGCGCTGCGTGCGCAGGCACCAAAGCAAACGCCACCACCACAAGCGAGCTAGCCACGCCAACCAAGGGAGGACGAAGTGAATCGCCGAGCGCTGCTCCTGGGCCTGATCGCCCTCGCGATGACGATCTCCGGCGCCGCCTCCGCGCAGGCCGCCGCCGGCCCGCTCTATGACGTCAAGGCATCCTGGGGCGATACCAACCTCACCCCCGGCGGCGAAGGTTAGTTCTCGCTCCAGGTCCGCAACATCGGCGATGGCACCGCCGAAGAAGAAATGACGATCACCGACGAACTGCCCGAAGGCGTAGAAGTCACCAACATCGCCTGGAACGAACAGGGCTTCGGCGACCTCACGGCCTTCTTCCCCTGCACTGGTGTCGGCACCGAAACGGCGACCTGCACGATCCCCAGCGGAGCCGCTTTCTTCGTGCCGATCATCTTCCCGGCTCAGGGGGTTTTTGCCGGACCGGACGGAGCCAGCCCCACCGGCTACGCGCCTCAGATTTTCGTCGATGTCGCCGTCGAACCAGGCGCCTCAGGTATTGGCACCAACAAAGCGACGGTCACGGGCGGCGGCGCGCCGAGCGCATCCGACGAAGACCAGGTGCCTTTTGACGAAACGCCTTCCGCGTTCGGCCTCGTCCCCGGCAGCTACCAGGCCGACGCCTTCGACGCCGAGTACCCATTCGGCAACCGCTCGCGCCAGGCTGGCGGCCACCCCTTCGAGCAGCGAGTCGACTTCGACTTCAATCAGAGGACCGGCGTCAACCCCGGCCCCGTGGACGAAACCCGATACATCACCTCCAACGGCCTGGTCAAGGACGTCGAGGTGACGCTGCCGCGCGGCTTCATCGGCAACCCCGAGGCGACGCCGAAGTGCGATCCGGCCCAGTTCGCCACGCTCGGGGCCACTGAGTTCGAGTCGACCGCCTGCCCCTCCGACACCCAGATCGGCTACCTGACGATCTGGGTCAAGGACGGCACCGCAGATCATGGGCGGGGGAGCTTCCACCTGTCGCGCCTCTCCCGCGTTGCCCTATACAACCTCGAGCCGCCGAAAGGACAGGCGGTCGACATCGCCTTCAGCGCCGCCGTCGTCCAGGGCCACATCTATGCCACCCTCGACCCCGCCCAGAACTACGCGATCAAGACGCTGACGCCGAACATCTCCAGCGCGGTGACCGTGACCGGGACCGAGGTGACCGTTTGGGGAGTGCCGGGCGACCCGGCCCACGACAAGTTCCGCTTCTACCCGAAAATCACCGAAGGCAAAGCCGCGGGCGCCCCCTGGGGCTCAGCCCCGATCCACCCCTTCTTCACCAACCCGATGGACTGCGGCTTCGACAACGGCGGCACCACCATCCGCGTCGACTCATACAGCCACCCCGGCGACTTCACCCAGGCCGAGGAGGACCCCCATCCCTTCAACGTCACGGGCTGTGAGGACCAGCGCTTCCGCTTCAAACCGGAGATCTCGATGCACCCGACCTCAAAGGCGGCGGGCGGCCCGACCGGGCTCGACGTCAACCTCGAAATCCCGCAGCGAGACGACGAAGTCGAAGACGCCTCCGACCTCTACGAAGCAAGCGAAGACGCCAAGGCGATCGCCACCCCACCGCTGAAGAAAGCGGTGGTCACCCTGCCCAAGGGGATGACGGTCTCCCCCTCAGCAGCCCAGGGGCTCGCCACCTGCACGCCGGCGCAGATCAGCCTCGGCGACGACAAGCCGGTGAGCTGTCCCGATGCCTCCCAGTTCGGCACCCTGACCCTGCACACGCCGCTTCTGCCGATCGATGAACAGCCGGAAGGCTTCGTCTACGTCGCCTCCCAAAACGACAACTTCTTCCACAACTTCCTGACGCTCTACCTGGTGATCCAGGAGCCCGAGCGGGGGATCCTGGTCAAGCTCCCTGGCCGAGTCGACCTCGACCCGGTTACGGGGCAGATCACGACCACCTTCGACGACCTGCCCCAATTGCCGAGCTCAGACGTGCAGATCAGCGTCAAGGGAGGGCTAAGGGCAGGCCTGGTCAACCCGCAGACCTGCGGCAAAAAGACGATCACGGCAGACCTATACACCTGGCAGGACCCACAAACGGCCCACCCGGTAACCGACTCCTATGAGATCACCCAGAACCCAGACGGCAGCCCCTGCCACCCGAACCTCTCCGAAAGGCCTTTCGACCCCGACCTCTCCGGCGGCACGGTCAACAACCTGGCCGGCGCCTTTTCCCCGATGGAGATCCAGATGACCCGCTCCGATGAAGACCAGGAGCTGGGCGCAGCCGAAGGCACCGCGCCCCCGGGCCTCTTGGCCTCGCTGCGGGGAGTCGGGCGCTGCTCGGATGCCCAGATCGCCGCCGCCGCCAACCCCGGCAGGACCGGTCTCGAGGAGATCGCCAACCCCTCCTGCCCGGCATCGAGCCAGGTCGGCACGGTCGACGCCGGTGCCGGAGTGGGCCAGGTCCTCACCTACGTCAAGGGCAAGGTCTACATGGCCGGCCCCTACAAAGGCGCGCCGCTCTCGGGAGTGGCGATCGTCCCCGCCGTCGCCGGACCCTTCGACGTCGGCACGATCATCACCAGGGCACCGGCCTACGTCAACCCCAAGACGGCCGAGCTGCGCCTGGTCACCGACCCCCTGCCGCAGATCTTCAAGGGCATCCCGGTCAGGGTCAGGGACATCAGGGTCCACCTCGACCGACCCGACTTCACCCTCAACCCGACCAGCTGCGATCCGTTCAGCCTCACCGGCACGCTGTTCTCGACCGAAGGCAAGCGCAAAGTAGACGCCACCCCCTTCCAGGCGGCCGACTGCGCCAGCCTCGGCTTCAAGCCCCACCTCTACACCCGCCTTTACGGCGGCACCCACCGCGGCGCCCATCCCAAATTCAGGGGCATCTTCAAGGCAAGGCCGGGCGATGCCAACGTGAGCGCAGCGGTGGTCACCCTGCCGCGTTCTGAGTTCCTCGACCAGGCCCACATAAGGACCGTCTGCACCCGGGTGCAGTTCGCCGCCGACGCCTGCCCGGCGGGAGCGATCTACGGCCACGCCGAAGCGAGCACGCCGCTGCTTGACGAAGCGCTCTCGGGGCCCGTCTACCTGCGCTCCTCCGATCACAAGCTGCCCGACCTGGTCGCCGATCTGCACGGCCTGATCGACGTCGAAGTCGTGGGCCGCATCGACTCGGTCAGGGGCGGCATCAGAGCCAGCTTCGAATCGGTCCCAGACGCACCGGTGGACACCTTCACGATCGCGATGCAGGGCGGCAAGAAGGGCCTTTTGGTCAACAGCCGCGACATCTGCGCCCACAGCTACCGGATCGAGGCTCGATTCGAAGCCCAAAACGGCAAGCGGGCGAGCCTCGAGCCGAAGCTGCGGGCCAGGTGCGGCAAAGGGCGCAAGGCAAAACGCCACCGCGGCGGTTGATGCGGGCCCTCAGCCTGGCGGGCGCCCTCGTCTTCTTGGTGGCGGCACCCGCCTCCCACGCCGAGCTGATCCAAAAGGACCACATACGCGTCGCGGTCTCGGGCAAGCTCAGCCCGACCCGCCTGCCCCGCCACGGCACGGCGCCGATCGCGGTCTCGATCGGCGGCCATATCTCCTCGACCGCGGCGGGCGGCCCGCCGCAGCTGCAGCGGGTCAGCTTCGCCTTCAACCGGGCGGGGCGACTGGACCTCGCGGGCCTGCCGCGCTGCCGCCTCGGCCACATCGACCCCTCGACCAGCTCCGAGGCCCTGGGGGAGTGTCGCTCATCGCTGGTCGGCGAAGGCCACTTCTCGGCCAACGTCCGCTTCCCCGAGCAGTCCCCCTTTCCCTCCGAGGGCAGGGTGCTCGCCTTCAACGGCGTCCTGGGCGGCTCGCCGGTGATCTTCGCCCACATCTACGGCACCAAGCCCGTCCCCACCTCCTACACGCTGGCGCTGCGAATCGAGCACCGCAAGGGCGCTTTCGGCACCGTCCTCGACGCCTCCCTGCCCCAGGCGACCGGCGAATGGGGCTACGTCACCGGCCTGCGCCTGAAGCTCGGCCGCACCTACCTCTCCCACGGCCAGCGCCACAGCTTCCTCTCCGCCGGCTGCCCGGCCCCCAGAGGATTCCCCGGAGCGCTCTTCCCCCTCCTCCACACCAGCTTCGCCTTCGTCGGGGGAAAGACCCTGAGCGCGACCCTGAACCGCTCCTGCAAGGCGAGGGGATGAGGGGGGGGAAGCCGATGAAGCGACTCCGGCTGCACCTGAGCTACGCCAACGTCGTCTCCACCCTGGCTCTCTTCCTGGTCCTGGGCGGAGCGACGGCCCTGGCGACCAACGAGATCCCGAAGAGATCGGTCGGCGCAAGGCAGCTGCGACCGGGGGCGATCACCGCCGACAAGATCAGAAAGCATGCCGTCAGCGCGCCGAAGATCGAGGCGGGGGCGGTGAAGAGCGGCAAGATCGCCGACTTTGCCGTCAAGGAGGCAAAGCTCGCAAACGGATCTGTCTCGAACGCCAAGTTGCAAAGCGAGTCGGTCTCCACCGAGAAGATCCAAGGCGACGCGGTGACCGGGGCCCAGCTGGACGAGCAGAGCATCGGCCAGGTGCCAAGCGCCGCCAGCGCCAATCTCGCCGCCTTCGCCGAATCGGCCAACCCGAGCGCCTTCGCCAAGGTCGACCAGGAAGGCAACGTCGAACCGGCCAACTCCAAGGGCGGGGTGTCGGTCTCCCAGGGCAAAGAAGCGGGCATCTACTGCATCGCGGTGCCGGGCTTTGCCCCCCGCGGCGCCCAGGTCACTCCCCAATACAACGGCTCCGGCGGCGCCAGCGCCTTCCTCACGATCGGCGGCACCGCCTCCTGCCCCGCTCCTCAGGTGGAGGTGCAGACCTTCAACAACGCCAGCCGGGTCAAGGAGCCCTTCTACGTCGTCCTCTATCGCTAGGGATCGGCGGACGCGGCGGACGCGCAGATGGGCCAGATACCCCCCCAACAGGCTCCGGCGGCGATCGCCGAGCGCCTGCGGACTCGCCGCGCCGAGATCGAGCAGGCGGTGCTCACCCGCATCCACGGCGTCTCGGACCCCGCCGAGGTCGGTGACCCCGAGTACGCAGAGGGCCTGCGCGCCGCCGTCGCCGCAGCGATCGACTACGGACTCGAGACAGTCGAGCGTGGCGAGGAGCGAGCGCCGCCGATCCCCACGGCGCTGCTCGCCCAGGCCCGCGTCGCCGCCCGCAACTCGGTCAGCCTCGACACCGTCTTGCGCCGCTACTTCGCCGGCTATGCCCTGCTCGGGGACTACCTGATCGAGGAGGCCAGTGAGAGCGGGCTCGGGGGAGGCGCCCTGAAGCGCCTGCTGCGCGCCCAGGCATCCCTCCTCGACCGCCTGCTCGCCGCGGTCAGCGAGGAGCACGCGCGCGAGCGGCAGCTCCGCTCCGCCTCCTCGCAGGAGCGCCACGCCGAGCGCGTGCAGCGGTTGCTGGCGGGCGAGCTGATCGAGATCGTCGACATGCCCTACGACTTCGAGGCGATCCACCTCGGCGCGATCGCCAAGGGCCCGGGCGGTGCAGAAGCCCTGCGCGAGTTGGCTCGAGCGCTCGACCGCCGCCTGCTGCTGGTCCGCCACGGCGAGGAGACGGTCTGGGCCTGGCTGGGCGGCCGGCGCGCCGTCGACGTGGAAGCGATGCAGCGCCTCGTACCCGCCGCCCTCCCCCCCGAGGTCTCGATCGCGGTCGGCGAGCTGGGCGAGGGCCTGGCGGGCTGGCGCCTCAGCCACCAGCAGGCCCGCGCCGCCCTGCCGGTTGCCCTGCGCAGCCCCGAGCCGCTCACCCGCTATGCCGACGTCGCCCTGCTCGCCTCGGTCCTCCAGGACGACCTCCTCGTCACCTCGCTGCGCCAGCTCTACCTCGCTCCCTTGGAATGCGAACCCGATGCCGGCGAGCTGGCGCGCAAGACGCTTCGCGCCTACTTCGTCGCCGATCGCAACGTCTCCTCGGCGGCGGCGGCGCTCGGCGTGAGCCGCCAGGCGGTTGCCCGACGCCTGCGATCGGTCGAGCGGCGAATCGGCCGCTCTCTGGGTATCTGCGGGATCGAGCTGGAGGCGGCGCTCCGCCTTGAGGATCTCACCCCTTCTTTGCGAGGCGACCAATGTGTGACTTCATAGCCCCCATTACGTGTCACATCGCAACACCGGCAGACGCCATGGGGTGAGGAGACTATCCGTGACTTTTGGTCCAGTCCAAATGCATGTCGATGCCGTCCCACGGATGGCACAAGGAGGGATATGAGATGAGAGTTCACTCGGTAGGGAGGATCCTGTGGTCTGCTGTGGCGATGGTGTTGCTGGCGGCGGTCTTCGCCTCGCCCGCGGCGGCCACCGAATCGGAAACAGCGTTCTGCCAAGTAGCACCGACGAAAGGTGCATTTTGCCCTAAAGGGAAAATGCTTGGGAGCGGACAGACCTTCAAAGCGCAGGTGAAATCAGGTACCAACCTGGTCATCGAAGGATGGTGGGAAACTCAATGTCCCCAAGCCTACTTTGAAGGCCATACCACGACCAAATCCGGGGAACCGCTGACGGGCGAAATCACAAAAATGAACTTTGGCGCATGCAATACGAGCTGTACTCGCGTTTTTGAACACCTTCCCTATAAAGCCGAATTCAACCATACGGTTAACGGCAATGGGACGGTCACCGTCAGTAACGGTGGGAATGGCGCTCCGGCATGGCGGGAAACCTGCAACTTTGGCAATCCCGGCAATTGCTATTGGCAGGCCAGCAGCGTGAGTCTTACCTTTGCAGGCGGCTCGCCCGCGACGCTGACTGAGCCCAAACAAGCGTTCAAACTCGTGCCTGGAGAATCGTGGGGTTGGTGCCCCTCGCAGGTGGAAAAATCTGCCACCTACAGCTTCAGCACGCCGAGCTCGCTATTCCTAACCGCTCCCGAATCGTAGAAGGATAGGGCTGATCGACCCCTTGGCGGGACATCCTGCCAAGGGGTCGTCTGCTGGGTGGCAAACGCAATCCTGTCATCGGGAATGTGCCTCTATCCTCTGATTCCGTGGCACATGGGCGCGAAAAGGGTGTAGCCCGCCGCCTGCCGCCCGGTACCCACGGGATCCCGGCGGACGTCGTCGCCCGCAACCAGCGCGAACGGCTGATTGCGGCTATGGCTGAGGAGTGCGCCGAGGTGGGTTATGCGGAGGCGACCGTGTCGGCGGTGGCGAAGCGGGCCGGCGTCTCCTCGCTCACCTTCTACAAGCAGTTCGCCGGCAAGCGGGACTGCGTGCTCGCCGCCCACCGGCAGCTGCTGGAGCGGCTGCTGGAGGAGCTCGACCGGGGGACCGAAGAGGAGGGCGAATCGAGGGCGAGGACGGCGCTTCGCACCGCCCTCGCCCTCTTCGCTGCCGATGCTCCCTCGGCGCGCCTGCTGACGGTCGAGATCCTCGCCGCCGGCCCGGAGGGGGCGAAGCGCCACGACGCGATGGTCGACGCGTTCGCCGAGCGGCTCGGGACCGACTGGGTGCCGGCCGCCGGCATGCTCGCGCTGGTCGGCAAGCTCACCGTCGCCGCCGAAGCCAGTCGTCTGCCCCAGCTCGAGGACGAGCTGGTCGACACGCTTTCGCTGCAAAGTTGATCGCAAAGATTTTGCTTCTGCGAACACGCGCAACATTTTGTCGTCTAGCCTGGCATCATGTTCAAGATGAGGGAGAGCTGGACCGACGAGCGGCTGGACGACTTCCGCGACGAGGTAAATCGGCGATTCGACAAAGTCGAATCGGAGTTGCAGAGAGTCAACGACCGGCTCGACGGGATGCAGCGCACGATGATCCACGGCTTTGTCGCGATGACGGGCGCCATTGTTGCCAGCAACGTCGCTTTGATCGGGCTGGTCGTCACCCAGCTTTAGACCATTGCCGCCGCTACGTCCCGAACTCGACCCAGAGCGGGTAGTGGTCGGAGATGTGCCAGGAGGCTCTCTGGGGGTCCCAGTCGGTCAGCAGGTGCTTGGTCCACTCGAAGCGGCCGGCGTGGCGCGCGTTCTCTTCGAAGTCGAGGGTCAGCTTGGCGCGGCCGTCCTCCTTGAACCAGGCGATCTGGTCGTAGTAGTGGGGTTTGCCGGGCTTGTCGGAGACGGTGCGCGAGAGGTCCTGCAGCTCCGCCGGCGGCTCGAGGCCGGTGGAGGTCAGCGCTTTGAAGTTGGCGTCGTCCTTGCCGGCGATGTTGAGGTCGCCGAGGCAGATCAGGTTCTGGTTGTAGTCCTCGGTTCGCGTTGCCCAGTCGGCCAGCCATTCGGCGATTCCCGCCAGTTCGCTCGTCCGGTCAGCCCCGCTTTTGCCCCAGTCGATGTGCAGGGTGACGAGGATGAAGGTCTGCCCGGCGGAGATGAAGCTGACCGCGTAGGGAGTTCGCACGAACTGTTCCTTCAGCGCGCCTTTGCCGGCTTTGAGCCTGTCTTCGGGAATCACCAGCTCGGCGGCGAGGCCGGAGGCCTGCACCCGTCGCGTGTCGAAGACGAAGGCGAGGCGCTCTTCGTTGCCCGCCGGCTTGGGGTTGACGTCGGTGAGGATCAGCCCCCACTCCGGGCCCAGCGCCTTGAGCACATGGCGCAGCGCCCGCAGGTTGGCTCGCGCCTCCTGCACGGCGATCACGTCGAAGCGCGAGAGGATCGCGGCGATCGCCAGCGCGTCGGCGAGGTTGCGCTTCGGCGTCTCCTTGCCGCCCCGCTCCCAGGTGTCGGATAGGTCGCCGAAGGCGCGCACGTTCCAGGTGGCGACGAGCAGG
>Ga0164300_10000064_pt1 | contig 13774 bp, 10 predicted proteins | sample Whisoiple_226_MG_FD_109710 | JGI IMG/M metagenome (GOLD analysis project Ga0164300, IMG submission 109710) | Unamended control soil microbial communities from upstate New York, USA - Whitman soil sample_226_MG | ecosystem: Environmental > Terrestrial > Soil > Agricultural land ...
CATGAACGCCGAGGCCCGCCGGCTCGGCGCCCATGACACGGTGGCCAAGGACCCCTCCGGGCTGGACGCCCCAGGCCAGACGTCGAGCGCCTACGACCTCGCCCTCATCGGGCGGGCAGCCCTGGAGCTTCCGGCCTTCCGGACGTACGTCACCACGAAGCACACATCCTTCCCTGGCCGCGCGGGAAAGGGCGGGAAGCGCCCGACCTACGTCGTCTCCAACCACAACCGGCTGCTCTACAACTACGCGGGGACGATCGGCGTCAAGAACGGCTACACCATCGCCGCGAAGCGCACCTACATCTCGGCCGTCAGCCGCGGGGGCAAGAGCTACATCCTCACCGAGATGTACGGCCTCGACTCCAGCTGGCGCCCCCAGGCGGCGATGTACGACTGGGCGTTCCGCTACGCCGACAGGGTCCGGCCGGTGTGGCAGCTCGTCGAGCCCGGCACGGTCACCCAGCCGCCCGCCCCGGCCACCCCGACGGCCGCCCCGGGCGTCGGTGAGGCTGCCGGGCCGACGGGAGCGGCGCCTGGCGAGTCCCGGCACGCCGATGCCGCCGCCATCCCGGCCTGGGGCCTGGCGGACGAGGGACTCGCCCCGTGGGTGGGCGTGGCAGCACTGTCAGCGGCGGTGCTCCTGGTGGCGCTGATGGCCCTGCGAGCCATCACCAGGACCCGCCGCAGCCACTGACCGGCGGCCACCAACCGGGGGCGTGCTCATGGGCCTAGCGGGTGGTGCGGCCGAACAGGCCCCGTATGCCGCGCAGCACGCCACCGACGGCGATCGCACCGGTCGCGCCGAGCACGGCTCCAGCGGCCAGAGCGGCGCGGTCCGTGGCCTGCTGCCCGAACGTGGGCAGACCGGCGTCGGTCCGCTGCCTGGCCGTGAGCGGACCGGACTCCGGGCCTTCGAGCAGCTTGTGCTGCGCCGCGGGGCTCAGGCCCCGCACCCCGCTCACCACATCGAGGTCGTTGGCCGCCCAGGCCGCTGAGACGAGCAGGACACGCGACATCAGGTTGAGCCAGACGAGCAGTCCCACCACAGCAGCGAACGAGGCGAACAGCGGGTTGCCGGTGGTCGCGGACAGCAGGAGGGTGCCGAACTTCTTCAGCGCCGTGAGGGCGAGACCACCGAACAGGGCCGCGCCGCGCAGGACCGGCCACGGGATCGGGACCCCCGTCAGCACGCGCAGCATGAGGGCGACCAGGACACCGTCGAGGAGCACCCCCACCAGCAGCGAGACGATGGTCAGCGGCCAGCCGTGCCGGCCCAGCCCGACGTGCTCCGACAGCCAGGAGGCCGCTCCCCCTGCCACGGCCCCCACGGCAGCGGACACCACGACCCCGGCGCCCAGCAGGACCATGACGCCAAGGTCGCGCAGCTTGTTGGTGACCACGTTGCCGGGCTCGCCCTCGACCCCGAACACCGCGCGGATACCGGCCCGCAGCGCGCCCAGCCAGCCCAGGCCGGCCACGAGCAGACCGACGAGGGACAGCAGCCCGCTGACGGTCAGGGCCGCGCGGGTAGGTGCCTCGATGGTGATGATGCCGTCGGGGTTGTCGGGTGTCTTCACGAATCCCGGGAGGACCTCGCTGACGTAGTCCTCGACTGCCTGGATCAGCTGCGGCTGGTTGCGCAGCACGAGACCGAGGACGGTGAAGGCGAGCAGCACCGCGGGGAAGATGGAGAAGAAGGCGAAGTAGCCCACGCCCCCGGCCAGCAGGTTGCCGCGGCTGTCGCCGTAGCGCTTCCACGCCCGCCCGACGTGGGTGTGCTGTGCGGTGGCCCACCACCGCTTGAGGGTGTCCACGGCGCTCACTCGCCGCGCAGCGAGAAGGAGCGCACCGGTCGCCAGACGCTGTCGTCACCGTGCTCGTAGAGGTGGAACGCCCCGACCTCGAAGTAGGCCTCGAAGTCCGCCAGCTCCTTGAAGGCGCGGTCGAGGTTGCTCTCGCTCACATGGTGGGCCACCGTGACGTGCGGGTGGTAGTTGAACTCGAGGTGGCGCTCGAGGGGCCCTGTGCGGATGGCCCGCTCGAGCACCTCACACTCGGCCAGGCCGCCGGAGACCTGGACGAACACGACCGGGGAGACCGGGCGGAACGTCCCGGTGCCGCGCAGCACCATGTCGAAGGGGTGGGCCCCGGCGCTGACCTTCTCCAGGTGGGCAACCGCCGCGTCCATGTCGTCGTCGGCGATCTCCGTCGGCCCCAGCAGGGTGACGTGCGTCGGGATCGAGTCCGCCAGCGGATCGCCGAAGGAGGCGCGCTTGGCCTGCAGCAGCTCCCCGTGCGGCGCGGGGATCGCGATGGAGACTCCGATCGTGGGCACGGTCGCGACCCTACCGAACCGCAGGCAGCAGTCCGACCCGGTCACGTACCCGGGCCATCGTGGCCCAGGCCACCTCGCGTGCCCGGGTCGCGCCGTCGGCGAGGATCCGGTCCAGCTCCGCGGTGTCGTCGAGCAGCTCGGTCATGCGCTTCTGGAACGGCTCGACGGCCGAGACGACCACCTGCGCCACCTCGCTCTTGAGGTCTCCGTAGCCGCGGCCCTCGAAGTGCCCCTCGAGGTCTGCCACCGGCGTCCCGGACAGCGCGCTGTGGATGACGAGGAGGTTGGAGACCCCGGGCTTGGCGTCGGGGTCGTAGCGGATCTCGCGCTCGGTGTCGGTCACCGCCGACTTGATCTTCTTGGTGAGCCGTTTCGGGTCGTCGCTGAGCAGGAGCAGACCCGCGTCGGTCGAGGTGGAGCCCGACATCTTCGAGGTGGGGTCCTGCAGGTCCATGATCTTGGCGGTCGCCTTGAGGATGTGCGGCTCCGGGACGACGAGGGTGTCCCCGAACCGCGCGTTGAAGCGCTGGGCCAGGTCGCGGGTGATCTCGAGGTGCTGGCGCTGGTCCTCCCCCACCGGCACACGCTGGGCGTCGTACATGAGGATGTCCGCCGCCATCAGCATCGGGTAGGTGAACAGGCCGACGTTGGCGTTCTGGCCCTTGGCCGTCTTGTCCTTGAACTGCGTCATCCGGCTGGCCTCGCCGAACCCGGTGAGGCAGCTCATGACCCAGCCGAGCTCGGCGTGCTCGGTGATGTGGCTCTGGCAGAAGACCGCGGAGCGCTGGGGGTCCACCCCGCCGGCGAGGAACTGCGCAGCGGTGACCCGGGTGCGGTGCCGCAGCACCTCCGGCTCGGTCGGCACGGTCAGCGCGTGGAGGTCGGCGACGAAGTAGTAGGCGTCGAAGCCGTCCTGCAGCCCCACCCAGTTGACCAGCGCACCGATGTAGTTGCCGAGGTGCAGGGAGTCGCTGGTCGGCTGCATGCCGGAGAGGATCCGGGGTGCGCTGGGGGTGCTGGTGGGCGCAGACATGCCGGACATTGTGTCAGGTGAGGTGCAGCAGGAATCCCTGGGCTGGGGCGAGCACCGGAAGTGGCAGCCCCACTCCCGCCAGGACCGCACCGCTGAGGGGGACCCCCTCACGGAGCGCGTCGGCCCACCAGGCAGGCGGCGAGGTCTGGACCGTATGCGGGATGCCCGCCTCGGTCCGCACGCGCAGGGAGTACGTGCGGCCGGGGTCGAGCCCGGGCAGCGGCACCAGGCCCGGGACAGCCTGGCCCGCCGTCTGCAGACGCGCCACGCTGAACAGCGCCTCCGACCGGTCGGCTGCCACGGTGCCGGTCACGAGCAGCCCGTCGTCCGGCACGTCGCCCCGCACCGGGTCGCCACTGTGGAGCAGCCCCCGGACCTCCCGGTAGAGGGCAGACCACGCGGCCAGGGCGTCGCGCTCGTCCGGCGTGCACTGCGTGATGTCCCACTCGAGCCCGGCGTGCCCCTGCAGGGCCAGCAGCATCCGGAACGACAGGTCGAGCGTGCGGTGGGTGGTGTGCGCGGTGGCTGGGCCGATGTGGGTTCCCATGAGCTCTGGCGGCACCAGGAGCGAGGTCCAGCGCTGGATCCAGGCGCGCTCCAGGGCGTCGTTGCAGTCGCTCGTCCAGATCCGGTCCGTGCGCGCCAGCACGCCGAGGTCGACCCGGGCGCCACCGCTGGCGCAGGACTCGATCTCCAGGTCGGGGTGGGCGGCGCGGAGGCGGTCGAGCAGGCCGTAGAACGCGATGGTCTGGGCGTGCACGGCCGGGCGGTCCGTCCCGGACGCATCGGTGCGCACGGCCTCCATCAGGTCGCGGTTGTGGTCCCACTTGATGAAGTCGATGCCGAGCTCGGTGACCAGGGCGCTGACCTGCTTCTCGATGTGGGCCGCCGCCTCGGGGTTGGCGAGGTCGAGCACCTGCTGGTGGCGCCACTCCCGCGGGTGGCCCGCGCGCGGGCCGAGCACCCAGTCGGGGTGCTGTCGCACGAGGTCGGAGTCGGCATTGACCATCTCGGGCTCGAACCAGAGCCCGAACTCCATCCCGTGGCTCTTGACGTGCTTGACGATGGGCCCCAGGCCGCCGGGCCACATGTCCGGTGAGACCCACCAGTCCCCCAGCCCGCGGCGGTCGTCGCGACGTCCGCCGAACCACCCGTCGTCGAGGACGAAGCGCTCCACCCCGATCGCGGCCGCGGTGTCGGCGAGCTCGCGCAGCCGGTCGAGGTCGTGGTCGAAGTAGACCGCCTCCCACGTGTTGAGCACGAGGGGCCTGGGCGTGTAGGTGTGCACGGCGCGAGATCGCAGGCTGCGGTACAGCCTCGACGAGATCCCGTCGAGCCCCTCCGCCGAGTGGGCGAAGACAACCTCCGGGGCTGCGTAGGACTCGCCCGGCGCCAGGCGGATCTCCCCGGCCTCGAGCAGCTCGCCCCCGCCGAGCACCGCGGCGTGCATGCCAGCACCCTCGGGTAGACGTTCCACGAGGTGCTCGTGGTTGCCACTCCAGGCGACGTGCACCGACCACACCTCGCCGGAGCGGAAGCCGAACCCGGGGGTACCCGCGGCGAGCAGCAGGGTGGCGTCGTGGCCGGTGCGCCCCCGGCGCGACGCCCGCAGGTGGGTGCCGTCGGAGAGGGCGCTGCGCTGAGGGGCGCGCTCCCGGCACCACCGTCCGGTGAGGTCGAGCACCTCACCGGCCCGGGACGGCAGCGGCAGCAGCACGCGCAGCGCGGCCAGGTCGAGCACGGTCGTCGCACCGGTCGTGTTCGTGACCGACGGTGTCACCGTGAGGACACCCTGCGCGTCCATCCGGTAGCGCAGCGAGAGGGTTGTGGCGCCCTCGCTCAGGGTGACCTCGAGGACGCCGTCCCCCAACGCCTGCGTCCGCACCGCCTACAACGAAGCAGCCGACCCGCCCGCGCGGTGCGCGGCATACCACGGGGTGCCCAGCCAGCCGTCGGCCGGGCCGGGCAGGACCGTGAGCGGCCAGGGCGCGTCGAGGGCACTGTGGGGCACCGGCCCCTGCGCGAGCAGGGGAAGGGCCGCCACGGCATCGTCAGGGAGGTCCGCGCCCCAGTGCAGCACCCGTGGCAGCCCCGGGGCCGACGTGTCGAGGACGAGCGCGGTCCCGGAGGACCGCAGGACGGCGAGGTCGGGACTCATCCCTTGGTGGCTCCCAGTGTCAGGCCCGCGACGAACTGCTTCTGCAGCAGGAAGAAGATGATCAGCGTCGGCAGCGCGATCACGACCGAGCCGGCCGCCACGAGGTTGTTGTCGGTGAAGAACTGGCCGCGCAGGTTGTTGATCGAGCTGGTCACCGGGTACTTGTCGCCGGACTGCAGCAGGACTGTGGCCCAGAAGAACTCGTTGTAGATCCACGTCACCTCGAGAGTGGCGAGCGCGGCGAGCGGCGGCCGGCACAGCGGGAGCGTCAGCGTGAAGAACTGGCGCGCCACCCCGGCACCGTCGACCACGGCCGACTCGTACATCTCACGCGGCAGCGTCTTCATGTAGTTGCTCAGCACGAAGGCGCAGAACCCCGTCTGGAAGGCGACGTTGACCGCGATCAGCCCCCAGTAGCTGTTGAGCAGGGTGCCGGACTCGCTGAACCAGAAGGGCACCTCGATGGCCCGGAACATCCGGTAGACGGGGATGAGCAGCGCCTGCGGCGGCAGCAGGTTCGCCGCCGTGAACGTGGCGAGCAGGGCGAGGTTGAACTTGAAGGAGAAGCGCGCCACGACGAAGGCGATGCAGCAGCTCAGGAACAGCGTCAGGAGCACCGCGGGGATGGTGATGATGGCGGAGTTGAGCATCGTGTGGGAGAAGTTGGCCTGCTCCCAGGCGTCCCGGTAGTTCTGCAGGGTGAACCCGCCGAACGACAGGTACCCGTGTGTCGAGGTGTAGGCGTAGTCGCGGAAGCTGTTGATGAGGGCGTACCCCACCGGGAAGATCCACAGCACCGCCACGACGGCGAGGAAGATCTGGGTGGGAAGATGGCCCTTCTTCTTCCCTCTGGCCTTCTTGGGGCGCCGCGCGACCGGGCTCTGGCCCGGCGCCGCGGTCGTCCGGGCGTCACTGGTGGCTGTCATCGCTGCTCCCTCATGACGATGCGCACGTAGAAGAAGACGAACACCGACGAGATCAACAGCATCATGGTCGCCATGGCAGAGCCGAAGCCGATCCGGCTCGCTTCCCCGACGATGTTGCTGGTGACCAGAGTCGAGATCAGCTCGAGGCCGTTGCGCCCCTTGTTGATGACCCAGACTAGGTCGAACGCCCGCAGCGACTCGATGACGGTCACCACCAGGACGATGATGTTGATCGGTGCCATGACGGGGAAGACCACCCTGAAGAACGTCGTGCGCTCGTCTGCCCCGTCGACCTTCGCCGCCTCCCGGAGCGAGGGGTCCACTCCCTTCAGCCCGGCCAGGTACAGCAGCATGACGTAGCCGACGTGCCGCCAGCTCGAGGCCACCAGTGCCGCCCAGAGGTTGTACCGCTGGTCGCCGTACCAGTCGATCGTGCTGCCCGTCACCTGGTTGATCAGGCCCTGGTCGCGGCTGTAGATCAGCTGCCAGATGAACCCGACGAGCGCCAGGGACAGCACCACGGGGAGGTAGATGGCGGTCTGGTAGATCCTGGTCCCCCGCAGCTCCCGGTCGAGCAGCACCGCAAGGAACATCCCGAACGGCGTAGCGACGAGGAACATCACGGCCAGCCAGATGAGGTTGTGCTGCACGGCCGGCCAGAACGGCGGGTAGATGTTCACGACGTCGCTGTAGTTCTTCAGGCCGATGACCTTGGCGGCGGAGACCGGGCCGATCCCGTCCCAGTTCGTGAAGGACAGCAGGACCGACCCGACCGCCGGAAGCCACACGAGCCAGAGCACCAGCACCGTCGGCACGATCACCATGAGCGAGACGACGACCCGGTCAACCGGGGACAGGTGGTCGATTCCCTTGTACTTGGACACGGTTTCTCCAGCCCGTCAGGAAGCGAAGATGCTCTGCTTCTGCTTCTCGATGCTGTTGACCAGCCCGTCGATGTCCTTGGGGTTCTTGATGAAGGACTGGATGGCGGGGATCATCACGGTCGAGGCGCAGTCGGGGCGGGTGTCGCGGTCCATGAACTGGGCGATCGACTTGGCTGACTTCACGAACTCGGCCGACTTCTTCTGCAGAGCCGTGTAGGACGCCTGGTCGGCCGTGTCGTTCGTGGCGATGACGCTGGGGTCGGCCTTGACCGCCAGGTTCTGCGCGTCGGCCGAGCCGAGGTAGCCCAGGAGCTTCTTGGCCCCGGCCTCGTTCTTGGGCCGCTTGGCCATCATGTAGCCGTCGATGGGCGCCTCGATCGCGTCGGCACCGATCGCGCTGTCGACCTCCGGGAAGTTGAAGAAGTCGAGGTCGTCCTGCTCCGCGCCCTTCTGGAACTGCTGGGCGACAAAGGCACCCAGGAGGTAGGTGCCCGCCTTCTTCTGCTGGAGGGCCTGCGCCGCCTCCTGCCAGGTGCGGCCGAGCGAGTCGGGCTGGTGCAGGTCGAGCATCCCGGCCCAGGTGTCGAAGACCGCCTTGACCTTGTCGCTGTTCCAGGCCTCCTTGCCCGCCATCAGGCTGACGTGGAAGTCGAAGCCGTTGACCCGCATGTTGAGCTGGTCGAAGGTGCCCATCGCGGGCCAGCCGTCCTTGTCGCCGAACGCGATCGGGACCAGACCGTCCTTCCTCATCTGGGCGCCGAGGGTCTTGAACTCGTCCAGGGTCTTGGGCGGCTGGTAGCCGAACTTGGCGAACACGCTCTTGCGGTAGAAGACGGCCCACGGGTAGTAGGTCGACGGCACGAAGTACTGCTTGCCGTCGTCTCCGGTAGAGGCCTTCTTCAGGGCGTCCGACATGCCGCCGAGGTCCTTCCAGACGTCCGAGATGTCGCCGGCGAGGTCCTTGCTGGCGAAGAAGCGCATCCGGTACCCCGAGAACCAGGTCCACACGTCGTCAGGGGAGCCCTGGAGGTAGTTGTTGATGTTCTCCTGGAACGAGTTGTGGTCGATCGTGTTGATCTTGACCGTCAGTCCGGAGTTGGCCTTCTGGAAGGCGTCCATCACGGCCTGGACCGCGGCCTTGGGCACCGCGTCGGACTGGTTGGACCCCAGGGTCACGGTGCCGGTGGCCTTACCGGTGGCCGAGGTGCCGGAGTCGCCGCCGCAGGCGGACAGCAGGGTCGGGGCGGCGAGAAGGGTGCCGGCGCCCAGCGCGCCACGTAGCAGGGTGCGTCGGGAGACGCCCCTGACAGAGGCGGGCACAAGGCTCGCGAGGTACTCGTCCTGGGTGGTGGGGCGCGACATGTCGTCTCCTTTGACGCTGCTCGGCGGCTGACATCCCGTCGTCATCGAAACAACAGGAACGATCAGGAACCATCAAGAATGAACTGAGAATGACGCGCCGCCTGATGCGCTGTCAATAGCCGGCCGCAACTTCTTGGCAACGGTATGGTGACGCAGTTTCCGCTCTGTGACGTCCTGTTGGGCGCCACCCGTGCTCTCGCGAGGCGGGTGCGACCCGACCGCGAGGTCGATGTTTGTTTATGTTGACATTGTGTCGGGCTCGGGTCGACACTGTCCGGCATGCGACCGTGGCCAGACGACAGACTCGCCTTCGGCGGCGACTACAACCCCGAGCAGTGGCCCCGCTCCACCTGGCGTGAGGACATGGAGCTGATGCTGGAAGCGGGCGTCTCCTTCGTGACGCTCGGCGTCTTCTCGTGGTCCTGGCTCGAGCCCGCCAAGGGCGAGTACGACTTCGCCTGGCTCGACGAGGCCATGGACCTGCTGCACGACAACGGGGTCGCCGTCGACCTGGCGACCGCGACCGCGACGCCGCCACCCTGGCTGTCAGCGGCCCACCCCGAGATCCTCCCCGTGGACCGCGACGGCCACACGCTGTGGCCGGGCAGCCGGCAGACGTGGTGCCCCAGCTCCCCCGTGTACCGCGACCACGCCCTCGCCCTGACCACCCAGCTGGCCCAGCGCTACCACGACCACCCCGCCCTGGCCCTGTGGCACGTCTCCAACGAGTATGCCTGCCACAACCTGCCGTGCTACTGCGACACCTGCGCGGCCGCCTTCCGCCGCTGGCTGCGGGGCCGCTACGCCAGCCTCGAGGACCTCAACGACGCCTGGGGCACCGCGTTCTGGAGCCAGCGCTACACCGACTGGGAGCAGGTCCTCCCGCCGCGGCACACGACCACCTTTGCGAACCCGACCCACCAGCTGGACTACGCGCGGTTCGGCTCCGACACCCTGCTCGACTTCTACCGCGCGGAGAAGGCGGTCCTGAACGAGCACTCCCCCGGCGTCCCGGTGACGACGAACTTCATGACGCTCACCCACTTCCGCCACCTCGACTACCACCAGTGGGCGCCCGAGCAGGACGTCATCAGCACCGACCACTACGTCGTCAACCGCCTCGAGCACCCCCGGGCCGAGCTGTCCTTCAGTGGCGACCTCACCCGTGGCCTCGCCAGCGGCCGGCCGTGGATGCTGATGGAGCACTCCACGAGCGCCGTCAACTGGCAGCCGGTCAACCCCGCGAAGGCGCCGGGCCAGACCATCCGCGACAGCCTCGCGCACGTGGCCCGGGGCGCGGACACCATCGGCTTCTTCCAGTGGCGCCAGTCGCGCTCGGGCTCCGAGAAGTTCCACTCGGCCCTGGTCCCCCACGCCGGACGCGACAGTGCGCGCTTCCGCGAGGTCTGCGAGCTCGGCGCCATCGCGCAGCGCCTCGGTGAGCTGCGCGGGTCGACGGTGGAGGCAGAGGTCGCGATCCTGTGGGACTACCAGGCCGCCTGGGCGGCCTCCGGCCCGGCCATGCCCTCCTCGGCTGTGGACTACGCCCTGGTGGGCCAGACGGTGCACCGGCTGCTGCGCGACCAGGGCATCACCGCCGACGTCGTGCACCCGGGAGCGGACCTCACGGCATACCGGCTCATTGTGGTGCCCACCCTCTACCTCCTGCGCGACGAGCACGCTGCCGCCATCGCGGCGGCCGCCGAGGCCGGCGCGCAGGTGCTGGTCACCTTCTTCTCCGGGATCAGCGACGAGTCGGACCACGTGCGCCTCGGCGGCTACCCCGGGGCGTTCCGCGACCTGCTCGGGGTGCGGGTCGAGGAGTTCTTCCCCCTCCTCGAGGGCGAGGCCGTGACCCTGTCCGAGGGCAGTGGCCGCCTCTGGAGCGAGGACGTCACGGCCACCTCGGCCCAGGTCCTGAGCACCTACTCGGATGGGCCGCTCGCCGGGCGCCCCGCCACCACGCGGCGGTCGGTGGGCAGCGGGTCCGCGTGGTACCTCAGCACCCTGCCCGACGACGACACCCTGGCCCTGCTGCTCGCCGGGCTCGCCGAGGCAGCCGGGGTGGGCCCCGCCTCCAGCGTGCCCCGCGGCGTCGAGGTGGTCCGCCGCCGCGGCACCAACGGCAGCTGGCTCTTCCTCATCAACGACACCGACGTCGAGCAGCGCGTCGACGTGACCGGCCACGACCTCGTGACGGACCGGCCGGTCGGTCCCGCGGTACTGCCCCCCGGTGGCGTCGCGGTGGTGCGGGAGGCTTAGGCCATGCTTGCCAGCCAGCGCCGCGCGACCATCGTCTCCCTCGTCGAGGAGTCCGGTGCCGTGCGCGTCTCCGACCTCGTCGAGCAGCTCGGGGTCTCGGACATGACGATCCGCCGCGACATCGAGCAGCTGGCCCGCGAGGGCCTCGTCGAGCGGGTGCACGGGGGCGCGCTTGCCGCCGGCGGCCGCAGCACCGAGGAGCCGGGGTTCACGGCGAAGTCGGCCCTCATGACGCCGCAGAAGCAGGCGATCGCGCAGGCTGCGGCCGAGCTCGTCGAGCCGGGCTCCTCGATCGGCATCTCGGCCGGCACCACGACCTACGAGCTCGCCCGCGCGGTGCGCGGAATCCCGGACCTCACGGTCGTGACGAACTCGATCCCGGTGGCGCAGCTGCTGCACGAGTCGGGCACCCCGGGCCAGACGGTGGTCCTCACCGGGGGCGTGCGCACGCCCTCGGACGCCCTGGTGGGTCCGGTGGCCGTCGGCGCCCTGCGCATGCTGCACGTGGACCGGCTGTTCCTCGGGGTGCACGGCATGGATGCCCACGCCGGCCTGACCACTCCCAACCTCGTGGAGGCCGAGACCAACCGCGCCATGATCGACTCCTCCCGCAGGCTGTGCGTGCTCGCCGACCACACGAAGTGGGGCATCGTCGGGCTCAGCACCATCGTCGAGCTGTCGGAGGTCGACCAGCTCGTCACGGACAGCGGCCTGTCGGCCCGCGCCCGGTCCGTCCTCGTGGAGGCCGTCGGCGAGCTCATCGTCGCGGCGGAGCCGGGCGCAGCCAGGGCACGCGGGCGGAGCAGCGCATGACCGCGACCGTGCGCCGCACCAGCCGACGGCTGGCGGACGGGCGCGAGATCATCTACTTCGACGACAGCCCGGACGCCCGCCCCCGCGAGGCCTCGGACACCCGCGACCTCGACGAGCGGGCGCTCGCCGGAGAGCTGCGCCGGGACGCGCTCACCGGCGACTGGGTCGCCATTGCGGGACACCGGCTGCACCGGACCTTCCTGCCGCCCAAGAACGAGTGCCCGCTGTGCCCCTCCGGGAGGGGCACCGTGCCCTCCGAGATCCCCGAGTCCTCCTACGACGTCGTGGTCTTCGAGAACCGCTTCCCCTCCTTCTCCAACCACGCCGAGGGAGGCGCGGGGACGGCATACGGGCTGTTCGAGCACGTGCCGGCCCACGGACGGTGCGAGGTGGTGTGCTTCACCAGCGACCACGACGCGAGCTTCTCCTCCCTGAACCCCCAACGGGCCCGCACCGTGATCGAGGCCTGGGCCGACCGCACCGAACAGCTGGGCCGGCATCCCGGGGTGGAGCTGGTCTTCTGCTTCGAGAACCGCGGCCAGGAGATCGGCGTGACGCTGCACCACCCGCACGGGCAGATCTACGCGTACCCGTTCGTCCCGGCCCGCACGCAGTCCCTGCTGACCGAGGCCCGCCGGCACTTCGACCGCACCGGCCGGCTCCTCGGCGCCGACATCCTCGCGGCGGAGCGGGCCGACGGCTCCCGGATGGTGCTTCAGGGCGAACACTGGAGCGCCTACGTGCCGTATGCCGCGAGGTGGCCCGTCGAGGTCCACCTCGCGCCCCACCGGGACGTCGCGGACCTCGTCGCGCTCACCGGTGAGGAGCGCGACGAGCTCGCCGAGGTCTACCTGCAGCTGCTCCGCCGGCTCGACTGCTACTACCCCAGCGTCGCGGGGCAGCCGGTGCGCCTGCCCTACATCGCCGCCTGGCACCAGGCTCCCGTGCACGTGGGCCGCGACGTCTCGCGCCTGCACCTGCAGGTGATGTCGGTGCTGCGCGCGCCGGGCAAGCTGAAGTACCTCGCCGGCTCGGAGTCCGGCGTCGGCGGGTGGGTCAACGACGTCCCGCCCGAGCGCATCGCCGAGCGCCTGCGCGAGGTCACGCAGTGAGTCACCTGCGCGAGGACGCGCGGTGAGTGCTGCTGGGGCCGTCGAGCTGTTCCGCGCCGCCTACGGTTGCGACGCCCACGGTGTCTGGTCAGCCCCCGGGCGGGTCAACCTCATCGGCGAGCACACGGACTACAACCAGGGCCTGTGCCTGCCCATCGCCCTCCCGCAGCGGACCTTCGCCGCCGCGAGGGTCCGCGAGGACGACCTGCTGCGCGCGGTCTCGGCGCAGGGCGGCGAACGCCTCGAGGTTGCCCTGGGCGACGTGGGCCCGGGGTGTCCCCGAGGCTGGGGGTCCTATGTGGCGGGCGTGCTGTGGGCGCTGCGCGGTGCCGGGTATGCCGTGCGCGGCTTGGACGTCGCCATCGACAGCGAGGTGCCGCTCGGGGCGGGCCTGTCCAGCTCTGCGGCCCTGGAGTGCGCCGTCGGGGTCGCGGCCTCGGACCTGCTGGGCCTGCAGCTGACGGGCTCGCCCGGTGCCCGCTCGGCCCTCGCGGCCGCCTGCGTGGAGGCGGAGAACACCATCGCCCAGGCGCCGACAGGTGGCATGGACCAGTCCGCCGCCCTGCTCTGCCAGCCAGACCACGCCCTCCTGCTCGACTGCCGCGACGGCAGCGCACTGCAGGTGCCCTTCGACCTCCATGGCCACGGACTGGCGCTGCTGGTGATGGACACCCGTGCCGAGCACGCGCTGGTCGACGGCCAGTACGCGGAGCGCCGCGAGTCGTGCGAGCACGCCGCCGCGGAGCTCGGCGTGGCCAGCCTCCGCGAGGTCGAAGCGGCAGGCCTGGAGGCCCGGCTCGCCGGCCTCTCCTCCGACCGGCTGAGACGCCGGACCCGCCACGTGGTCAGCGAGATCGCCCGCGTCCAGGAGACCGTCGCCGCCCTGACC
>Ga0164300_10000067_pt1 | contig 13552 bp, 13 predicted proteins | sample Whisoiple_226_MG_FD_109710 | JGI IMG/M metagenome (GOLD analysis project Ga0164300, IMG submission 109710) | Unamended control soil microbial communities from upstate New York, USA - Whitman soil sample_226_MG | ecosystem: Environmental > Terrestrial > Soil > Agricultural land ...
GTGCGCACCAGACCGATACAGACGCGTTCGTCATCGCCTGTTTCGGCGACACCGGGGTCCCCGCGGCCCGCGAGGTCGCCACCTGCCCGGTCGTCGGGATGACCGAGGCCGCGCTGCAGACCGCCTGCCTGGTGGCGCATCGGTTCGTCGTGATCACACTGCCGGCCCGCACCATCGCCCACAGTGACCGCGTCGTCCGCGCGCTCGGACTCGAGCACCGCTGCACCGTGACCGCGGTCGATGTGCCGGTCGCGGAGTTGGTCGACGGCTCGACCCACCTCCTTGACGCGTTCGCCGAAGCCGCACGCGGGGCCGACCATGCCGAAGCCGTCGTCCTCGGCTGCGCCGGCCTGGCCGACCTCGTCGGCCCGCTGTCGGACACGTTGGGCGTGCCCGTCATCGACGGCGTCGCCGCGGGCGTCGGCATCGCGGTCGGTCTGGTGGCGATGGGTCTGAACACCTCGCGCGCCAACACCTTTGCGCCTGTTGACCTGGAGGGCCCATGACCGTGGTCTTTCGTCAAGTGTTCGTCTACGACGCCGCGGCCCGCGACGCAATGACCGGTCCCACCGACGTTCTGATCGAGGACGACCGGATCAGCGCTGTCGGCGACGGCCTGGCCGCCTCACCCGGAGCCCGGATCGTCGAGGGCGGCGGTCGACATCTGTTGGTGCCCGGGCTGATCAACGCGCACTTCCATTCGCCGGCCAACCACCTCAAGGGTTCGGTGCGGAGTCTGCCGCTCGAGCTGTTCATGCTGTTCGAGTCACCCGCCGACCCGGCCATGGCGCCCAGCCCGCGGGAGGCCTACCTGCGGACCATGCTCGGGGCGATCGAGATGCTGCAACGGGGCATCACCTGCGTGCAGGACGACGCCTTCCTGATGCCGTTCCCCGATCCGGAGATCATCGACGCGGTGGCGTCGGCCTACCGCGACAGCGGGATCCGAGCGTTCCTCGCGTTGGACCAGCCGGAGCTGACCGAGGCCGAGAAGCTGCCGTTCGTAACCGAACTCGATGAAGCCGCTGCCTTTAACCAGAAGGCGCCGGCTCCCGCCGCCCAGCTGCTGGAGGCGTACGACCATCTGATCGGAACCTGGCACGGCGCTGCGGACGACCGGATCCGGGCGGCCGTCTCGATCTCCGCGCCGCAACGCGTCAGCCTGGAGTACTTCGCCGCGCTGGACGATCTGGCCGAGCGGCACGGCCTGCCGTTGTACGCGCACATGCTGGAGACCAAGGTCCAGCGCACCCTGATGACCGAGCAGCCGCGGTTCGCCGGGCGGTCCCTGGTCGGCTACACCGCCTCCGCCGGACTTCTCAAACAGCACACCAACGTGATCCACGCGGTGTGGGTAGACGAGGCCGACCTCGACGCGATCGCCGACGCCGGTTCGACGGTCGTACACAACCCGGTCAGCAACCTGCGGCTCGGCAGCGGCGTGCTGCCCTGGCGCATGATGCTGGATCACCACATCCCGGTCGCGCTGGGCACCGACGAAGCGATCTGCGACGACACCATCAATGTCTGGACGGTCGCCAAGACCGCGGGTCTGATCCACAACGTCTCCGGGCTGGACAGCGACGAATGGCCCACTGCTACTGAGGTTCTCGAAGCGCTCTGGCGGGGCGGTGCCCGCGCCACCCGGCGGCCCGACGACCTCGGGGCGGTCACGCCCGGCATGCTGGCCGATCTGGCACTGGTCGACATGCACGCGGTGGCCTTCACGCCACTCAATGATTTAAGGGAGCAGCTGGTGCATTGCGAAGACGGCCGCGACGTCGTACTGACCATGGTGGCCGGACGCGTGGTCGCCGAACACGGGCACGTCATCAGCGTGGACGAGTCGGCGCTGCTCGACGAAGCACGGGAGCTGTTCGCCGCGAAGCTGCCCGCGATCCGGGCTGCCCGTAGCAGCGCCGACCAACTGTTCCCCGCGTACCAGCACATCGTGCGCCGCGCGGCCGCAACGGATGTCGGCTTCAACCGCTGGGTGGCCTCATGACGAACCCCGCCGGATACCCCTACACCCCGCTGCCGGCCCGCCCAGCCGGCAGCTGGCCCAACGGCGCGCGGCTCGCCGTCGTCGTGTGCGTCGGCGTCGAGTCCTACCGGTTCGGCGACGGCCACACCGAGGACGTGCTGCCCGGCGTGCCCGCCCCGGACCTGGTGAACACGGCCTGGCGCGACTACGGAAACCGGGTCGGGGCCTTCCGGATCTTCGAAGTGCTTCGCAGCCTTGGCATCCCGCCGACGGTGCTGCTGAACACCGACGTGTACGACGAGGCCCCGGCCGTGTTGGAGGCGGCCCGCCGGGCCGGTGCCGAGATCGTCGGCCACGGCCGCTCCAACTCCGACTCGCTGTCGCAGATGACCCCCGACGCCGAGCGGACCTACCTGACACACGTCGCCGACCGCATCCGCGCGCACGAGGGGGCGGCCCCAGGCGGATGGTCCAGCCCCTGGCTCAGCCACACCCCGGCAACCCTGAACCTGTTGGCCGAGACCGGGTATCGCTACCTGCTCGACCTGCGCCTGGACGACCAGCCCGTCTGGCTGACCACGAAATCCGGTCCACTGCTGGCGATTCCGTACAACGCGGAGATCAACGACTCGTCGACGATGATCGGCAAGCAAGCGTCCGCCCACGAATTCGCCGACATGATCGTCGACGAGTTCGCCGAACTCTCAGCGACGCAGCACCCGCTGGTGATGAGCATCGTGCTGCACTCCTTCATCACCGGGGTGCCGTTCCGCTTGCGCGCCGTCAGAGGGGCGCTCGAGCGCGTCGCCACCGGCGACGGCGTGTGGCTTACGACGCCGCGCGAGATCCACCAGGCCGTCGTCGATTCGCGCGTGCTGTTCCCGCCGGTTGCGGAGGTGACGTCGTGACTGAACCGGTAGCCGCACTCACTGACTTCTCGCTGTCATTGGTGCGCAACGGTATTCGCAACCAGGTCCTCGAGCGCATCGACCTACAGATCCGGCCCGGCGAGATCCTCGGCCTGGTTGGCGAATCCGGTTCCGGTAAGAGCGTGCTCGCGTTGAGCCTGCTCGGGTTGCTCCCGCACACCTCACATCCGCAGGCCGACGGCCAGGTCACCGTTAGCGGAGTGGACATGGTCCGCGCGGGCCCGGCCGAGCTGCGCCGGGTGCGCGGCGAGGTGCTCGGCGCGATCTTCCAGGACCCGATGACGTCGCTGAACCCGACGATGCGGATCGGCAAGCAGATTGGTGAGGTTACCCACGACGACGCCGAATCCGTCCGGCTGCTCGAAACCGTCGGGGTCCGCGACGCCCAGCTGCGCCTGCGGGTCTACCCACACGAGCTTTCCGGTGGGCTGCGGCAGCGGGTGATGGCGGCGATCGCGGTCGGCGGCCGTCCGGGTCTGATCGTCGCCGACGAACCGACGACCGCACTCGACGTGACCGTGCAGGCGCAGTTGCTGGACCTGCTGCGCGAGCTGCGCGACGAGTTCGGCTGCTCGGTGCTGCTGATCACCCACGACCTCGGCGTGGCCGACCAGATCGCCGACCGGCTCGCCGTTTTGCACCATGGCGAGCTGGTCGAAATCGGCCCGGCTTCCGACGTGGTGCGTAACCCGCAGCACGACTACACCCGTTCGCTGCTGGCGTCCCGGCTGAGCCTGACGATGCCTCGCGACGAGCGGTTCAGCGGGGCCGCCGACGACTCCGAGCCGGCGGTGCGGATCCGCGACCTGCGCCGCACGTTCACGGTGCGCCGGGGCGTGCGCTGGGCGCGCGGCAGCTACCGGGAGATCAACGCCGTCGACGGGGTCGACCTGGAAATCGCGCCGGGCGAGGCGTTGGCGATCGTCGGGGAAAGCGGTTCCGGCAAGTCGACCCTGCTGCGGATCGTCGCCGGACTCGAGAAGCCGACGTCCGGCTCCGTCACGCTGGCCGGCACCGGCGGCCCGCAGATGGTGTTCCAGGACGCCGGCTCGTCGCTCACCCCCTGGATGAGCGTCGGCGAAACACTGGGCGAGCGGTTGCGTCCCCTCAAGCTGTCACGGGCCGAGGTCAGGCAGCGAGTGATTGCGGCACTGGCTGCGGTCGACTTGCCGCCGGAGGTCGCCAAGGCCCGCCCCGGTGAGCTGTCCGGCGGGCAGCGACAGCGCGTCGTGCTGGCCCGCGCCACGATGATCCCGCCCGCGGTGCTGCTGTGCGACGAGCCCACCAGCGCCCTGGACGCGTCGCTGGCCAAGAATGTGTTGGCCCTAATCCGCGATCTGCGGGCGCGGATCGGGATGACGGTGCTGTTCGTCACCCACGACCTGGCGGTCGCCCGGCTGATGGGTGATCGCATCGCCGTCATGCAGGCCGGCCGCGTCGTTGAGTTGGGTCCTGCGGAGCAGGTGATCGCCGAACCCCGCGAGCCGTACACCCGCACGCTGCTCGCCGCGGTGCCCGAGATCGTCGAGGGAGCCGTCTCATGACCGCAATCCTGGTGCCCCGCGGACGGCTGCGACCGGTGTCGGTCGGTGGGGCGCGTCTCGCGCGGCCGATGGCGTGGGCTCTTGTCGGGCTGCTGGCCCTGGTGACGCTGGTCGCCGTGTTCGCGCGGCAGCTCGCCCCGTACAACCCGATTCAACCCGTCGGCCCGATCAACCTGCCTCTGCTGAGTCCCGGGCACCTGCTCGGCACTGACGGGATCGGTCGAGATCTGTTGTCCCGCACCTTGATCGGCATCCAGGTGAGCTGGCTGAGCGCGCTGGTGGTGGTGGCGAGCGGCCTGCTCATCGGCGGTACCATCGGGTTGATCGCGGGCGCGACCGGCGGCTGGGTCGACTCGATTCTCCTGATGCGCCTCACCGACCTGTTTCTGGCGCTACCCGGTGCACTGGTTGCCATCGCCATCGTTGCCGCGCTGGGATCCGGTCTGGTCAACACGCTGATCGGCGTGGCGCTGGTGTGGTGGCCGTACTACGCGCGCATCGTGCGCGGCGAGACCAAGGCGCTCGCCGCCCGTCCGCATGTCGAGGCGGCCCGGCTGGCCGGGGTCGGTCGGCCGCGGATCCTCACCCGCCACCTGCTGCCCGGCGTGGTGCCCACGGCGGTCGTGTCCGCCAGCCTGGACATCGGCAACGTGGTGCTGCTGCTCGCCGCGCTGTCATTCCTGGGGCTGGGTCAGCGGGCGCCGGCCCCCGAGCTCGGCGCCGACACCGCCCGCGCGTTGAGCCAGCTGCTCAGTCAGTGGTGGGTGCCCGGCATCCCGGGCATTGCGGTGCTGCTGCTGAGCCTGATCGCCAACGTCGGCGGCGACGCCATCCGCAACCTCATCCCGGTCCGGAGGTAGCCGATGCTGGGCTTTCTGACCCGCCGACTCGCGGCCGCCGTGGTCATCCTGTTGACCTTGTCGTTGGTGATCTTTGTGCTGCAATACGTTTCGCCCGGAGACCCGGCCCGCGCGTACGTCGGGGCCAACGCCTCGAACGAGATGGTTGCGGCGGAGCGCCAGCGGCTGGGCCTGAACGACCCGTTCTTCACCCAGTACTTCCGCTTCCTCGGAGGGCTGTTCACCGGGGATCTCGGCCGTTCGCTGCGCACCCGGCAACCGGTGACATCCGACCTTGCCGCCTACCTGCCGGCCACCGTCGAACTCGTCGTCGCGGCGTTCTTCGTCGCGCTGGCGCTGGCGGCGCTGTATGCGATGTCCGGCGCGCTGCGGTGGCCCGGCGCGAGGATCGGCCGGGGTGTACTGCTGCTGCTGGCGACGGCACCGCCGTTCCTGCTGGCGTTGGTCGGCATCATCGTCTTCTTCGGCCAACTCGGGTGGCTTCCGGCCCGGGGCGTCGGAAACTTCGAGGATCCGGGGCCGACCGGTATGCAGGCGGTCGACACCCTGTTGCACGGCCAGGCCAACGCGTTCTTCGATGCGCTACAGCATCTGGTGCTCCCCGCGGTGGTGCTGTCCATTGCACCGGCGATCGCCATCGGCAGGGTCCTGCGGTCGTCGCTGCTGGCCGTGCTGGACGTCGACTACGTGCGGACGGCCCGGTCCAAGGGGCTGACCGAGCCGCAGGTGGTCGCCCACCATGTCCTGCGCAACGCCATCGGGCCCTCCCTGTCGATGGCCGGGCTGCAACTCGGATTCATGTTCGCCGGCGTTGTCGTCGTCGAACAGGTCTTCTCCTGGCCCGGCATTGGCAACTACCTGGCCGCCTCGATCCCGGTCTCCGACTTCCCCGCAATCGCCGGGGTCACGTTGGTGCTGGGGGCCATCTACGTCGTGTCCAATGTCGTCGTTGACCTGCTGCAGGCGCTCGCCGACCCGAGGGTGACCGCCGAATGAAGCGCCCCAGCCCCCCTTTTCCTTTCGCGCCACCCGTCCACCGAACAAAGGAGTCTGCTATGCACACCCGACTGTTGCGCGGCCTCGCCGTCTGCGCCGCGCTGTCCCTGGGCCTTGGCGCGTGTAGTTCCGGCACCCCCAGCCAATCCGGGGGCGGCGGTGGGGCGTCCGGCCCACCGACCGACGGCACCTTGACCGTCGGTCTGCTCGGCGACATCGGGCAGCCGCCCGACCCCGACATCTATTACGCCAACAACGGCACCGCGATCATGATCAACGCCTACGAAGGTCTGGTCCAATACAAGAACAACACCGACAAGGTCGAGATCGCGCCACGCCTGGCCGAATCGTGGGAGGCCAACCCCACCCATGACGTGTACACCTTTCACCTACGCAAGGGTGTGACCTTCCACGACGGCACGCCGTTTACCGCCGCTGCCGTCGATGTCGCGTTCAAGCGCCGGATCGCGGTGAAAGGCGGTGCGGCATATATGGTCGACGTCGTCAAGAGCGTCGAGACGCCCGACGACTACACCGCCGTCATCACGCTCAAGCAGCCGAACACCGCCTTCCTGAGTTACCTTGCGTCGCCGTTCGGTCCGAAGATGGAATCGCCCGAGGGGTTGAAGGCCAATGCCGGTTCCGATGACGCCCAGACCTACCTGTCCTCACATGATTTGGGCACCGGTCCGTACATGCTGTCCACTGCGCAGACCGGGGTTAAGTACGAACTCACCCAGTACGACGGGTATTGGGGACCCAAGTCGCCTTTCAAGAAGGTCGAACTGCCGGTCTATACCGACGAGTCCGCGCTGGAGCTGGCGTTCGACAACGGCACCGTTGACGTGATCGCGGCGGCGCTGCCGTCCTCGAGCCTGGGCAAGTACGAGAAAGCGGCCAACGTGTCGAACTACTTCCTGCCGACGCTGCAGGGCGCGTTGGTGACGGTGAATCCGAGCCACGAGTTCTTCAAGAATGCCGACGCCAGAGTCGCGTTCCTGAAGTCGATCGATCAGGCGACGCTGGTGAATCAGGTGCTGGGCAAGCGATCTGAGGTGGCCACCACCATGTACGCCAAGGGGATGATCCCCGGTGATGCGGACAAGCAGGCGATCTCCTACGACGCGGGTGCGTTCAAGGCCTATGTCGATGCGTTGCCGTCCACCGCGAACAAGACGTTGGTGGTCGGGTATGCCAACGGCAACGTCAACGCCCAGTCGATGGCCAACATCGTGGTGGCGAACCTGCAGACCATTGGGCTCGACGCGTCGGCGCAGGGCTACGACACCTCGACCGTGTTCGGCTGGATCAACGACCCGCCGAGCGGGCCGGACGCGTTCATCGACGGCAACAACGGCCCGGATGGCGGCGATCCGTACATGTGGGGACACGTCTTCTGGGATGCCTCCGGCGGGATCAACTACTTCGGCTGCCAGTCGCCGGAGGTCAACGACCTGCTGAACCAGGCGCTCGGCACCGGCGACATGGCCACCTTCGCCAAGGCCGGCGACCTTTACGGACAGACCGGGTGCTTCCTGAACCTGTCCTACAACCGGGACTGGGTGGTGGCGCAGAAGTGGCTCACCAGCGTGCCGGAGAGTCAGAACATCGGCGCCAACGAGTTGAACTTCTCCTTGCTCGGTATCGCCAAGTGAGACGGTTGGGCCGCACGTAAGGGCTTGCGGCCCAACGGTTCTGCCGTCCATCCTGGGAAAGCGAAAATATGTCGCGCACCGTCGTTGCCAGCACAGCCGAATCGCGGCTGTCGCTGTCCCGGCGCATTTACTCCACGGTCCGGGAGCGGATCATCCTCGGCCAGTACCCGCAGGGCAGCCGGCTTCCGGAGAAGCGCATCGGGGAGGAGCTGGATGTCTCGCGGGTGCCGTTGCGTGAGGCGGTGCCGCTGCTGGAGCGCGACGGGTTTGTGCATTCCTATCCGCGGCGGGGCGCGGTGGTGGCCCGCTGGGACGCGAAGGCCATCGACGACCTGTTCGACGCCAGGTTGTCGCTTGAGGTGGGCGCGGCCCACTACGCGGCGCGGCAGGTTGCGCGCGGCGGGTCGATGGATGCGTTGAATGTTGCGCTCAAGGAGGCCCAGCGGGTGGTCGAGTCTGGCGATGCGTACGCAATCGCGCGGGGCAGCACGGCATTTCACGAAGCGGTGGTCGAGACGTCGACGAACGACCTGATGGTGCGGTTGATGCAAACCATCTCGGGCCGGATCACTTGGCTGTTCTACCTGACCAGCGGTCTGCCGGCTGAGGAGGCGTTCCACGACCATGTGCTACTGCGGGACGCGATCGCGTCGGGCAACGATCGAGTGGCTGAGTCAGTGGCGTATGCGCATATCGAGCGGGATCGGCAACCGACGTTTGAGGCTATGCGGGAGCAGCTCGACGAAGGGTGATGGAGGGCTTCAGCCCAGCCGCAATAGGGAGCGTCTGATCAACGCGTTGCCGTCTGCGCCGTCACAAGTGGTAGGCATGGGTGTTGCGCTGCGTAGACGTCATTTTCATCGCCAGAGGACGAGACCATAGAGGGCGCAGGGTAAAACCAGTCGTGATTCATCTGACGAAATCGGAGACCTTGTGCATGGTTAATAGGGATTATCCATAATAGTGGCACAGAACTTCGCTTGGGGGGCAGTCGGATTGGGTTTCAAGGCCCTCGCAGATAACCGTCACCGTGACGTGTTGAAATCATGCAGAGCGCGATCGGTGGAGGTGTCGGCGATCGGTCGCCGGGCGTCGATCCAGGCACTTTTGATGGACGCTAAGGCGCGGTCGAACCGATGCGAGATCGTTTCGATCGAGCCATTTGATGATTGAGTCATGTTATCTCCTGGCGCTCGGCTAATTGCGTTGTGATGTAACTGTTTATTGATGGCAATCCGCACCGCAGCGCGCATCGCCTCTGATCACGCACGGTGCCAAACGAGTCGTGCGTTTAGGCGTTGGCCTCCGACGAGGATCGGCTCTGGCGGGCTGAGCTCCAGCACGGAGCCGTGCAGGAGGGCAGCACGGTACTGTGTTCCGCCGATCCAGTTGGGCAGCAGGCTGACGTCGATGTGGTGGGCTATGAGGCCGTCGTCGACGATGCTGTAGGGACCGGCGTAGCTCAGATAGCCGTTGGCGGCCGCGGCTAAGTCGTCGTCTGCCCGCGGTTGCATGTCGTCGCCGTCGAGATGTCTTCGGTCCGAGCGCATCAGTTGTGCAGACATGTACCCGTCTGGGGTGTACATGATGATCCCTTGGGCGTCGACGCCCAAGGGGTAGATCAGCTCGGATCCGTCGATATTGTGAGCTTCATACGATTGCAGGGTCCACGCTCCGATCAGGCTGGTGCGCAGATCATCTGCCGTTGTTGAGGTCATCAGATGGTGTCCTTTCGGGTGTCACGAGATCGAGGTGTCGGCCGCGGCGTCGGCGGCCGCGGTCAGTAGGGCGATGGCCGTGTCGAAGGGCGTGGGGTCGCGCAATGCACGGCCGAGGATGAGCGCTCCTTCCACATTGGTCAACGCATGGGTGGCCAGTTGCACGGCCCTGTCGTGGGGGACGTTCTTTTCGGTGAGGCGTGCGGCCAGCGTGGCGATGATGTCCTGGAAGCCGCGACGGGTCGCGTCGCTGAGGTGATCTGAGGCAGGCGTCGATTCGATGACGACGGGCGCCATGGCGCAGCCCTCCCGGTAGTCGCTCGAAACCAACTCGTCGCGGATGCGGCCGATGAAGGCCGCGATCAGTTGCGCCGCGGTGCTGGTGGCGGCGGCCGCACGATTGATGTGCGCGATGTGATCACCGGCGTGCAGGAGGGTGACCTCGCCGGCGAGTTCCTCTTTGCCGCCGGGGAAGTGGAAGTAGATCGATCCCCGCGGGGCGGCGCTCTCAGTGACGACATCCGAGAGCGCGGTGCCGAAATAGCCATGCTCGCGGAACAGTCGGCGCGCGGCGACGATCATGCGGTCCTTGGCGTCACTCTTCCTTGGCATGTCGCTCATCATACATAGTTCTTGACGCGTCGCCAACTCAACTGTACTGTCTTAATTCTTACTAAGTATGATGGACGACATAGTATGGAGGTAGATTGTCATGCCCGACCAGAATGATGGCTCGACGCCAGACGCCCGGACGCCGGTCAGTGCACCCGAGGGGCACTCAGCGCCGGTGGTGCGCGAGATGGACGGACAGGTGGCGGTGCTGACGATGCAGCACCGGCCGCACAATTTCATTGGGCTCGCGTTGTTCGACGCCCTGATTGACGCGATGCGCTGGGCCGCTGAGCACAAGGCGCGCGCGGTGCTGCTGCGCAGTGGGCTGCGTAACTTCTGCGCCGGCGCCGAAATGGAGCTGCTGTCTGATGGCGCCGAGCACGGTGTGGCCCCCGCCCTGAACTTCACCGAATTGCTGCAAGTGTTCGATCGGCTGCCCATCCCCATCGTCGCCGCCGTGCATGGGGTCTGTGTCGGCGGCGGGCTGGAACTGGCGCTGGCCGCCGATCTGATCGTGGCCGCCGAGTCGGCCAAGATCGGCGCTGTCGAAGCCACACTCGGCCTCAATCCGTTGATGGGAGCCATCCAGCGGATCACCGAGCGGGCCGGTGCCGCGCGTGCGAAAGAGATGGCGCTACTCGCGCGCCGCTACGACGCCCGCACGCTGGAGAAATGGAACATCATCAACCGTGTCGTTGCCGATGAGCAGCTGCCCGAGGCCAGCGTGACGTTGGCCCACGAGCTGGCCAACGGGGCCACCGTGGCGCACGCCTCCACCAAAGCCATCGTGTCCCATGCGTTGTCACACGGGATGGCCGAGACCGATGGGGCGATGCGCGAGCTGCAGAAGGACTTCTGGAAATCCGACGATCTGAAGGTGGGGCTTGCCTCACTGCAGGCCAACGGTCCCGGCGCAGCACGTTTTGAGGGGCGATGACCATGCCACTGCCGTTAGAGGGTGTGCGGGTCATCGATTTCAGCCGGGTGCTGGCCGGGCCGCACTGCGCCAAACATCTGTTGGACTTGGGCGCCGAAGTGATCAAGGTCGAACCGCCGCGTGGTGACCTCACCCGACAGGCGTTCCCCCGCAGCGGTGACATCAGCGGCTATTACGCCCAGCAGAACGCCGGCAAGCGCAACATCAGCATCGACCTCAACGTCGCGGGGGCCCGCGATGTCGCACTGAAGCTGTGCGACACAGCCGATATCGTTGTCGAGAATTTCCGTCCCGGCGTGCTCGAGTCCTTCGGCCTGGGATATGAGGCTGTCGCGGCGCGCAATCCGTCGGTGGTTTACGTGTCGATCACCGGCTACGGGCAGCGGGGATCGTGGCGAGCACGTATGGCCTACGGTCCGGCGGTTCAAGCCGAGGTCGGGTTCACCCGGAACACCTTGAACCAGTTCGGTGTTGACGGCGCCGATCGGCGCACGGATGCGCTGACACACGGCGATGTGTATGCGGGGCTACACGGCGCCATCGCCGCGCTGGCGGCGCTGCAACACCGCCGGCTGACAGGACAAGGCCGCTACATCGACGTGGCGATGGCCGCGGTGCTGACGTCGATGAACGAGCGCGCGCACTACGACCTTTCCGGTGTCGACCTAGGCGCCGAACAACCGATCCTGGGTGCCGCCGACGCCGCGTTTTTCACCAGCCCGGAAGGCTTCGATTTTGTCGCGCCGTTCAGCCTGGTGAGCAGCGTGACATTCCCGCTCTACCTGGCCGCCATGCGCCGCCCGGATCTGGCCCACGACCCCCGATTTCTCACTCCCGAACTGCGCAGAGCCAACCTTGCTGCGTTGCACACCATTGTGCAGAACTGGATTTGGACATTCGAGAGCATGGACACGTTGGACGCTCAGTTCGACGAGGCCAAGGTCGCGACCGGACGACTCCGGGACATCAATGAATTCAACGAAACGCACTGGGCCAAGGACTGGGTGACCACCCGCGAGGTCGACGACCGCAACGGCGGAACCATCACGATTCCCGCACCGCCATGGCATTTCAGCGGCCACGACGGAGCACCCACCCCGCAGACACCAGCCCACCAAGGCGAACAGAATGCAGAGATTCTCAAGGAACTCGGCTACACCGACGACCAGACGCGTGCACTCATAAGCAGCGGCGCGCTCATCGAACCTGCACGCGAGATTGCGGCCGAGACCGAATCGTGAGCCCGGCGTCGCGACATATCCCCTCGCCACCGGCACGACCACTACCCGGCAATTGCCCTCGCGGGCAGCGAAACATCGAAGCAATAAACCACCCAACAAAACACGGAGCCACAGAGATGACCACGAAGACCGCCCGCAGCCTCGGTCGCTACATGGCAGCGTGGTTGGCCGAAGCCGCGATCGGCGGCGCGATTGCTCTGGCGATCGCCAACGCCGAAACCAATCTGTTCATCCTGTCTGGCACCGACCCCACAAGCACCCCACCAGGGAACGTTTCTCGGCATCGCGCCGGCCGGCCGGGTGGTCGGACACCGTCGATGCGATGCGGGTCCAGGACGGCACGATCACCGACCACTGCGGCGTGGCGAGCCTGTATTCCGCAGTACCGCAACTCGGGCCGAAACCGTAGAAGTAGCTGTGTACCCGCTCGCCAAGGAACATGAGCCCGACCGCCGCGGTTGTTGGCAGAAGCGGCCCGATGGAATGCCGTACGAGGAGGGATAGGGTGCAGTACACGACTTTCGGGGCCACCGGTCTCACCGTTCCGCGACTGTGCCTCGGCACCGCGACGTTCGGTCATCAGGCCGACGAAACGGTTGCCCAAAAGATCATGGACACCGCCGTCGAGGCAGGCGTCACCTTCTTCGATTCCGCCGACATCTACCCCATGGGAGGTGAGGGTGGACGCGCCGAGGAGATCGTCGGGCGCTGGCTGCAGGGTAAGCGCGACCAGATCATCCTCGCCACCAAGGCCGGCGGACCCATGGGCCCCGCCCGCCGGCAGCGGGGCGGCTCCCGCAAACATCTGCTGGACGCCATCGACGGCTCACTTCATCGGCTGGGCACCGACTACGTCGACATCTACCAACTCCATTTCGACGCCCCGATACACCTCTCGACGAAACGCTGGCGACCCTCGACGCGATCGTCACCGCCGGGAAAGCACGCTGGCGGCCCCAGCATCCCGACGACGTAGAGGTCGCTAGTTTTCCCGCTCATATCGCCGCTGGCATGCCGGGGCGTCTGCAACTTCACCGCCAGACCACGGGAAGTGACCACCAAGCAGACAGACGCAC
>Ga0164300_10000068_pt1 | contig 13481 bp, 14 predicted proteins | sample Whisoiple_226_MG_FD_109710 | JGI IMG/M metagenome (GOLD analysis project Ga0164300, IMG submission 109710) | Unamended control soil microbial communities from upstate New York, USA - Whitman soil sample_226_MG | ecosystem: Environmental > Terrestrial > Soil > Agricultural land ...
GATGACGGAACGCTCCCGGTCGACAATCTCTTCGCCCGCATCGGCTCCGGCATGCCGCATCTGTGCTTCGCCGGGCACACCGACGTGGTGCCCCCCGGGGACGAGGGCCTATGGACCTATCCCCCCTTCGGCGGCGTGATCGAGGACGGCGTGCTTTATGGGCGGGGGGCGTCCGACATGAAGGGCGCCATCGCGGCCTTCGCTACCGGGGCGCTCGATTTCGCGCGCTCCAAGGACGATGATATTCCCGGGTCGATCAGCCTGCTCATCACCGGCGATGAGGAAGGTCTGGCGATCAACGGCACGCGCAAGGTACTTGACTGGATGGCCGCAAATGGCGAGCAGCCGGACCACGCGCTGGTCGGCGAGCCGACCAACGCCACGCGGCTCGGCGAGGCCATCAAGATCGGCCGCCGGGGCAGCCTCAATGGGCGTCTCCTGGTCACCGGCGTTCAGGGTCACGTCGCCTATCCGCACCTCGCCAAGAACCCGCTCAAGGGCCTCGTCGCGGTGCTGGCGCGTCTTTACGATGCCCCGCTCGATTTCGGCAGCGCCTATTTCTCGCCCTCGAATTTTGAGGTGACCAGCATCGACGTCGGCCATGCGACCACCAACGTCATCCCGGTCAAAGCTGAGGCCATGTTCAACATCCGCTATAACGACCGCCACTCGGTGGAGTCGCTGAAGACCAAAGTGTGGGAGGTGGCGGCAAAGATCCTCGAGCCGAGCGGTCTGGAATTCGAGCTCGCCTTCGAACCGCCGAGCCACACGTTCCTGACCGAGCCGGGCCAACTCGACTCGATCCTGACGCAAGCGGTGCGCGAGATCACCGGAGTCACGCCGTCGCTTTCCACCGATGGCGGCACGTCTGACGCGCGCTTCATCAAGGAGCTCTGCCCTGTCATTGAGTTCGGACTCCTCACCAAGACCATCCACAAGATCGACGAGCACGTGAGCCTCGCCGATCTCGAGCAGTTGACCGCAGTTTACCGACGCTTCCTCGATCTCTACTTCGAGGAGTTCGGGATCTTCGAGCTTGTCTGATCCGCGCCCGATCGGGGTCTTCGACTCCGGCATGGGGGGGCTCACGGTGCTGCGCGCGCTTACAGCGCGGCTGCCGCTAGAGACCTTCGTCTATCTCGGCGACACCGCACGGCTCCCTTACGGCACCAAGAGCGCCGAGACGGTGCAGGCCTATGCGCTGCAGGCGACGCGGTTCCTCATCGCCGAAGGCGTGAAAATGGTCGTCGTCGCCTGCAATACCGCATCCGCAGTGGCGCTTACGCCGCTCGCCGAGGCTTTGGCGCCGGTGCCGGTGATCGGCGTGATCGAGCCCGGCGCGCGTGCCGCGCTCGCCGCCACCAGCAACCAACGCATTGCCGTGATCGCCACTGAGGGCACGGTCAAGGGCGAGGCCTACCCCCGCGCCATCCGCGCACTGGAAGGCAAGGCAAGCGTGGTGCAGCGGCCGTGCCAAGTGTTCGTGGCCCTCGCCGAAGAGGGTTGGACCGATGCCGCCGTCACGGTTGCGGCGGCCGAGCGCTATCTTGGCTCGCTGTTCGAAGGGACAGCGGCGCCCGACACCATCGTGCTCGGCTGCACCCATTTTCCGGTGCTTGTTACAGCCATCCGCCAAGTGATCGGCGATGATGTTGCCATCGTGGATTCCGCGGAGACCACGGCGTCGGCGGTGGCCGCGGCGCTTGCCGCCAAGGGCATGCGCAACGCGGACGATATGGGCGATGCTCCTTCGATGCGCTTTTTCGCCACCGACTCGCCTGAGCGTTTTGCGCGGGTGGGCGCGATCTTCTTGGGTCGCCCGATCGATGTTGCCGACGTGGAGTTGATCGACCTTCGATCCGCGCCGTAAGTCGCTCCTCTTCAGGTTGCGCCGGCACCGTCATACCGGCAAAAGTTGGTATTCATTTTTCATTTACGCTTCGCGCGCCGGATTCCGACTTTCGTCGGAATGACAAGGTTCGGGCTAGACGGTGGGCGGAGGCTGGTCGTCGGGCAGCGCGGCGGAGGCCGCGGTCGGATCTGGAGTCTCCGGCGTCTTCGGTGAGGGAGCGTCGGCCGCGCTGCCCACGTCCTTGAACAAGTTCTGAAGCCAGCCGCGCCCGAGCAGTAGAACAACGAGCGCGATATAAACGACAACTCCGATCATGAGCAGAACCGCGAGCGTAATCTCCTCGCGGAAATGGTGGATGCCGGCAAAGGCGCGGCCAAGCAGCAGACTGCCGAAGTAGAGCGTGGCGGCGAGCCCCAAACCCGCAAGAAGCAGCCTGATGACCGGGCGAAGGCCGGCCCCCGACACGGCAAAACCTCGCCTCCGGGCGAAGATGGTGAGAAGGCTCAAATTGATCCAGGCGCCCATGCTGGTGGCGAAGGCGAGGCCCACTTGTGCGAGCGGCCCCATCAGCATGACCTTGAACGCGATGTTCACCGCGGCGGCGAGAAGCGCCGCCTTGACCGGGGTGAGCGTATCGCCGCGCGCATAGAAGGGGGCGGTGAAGCTTCGCATCATTACGAAAGGAAGGAGCCCGATCGCGTAGGCGGCGAGCGTGGCGCCTGCCGCCGCGGCTTCAGCCGCGGTGAAGGCGCCGCGCGCGAACAGCGCCCGCATGATCAGGTCCGGGATGGCGACAGCGCCTGCGACGCTCGGAACGGTGAGCAGCAGTGCCAACTGGATGCCGCGCGCCTGCGCCAGAGCCGCACCTCGCTCGTCGCCAGCCGCGAGCCGCCGCGACATTTCCGGCAGCAGCACCGTGCCCACGGCGATGCCGACCACCCCGATGGGCAGCTGGTTGATGCGGTCGGCGTAATAGAGCGCGGAGAGCGCGCCGGTCGGCAGATAGGACGCAATCAGCGTATCGGCGAACAGAGCGAGCTGCACGCCGCCCGCGCCAACGATGGCGGGGCCCAGCGCCTTGAGGAAGCGGCGGGTCGGGCCGTCGAGCCGCGGCGCGCGGAATCTGAGACCGAAGCCGGCCCTCTCGGCGTCCACGCCCACGAGTAGGACTTGCGCCACGCCGGCGATGAGCACGCCGCAGGCTGCGGCGAGCCCGGCATCGGGGAACCAATAGGCGAGACTCAGGGTCACGATCATGCAGATGTTGAGCAGAATCGGCGCACCGGCCGCCGCCGCGAACCTGCCATTGGCGTTCAGCTCGCCGGAGATCATGGTCTGCATCGAATCGAGCAGCAGAGAGGGGAAGGTAACGCGGGTGAGCGTCACGGCCAGATCGTAGCGCGCCGGGTCCTGGTCGAGGCCAGGGGCCAAGAGACTGACCACCGAGGGTGTGTAAACGAGCGCCAGGCCCAGCAGAAGGACATTGATGGCAAGCAGCGCAGCGGCGATGCGGTCGGCGAACAGCCGCGCCGCCGGCAGCCCCGCCTGCTCCAGCGTCCGCGCATAGGCCGGCACAAACGCAGCGTTGAAGGCGCCCTCGGCGAGGATGGCGCGGAAATGGTTGGGTAACCTGAAGGCGACAAAGAAGGCGTCGGCGACGGGCCCGGCGCCGAGCACCGCGGCCATGACCACGTCGCGCATGAAGCCCGTGACGCGGGAGACAAGCGTAAGCCCGCCGACAGTGGCGATGCGCCTGATCATGCGTGGTTGCGGGCTGTCATTCCCCCTCCCCGTTGGCGGCAGAGAGGTAAAGCAAAATCAGCGCCTTGGCCAATCCTTCCCTCGTTCCCCTGCGGCTAAAGGCCCTCGGCCTAAAGGGGAGAAGGAGTTCTCAGTAATCGACCTTCACCAGGTAAAGCCCGTGGGCGGGGGCGACCGGGCCGCAGCGGGCGCGGTCGTATGCCGCAAGTGCTTCTCCCAAGTCGCTCGCGGTCCACTTGCCTTCGCCCACCAGCTTGAGCGAGCCCACCATGGAGCGCACCTGATTGTGCAGGAAGGAGCGCGCCGAGGCCTCGACCCTGATGATCTCGCCATGGCGGGAGACCGCGAGCCTGTCGAGTGTCTTTTCCGGCGACTCGGCCTGACATTCTGTGGAGCGGAAGGTGGTGAAGTCGTGGTGGCCGACGAGCACCTGCGCCGCCTCGTCCATCGCCTTGGCATCGAGGGCGCGGAACACGCCCCAGGCGCGGTTCCGCTCGAGCGCAAGGGGGCTGCGGCGGTCGACGATGCGGTAGAGATAGTGGCGCGCTTTAGCCGAGAAGCGTGCGTCAAAGTCGGAGCTCGCGGTCTCGCAATCCAGGACCGAGATCGGGTCGGGCCTCAGCTGCGCATTCAACGCGTCGCGCACAGTGCCGGTCGGCGACTCCTTGGCGAGATCGAAATGGGCGATTTGGGCGAGCGCATGCACGCCGGTGTCGGTGCGGCCGGCACCGCGTGGGACCACGTCCTCGCCGGAGAAGGACTTGATCGCTTCGGCCAGGCGCCCCTGCACCGAGGCGCCGTTCTCCTGCATCTGCCAGCCGACGTAAGGCGTACCGTCATATTCGATTGTTAGCTTGTAGCGGGGCATCGATTGATCTGCCTCAAGGAACCCGAAGCCAGCGACATTGTTACACCATCAAGGCACTCTCGGACGGCGAACCATGAACCACCAAGACAAAGAGACGATTCTTCGGTTGCTTGGCCAGCACCAGATCATGACCGTGGCGACGGTGAGGCCCGACGGCTGGCCCCAGGCGACGACCGTTGGCTATGCCAGCGAAGGTCTTGTGCTCTATTTCCTTTGCGGCCGGCAAAGCCAAAAGGCCGCCAATATTGCCGCCGACAACCGCATCTCGCTGGTCATCGACCACGATACGAGTGACCCAATGGGCATCGAAGGGCTCTCAATGGCGGCGCATGCTTACCCTGTGACCGACTCTGCCGAGTTGGCCAAGGTGCTTGAGCTGTTCGGCACCAAATTCGCGGAATGTCGGACTTTGCCTCAGCCAGACTTCTCGGCGATGCGGCTGTTCTTGGTCGTTCCCCAGGTCATTTCCGTCCTCGACTATCGCAAAGGCTTCGGCCACAGCGACCTCGTCAGGGTCGCGGAGGCCAATCGCGGGTCAAAAATCAGCGCGCGCATCGTTCAGCACGCGTTGCTGCGCCTAACAGAGAAAGCTTCCAACTGGCAGCTTCGCCCCGCGCCGAAACTCCGCAACCGGCATCGGCCGCTTCCCCGCCCGTTGCACCTGCAACAGGCGCACTGAGCGTTTGCCGCAGGCGATGGTGAGCCGATCGTCAAGCACCGTTCCGGGCTTGCCCGCCCCTTTGGCAACCGTCGAGCGGAGCGCTCTTACTCTTTCGCGCTTGCCGTTGAGATCGATCTCGAACCAAGCGCCGGGATGGGGCGAGAGACCCCGGATCAGATTATGCACCTCGGTCGCCGGCCGCGACCAGTCGATGCGCGTCTCTCCAGGCTCGATCTTGGCGGCGTAGGTGGTGCCCTCATCGTGTTGCGGCCAGCAGGCCAAGGCGCCCTGCTCGAGGTCATGAAGCGCCCGCACCATGAGCAGCGCGCCGGCCTCGGCGAGGCGATCGTGCAGCTCCCCTGCCGTCTCGTCGGGACCGATGGTCTCGCACTCGGCGAGGCAGACCGCGCCAGTGTCGAGTCCCTCCTCCATGCGCATGATGGCTATCCCCGTCTCAGTATCGCCGGCCATGATGGCCCGTTGGATCGGCGCGGCGCCCCGCCAGCGCGGCAGTAACGATGCATGGAGATTGAAGCAACCGAAACGCGGCGCTTCGAGAATGGGCTTCGGCAGGATCAACCCATAGCCCACCACGATCGCCGCGTCGGCGTTGAGGCCCTTGAAGCGCGCCTGCTCGTCCGCGCTTTTGAGGCTTGGCGGTGTATTCACCGGCTGTTTTTTGGTTTCTGCAAAGATCTGCACTGGAGATTTCCGCGGCTCAAGACCGCGACCGGCCGCGCGCGGCGGCTGGGTGTAGACGCCAACGACGTGGTGGCCAGCGCTGACCAGCGCGCCAAGCGTCGGCACGGCAAAATCCGGCGTGCCCATGAAGACAATGCGCATCGAGGCCATTCGCTCGTTATGTCACCGCCACGGGGGAAGGGGCAATTATGCCTTGTCGCGGTAAAGGCTCCAGACCGCGAATAGAGCGCTGGCGCTCGCCAATAGAAAGAGAGCCGAAAAGACACCCTTCTCGACGCTCCAGCCGAGCAGGCGCCCCAAGTCGTAGAGAACATAGACCGTGAAGGTGAAGGCAAGGCCTTAGAGATAAGGCCGGCCTTTGAGCGCTCCCAGAGCCGCGACCACAGCGACCGCCACCTCTAGGGCTATGGAGATGATCAGAAGTGTCATGCCTAAAGCGCCTCGGCGCGCTTCTGCTTGGTGAACTTCTTCACGATCATGTCGCGTTTCAGCCGCGACAAATAGTCGATGAACAACACCCCGTTCAGATGATCGATCTCGTGTTGCACCAGCGTCGACCAAATGCCTTCGAGCGTCCGCTCCTGTTGCTTCCCTTCCGTATCGATGAAGCTCACCCGGGTCATGGCCGGACGCTCGATCTCGGCGGTGAATTCGGGGATCGACAGGCAGCCCTCCTCGTGGGTGCGCATCTCGCTGCCCCGCTCGAGGATCGCGGGGTTGACCATGATCAGCGGCTGCTTTGCTTCCTCATCGCGGGAGGGGTCCATGACTATGAGCCGCCGCAAAATTCCGACCTGGGGCGCGGCAAGGCCAATGCCCGGTGCCTCATACATGGCCGCCAGCATGCCTTCGGCGAGCTTCAGCAAAGCCGCGTCGACGCGCTCGATCAGAGCTGCCTGTTTGCGCAAGACGGGGTCGGGAATGGTGATGATCGGGAGAACGGCCATAGGTCCGCTGACATAGGATTGGCGCGGCGGCCGGTCAATATGTTCCTGTTTTGGTCTAAGCTGCACCCCGAATCGGGCTATAGCTTCGTTCCATGGCCCTCGACCCCCTCAAGGTGGGGAGCGTCACACTTGACCCCGTGCTGGTCCTGCTCGGTCTGGTTGGGTTCGCCGTGCTTGCGCTCCTGGTTCTGGTCGTCATCGTCGCGATGCATATGAGCCGGAGGCGGCGTGAGGCGCGCGACAGCGACGCCCAGCTCGCCGAGCTTAAGGGACGGTTGCAGACGCTGGCAGAGCTCAGCGTCACCCGTCACGGCGAGCTCGCCCGCGCCGTCAATGAGCGGCTCGACCGCATGACTCATCGTGTGGGCTCGGACCTCACAGAGACTGCACGCAAGACCACCGACTCGATCGCCAAGCTGCACGAGCGCCTCGCCGTCATCGACTCGGCGCAAAAGAATTTGACCGACCTCTCGAGCAACATGGTCTCACTTCAGGAGATCCTCGCCAACAAGCAGGCGCGCGGCGCCTTCGGCCAGATGCGCATGGAAGCCATCATCCAGGACGGCCTGCCCAAGGGCGCCTTCACCTTCCAGGCCACCCTCTCCAACGGCAAACGCCCCGACTGCCTGTTGCATATGCCGAATACCAAGGCCGGCGTGGTCATCGACGCCAAGTTTCCGCTGGAGGGCTTCGAGGCATTTCGCGTGGCGCGGGCGCCGGAGGAGAAGAAGGAAGCGGCGCGGCGCGTGCGCATCGATGTCGGGCGCCATGTTGATGCCATGGCCGAGCGCTATTTCCTGCCCGGAGAAACGCAGGACACCGCAATCCTCTTCGTGCCGTCCGAGGCGATCTATGCTGATCTCGCCGAGCACTTCTCCGATCTCGTCCAGAAGGCGCACCGCGCTCGGATCGTCATCTGCGCGCCGAACATGCTCATGCTCGCGGTGCAGACCATGCAGGCGATCCTGAAGGACGTGAAGATGCGCGAACAGGCCCATCTCATTCAGCGCGAGGTGACGCGACTGATGGACGATATGGCTCGCTTGCGTGAGCGCGTCCTCGATCTGCAGCGTCATTTCGGCCAGGCCAACCAGGACATCGAGAAGATCCTCACCTCCTCTGAGCGGATCGCCTCGCGCGGCAGCAGGATCGAGAACTTGGAATTCGAGGGAGAGGGGCAGGCGGCGGGCGCCGCCGAGCGTGTGACACCGCTTGCCACTCCTTCACCAAAGGCCGATGAAGACAGGCGGCGCGCCACGGTCACGCGCCAGCCCGACTTGCTTGCAGGGAAGCTGCTCGCCGGAGAGTAGTGTCGTACCGATGTTCGATGAGCTCCTGGCCGGTGGCGCGACAAGCCTTCTGAATCTCATCATCCATGCCATCGTCATGGGGATTGTGCTCAAGATGCTCCTTGGCATGTCGAGGCGGGAATCGTCGACGCCGCAGGTCCTGCAATACGCGGTCGTCATCGTCACCGTCGGATGCCTGCTCTTCGCCGCCCATTTTCTGGAAATCTTGCTCTGGGCCTATACCTACGCGGCGGTCGGCGCCGCGCCGTCCGGAACCAACCTCGTTTATTTCGCCTTCGGCAACTACACGACGCTCGGATATGGCAACGTGCTGCCGCTCGACCATTGGCGTCTGCTTGCACCGATGACGGCGCTGAACGGCCTCATGCTGATCGGCTGGTCCACGGCGCTGATCTTCGTCATTTTGCGGCAAGCGGTGCCGGCGACGGAGAAGCGCTAGGTTTTGCGCTTGGACGGCCGCCGGCCCTTCGATGCGCCGCCGTTCGTTTGCGTGCCGCGCGGGCGCGGGCCGCCTTCTCGTGGCGCTCGCCATAGCGCATGCCTTCGAGCTTCATGTCGTCGGGATCGAGGAAGAACACGGCGTAGTAATCGTCGTAGTACTCGCCGGCGGGATCGACGATGGTCGTGCCCCGCTCTTCGAGATAGGCTTGCAGCGCATCGACATCGGCGCGGCTCCGCAAGCGGAAGGCATAGTGATGGAAGCCGATATCGCCCTTGCGGTATTTGCGCTTCTTGCCTTCGGCATCGGCAGCGGCGATCCAGAACAGCGTCTTGCCGTTGGCCCAGCCCATCATGCTGCTCTCGTACTCGGCCTCGACGTCGAAGCCGAGAAACTTCATGAGCGGCGCATAGAAGGCCTTCGATGTGTCGAAGTCGCCGACGCTCACCACCAGATGATCGATCCCGACAACGCGCACCATGATCGCTTTCTCCTGCAAACAATTACCAAAGCATAACGCCTTCGCTGTGCCACTGTTCACTCACATACCTCCCCTGGTGGGGAGGTCGGCGCGCAACTGCGCAGCCACCCTCCCCGTCAAAGGGAGGGATGACAGCGGGAGCGAGGCATGACGGGCGAGCTGCGGCCTGCTATGTAGCCGGGCAATGACAGGGACCGAGGGAGCTACCAAAACGCCAGGGGCGCGGCGCAGCTGGACCGAGATCTTGTTCAGCCGGAAGATGCTGACGTGCATCTTCTTGGGTTTCAGCTCGGGAATGCCCCTTTATGTCCTGATCTCGCTGGTGCCGGCCTGGCTCCGCAGCAATCAGGTGAACCTCGCCACCATCGGCCTGTTCGCCCTGGTTGGACTGCCCTACACCTGGAAGTTCCTGTGGTCGCCGCTGATGGACCGCTACAAGCTGCCGTTCCTCGGCCGCCGGAGGGGCTGGGCGCTCCTGGTGCAGGTGGCGCTACTGCTTTCGATAGGCGTGTTGGGCCAGTTCGATCCATCCACCTCGATCCAAGCGATCGTCGCGATCGTGTTCATCGTCGCTCTGTTCGGCGCCAGCCAGGACGTCGTCGTCGACGCTTACCGTCGCGAACTGCTGGCCGATGATGAGCTCGGAACCGGCACGTCCATCTTTGTGAATGCATACCGTCTTTCCGGCCTGGTGCCGGGTTCTCTGGCCTTGATCCTGGCCGACTATCAGCCGTGGACGGTGGTGTTCTGGGTCACCGGCGCCTTCATGCTGGTCGGTATCGTGACCACCTTGACGATCAAGGAAGTGAGCGATGATGCGTTGGCGCCGCACACTCTGCGCTCGGCGGTGATCGACCCTTTCGTGGAGTTTTTCAGCCGCGACGGCGTCGTGCACGGGCTGGCGATCCTCGCCTTCCTCTTTCTCTACAAGCTGGGAGACAACATGGCCACGGCGTTAGCCACGCCGTTTTACATCGACATGGGTTACAGCCTGAGCGAGATCGGCTCCATCGCCAAGGTGGCCGGTCTTTGGGCCAGCATCGCCGGTGGAATACTTGGCGGCATCATCATGCTCAAGATAAGCATAAACCGGGCTCTGTGGCTCTTCGGCTTCGTGCAGTTGATCACCATCGTCCCATTTATATGGCTGAGCCAGGCAGGCCACACGCTGACCGGATTGTTCCTCGCGGTCAGCGCGGAGTATCTCGGCGTCGGCCTTGGCGCGATCGCGCTGACGGCCTTCATGGCCAGGAAGACCAGCAAGGCCTTTACCGCTACCCAGTTCGCCCTGTTCACCAGCTTCATCGCGATTCCGCGCACTGTTGCCAATGCATCGACCGGCTTCATCGTGGAAGCCGTGGGGTGGACGCTGTTCTTTGTCATCTGTGTCCTCGCCGCCATTCCCGGCATGCTGTTGTTGTTGAAAGTGGCGCCTTGGACAGAGGAGGAGCGCGGAAATTTCGAGGAAATCGAGAAGAAAGAACGCGCCGGAGCGGCCGGCTGATGACATGTCAGCCGGCGCCTCCTGCGTTAGCGTTCGGAGGCGTCAGGAGCTAGTAGCCCCCAGCGGTAGTAGCCGTAGCGGCAGGGCACCCAGCCCCAACGCGGAGACCAGCAGCGCCGCGGACGGGCCCCACCAGCCGCCCCAACCATAGCCGCGCCATCCGCGGTAACTCCAGCCGCGATAACCCCAACCACGATAGCCGTGCCATCCGCCATGCCAGCCTACAGGTCCGCGGCGCCATCACCGCCGCGCCAATGGCCGCCGCCGTGCCAGCCATGTCCCGCCGAAGCGGGAGCCGGAGCGAATGCGACGGCAGCGAGCGCGAGTGCCGCGACGAATAATGTCAGAAGCTTCTTCATCTTGGACGTCCTCCAGAAGCCGGGGCCGCTCGAACCGGCGACCCGCTCATCGATCGGCCGAATAGGTCCGCCGATCCTGGGCGATTCGACTGCGTCCATTGCGCTCCCGATTTGTTGGCGCGGTCAAGTTGGCCACTCGGGGTACACCACAATACGCGGGGATATGACTCCGGTTCCAACCGCTGCGTCCGTCCGTCCACCGCCAACCCACCAATAACGCGAAGGGCGGCGGGCGCTCACATGGTCTTGCGGGCCTTGACGGCCGCGACAAGCGTCCCTTCGTCGAGATAATCGAGTTCGCCGCCGATCGGAACGCCGTGGGCGAGACGCGAGACGGTGACGTTGCAGCCTGCAAGCTGATCGGTGAGGTAATGCGCGGTCGACTGGCCCTCGACCGTGGCGTTGAGCGCAAGCAGGACCTCTTTCACGTCCGGCGCTCCGGTCCGCTGGATCAGCTTCGCGATGGAGAGATCCTCGGGGCCCACGCCGTCGAGCGGCGACAGCGTGCCACCAAGCACGTGGTAGAGCCCGTTCAGCACATGCGCCCGCTCGAGCGCCCAGAGGTCGCCGACCTCCTCGACCACGCAAATCAGCGAGCGGTCGCGGCTCGCGTCGCGGCAGAGCGTGCAGGGGCTGATGGTATCGATGTTACCGCAGGTCTCGCAGGTGACGATGCGGTGATGGGCTTCGGTGAGGGCCGCGGCGAGCGGTGCGAGCAGCTGCTCCTTCTTCTTGACGAGATGGAGCGCCGCGCGCCGCGCCGAGCGCGGGCCTAGCCCGGGCAGGCGCGCCAGCAATTGGATGAGGCGCTCGATCTCGGCGCTGGCGGCAACCCGCGCCATCACGGCTAGAACAGCTTCAGCCCTGGAGGCAGCGGCAGCCCGCCGGTGAGGCTCTGCATCTTCTCCTGCATGAGCCTCTCGACCTTGCTCTTGGCATCCGTGTGGGCGGCGACAATAAGGTCCTCCAGGATCTCGAGCTCCTCGGGCTTGGCCAGAGACGGATCGATCTTCACCCCCGACAAGTCGCCCTTGCCGTTGAGCGTGACGACGACCAAACCGCCGCCGGATTGACCGTCGATGCGGGTCCGCTCCATCTCCGCCTGCATCTCGGCCATGCGGCCCTGTAGCTCCTGGGCCTGCTTCATCATGTTGGCAAAATTCTTCATGGGTCGGTCCCGTCCTCCTTGAGCTCAGTCTCGCGGGCCTCGTCGGTCTCGGCGGGCGGCTCCTCGCTCGCAGTGGTCCGCACCGCGGCGATGCGCGCGTCGGGGAAATGCTGCAGCACCTGCTTGACCTGAGGGTGCTCGTGAATGCGCTCGATCTCGCGGGCCTCGCGCTCACGGCGCTGAGCCCCAAGAGGTGCGGCGCCCTCCTCTCCACTCAAGGCCACGATCCATACGCGGCCGGTCCAGGCCTTGAGCTTGCGCATCAGCTCCTGGGCGAGCTCCTTCGGCGCTGATGTAAGCGGATTGAGCTCAAGATGGCCGGAGCGAAAACGCACGAGGCGCACCTGCTCGGAGAGCGCGTGCTTGAGCTTCAGGTCGCGGTTTTCCTCGGCAAGCGCCACCACGTCCTCGAAGCTCTTGGGATTAGCGAGAGGCGGCGCGGGGGCGGGGTCCTCGGTCTCGACGATCGGTGATGGCGCGGGCGGTGGCACTTCGCGATGCATCGCAGGGGCGGGCTCACGCGGCGCCTGCTTGCTAGAGATCGCCGGACGACCGCCCTCCCCCTCCCCGCTCCTGCTGCCGAGGCGGCGCATCAGATCGCCAGGCGTCGGCAAATCGGCGGCGTAAGCAAGGCGCACGAGAACCATGTCGGCGGCGGCATGTGGCCTTGGCGAGGCTTTCACCTCCTCCTGACCTTTCAGCAGCATCTGCCAGGCGCGGGCGAGCACCGGTATGGACAGGCGCTCGGCAAGATCGGCGGCACTTGCGCGCTCGGCCTCGCTTGCGGCTGGGTTGGAAGTTCCAGCGGCCTTGGCCAGGGTTACGGCGTGAACCGCATCGGCAAGGTCAGTGATCACTTGCGCAGGCTCGGCGCCGTCACTGGAAAGCGCAGCGAATTTCTCAAGCGCGCTCCCGGCGTTCCCTGCAAGCACAGTCTCGAGCAGATCGAAGGTGCGGCCGCGATCGGCCAAGCCTAGAAGGCCACGCACAGCTTCAGCTTCGACTTTGCCAGAGCCGAAGGCGATGGCGCGGTCGAGGATCGAGAGCGCATCGCGCACCGAGCCTTCCGCCGCGCGCGCGATCAGCATCAGCGCTGCGGGATCGGCCGCCGCATTTTCCTGCCCGACAATGCCGGAGAGATGCTGGGCAAGCTGCTCCACCTCGATGCGCTTCAGGTCGAAGCGCTGGCAGCGCGACAGCACGGTGACCGGAACCTTGCGCACCTCGGTGGTAGCGAAGATGAACTTCACATGCTCGGGCGGTTCTTCCAGCGTTTTGAGCAGGCCATTGAAGGCCTGCTTCGAGAGCATGTGCACCTCGTCGATGATGTAGACCTTGTAGCGCGCCGTGTTCGGCTTGTAGTGGGCGCTATCGATCAGGTCGCGGATGTCCTCGATGCCGGTGTGAGAAGCAGCGTCCATCTCGATCA
>Ga0164300_10000072_pt1 | contig 13381 bp, 11 predicted proteins | sample Whisoiple_226_MG_FD_109710 | JGI IMG/M metagenome (GOLD analysis project Ga0164300, IMG submission 109710) | Unamended control soil microbial communities from upstate New York, USA - Whitman soil sample_226_MG | ecosystem: Environmental > Terrestrial > Soil > Agricultural land ...
ACGTCATGGCCCAGGCGCTCGAGCACCGTGACCGTCGCCTTCCCGACATCGGGGAAGAGCACGTCGCCCAGGCACGTCACGAACAACGCAGTCCTCACGTGGTCTCCCTTCCGACCGCCAACGTACCGTGTGCCTGTCAGTCGGCCACCGGTCACGAGGTGACGAGGGAGCTGCGCAGCCGCAGCGAGGCGAAGACCAGCAGCACCACGGCATACAGGGCAAGGATGGCCAGGTATCCGGCGATGTCCGCCAGGCCGCCGCCCCTGGAGAGGAGCTCGACCCACGCGTCGACGGCCCAGGCGTGGGGGGTGAGGTGGCCGAGCGCGCGCACCGACTCCGGCACGATCTCCAGGGGCCACATGCAGCCGCCGAGCATCCCGAAGGCGATGCCGATCGCCGGGCCTATCGCCCCCGCCTGCTCCGGCGTGCGGAACATGGTGCCGCTGGCCATGCCGGCCCCGGTTCCGACCATGGCCCACACGAGTACGAGCGCAGCAGCCGCGGTCGGGTTGCCCCAGCTCACGCCGAAGAGCACAGAGCCGATGCCGACGATCAGGATGGCCTGCCCGACGGTGAGGGCGAGGTAGCACAGGGCCTCGCCGAGCACGAGGTCCCGGGGGCGGGTGGGGGCTGCCAGGGCGCGGGAGAAGATGCCGTACCTCCGTGTCTGGATGATGGCACCGCCGCCCGCCAGGGCGTTGACGAACACGAAGAGCACGAGCATGGTCGGCGCGCTGTAGCTGAAGCCCATCGGGAGGTAGTTGCTGGTGCTGTCGACCACCTCCAGCCTGAGGGGCGCTGCGGCCCGCGCTGCCTGCAGGCGCTCGGCCACCGTGAGGTTCTCTTCGAAGCCACGCTGGCCGAGCCCCGTGGCGAAGCGCGCCGCCTGGACGGCCGCCGAGTGCTGTGCCACGGCGGCGGAGATCCCCGCCAGTGCGGCCTGGCTGGTCTGGGCCGCACCAGGGATCAGCACGGGAAGGCTGACGGACCGCCCGGAGCGCAGGGCCCCGTCGAGGTCGTCGGTGACCACGACCACCGCCGAGACCTGGCCCCTGCGCAGTGCACCGAGGGCGGCGTCCCGGCTCGTCAGCGACTCGACCGTCAGCGCCGGGGCGGCATCGAGCTCGCTGGCAAGCTGCTGTGCGAGCCGTCCGGCGAGGCTCGTGGACCGCTCGCCGACGACACCGACCCGGATCGCCTCGTTGCCCGAGATGGTCACGCCGATGAGCAGGATGATGAGCACCGGCAGCAGGACGATGAAGAACAGGAAGGTGCGGTCGCGGACGACCCGGCGCAGCTCCGCGGCGGTCAGCGCCAGGGCGGTCATGGCCGGGCCACCCCGCGGCGCAGGGCGAAGGCGAGGGTCGTGGTGACAGCGGCGAAGGCGAGGATGACCAGCAGCGGCGTGACCGCGGCGGTCCAGTCCGCACCGCCCGCGAGGTCGGTGAACGCCCTGAGGGCCCAGCCGTTGGGCGTCAGCAGCGACAGGGTGCGCACCATGGGCGGGGCAGCGCTGATGAAGATGAAGTTGCCTCCGAGGAGCACCAGACCGAACGTCAGGATCGAGGCAAAGCCCTCGGCCTGCCGCTCGGAGCGGGCCACGGCGATGACCAGGGATGTCAGGCCGACAAGGGTCAGCCCCAGCGCGAGGACCAGCGCCACCACCGCGGGCAGTGGCCCCCACTCGGCGCCGAAGACGAGGGAGGTGACTGCGGCGACCGTCCCCAGGCTCGCTACGCCGTAGACGAAGGTCGCCAGCGACTTGCCGACCATGACGGCCGCGGGACTGATGGGGGCGGCCGCCAGACGCTCCATCGTGCCGCCGGTGCGCTCGAGGAAGAAGCCCCGGGCGCCGAACCCGATGGCGAACAGCATGAAGAAGATCCCCATGGCCGGCGCGTAGTAGCTCACGCTGCTGAGCTCCCGCGTGCCGGCCGCGCGCGGCACGACCGACTCGGGCGCCTGCAGGTCGGCCGCTGCGGCCGCCAGTGCGGCAGCCCGGGCCTGCGGGGCGCCACCGTCGAGGGCGGTGGCGACAGAGAGCCGCACCGCCTCGATGTGAGCCGTGTACGAGCCGGCGAGCGACCGCGCCACCTGGGCCGCCACCGACGCGTCGACGCTGCCGAGCACTGTCAGAGGCATGCTGCCCCCGCTGGTCACGGCCGCGGAGAAACCTTTGGGGATGACGAAGGCGGCGCTGAGGCTGCCGTCCTCCACCTTCGCCCGGGCCTGCGCCTCGGTCGCGGTGCTGACCGTCAGCAGCTCGGACAGCTGCGGGCTGCGCAGGAACGTCCCGAACCCCGACGCGACCGGCCCACCGTCCTGGTCCACCAGGGCGACGTTCATGTGGAACGCCGCGACGGAGCCGAAGGCGGCGCTGATCAGCCAGGCGACCAGCAGGGGTGCCAGGAAGCCCAGGACGAGCGCGGAGCGGTCGCGCAACCGCTGGCGCAGGTCCTTGAGGGCGATGGCGATGACGGGTCCCACGCTCACTCCCGCAGGGCCGTGCCGGTCAGGTGGAGGAAGACGGCCTCGAGGTCGGGCTCGTCGACCTCGACCGAGCGCACCGAGGTGCCGGCGGCGACCGCGGCGGCCAGGACCTGCGGCAGGAGGCTGCGGCCGTCGCGGGCGAGCAGGTGCACCGACGAGCCGGCGACGTCGACCCGGTCCACACCCTGCATGCCCATGCACGACTCGGCGAAGCCCTGCAGCGAGCCGGTCGCGGTGAGCAGGATCCGGTCCTTCTCGCCGACCCGGGCGACCAGCTCGCGGCGCGTTCCCTCCGCGACGAGGTGGCCGTGGTCGATGATGCCCACCCGGTCACAGAGCCGCTCGGCCTCCTCCATGTAGTGGGTCGTGTAGAGCACGGCCAGGCCGGCGCTGCCGAGCGCGGCGATGCTCTCCATGATCGCGTGGCGGCTCTGCGGGTCGACTCCCACGGTCGGCTCGTCCAGCACCAGGAGCGCGGGGTTGTGCAGCAGGCTGGCGCCGATGTTGAGCCGGCGCTTCATGCCGCCGCTGAAGGACTCCACCCTCTCGTCGGCGCGGTCCACGAGGCTGACCAGCTCGAGGACCTCCTCGACCCGGCCCCTGAGGCGCGCCCCGCCCAGCCGGTACAGGCGGCCGAAGAACCGCAGGTTCTCGCGCGCCGTCAGGTCGGGGTAGAGGGAGACCTCCTGCGGGACGTAGCCGATGTGGGCCTTGGCCCTCGTCGCGGTGGCGGTGACCGGCATACCGTCCACGACCACCTCACCCGCATCGGAGGTGAGCAGGCCGCAGACCAGCCGGATCGTCGTGGTCTTCCCGGCACCGTTCGGCCCCAGCAGGCCGTAGGTCTCCCCGGGTGCGACGTGGAAGCTGACGTCCTCGACCGCGACGCGGTCACCGAAGCGGCGGGTCAGGCCTCGGGCCTCCAGCCGCATCTGGATGCCGACCTCGTGACGCTGCGCGACGGGGTCGGTCTGCGGGTGCGGCTCCACGGTGCGTGCGATGGCTGCCTCCTCGGTCCACCTCCGAGCCTCCGCTCCAACCCCGCGGCCCACCAAGGGCACAAAGCCCCCGATCGCCTGGGCCCCTCGCGAAAGAGGATGCGTGGAGTCTCCCGGCCGTTTCGGGCATGCTCGCCGTTGGCACCTGCCCCCAAACCCCGAGGAGCCCTGATCGCCGTGATCGAGACAGACACCTACCGCCGGTTCGAGCGGGTCGAGTCGGTCGAGGAGACACCTCACGGGGTGCTGGCCTCCCTCCACGGAGAGCGCCTGAGGCTTGATGTCATCCGCGCCGACACGGTCAGGGTCAAGATCAGCCGGGGCGGGGTCTTCGACGAGGAGCCCACCTTCGCGGTGTGCGTGGACCCGCTGTCGGAGGCGACCCCCTTCACCATGGAGCGCGATGACGAGGCGGTGCGCGTCCGGACCGCCGACCTCGTGGTGACCCTGTGGCTCGACCCGTTCCGCCTCGACGTGCACCGAACCGACGGCACCGCTGTCGTCGAGACGGCCCAGGACTCGGAGGGCCGCTACTGGGCGTACGCCACCCTCAACGATGCCTTCACGGTCCGGCGCAGGTGCCGCCAGGAGGACGCGGTCTACGGCCTGGGGGAGAAGACAGGTCACCACAACCGCAAGGGTCGGGACTTCACGCTGTGGAACACCGATGTGCTCAGCCCGGACGCGACCCGGGAGTTCACCGGTCGGTGGCCCGAGGGTGACCCGCGGGGAGAGCGCACCAGCACGGAGTTCGACCCCTACTACGTCTCCATCCCGTTCTTCTACCACCAGAGCTACCCAGCGGGGACGATGTCGGGGTCGTTCGTCGACAACGGGTACCGGGGGGCGTACGAGTTCTCCCAGCCCGAGGAGTACCGCATCCACTTCGCCGGCGGGCAGTACACCGAGTACATCTTCGCCGGGCCGCGGATGCCCGCCATCCTCACGGCCTACACGTGGCTGACCGGGCGCACGGCCCCACCCCCGCTGTGGTCCCTGGGCTACCACCAGTGCCGCTGGTTCGACTACACGCAGGATGCCGTGGAGGGGATCGCGCAGCGCCACCGCGACAACGGCATACCCTGCGACGCACTGTGGCTCGACATCGAGTACATGGACGGCTACCGCGTCTTCACGTGGAACACCACGTCCTTCCCGGATGCCCCGGGAATGCTGAAACGTCTCGAGGACAAGGGGTTCCGGGTCATCACCATCATCGACCCGGGAGTCAAGCACGACCCCGGCTACTGGGTGTACGACCAAGCGGTCGAGCGCGACGTCCTCTGCAAGACCGAGGGGGGCGACATCTACATCGGGCAGGTGTGGCCAGGGGACACCGCCTTCCCGGACTTCGCGACGGAGGAGGCCCGTGACTGGTGGGGGGAGCTGAACGCCGCCCACGTCGCATCCGGGCTGGCCGGCATCTGGAACGACATGAACGAGCCCGCGACGGGCAACATCGAACCGGGGGCCATGCGGTTCGCGAAGGGACAGCAGTCGCACGAGCGCTACCACAACCAGTACGCGCTCCTGATGGCGATGGGCACGACGCAGGGGCTGCTCAAGGCGATGCCCGGCAAGCGCACCTTCGTGCTGTCCCGTGCCGGCTTCGCCGGGATCCAGCGGTATGCCGCGAACTGGATGGGTGACAACCTCTCCCGATGGGACCACCTGTGGCTCAGCCTGCCCATGGCCGCCGGCCTGGGTGTCTCGGGCCAGGCCTTCGTGGGGGCGGACATCGGTGGGTTCGCCGGCAACTCCAACGCCGAGCTCTACCTGCGCTGGATGCAGTACGGCGCCCTGACTCCCTTCTGCCGCAACCACTCCGAGATCGGCAACGTCGACCAGTACGCCTGGTCGTGGGGTGAGGTGGTCCAAGGGATCGTGCGGGAGGCTGTGCGGCTGCGGTACCGGCTCCTGCCCTACATCTACGCGTCGTTCCTGACTGCCTCTGAGACCGGTGCACCGGTGCAGCGCCCGATGGTCTTCGACTACCAGGACGACCCCACGGTCCGCGACCTCGACGACCAGTACCTGTTCGGTCCAGACCTGCTGGTCGCCCCCGTGCTCCAGCCCGGTCAGACCGCCCGGCAGGTCTCTCTGCCCCAGGGGGGCTGGTATGACTGGCATCCCGGCCACCGGCACGACGGACAGGCTTTCCTCCACGTGCCCACGCCCATGGAGCGGATTCCTGTCTTCGCCCGCGGCGGGTCGGTCATCCCGCTGTGGCCCGAGGCGCCCGACTCCACGGCTGGCTACCACCCCGAGGAGCTGGAGCTGCGCGTCTTCATCCCCTCCACGGATGGCGTGTTCGAGTCCGACCTCCAGGAGGACGACGGGCTCTCGTTCGCTGCCTCGGAGGGCGCGCGCTTCCGCACTCGATTCACCCTCACACGCACGGGAGCTCAGGTCCGGTTGCACGGGGAGACACAAGGCGAGGGCTACCCCGACTTCGCGCGCCGGCAGTTCCGCATCGTGCTGGAGGGGGCCACGCCACTGACCGTCCAGCACGACGGTGCGCAGGTGCCGTATGTCGATGGGGGAGTGGTGCTGCCCAACGCCGGCGATTCGTTCAGCGTCGAGTTCGAGGTCTGACGCAGCGACGCAGCTCCGCCCGCCGCCCCTTGGGGCCGGCGGGCGGTGCTGCGTGGCGGCTACGAGCGGAAGCGGGAGACGTCACTCAGAGTCGGTCGAGGGCCTCGCGCATCCCGCGCTCCGCCTCGTCGCCCAGCTTCTTCAGGGCGGGCGCCAGAAGCGGCGCAATGAAGCGCGTCAGGCCCTTGAAGTCGAAGTCGGCGACGTAGGTGACCTCGGTCCCGCCCTGGCCGTCCGGCCCGAGCGCCCGGAAGGTCATCTCGTCGTGGGCCACCACGGTGGCATTCTCACCGCGCAGCGCGATGACGTTGTTCTCCTCGAGCCGCTCCACGACGTACACCAGCTCGGTCTCCCGGCCCGCGAACCGCGAGGTGTTGTGGTAGCGCGTGCCTGTGCCGCCGTTGCCGCTCTCGCGCACGGTACGCACGGTGCCGGGGTCCCACTCGGTGGTCGTGGTGAAGTCCGAGAGGTACGCGAACACCGTGGGCAGGGCGGTGGGCGTCCTGACCGTGCGCTCGATCCTCATCGTGCGCTCCTCGCCCGGTTGCGGCGCGCGATGGCAGCGTTGAGGGCTGTGGCGAAGGCCACCCACGCGGCATACGGCCAGAGGAGCTGCCCGCCCAGACCGTCGGATCGGCCGGCTCGGCGCGCCAGGTCCAGGGTGGAGGCCTCCAGCAGGAGCACCTCCCCCAGGGCGAGGTCGGGACGACGGGCGCGGAAGAAGAGCCAGTTCCAGCCTGCGTTCAGCGCCAGGTTCGCGCCGAGGGCACGCTGGAGGGACTGCCGCTCGGCGGGGTCCTCTGCCCGGTCCAGGGCGCGGGCCGTGCCGACCGCGATGAGCGCGTAGAGCGTGGACCAGGCCGGCCCGAAGACCCAGGCAGGGGGCTGCCACCGTGGTTTGTCCAGGTCGCGGTACCAGCGGGAGCGGGGGTCGGTCCCCAACCCTCCGACGACCGCGGTGGCGGTCACGGCCGCGGAGGTGGCCAGCAGGGTCCTCTTCGTCATGACGGTCATGTCCCTCCTTCGTAGCGCGCCCGCCGCGTGGATGGCGCCCGGTCTCCAGCAAAACACGCCCACACCGGTCCCGCCGCGGCTGGCGAGCACACACCGGTATCCGCTCTCGAACCCCGGTCGTCGGCGGTAGCGTTCACCAGCGGGGGACGGCGCCAGGCCTCAGGGCGGGTGCCGGCCCCGGTCGGCCGGCAGACCAATCCGGCCCGGAGGCCACGCCGAAGGACTGACATGACTGGACCAGCACCGTCGGCGCGGCGAGGGTCGGTGGCCGTCGTGGGCGCCGGTGTCTCCGGGCTCACCGCCGCCTACCTGCTCTCCCGCGGCCACGACGTCACCCTGTACGAGGCGGACCATCGTCTCGGCGGCCACGCCCACACCCACGACGTCACCGACTCCGACGGGCACGAGCACGCGGTCGACAGCGGGTTCATCGTCCACAACGACCGCACCTACCCCCTGCTGCGGCGCCTCTTCGCAGAGCTGGGGGTGCAGGTCCGCCCGACCGAGATGAGCATGAGCATCCGCTGCGAGGAGTGCGGGCTCGAGTACGCCGGCGGCCGGGGGCTCAAGGGGCTGCTGGCGCAGCCGCACCGGCTCCTCGATCCCCGCTTCCTGCGCATGCTGCTGCAGGTCAAGAGGTTCCACCGCCGCGCCTCGGCCTTCCTCGGCGGCACGGATGACAGCGACCGGACGACGTACGGGGAGTTCCTGCGGCGGGAGGGCTTCGACGAGCACTTCATCACGCACTACGCCGTCCCCGTGGTCTCCTGCGTGTGGTCCTCCGGCCAGGACACCGCGCTGCTCTACCCTGCCCGCTACCTCTTCCGGTTCCTCGAGCACCACGGGATGCTGCGCGTCACCGGGTCGCCTCAGTGGTACACCGTCGTGGGCGGCTCGCGCACCTACGTCGAGCGCATCGGCGCGCTCCTCCCGGTCATCCGCAAGGGCAGTCCGGTGACCGCTGTGTGGCGCACCGGCGGCGGCGTCGAGATCGAGGATGCCACCGGGGCGAGTGAGCGCTACGACCGCGTCGTCATCGCCACCCACGCGGACCAGGCGCTCTCGATGCTGGCCGACCCGACCGACTCCGAGCTGGCCACCCTCAAGGCGTTCACGTACACGCCGAACGAGACGGTCCTGCACACCGACCCCGCCATGCTGCCGCGGGCGACCCGGGCCCGGGCCTCCTGGAACTACCTGATGACCTCCTGCACGAGCCTGGACGCGGCGCCGGTGGTGACCTACTGGATGAACCGCCTGCAGGGCCACAGCGCCGCCCAGGAGCACCTGGTCACCCTCAACGCGCGCGAGCTCATCGATGCCAGCAGCATCATTGCCGTGATGGACTACGAGCACCCGCTCTACACCGCCGAGTCCGTGGCTGCCCAGCGCGGGCTGGCCGCCCTCGCCACCGAGACCACGGTCTACGCGGGCGCCTACCACGGGTGGGGTTTCCACGAGGACGGCTGCCGCTCCGGCGTCGAGGCGGCAAGGCACTTCGGGGTCGAGTGGTGAGCGGCGCGGAAGCCGTGCCGGCAGTGCGACCGGCCGGAACGCAGGCACCGCCCGCGCTGCCGGCGCTGGTGCTGGGCGACGTCCGCCACCACCGGCCGGGGCCGGTGCGCCACGGATTCAGCCACCGCGTCTACCAGTGGCTGGTCGACCTCGACGACCTGCCCGACGCCCCGTGGTACCTGCGGCCGTTCGCGAGCTTCCGGGCCGCGGACCACCTCGGGGACCCGGGGCGCTCCATCAAGGCGAACGTCGAGCACTACCTCGGCCTCCACGGCATACGGCTCGGGGCCGGGGGCCGTGTGCTCATGCTGGCGAACGCCCGGGTCCTCGGCCATGTCTTCGACCCCCTGACGGGGTTCTGGTGCTTTGGCGCCGGCGGCGACCTCGCCTGCGTCGTCGCGGAGGTGCACAACACGTATGCCGAGCGGCACGTCTACCTGCTGCGCCCCGACGCCTCGGGCCGAGCGAGCGCCGAGAAGGAGTTCTACGTCTCTCCGTTCAACGACCTCTCCGGCCGCTACGAGATGCGCTTCATCCTGCGGCCCGACCGTGTCGGGGCCTCGATCACGCTCGTGCGCGACGGGAGCGCGGGCTTCACCGCCTCCTTCAGCGGGCACCCGGTGGCCGCAACCAGCCGAGCGGTCGCCAGGCAGGTCCTGTCGCACCCGCTGATGCCGCAGCGCGTCTCGGCCCTGATCCGCCTGCACGGCATCTGGCTCTGGCTCCGGCGGCTTCCCGTCGCCCGGCGCCCCCACCACCGCACCCAGGAAGGTGTCTGAAACCCATGACCGTCTCGACCACCATGCGCTGGCCGTCGATCGCCCGTACCCCCCGCGCCCCGCTCCACGCCTCGGTCGCCCGCGCCATCTTCGAGCGCGCCGTGCGGATGGTGCCGGTGCAGGTGAGCACCCCCGACGGGATCCTGAACCCCGAGACCCCGCGGCCCGGGGCGCCAGAGTTCCGCATCGTGCGGCCCGGCGCGTTCTTCGCACGCCTCGGCCGTGACACCAAGGTGGGGTTCGGCGAGTCCTACATGGCAGGCGACTGGCGCGCCGGGGAGGGCACCGACCTCGCCGACCTGCTCACCCCGTTCGCGGCGCGGCTCACCACGCTGGTGCCCCAGCCCCTGCAGCGGCTGCGGGCCGTGGTGGACAAGCGGATCCCGCAGCACCACGAGAACACGCTGGAGGGCTCGCGGGACAACATCGCCGCGCACTACGACCTGAGCAACGACCTGTTCCAGGCCTTCCTCGACCCCACGCTGAGCTACTCGTCCGCGTGGTTCGACGACGACGCGGACCTGACCACCGCCCGTGACCTCGAGGCGGCCCAGCTGCGCAAGATCGACGGCATCCTCGACTACGCCGCGGTCCGGGCGGGCACCCGGGTCCTGGAGATCGGCACCGGCTGGGGCGCGCTGGCCATTCGCGCCGCCCAGCGCGGGGCACGCGTCACGTCCGTCACGCTGTCCCAGGAGCAGCTCGACCTCGCCGCCATGCGTGTGGAGGATGCCGGGGTCGGGCACCTCGTCGAGCTGCGCCTGCAGGACTACCGCGAGGTGGAGGGGGAGTACGACGCGGTCGTCAGCGTGGAGATGGTCGAGGCCGTCGGCGAGGAGTACTGGCCGACCTACTTCGCGACCCTCGACCGCCTTCTCGCCCCCGGCGGCAGGGTCGCCCTGCAGTCGATCACGATGGCGCACCACCGGATGCTCGCAACGCGGCGCTCGTTCGGCTGGATCCAGAAGTACATCTTCCCCGGTGGCCTCATCCCCTCCCTCGAGGCCATTGACCAGACCCTCGCGGCCCACACCACTCTGCGGGTGAGCCAGCGCCGGGAGCTTGGCCCGCACTACGCCCGCACCCTTCGGCTGTGGCGCGAGCGCTTCATCGAGAGCTGGCCGCAGATCCACGCCCAGGGCTTCGACGAGACGTTCCGGCGCATGTGGGAGTTCTACCTGGCCTACTGCGAGGCGGGCTTCCGCACCGGCTACCTCGGCGTCAGCCAGCTCCAGCTGACGCGGGCACCGGCCTGGGGCTGAGCAGAGCACCGAGCGAGAGCACCGAGCAGCGCATGAGCAGGGCACGGTGCCCCGGCTCAGCGGCCGACCTTCTCCCAGCCCCGCTTCGGGGCCCGGGTGCCCTCGCGGTCCTCGTCCCGGCTGCGGTAGACGATGTACGGCCGGGTGATGTAGCCGACGGGGGCGCTGAACACGTGGACCAGCCGCGTGAAGGGCCACAGCGCGAAGAGGCTGAAGGCGACCAGCGCATGCAGCTGGAAGCCGAGTGGCGCGTGGGAGATCAGGTCCGGGTCCGCGCGGAAGGTGAAGATGCTCCGGAACCACGGCGAGACGCCCTCGCGGTAGTCGTAGTGGCCGAAGATGCTGCTGGCCACGGTGTTCCACATCCCCAGGAGGATGACGCCGGCGAGGAAGACGTACATCAGCTTGTCCATCCTGGTGGTGGCCGAGAACACCGGTCCGACGGTGCGGCGGCGGTAGATCAGGATGACGAGGCCGACGATGGTGGCGACCCCGGCGATGCCGCCCAGGCTCACGGCGAGGAAGTGGTAGAGGCCCTCGCTGACCCCCAGCGCCTCGGTCCAGTCCTTCGGCACGACCAGGCCGATGACATGGCCGCCGACCACGCCGAGCAGGCCGAAGTGGAAGAGCGGGCTGCCCCAGCGCAGGAGGCGGTTCTCGTACAGCTGGGACGAGCGCGTGGTCCAGCCGAACTTGTCGTACTTGTAGCGCCAGTAGTGGCCGACGACGAAGACGGCGAGGCACAGGTAGGGGAAGATCAGGAACAGGAAGGTGTCCATCAGGGCGCTCCTACCGGGATGGTCTCGCCGAGGTCGACCGAGTCGCTCGGGCGCGGGTTGAGCCGGGGATCGAGGGCATAGGGCTGCAGGTCCAGCCCGACCTCTTCGGCGGGTGGGCCCTGCGCGATGAGGGCGAGCATCTTGTCCTCGTCCTCGCCTTTGAGCTCGGGCAGCGTCGCGCCGAGCGCGAGCATCAGGTCGTGCCACGGGGAGCCTTTCTCCGCCAAGGCGATTCGCAGCATCTCGATACCGGCACGGTGGTCGTTGAGGAGCCGCCACGCCGTCTCGGGGTCGTACGAGGCGCCGAACTCGAGGACCACACTGAGGTGGTCGGGGAGCTCGGCAGCCTCGAACTCCACACCGGCCTTGCGGTAGGCCTGCTTGAACTGCACGAGCGCCAGCCCGCGCTTGCGGGTGTCCCCGTGGGCGAAGTAGGTCAGGTACAGGCAGCAGCGCCGGGTCACGTCGAAGGTCTCGACGTAGTCCCGCTGGAGCTGGCCCAGCGGCGCCGTCCCCAGGGTGGTCAGGAAACGGGCCAGCGGCTCGCGCACCGGAGATGGCAGGTCGGCCACCGCGTCGGCCACGAGCGGCCGGTGGCCCAGGAGCTCCTCCGTCGGGTACTCCAGCAGGAGCGAGACGACCTGCCAGGCGGTGGCGAGCTGGCCGGCGCCCAGCCTGGGCCCGGGGTGGCGGGAGCGGCGCAGCATCACTGGTCATCCCCCTTGCCGCGCTTGGGGAAGAGCCCTCGGGGGGAGCCCTTGCCGTCCCAGTTGAGGAGGTTGACCCTGCCCTTCTTCTCGGACCCGCTGATGGTGTCGGAGGTCTGCCGCTGCTTGAGCATCTGGAAGTTCTCGACCGCGACGGGCGTCAGCTCTCCCGACCCCTCGCCGAACGGCCCGGACTCGCCCATCATGCCGGGGCCGCCCTCGTAGTCGAGCGAGCACTCGGTGGCCAGCTCCTCCAGGGCGTGCGCCTGCTCCGCGTGTGCGGTCGGGATGACGTAGCGCTCGTCGTACTTGGCCAGGGCCAGCAGCCGGAACATGTCGTAGAGGGTCTCGCCGTCCATGCCGACGGCCTCGGGGATCGACTCGTCGGGGTCGCGGCCGAGGTTGATGTCGCGCATGTAGGACCGCATCGCCGCGAGCTTCTTCAGCACCGCGTCGACGGGCTTGGTGTCGCCGGCGGTGAAGAGGTTCGCGAGGTACTCGACGGGAATGCGCAGGGTGTCGATCGCGGCGAACAGGTTGGCCGGGTCCTCGCCGTCGTGTCCGGTGTCCTTGATGATGTCGACGACGGGGGAGAGCGGCGGGATGTACCAGACCATGGGCATGGTGCGGTACTCCGGATGCAGCGGGAGGGTCACCTTGTAGCGGTTGATGAGGGCGTGGACCGGCGACCGCTTCGCGGCCGCCACCCAGTCGACCGGTATGCCGGCGAGCTCGGCCTCCCGCTGCACCTGCGGGTCGTGGGGGTCGAGGAAGACGGAGCGCTGGGCCTCGTAGAGGTCGTGGTCGTCCTCCACGGACGCGGCCTCGAGGACCCGGTCGGCGTCATAGAGGACCAGGCCGATGTACCGCAGCCGCCCGACACAGGTCTCGGAGCACACGGTCGGGATGCCGACCTCGATGCGCGGGTAGCAGAAGGTGCACTTCTCGGCCTTGCCGGTCTTGTGGTTGAAGTAGACCTTCTTGTAGGGGCAGCCGGAGACGCACATGCGCCAGCCCCGGCACTTGTCCTGGTCGACGAGGACGATGCCGTCCTCCGAGCGCTTGTAGATCGCGCCGCTCGGGCACGAGGCCGCGCACGAGGGGTTGAGGCAGTGCTCGCAGATCCGGGGCAGGTAGAACATGAAGGTCTGCTCGAACTCCAGCTTCACCTGGTCGGTGATGACCTTGAGCATGACGTCGCGGCTGGCGTTCTCGTGGCTGGCGCCATGGTTGGCGTCACAG
>Ga0164300_10000073_pt1 | contig 13289 bp, 11 predicted proteins | sample Whisoiple_226_MG_FD_109710 | JGI IMG/M metagenome (GOLD analysis project Ga0164300, IMG submission 109710) | Unamended control soil microbial communities from upstate New York, USA - Whitman soil sample_226_MG | ecosystem: Environmental > Terrestrial > Soil > Agricultural land ...
AATCCTCGACCGTGTCAACGAAGTGTCCTTCAACGCCGTCACGCTGAAAGAGCTCAAAATGATTGCGCTCATGCGCCAAGTGGCTGATCCGGGAACGACCGAAGGCGCGCTTTGGGCCGGAATGCGCGTTCACATGGTTGGCAACCCGATCATGACGGAGCTCGGCTACTCCTCCAAACTCAACGCCGAATGGGCGTTCCTCAGCATGCTGCGGGACGAGGGGCACCGCGCCGCCGAAACTTTTCTCGCCGAGAATGCCGACAATCTCGGGAAACGCTCTTCGATCGACCTCGACCGGTTGTTGGAAGGTCTGTGAGACCCTTGTCGAAGGTCTGAGAGAATATGGGACTTCTTGGCATCGTCGTCGCCCTTGGACTGCTGATCTGGTTTGCCTATCGGGGCTGGAGCATTCTGCTACTTGCGCCCGCTGCGGCGCTCGTGGCGGCAGCGGCCGCGCGAGAGCCGCTCCTCGCGCACTGGACTCAGGTTTTCATGGTTGGCGGGGCCCACTTCCTTGCGCAGTTCTTCCCGCTGTTTCTGCTCGGGGCCTTGTTCGGAAAGCTCATGGAGGACAGCGGCTCGGTCGAGGCGATCGCCAGCTTTATGACCAAGAAGCTGGGTGCGGGGCGCGCCATTCTGGCCGTCGTGCTCGCCGGCGCCATCGTCACCTATGGTGGCGTCAGCCTCTTCGTTGCTTTCTTCGTTATCGCACCAATGGCCGAGGCGATGTTCAGAGCGGCGGACATCCCGCGGCGTCTGATGGTCGCCGCCATTGGGCTTGGCACACTGACCTTTACGATGTCGGCACTTCCCGGCACTCCGGCCCTGCAGAACGCGATCCCGATGCCCTTCTTCGGCACGACGCCTTTCGCCGCGCCGGGTCTCGGGTTTATTGCGGCGGTGATCATGCTGAGCTTCGGCTTGTGGTGGCTGGGCCGGGCCGAGGCAAGCGCCCGGCGCGTGGGAGAAGGTTTCGGAGCTTCCGTGACCCCCGCCGTCGCTGCCGATCAATTGCCAGTGCGCGAGCGCGCGACAACCGCAAGCGAGTTCGATCCCGCCGAAATCCCGCACGGCGGTCACATCAGGGAGCTTCCGCCTACCTGGGTAGCGTTCCTCCCGCTCGTCGTCGTGATCTTGGTCAATCTCGCCATGAGCCTTTTCGTGCTGCCGGCCCTCGACACCAGTTTCCTCGCCGAAGAGCGCTTCGGAGCAACGTCGCTCTCCGCCGTGGGAGGCGTCTGGGCCGTCGTGGTCGCGCTGGCGGCGGCCATCGCCGTTGTGGTGGCGCTGAACTATCGCCGTGTGCAGTCGCTGCGGGATACGATGGACGCCGGGGCTAATGCCTCGGTACTCCCGGCCCTCAGCGTCGCAAGTCTGGTTGGATTCGGCGCCGTCGTCGCTGCATTGCCTGCATTCGCCGTGGTGCGGGATTGGGTGCTTTCGATCGGCGGGGGACCGCTCGTCTCCTTGGCAGTTGCAACAAACATTCTCTCGGCTTTGACCGGATCAGCTTCCGGCGGCTTAAGCATTGCCCTCGACGCGTTAGGCGAGACCTATCTTCGCCTCGCGTCAGAGCAAGAAATCGACCCGGCTCTCCTTCACCGAGTCGCCGTGATGAGCGCCGGCACGCTCGACAGCCTGCCCCACAACGGCGCGGTGGTGACCCTACTTGCCGTCTGCGGCGTAACCCACCGCGATGCCTACATGGATCTGTTTGTGGTCGCGATCGTCGGAGCATTGGTCGCACTTGCGGCCGTCATCATTCTCGGATCAACATTGGGTTCGTTCTGACAGCTCTTGTCGTGGCGACCTGAGATCATTTTGCACAGCGCTTCGTCGCAACTGATATTATGGAGTTGGTCCAGCCGGGCTTAGGGGGCCAGTTTGGAGGGGTCACTTTGCCAAGACATGTCGGCTTGCCACAATCGCTCGCGCGCCGGTTGAGTTCAGTCCTGCTGACGGGTTTGCTCGCAACGACGCTCGCCTCCTGCAAAGAGGAGGCGGTGGTCGCAGAGCCTCAACCGAGGCCGGTTAGAACCGCGACGGTGGAGAAGAGCGAGGCCGGCGTCCCGGTCGTGGTGACTGGCCGCGTCGAGGCGCTCGACGAGGCAGCGCTCGGGTTCAGAATCTCGGGGCGCATGATCGAGCGGACCGTCAGTGTGGGTGATCGCGTGGAGCCTGGGCAGACGCTCGGTCAACTCGAGGCCTTGAATGAGCTCAATGCACTTCGCGTGGCAAAGGCCAACTTCAGCGCGGCGGAGGCAAAGAAGAGCCAGGTCAGCAATCATTTCGAGCGGCAGGAGACGCTCCTCAGGCAAGGATGGACGACGCGCGCAAATTTCGATCAAGCGGAGCGAGATTTGCGGACGGCCGAGGCGAATGTTGAATCCGCCAAGGCGCAACTTGAAGCCGCGCACGACCAGGTGAGCTTTACGGAGCTCAAGGCAGATGCCGAAGGCGTCGTGACAGCGGTCGGCGCGGAGCCAGGTGAAGTCGTGCAGGCGGGCCAGATGATCGTGAGGCTCGCTCGCCAGGGCGGACGTGACGCCGTTTTCGATATTCCCGCCCAAGTGCTGCGCGCGGCCCCGCCCGACCCCGTCATCAAAGTCCGGCTCGCCGATGACGCGACCGTGACAGCTACGGGCCGGGCCCGAGAAGTCTCCCCTCAAGCCGATCCCGTCACGCGTACATTTCAGGTGAAGGTGGGCCTCGCCGATCCTCCCGACGCAATGCGGCTGGGCGCGACGGTGACCGGCACGCTTGAGACCGACGCAGTCCCGATGATCGCAATCCCCTCATGCGCATTGACTGAGTTCAATGGCAACCCTGCCGTCTGGATCGTCGATCCCAAGTCATCGACCGTCGAGATAAGGAATGTCGAGCTGGAGCGCTTCGATCCCGCGACCGTTACCGTAGCGGACGGACTCGACACCGGAGATGTCGTGGTCACGGCCGGGGTGCAGGCGCTGCGCCCCGGACAAAAGGTCCGCATACTCGGGTCGGGTTCATGAAGCAGCTGAACCTGTCGGAGTGGGCGCTCAATCATCGCTCGCTCGTCGCCTATCTCATGATTGTCGCGGTGACGGCTGGCGTCCTGTCGTATTTCCGCCTTGGCCGCGACGAGGACCCGAGTTTCATCATCAAAACGATGGTGGTCAAAGCTGTGTGGCCGGGCGCGACCACCGAGGAAACCCTCAATCAGATCACGGAAAGGCTGGAGCGCACGCTGGAGGAGACACCGCACCTCGACTTTCTCCGCAGCTTCACCACGCCCGGCGCAACCACAATCTTCGTCAACCTGAAGGGCAGCACGTCTGCGCAACAGGTGGCCGATACCTGGTATCACGTGCGCAAGAGCATCGCCGATATGCGGCATACACTGCCGTCCGGCGTGCGCGGTCCCTTCTTCAATGATGAGTTCGGCGACACGTTCGGGATCATCTACGGATTCACCGCTGACGGCTTTACGCCGCGCGAGCTCCGGGACTATGTCGAGGACGCCCGCTCGCAACTCCTCAGCGTGCCGGATGTCTCCAAGATCGAGATCCTTGGGGCGCAAGACGAGCAGATCTTCATCGACTTCTCGGTGCAGGAGCTCGCCAGTCTGGGCATTGACCGCGGCGCATTGATCGCCGCTATGCAGGCGCAAAACATCGTCAGACCCGCAGGTGTCATTCAGACGGGCAACGAGTCCGTTTCAATGAGAGTTTCGGGCGCCTTCAGCTCAGAACAGGATATATCCGACGTCAACTTCGCAATAGGCGGGCGAATGCTTCGCTTGAGCGACATCGCCCGCATCCACCGGGGCTATGTCGACCCTCCACAGCCGCAATTCAGGGTAAACGGCGAGCCTGCGATAGGCCTCGCCATCGCAATGCGCGAAGGCGGCGACATTCTCGGCCTCGGCAACAACGTAACGAAAGAAATTGAGAAGATAATAGCCAATCTGCCGGTGGGAGTTGAGCCCGTCCTTGTCGCCGATCAGGCCGTCACGGTCGAGAGCGCGATCTCCGAATTCATGACCTCGCTCTGGCAGGCAGTGGCAATCATCCTCGCGGTGAGTTTCATCAGTCTCGGCATTCGCCCCGGCTTGGTCATTGCGCTCGCCATTCCGTTGACGCTTGCCATCGTCTTCTCGCTGATGGAGATCACTGGAATCGACATGCAACGCATTTCTCTCGGGGCACTCATCATCGCGCTCGCCTTGCTTGTCGACGACGCGATGACGACGACCGATGCGACGCTCTCTAGGCTCGCGCAGGGCGATGACATCGTTGACGCTGCGACGTTTGCTTTCCGAACCTATGCCTTCGCCATGCTGGCCGGCACGCTCGTCACCATCGCCGGATTTGTTCCAGTCGGTTTCGCTGCAAGCTCGGCCGGCGAGTACACCTTTTCGCTCTTCGCCGTCGTGGCGATGGCCCTCATCGTGTCCTGGTTCGTCGCGGTGATCTTTGCGCCGCTCCTCGGCGTCCTTATTTTGTCTCCACCGAAATCTACCGAGAAGAAGGAAGGGTTCTTTCTGCGGGCCTATCGTGGCCTGCTCACGGGCGCGATCCGTGCGAGATGGCTCACGATTCCTGTCACGCTGGCGTTGTTTGTGGCTTCCCTTTTCGCAGTTCCGCTGATTCCCAATCAGTTCTTTCCGTCCTCCGACCGGCCCGAGCTCCTTGTCGATCTGACCTTGCCGCAGAACGCGTCCATCCACGCGACCAAGACCGCGGCGGAGCAATTCGACAAGGTTCTCAAGGGCGATCCGGACGTCGAGCGGTGGAGCGCCTATGTGGGCCAAGGCGCCATCCGCTTCTATCTCCCTCTCGATGTGCAGTTGCCCAGCGATTTCTTTGGTCAGGCCGTCGTCGTTGCGAAGGATGTGCCGGCGCGAGAGCGCCTCAAGGTCAAACTCGAGAAGATTCTCGCCGAAGACTTCCCGGCCGTCGTGTCCCGTGTCTATCCACTCGAACTCGGTCCACCCGTGGGATGGCCGGTGCAGTATCGCGTCAGCGGGCCCGACATCGTTCAAGTTCGCGAGATCGCCCTCAAGCTCGCGCAGGTCGTGGCCACAGACCCGCGCGCCAAGAACGTCAATTTCGATTGGATCGAACCGGCGCGCGAGGTGCGCATTCAGATCGACCAGGACCAGGCACGGCTTCTTGGCTTGAGTTCGGATACGCTGGCGAGCGTTCTCAACACGGTTGTCTCCGGAATCTCGATCTCGCAAGTTCGCGACGACATCTATTTGGTTGACGTGGTTGTTCGCTCGACGGACGAGGAACGAGCCTCTCTCGCCACCTTGCGCCAGTTGCCCGTTCCCCTACCTAACGGGCGCACGGTTCCTCTCAGCCAGTTCGCCTCGTTCGAATACACGCAATCCGCTCCCGTCGTCTGGAGGCGCGACCGAATTCCAACACTTACAGTACAGGCCGACGTCATGCCCGGAGTCCTGCCTGAGACGGTGGTGACCTCGCTCGCCCCGAGAGTGGAGAGCTTGGCCAAATCGCTTCAAGCCTCCTACTCGATCGCGGTTGGAGGAACGGTCGAGGAGAGCAAAAAATCACAAGCGTCGGTGCTCGCGGTCGTGCCTTTGATGCTGCTGATCATGGTCACGGTCCTAATGTTCCAGCTGAAGAGCTTTTCGCGCCTCTTTCTTGCGCTTAGCGTGGCGCCGCTCGGCGTGATCGGTGTTGTCGGCGCGCTCCTGCTTTCGGGGCGGCCGCTCGGTTTCGTGGCCATACTCGGAATCCTGGCGCTGCTTGGCATTATTACCAAGAATGCCGTCATCCTGATTGGTCAGATCGATGCGGAGAGGGCGCAAGGAAAGGACGTGATGCAGGCTGCGATCGACGCTGGCAGCGCCCGCCTGCGGCCAATCCTCCTGACCGCAATTTCCACGGTGCTCGGCATGATACCGATCGCCCCGACGGTATTCTGGGGTCCGATGGCCGTTTCGATCATGGGAGGGCTGCTGGTGGCAACCCTGCTCACTTTAATATTCCTGCCTACCGCCTATGTGGCCTGGTTTGGGACGGGATCGGGGGCAAAGACGCAGGAAGTGCCCGCCAATGCGCAAGCGTGAGACAAAAGCGTCAGACGGCTTCTTTTGGCTTTGGGCCCTCCTCACGTTGGTCTGGATCGCAATCAGCTCGTCGCTCGCACTTGAATCCGTGATCACCGGCGCCCTGATCGCGGCGGCGCTGGCCTACATGTTCGCGCGAAAGTTCGCGATCTGGCGCGGCATACGATTCTCTCCCACGCGCCTCTATCACTTTATCATTTACACCGGGGTCTTCGTGGTCGAGCTGGTCCGCGCCAATATTAACATGATGCGATACGTCTATGCGCCCCGATTGAGCGTCGAGCCCGGGGTCGTGAAAGTGAAGACCAACCTGAAGTCGCCGATCGGCCGCCTCGCCTTGGCAAACTCGATCAGCCTCACACCGGGATCGCTGGTTCTCGATATCGGAAAAGATGAGCTCTTGGTTCATTGTCTCGACATGAGAGCCATTGATCCCAAAAAGGTCACCGAGACCGTTTCGGGCCCCTTCGAGGCTCACCTGGAGAAGGCATTTGGCTGACCACATCCTGATTGCCGCCGCCGTTCTCATCTTCTGCGGCGTCGGCCTCGGCGTCCTCCGACTGATCCTCGGCCCGACGGTGATCGATCGCATCGCGGCAATCGACATGCTCACCATCGTTTGCATCTCCATCATCTCGCTCTATGCGCTGGTCGCGGACCGCTTCATCTATCTCGATGCTGCACTCGTGTATGGCGTGCTGAGCTTCCTCGGCGTCGTTGCGGTCGCACGGTATCTCGAGCGGGGTCTCTAGGCTCTCATGCTGGATCTTCTCGTCTATCTCCTTTGCGCCGGCATTCTCGCGAGCGGACTGCTCGCGGTACGGCTCAAGAGCCTCCTGGCCGCCATCGTCAGCGCCGGTCTCGCGAGCCTCTTTGCCGCCGTCTGCTTTGTGCTGCTCGGCGCACCTGACGTCGCCATGACGGAGGCCTCGATCGGCTCGGGCCTGTCACTGCTCATCTTCCTTTACGCGGTGCACAAAACCACGAGGTCGAGGGACCGATGACGGAACTGATCGGCAGCATCGTCATTCTGATCGGAGCAGTCTTCCTGTTCTCGGCCGGGCTCGGCATGTTTCGCATGCCGGATGCGTTCACCCGCATTCAGGCCGGCACCAAGGCTTCGACGCTCGGCAATACGCTGGTCCTCGTTGGGATCGCCTTCTATCACCCCGAGTGGGGCCTGAAGCTCCTGATCGTCGTCTATTTCGTGCTGATGACGAATCCAATTTCCTCTCATGCCCTTGCCCGCGCAGCGCAGACGATTCTTGGACGCGCCATGCAAACCATCGACGCGGCGATGGGCACGAACGACCGTCGGAGCGATGCGTGATGCGGCGGGGCGCTATCGTCCTCGTTGTCGGACTGCTCGGGATCGTCTTTGCGACCATCGTCTTCAATTATAGCGAGCGCGCATCGCTGCCGTCGCTCGCCGAGGCTTATGTCGATCTCGTCCCGCGTGAGCTCGGGGCACCCAACGTGATTACGGGGATTCTGTTGACCTATCGCGCCTTCGACACGCTCGGCGAGGTCGCGGTTCTGTTCATGGTCGCTGCAAGCATTGGGCTATTGTTGGGCGCGCGCGATGCGGAGCGCGGCGAGGCGCCGGAGAACGACAAGGCCGAGGCGACAACTTCGACCGAAATCGTGCGGAACGGCTCAGATATCCTGGTTCCGCTCATCGCGATCTTTGCTGCCTATATCGTCATGCACGGGCATCTTGGGCCGGGCGGCGGATTTCAGGGCGGCGCGGTCATGGCGTCCTGCGTCCTGCTCTTGGTGTTGGCAAAACCCGAATTCCGGGTCAACCTCGCGCGTCTCAGCGCCATAGAGTCTCTGGCCGGCCTTCTGATCGTGCTTGTCGGCATCGCAGGCATCGTTCTCGCCGGAGGATTTCTCGACAACAGGATCCTGCCACTCGGCGAATTCGGCGCTTTCTTCAGCGCGGGTGCGATTCCTATCCTTTCAGTCCTGCTCGGCGCCAAGGTGGGCTGCGAGCTCAGCGTGATCATCGAGCGGTTCAGAGCATGAGAGGCAGGTGACGATCTCCACCATCGTTCTCGCCACGGGACTGATGCTCATCCTGATCGGCGTCTGGGGCATGCTGACCCGCAGCGACATCCTGCGCATCATCATCGGCTTCTCCCTGATGGGAACCGGCAGTCACATCGTCATTATTGCCATCGGATACGTCGCCAACGGGACGGCTCCCATAATCGATGCCGGTCTCAGTCTTGCCGACGCCTCCTCAAGATCGGTCGATCCAATCCCCTCCGCGTTGGCGGTCACCGCCATCGTCATCGGGTTCGCCGTGACAAGCGTCATGCTGGCCTACGCCATCCGCCTGTACGAGGCCAAGAAGACGTTCTCGATCGACACCTTCACGGATTCGAAATGGTAAGCAGTCTCGCCCACCCGCTAAACATTTTCATTTTGGGTCTCGGCGGCGGATTCCTGCTCCCTCTCGTCAATCAGCTTGGAAAGAGGTGGGTGTTCGCAGCCTTCGTCTCGGCATTGGCGGCCATGGCCGCAATCTCGGCCGTTTGCGCAGTTCAGCTCTACCACGGCGCCGAGCCGATCAGGATCACGACCGGGGGCTCGATCCCGCCCTATTCGATCAACCTGCGCATGGGGCTCGCCGAGGCCTTTGCCGCGACGAGCGTCGGCTTACTTGGCCTTCTTGGCGCGCTCTATTTCGTGCGCGAGAAATACGCGGTCATGCTCCTTTACCTGCTCATCGTCATGGGCATCCAGGGCATGGTGATGACTCGCGATCTGTTCAATCTCTTCGTGTTTCTTGAGATCGTATCGATTGCGACCTATGGCCTGCTCTCACTCGGCGCCTCTTCCGAGGCTCAATCGGCCGCGTTCAAATTCCTCATGGCGACCGTCGTCGCTTCGACGTTCTTTCTGCTCGGCACGATGTTCCTGTACGCGGCGAGCGGCATGTTGAACATCGACGAGTTGATCGCCAACCGCGACGCCATCACCGGGCCGATCGGCTTCGCCGCACTGATGCTTCTGCTCGGGTGCCTGCTGCTCGAACTGAAACCCTTCCCCGCGAACGGCTGGGGTCTCGATGTCTATCAGACGGCGCCGGGTCCCGTCGCCGCTCTCGTCGCCTCCGGGGTCTCGGCCGGGGTCTTCTTTGCCCTCTACAATCTCTTCCCGCTATTCGAGCGCTACGCGGCGGTCATCGCCGTGCTCGGCGTGTCGACCTTCGTCGTCTCGAACCTGATCGGGCTTAAGCAAACCGACGCGCAACGCCTGCTTGGCTACTCCTCCGTGGGGCAGATGGGATTGCTGTCTGCAGCGCTCGCGCTGCTACACCTCGCGGACAGCGAAGCGGCGATCCCGCTGGTCGTCGGAGGCCTGTTCATAAATCACTTCCTCGCCAAGGCAGGACTGTTCTGGCTCGCCGGCTATGTGGGCAAGAAGGACCTTGGACAATGGTCGGCGGTTGCGGGACGGCAGGATGCGCTGATCGCCTTTGGCGTCCTTGTCTGCGCGCTTGCTGGAATGCCGCCATTCCCGGGTTTTTGGGCCAAGTGGCAGTTGATGCTCGCCCTCGCCGCCCACGACACATGGGTGTGGATCGCGCCGATCTTGCTCGGGTCCTTGCTCGAAGTCGCCTTCCTTTTCCGCTGGTTCGGCCGGAGCCTCCACGCCGGCGGCGAACCCGGCAAATCGCAGGGCGACGGCATCGCCTTGTTGCCCGTGTTCGCAGCCGCTTTGCTACTTGTTACGTGCGGCTTTGGCGCGGCGAGGCTGTCAGGATTCACCGAGTCATGGCTTGCCCTTCCGCTCATCGCCGGACTCGCACTCTATGTGCTGGATGGTCTTCCCGGCCGCCTCAAAGGCGTGCTGACGCTCGCCGTTCTGGCGGCCGTTGGACACGGACTCGTCGGCGACTTATCCGGCATCGGCTTCTTGTTCGCCTGGCTCCTCTACGCAGGGTGCCTGGCACTGGCGATTGCCTGTCTCTATCGCGCCGATCCAAGACCAGGCTTCCATTCCTTACTCGCCTTGATGCTGCTTTCGTTGATCGCATTGCCGCGTGCCTCGACCAGCCTCGAGTTCTTCTATCTCTTTGAGCTCGTGACCCTTTCTTCGTATTTCTTGATTGCGCGCAGGCCCGAGGCCGTTCCGGATGCCTTTCGCTATCTGCTTTTCTCCATTGCCGCGGGCTATATTCTTGTCGCCGGTTTCGCCATGGCTAACGCCGTGACGGGAAGCGCCGCACTTGCAGCCTTGCTCGCAGCCGGTCGCGATGGCGGCTCGCTCTTTGTCCTGCTGGCCATCGGTTTCCTCATTAAGGCGGGGGCCATCGGCGTGCATGTCTGGCTGCCCGGCGCCTATGCCGAGGCTGATGACGACCTTTCCGCGTTGCTGTCCGCTGTCGTGAGCAAGATGGCGATCTTGGGCCTCTTGGTAGGCGCCTATGCGGCGACACGCTCAGAGGCTGACTTGAGCTTAGCCCATGTCGTCGGCTGGATTGGCATGCTCACGGCGCTTGTGGGCGCCATGCTCGCGTTACAGCAGGATAACGTGAAGCGTATGCTGGCCTATTCCAGCATGAGCCAGCTCGGATACATCGTTACGGCCATCGCGCTAATGAGTCATCTCGGCTGGGTCACCGCGCTCTATCTCACAGCCAATCACCTCATTACGAAGGGGATCCTATTCCTCGTTGCAGCTGCGATCATCCTCCGCACGGGCGCCAGGACATTCGCCGATCTCGGCGGGCTTGCGCGGTCGATGCCTCTCACCTTCGCCGCCGCGACAATTGCCATTGTCGCCATGTCCGGGCTACCTCCGCTTGCTGGGTTCGGCGGCAAGTGGCTCCTGCTGAGCGCGATGATGGAGAAAGGATGGTATGGGCCGATCGCATTTGGTGTGCTCGCGACCTTCGTCGGCTTTCTCTACATGGCGCGCTTTCTCCAAACAATCTTCCTCGATACTCCGAAATCCACGCGTCCGGGAGCCTCAGAGGCACCACCCGCGCTCCTCGTTTCTCAGTACCTTCTGATCCTCGGCATACTTGTGATGTCGTTTTTCCCAAAGCTGTTGATCGTTCCGATCTCCGAGGCGATCGATCCCTATTTCGCCTCGACGCTGGTGTGGGAAGGCATGTCGCTGGAGATGATCTACGGCTACTGGAACCCGGTGCCGACCATGCTCGCCACTGTCGCCGCATGCGCCCTGTTACTTGGCGTCTTGTGGCTGTTGCGGCACGCACATTGGAAGAGTGAGCAGTTCGCCGACTGGCAACAGCGCCCACTCGGCTTCTACACATTCTGCAAGCGGCTCTTCGTGAAGATGACGCCGCCTTTGGCCTTGGATTTCTGGAACGGCCTCGCCGCCCGCACGGGCACTCTCGCTGACGCGACACGGAAGATCTACACCGGCAACGGACAGACCTACGTGCTCTACGTTTTCTACTACTTCGTCACTCTCTACGCAGCATGCGCGAGCCTTAGCCATATTTGAACGAGTTCCGCTAGTGGCACATCTGCGACATAGAGGGACCGAAATACGATGTCACTTGTCCATTTGCGCGCTTCCCTTGCTGCCAATGCAACACGCCGCCGCCTTTAGCGTGAATTCGCGCCCTGACCACCATCTCTCCAGGACCGCGTGGCGCCCGCGCAATGAGGAGCATCCTCACAAGGTTGTTCCCTCCATCACTTCTATCACCACTATCCCACTGAGCGATCGACTGCGGGTCTCTCAGTTCTCGCTCCTGGCATCTTTGGAAATACCTGTCAGCAAATGTCCACGATCTCCCTTGCGTCCGTCAGCAGTTGCGGATTAGCTTCCGCTCTGCAATCGCTTCTGCAGAATAGCTGACCATGCTTCCACGCATTTCGATTTCCTTTGGGCGCACCGGGCGTTTGCAGGCTTCTGTGAGGCTCGCTAAATTTCGGAACCGGCAAACCCGGATGGCGTTTTCTATCCATCGGGATCTTCGGTTGTTCCCCACTCAACCGACCCCAAGCCCTTGATCCCGATTGCTAGACATGACGATCCAAGAAGCCCCGACCCCTCCGGGGCTTCTCATTTTTGGGGGATCGTTTAAACTGCTGACCGCGTCCAAGCAGAGCCAAAACGAGTGGTGGCGAGCACAAAAAAGAGGGGCCGGAGACAAAGCTCCGGCCCGAGCTTTAGCGGCTTGCGGCTTGGGGGGCCGAGGGATAGGCCGCTATCATCTGCTAATGAGTGCCGGCAAAGCTGCTTGCCGAGCTGTAAGGATACGGGGGGCACTCCTCCCAGCGCACTCACCATCAGTGCGAAACAATTTACCATAAACCCGAGCCGCCGCGTGCAACTAGGTTAAGGCATGGTTAACAGAGGCCCTTTAGTGATGGTGCCCAGCGCCCTCGTCCGGCGCGGCGGTGCCAATGCCGCTCACCTCGAAGGTCACGTCCACGGCCCCGGCCTTTTCGAAAGTGAGCTTGCCCGAGAATGTCTCACCCTCTTGCAACGGCTTGCTCAGATCCACGAACATGAGGTGATAGGAGCTCGGCTCGAGCGCCACTGATCCCTTCGCCGGAATTGGCAATCCATCGGTCAGCTGGCGCATCTGCATGACGCCTCCGGTCATGCTCATCTGGTGGATCTCGGTACGACCCGCAATGTCCGCCGTGACTGAAACGAGACGGTCTTCACTGTCGCCGGAATTTTCGATGGTGAGGTAGCCGGAGGCGACCTTCGCCCCGCCTGGCGTTGCGCGCGACCAGGGTTGCTCGATGGTGATTGCGCCGGCCTTGAACTCCGCGGCGAGAGCTGGGGGAGTCGACACGATGACGGTGGCTGCGCAAGCAACCACCAACGCTGCTGCGGCCATGCGCAAATGATTTGGGGCGTTAGATTGCATGGCTGGGCCTAGCTTGCTGGCGGTCGAGGATCAAGACGCAATTGGCCGCGGCAAGCTCACAAGTTGTCCTGCCGAGGCGACCAACGAGTCACTCCCGCCCCCAGCTTGGTGCGGATCAACGAGAGTTTCCCTGCGCGCTTGGCTGAGCGACGAAAGTTTAGGAAGGCTAAAATTTAGGAAGTGGTGCGTGAGCTCCGCTTCACTGAGAGTGCTGCTGGAAGTGAGCCACACTCACAAGAGTAGGTCCGCTTGACCGGCAGCTGTGCTCGCAGGAGGGTCACCCACGCACGCAAAAAACCATGCGCCCTTTCACTGCTTGCGTCGAGGCTTATCTTCGGC
>Ga0164300_10000076_pt1 | contig 13074 bp, 7 predicted proteins | sample Whisoiple_226_MG_FD_109710 | JGI IMG/M metagenome (GOLD analysis project Ga0164300, IMG submission 109710) | Unamended control soil microbial communities from upstate New York, USA - Whitman soil sample_226_MG | ecosystem: Environmental > Terrestrial > Soil > Agricultural land ...
CAGCGCTCGAGCTGAGCGCGCTCGGCCTCGGTCAGGGTGATCTCAACCGGCTTGGGGCCACGGGCCGCCATGCCTGAGAGGCTATCACAAATAGAGGCTAAACTTATGACTCAGGACACTAGCTGATCCTGTCGCAAAACTCAGTGAGAAGTGCCGTCGCCGAGGCGGATGGAGCCGGAATCGCTCCCGGCTCCATCCGCTTTGCGTTTGGCTCAGTGCCAAGCGTCGAATCTTAGTGGGCTATCCCCACCAGATGTCTGTCTCTTCATTGTTTGTGTTTGTGCCCTGAACCAGGACGTTGCCAAAGTATTTACCGTTGTTGACCGTTGACGAACCGCAAGCACCTTTCTCTGTGTATTCGATGCCTTCAACTGTCACTTCGATTGTGATTGTTCTGGTCGCCGGCGGTTCACCGAGGTTGTGATAGACAACGCCACCGCTTGTTGGTGTCTGCGGCGGGATTGTCATGCAGAGGATTTCCGAGCCAAGGAATGTCGCGTTCACGTGGATGTGATCGCCTGGGGTCGAACATTGGATATGTACCTGCGCATGGGTCGGTGTCGATTCTGCTGTGAAGAGATAATCACAGCTTGTCATTTTGACATGCGTGGTAAGACCCTCTGCGCCGCCTTCGATTTTATTGCATTTTGTGTAGGTGGGCACAGCTGTGATTTCACCGGTTGTTGTCGCAGTAAGTGTTATGCTTGCTTCAACACCTGTGCAGCTGAGTTTCCCCGCTGTGGTTTCGAATATCTGTTGACCTGTGCTACTGCCCTCGGTTCCATCCTGCGTGACGTCGAGGATCGTGTGGTCTCCATCGGAGTGGAATGTTTCCCCGCTGGCCGAAGCGCTAGACGCCGTCATTGCGCTGAGCGCAAAGGCAGCGAAGAGGGCGAGGGCGAGGGCCTTCAACTTGCGATTCATCTTGCTTGCTTCCCTTCTGTGAGGTTGCGAGCGCGCGTGACAAGCCTCCGTCCTGCGCACCCCATCCCGCCTCTGCGGGACGGGCCGATTCATAGCCGACATCCCGCTGATGATCAAGTTATCTTAAGTAACTCTGCAAGATCGCCGGAATCGCCGTGGAAATGCCCTGTAAATGCCTTTGGAGTGTTTCGCACGCGCACCAAGCGACAGGCGGAGAAAGACGGAGCCGCGATCGCTCCCGGCTCCATCCCATTGCGTCGTCGGCTCACGCCAGGCCCCAAAGTCCTAGCGGGCTATTCCCACCAGGTGTCTACCTCTTCATTTGCTGTGTTTGTGCCTTGAACCAGAAGGTTGCCGGTGTAGGTGCCATCGTTGGCGACCGCTGAGCCACAGGCGCCTTTCTCTGTGTATTCGATGCCGGTAATTGTCTCTTCGAGTGTGACTGTCCTATTGGGTGGTGAACCGACATTGTGGTAGCTGACGCCGCCGCCTGTCGGTGTCTGTGGTGGGATTGTCATGCAAAGAAGTTCCGCGCCGAGAAATGTGATTGTGAAGTGGATGTGATCGCCCACGATCGAGCATTGGATGTGCACCGGTGCGTGGGTGCCTGATCTTTCGGATGTGTAGAGGTAGTCGCAGCTTTTCATCAAGGCGTGCGGCGCAAGACCCTCGTGTTTGTCTTCTCCTTCGAGTTTGTTGCATTTTGTGAAGTTAGGACTGACTGTAATTTCACCAAGTGTTTTTTGGGTAAGTGTCACGTTGGCTTCCGCACCTGTACAGCTGAGTTCGAATAATGTGGTGGCGAGTATCTGCCGACCTGTGCTGCTGCCCTCCGTTCCGTCCTGCGTGACATCGAGGATCGTGTGTTCCGTCGCTGAGTGGAACCGTTCCCCGCTGGCCCACGCGCCAGATGCCGTCATCGCGCTGAGCGCAAAGGCGGCAAAGAGGGCGAGGCCGAGGGCCTTCGACTTGCGATTCATCATTGCTCCCCTCTGAGGATTGCCGGATGGCAAATGCCTAGGGTGCGCGCTGCGATCCGTCAAGCTGGGAGCCGCAGTGTGGCCCGGCGATCGCTCACCGCCGCGCGTTTTGCCTGCAAAGCCTCGTCAGAGGGCGGGGTGCGCGTGCCGATCCGGCCACCGCGCCGGTCGGTGCCTCAGTGGTGCTTGGACGCCTTGGCGCAGCTGCTCGCCTGCAGGACCGGGGAGAAGCTGCGCTGCTTGTCGTTGTGGGCGACGAAGTCGGCCTTGGCGCGGGAGACGTGGGCGCAGAGGTTGCGGCTGTTGATGATCAGGCCCTTTTTGCCGCCCTGCATCTGGAGTTCGAAGCGCGAGACGGGGAGATCGGGGAGATCTTCGAGGCTGGTGCGGATGCCGCCTTTGTGGGAGTCGATGCGGGCCGATATCTCGACGTTCACGGGTGCCTGCGGGGGGCCCTTCAAGGCCATCACCAGGTCGGGCAGGTTGTGGTTTGAGGAGCGCAGGTAGACCGGTCCCTGGACGGGTTCGTCGAGGATCGGGGTGAAGGCCTTGGCGAAGCCGTAGACCGCCCCTTTGGGACAGCCGGCGCCGTTGCCGCCGGCGGCGGCGAACTGCACCCTGGTGCAGATCGTCCTGATGTGGCCCTGGTCGAGGAAAGCCGAGCGGGGCAGGGTGACGACAGCAGAGGCGAAGTTCGCGTCTTCGGGGCGCGGGGTGACAACGGCTTTGAGCGCCGGGTGGGCGCCCCTGGTGGTTCCGCCCTTGAGGCGCAGGTTGAAGCGGGGCTTGAAGCCGAGGTTGGCGCAGTCGGCTGCCTGGAAGCGGGCCGAGCGCGCCCTCGGGGAGTCGTCGGCGACGCTGAAGGGATTGGCTCCCCCGCCCCAGATCTGGGCGGTTATGGCGAAGGGATCACAATCGGTGGGGTTGAAGGTGAAGTGGGGGCGATCGGCGTAGGCGCGCAGGTCGCGTACCGTCAGGGGGATGCCGGCGAGGATGTGGGGGATCGGATCGGAGGCGGCGCCGTCGACCGTCACCACGGCGCTGCGCGGATCGACCTGGAGGGCGAAGCGGACCACCACCGTGCCGACGTCGAAGGGACCGGCAACCGCGGGGGTGATCGAGACCACGCTGAAGGGGGCGCCGTGGTAGGGCCCGGCGAGATAGAGGCTGCCGGGCACGAAGGTGAGCTGGGAGCCGACTCCCGCGCCGGCGACGGTGCGGCCGATCTTGGAGTTCGACGGGCAGCTGGGGCTGGCCAGCTCGGCGACGCCGCTCTTTGCCTTGGCGATCGCGATCTGGGTCTCGGGGCAGCGCGAGACGCTGGCCAGGCTGCCGGCCAGGCCCGGCGCCAGGGTGGCTGAGAGCTTGGTCAGGTCCTGGTCGCCGTCGCGGCGGGTGAGGCGCATGGAGAGGGGGGAGAAGTGGACGGCGGCGTTGTTGAGGGTGCCGGCGGCAAAGCCTGGCTCGAAGGGGGGCGGGCCGGCGGGCGGGCAGGGGCCGCCGCCGACGCCGCTGGTGACCTGGAAGGCAGAGCTCGTCGAGAAGCTCGCGGCGGGGTTGGCCCAGGGGGTGAAGGTCGCCTCGGTGGTGTAGGTGCCACAGCCTGGCGGGGTGATCAGCGGGCTGCGAGCGCCCTCGCGGAAGTGGAAGCGGAAGTGGGAGAAGGGCAGCTGGGGGAGCTCGTGGCCCGGTTCGCCGAAGGTGGCGACGATCTGGCCCGTAACCGGATCCGGTGCGACCTTGCCGGCGAGCTTGACGTCGATGCCGAGCGCGGGGTCCTTGATCGTCATGTAGAGGGCGATCAGGGTGCCGAAGGGGTTCTTGCGGGGCTTGGCGACGAAGACGGTGCCCTTGAAGATCTCGCCTTCCAAAAGCGGCGATTCGACTTCGACCGTGCCGACCTTCGAGGAGCCCGGGCAGCCGGCGCCGAAGGACGAGGTGGCGGTCTCCCGGGCGAAGTCCGCTTCAGAGCAGACGCCGAGGCCTTCCGCCTGGGAGGGGTTGATCGTCATCCCCTTGGGCAGGCGCACCACGGCCTTCTTTATCGCCGAACTAGCGGGCTCTTCGGGGCTGGTCAGGCCTTCGTCTTCGATGTCGACCTTGACGTCCAGGCCGCTGGCCGCGGAGGCCGAGTGGGTGGTCGGCTGGGCGGAGAGCTCGGGGCCGAAGCCGAGGCGCTCGCAGCCGATGATGCCCAGCGGATTGCCGAATTCATCGTGGCTGAAGACGCTCTCGCCGAAGCGATCGCCCAACCAGGAGAGCGCCTCGAAGTGGGTCTCGAGCGGTTCTCCGCAGGCGGTCGGCAGGGTGAGGAAGGGCACGTTGGGGTTGGAGGTCGGGCATTCGCCGCCCAATTGGCCGATCACGCTCGGGATGAAGTGGCCTTCAGGGTCAACTATGCCTTCCTTGAAGAAGGCGCCGCACTTACCCCGCTGTTTTGCGTGCTCTTCACTCGACGGGTTGCCCCAGATGACCGTTTTGGAGCTGAAGAAGCGCACCATCTGCGGGATGTTGGGCACCGTGACGAAGGCGTTATATGGAGGGGATTCGTGCAGGCCCGCGGTGAAGGTCACCGGTGCTGCGCCGATCACGACGAAGCCGAACTTCGCCACCTCCCCCGGCGGCGGGACCAGGTTGTATACGGGGGCGCGGACTTCGATCAGGGCGCCGCTTGGGATCGCCGCTTTGGCCGTGGCGAGCCCCACCACCGAGCTGTCTGAGCAGTTGGGCAGGTTGAGCCCCGAGGTGATGAATACCAGCGTGGCGAAGTCGGCGGCGGTGCAGCGCGGCGTCGCCGTCGGCGCCGCCACCAGCCCGGGCGGCAGCTCGATCTGCAGTTCTCTGGCCTGGCCGGCGGGGATTTGACCGAGCCCGAGCGCTTCTTCGGTCTTCACCGCCAGGTCGGTGGTGAAGGCGAAGGGGTGCGAGCCGGCCTGCATCGCGGTGGCCCCCCCGACGTCGGTGAAGGTGACGTCCACTCCGCAGAGGCCGAATTCGGGCGGGCTGGGTTCGCATTCGCTTTCAGCCGCCGTCGCGGGAGAGGCTGAGGTCAGCGCCAGGGCTGCGATCAGCGCCACGAGTACCGCGACCATGCCTGCCTGCTTTCTCATCGCTGCCCCCCCCCTTCGTTGCGGGCTCTCGCCCGGCAGCGCTTGGCCGTCCGGTTGCTGTGCTTCGCCTGTTTGGCGAGGCTGTCTGCTTTCTTGCCCAGGAGCTGGGCGCTGTGGGCGTTACCCGCGTGCCTTGCGGCGCTCTTCAGCTGCTTCGCCCGCTGACTCAGGCGCTTTGCCTTCTTCGCTGGGCCCGCGCAGGATGAGGCGCCTCCCTTGCTTTCCTCGTGGAAGGCAGAGCTCGCCGGGGTGGGATCTTCGGGTTCAGAGCCCGGCGGCTGGCAGGCGTCGCCTTCGCAGGGTGGCTGCGGTTCGGGTTGGGGGAAGCCGCCCCCCACCCTGGCGTCATAGACGTCGAACTGGCCAGGGTCAAGCGGCGTTATGAGGCTCGACGCGGTCCTGAAGAAGACATCGTTGCCCGAGGGGCTGGCGTCGGCGAATTCGGAGTCAAGCGGGCTCTTGCCCGAGGAGATCAGGCTGACGCAGCCGCCGGCGCTTTCGCTGAAGGCGCCGCTTGCTTCCGTGCAGCTGCCCTTCCCCACCGCCTCCCATTGGTAGACGTCGCGCTTGCCGTTGGTGTCGGCGAGGACCAGCGGCTCGTAGCTTTCGAAGAAGAGGCGGCTGCCGTCGTCTGAGAGGGCGCGGGAGTAGTAGAGCTGGTGCTCGGCGGGGCGGATCACCGCTGCGGCAGAAAACACGCGGCCCAATTCTTTGACCAACTTGCCCACCGGCCGCCCCCCGCTCGGGTTGCAAGAAACACACTCAAGCTGTCCACTCGTTGCCTCGTAGCGATAGACCTCCATGTCGGCTTCGCCGCTGTTGGCGTCGGTGTTGTCATAGCCCACAAGGTTGCCGGTCGAGACGAAGGCCGCCGCTCCTCCGTCGCGGCTGACCCGCGCCATGTGATAGACCGGCGTCGGGTTGGTCGGGGAGACATCGCCTTGTGCGTCCGCTGCACTCAGGCTCGTGATGAACGCAAAGCTTCCTCCTGCGCCCGCATCGTAGAGGTAGAGGTTCGGCTTGCCCGCCTGTGCGACCTCTTCCCTTTTGTTCGGCGTCGCAGTGAGAACTTGGGTCGAGACGAAATAGACGCGCATCGCGTCTTCGCTCATCCCCAAAAAGCCAGAGACACCACCGGAGATCGGGCTCGACTGGCCGCTTGCCTCGTCGAATTCATAAAGCGTGCCCGTTTCGTTGAAGGTACCACTGCGATAGATCGCCCGTGAACCATCTGAGCTTGCTCCCCAGAACTGCGCCTTCCCTTCACTCACCGCGATCGTGCAGGCCTTGGCCGCTTCGGTGCAGTTGCCGCCACCGTCGAGTGCGCTCTGCGGCTGGCTGGCGTTCTCGCGCAGGTAGAGCCGGCCGATGCTCCCGCTTTGCCTCCAATACACCCGCGAGGCATTTCCAGACAGAGCCCCCAACACAAGGCCTTGGTAGCCGCTGAAGTCCACCAACGTCCCCGCCGAGCACCCTTCCGCCGCCGTCCCATCGGGCAGCACGCAGACCGTCCGCGGCGCTCCTTCGCCGTCTGCCAGGTAGTCCATCGGGCCCGAGGAACCCGCGAAGACACTTCGCGCATCTACCTGTGGCGCTTCGGGTCCACTCGGCACCGGGCTGGTGGTCAGGTTCTCGCTCGTCTTTGCCACCGTGGCGCCGGCGTTGGCGGCGATCGCCTCGCACTGGAAGGCCGCGGGGCTCGCCACGTCGGCTGGGGTGAGGGTGTAGGTGGGAGCGGTGGCAGCGGCGATCTCGGCGCCGTTGCGATACCAGCGGTAGGCGAAGCTGGGCGAGCCCGACCATGCGGCTTCGTCTGGGTTGCAGGTGAGCGTCTGCCCGCCCGCCCCGCCCACCGTGAGCGGTTCGCTGGTGGTGGGAGCGAGGATGCTCTGTGGCGCTTCGGGCGGAACGCTCGCCGGGTAGGGAGCCATGATCCAGGCGGGGTTGGCCACCTGGGTGGCGCCGCCGCTTGGGTTGGTCGCGGTGACACGGCACTGGATCGCCTTGCCCGCATCGGCTGCTTCGGTGGTGTAGGTGGCGGCGGTTTTGCCGGCGATCGGCGCGCCGTCTCTGAGCCACTGGTAGGCGATCGTCGTCGCTGCCGTCGGCGTTTCGCACCCAAGCTGCAGCCCCACCGGCGTGCCCACGTCCTGGGCCAGGTGGCCCAAGGTGCGCACCAGCGTCACCGCGCCATCGACGCTGGCCCCCTGCACTTCCATCGTGACGATCGATCCCAGGACCCCCCAGCCGAGCGCCCGATAGCCCTCCGGACCGCAGTTGGTGCGCCGGTAGGCGTTTTGGATCCCTTCCTCTGCCCCCGGTGCCAATGGTGGCGCCGTCGTGTTGTCGCGCACCAGCCAGGCCTGACAGAGGTCATCGGAGAAGAGTTTGTATTCGCTGTCTTGTCCTGCCAGAGAGCCGCCCAGCAGGAGCCCCCGCGGCGGTGAGATCGCGTGCGTCGACCAGCCTCCCCCGCCGCGGCTCGCGATGTATTGGGAGGTGAAGGGCTGGGAGACCGCGTCGCCAAAGGGCAGTTCGGCGGTGTATGCGAGCTTGTCACCCGCGACGGCGCTCTGATAGCGCGCGCTGGGAAAGCCAAGCCCAGTCGTTTCAGACTTGATCTCCGCCCCGTCTTTGTCCACCGGGCTGACCATCTCGTAGGCGCGGCAGTCGGGCAGGGCGGCCCCGGCGCCCGAGCGGAAGAGGTCGTTGGGGCAGGCTTCGACGATCGGCGAGGGCAGGGCGAAGGTATGAAGGGAGCGTTCTTCGCCGATAGTCGGCCCGCCGCCGCTGCTTTGGGCGACGAAGCGGAAGCGGTATTCGGTGTTCGGCGAGAGGCCCGATAGCAGGACCCCCGCGGTGTTTGCGGCGTTATCGCCCGAGGCCGCCAGGGTGGCGCCGGGCGCTTCGGGCTGTTCCTGGACGCATTCCGCTTCCCAGTCGCCCGGTCCGATGTCGCCCGGTTCGACGCCGAGGCAGGCCGTGGTGGCGTACTGCACGTAGTAGCGGGTGTCGGCAAAGAAGTGGGGGTTGATCGAGGCCCGCACGGTCGCCGTGGTGGCACCGACCGAGAGCGCGTACTCGGCGAGGATGTCGGGTGCCTTCGGGGGCTTGGGGCACAGTTCGAGGTTGCTCGGCGGCGGGCCGTAGGCGCGGGCGAAGCTGGGGCTGACGTTGGCCAGGTAGATGTCGGCTTCGCTCGATTTATTGAAGCATGCCGAGCTAACGGCGATCCCGGTCGAGATACCAATTTCCCCTTCGCCGAAGGGTTCGGCGGTTTCCGCGCAGCTGGAGGCGACGAACTGACGCACTGCTGAGGAGGGACCAGAGACATCGTCAATGACGTAGGCAAAGCCCGTCCGCGCCGCGACCGCGGTCGGGTTAGCGACTTTGATCGTGCACTGTTTCACCCCGGCCGTGTTCAGCCTGATTACGTCGGCTTTGCCGCTGAGCGAGAAGAAGATGCTGCTCCCAACGATGGCCAGGCCGTTGACCGTGCCCTGGGCGATCGCCCCTTCTGGGTCGGGCTGGAATTCGCGGAAGCTGCCGTCGGGGTTGAAGATCTGGATTCGTTTTTCATCGCCGACGTAGAGGCGGTCGGAGAGGCCGATCGCGACGAAGCTGCCGATCGGGCCCCATTTGAATTCGCCTTCGCCGCTGCCTACGCTGCCGACCTGGCAGACGTCGCCCGAGGCGGCGGTGCAGAGGTTCTGCTGTGCCGGGGGTGCCGCTGCTTCGACTTTGGTCTTGTTGACCTTGCCGCCGAACATCAGGAGGAAGTGGCCTTCGGGGTCGAATTTCTGCACCCGCCGGTTGCTGTAGTCCTGGACGTAGACGTTGCCGGCCGAGTCGACGGCGATGCCACTGACGCCTTTTTCGAATTGACCGGAGCCAGCACCCGGAATTCCGATCTCACAGCTCGCCACTTCGGTGCAGATCTGGAATTCGTCGGCACCGTCTGCAACTCCCCAGCCCCAAGCCCGCACGAACTCTCCCCAGGCGCTGTATTGGATGATTCGGGTGTTAGCCTGGTCCGAAACGTAGACGCTGCCGGGTTTGGGTGCGGTCGCCGGTGCCGTCGCGACGCCGCGGGCGATGTTGCAGGCAAGATCTTCAGGGTCGCCATCGCAGCGCGTCCACAGCGGCGAGGGGGTGGCCGCGGAGGCGCCGCTTGCAATCAGTGCGAACAGCGCGACAACTAGCAGCAGCGCAACCGCGCAGACCCGGTGTCGACCCATGCCATCCCACCTCTGCGATCTCATTCTCTTCTTCTCCCTGCGAGTTATCACGGGCTCCCTTTATGCCCGCTCCGCGGCCGTTCCCATGCGGCCGTGAAGCTGCACTATATAGGTCTTCTTGATGGGCTGTCAAGGAACTTTTCGGTTTTACCAACTATAAGGTAGATGGAGCCGGGATCGCTCCCGGCTCCATCTACTAGCGTCTGGCTCAACGCCAAGCGCCAAGTCCTAGCGGGCTATTCCCACCAGATGTCTATCTCTTCATTGTTTGTGTTTGTGCCCTGAACCAGGACGTTGCCGTTGTATATGCCGTTGTTGGCGACTGCAGACCCGCAAATGCCTTTCTCTGTGTATTCGATGCCGGTCACTGTCGCTTCGATTGTGAGTGTTCTTTTCGGTGCTGACCCCACCGGGTGATAGGTGACGCCGCCGCCTGTCGGTGTCTGCGGCGGGATTGTCACGCATTGCACTTCTGAGCCAAGGAATGTTGCGTTCACATGGATATGATCGCCTGGGGTCGAACATTGGATGTGCACCTGTGAGTGGGTGCCTGATTTTTTGGATGTGAAGAGGTAGTCGCAGCTTGTAAATTTGACGTGCGTTACCAGACCCTCTGCACCGTTTTCGATTTTATTGCATTTTGTGTAGGTGGGCACTGCTGTAATTTCACTGAGTGTTTTTGCGGTCAGTGTCACGCTGGCTTCTACACCTGTACAGCTGAGTTTCCCCACTGTGGTTTCGAAAATCTGCTGACCTGTGATACTGCCCTCGGTGCCGTCCTGGGTGACATCAAGGATCGTGTGCGCTTCTGAGGAATGGAATTCTTCAGCCGCCGACGCGCCAGACGCCGTCATTGCGCTGAGCGCAAAGGCGGCGAAGAGGGCGAGGCCGAGGGCCTTCAACTTGCGATTCATCTTGCTTGCTTCCCTTCTGTGTGAGGTTGCGAGCGCGCCTGAAGAAGCCTCCGTCCCTGCGCGCCCATCCCGCCTCTGCGGGACGGGCCGATTCATAGCCGTCCGAAGAACTAATAGTCAAAGAATTCAGATAAAAAGGATGAGCGCGGCGCAGCTGCGGCGCAAATCCCCTGCACAGAACGTGTGAGCGATTGGCGCGCGCGCAAATCTACGCGTGGCCAAAATGGCGCGCCTGCGCGTGCGCAAGCGCGCAGCAGCACGAGATGGGCGCTCCTCGGCGCCAGGAGCGCAAGCGGCTCAGGAGCCTGGTTTGGCGCCGATGCCGCCGCAGAACTGGAAGCCGTATTCTTCGGCGAGTTCCTGCGTCTGGATGAAGGGGTTGCCTTCTTCGACGAATGCCGCCGGATCCTCGCCGGCGCGGTTGACGTTGGTCTGCATCGAGGCGACCACTTCTTCGAGATGCTGGGCGTCCTGCGGGGGCGGTTCGAGGGCACTGAGCTGCTCGATCTCCGCCTGCAGGCCCGGCACAACCACCCTGGTGACGAATTCCTCTTTTTCTTCTGGCGTGGTTTTGTCGAGCCCGCCCGGCGGCAGCAGGGCTTCGAGATCGGCGAAGATTTCTTTGCCGTCCTTGCGGCAGAGTTCGTCTGCTTCGTGGAGGAACTGTTTCGAGGCCGCCGACTGCTTGCCGGTTTCGGCATTGCCCCCACCTTCGGCGGCGTTGCCCACATTGCCGCCTCCCTGAGCTTCGTTGCCGGTGCTGCCCGAGTTCGTCGTGGCGTTCGCGGTTGCACCGGTCGCGTTGGTCGTCTCGTCGCTCCCGCCGCCACCACCGCACGCGGCGAGCAGGGAGGCTGCGGCGATGGCTATTGCGATGGCGATGAGCGGTCTGAAGCGCACGTTTAGATCCTTTTACTCGAAGATTTTCGAGAGTTATAGCAGCTATTTGGTCCTTGATCACGCGACCGGCAGCGCAAGGGTGCCGCGAGAGTAGGCCTCCCGCATGCTCGCCCGGCGCAGCTTGCCGCTGGTGGTCTTCTCCACCGTGCCGGCTGGCAGGACGACGACCTCCCTGGGGGCGATGCCGACCGCGTCGGCGGCCGCGTTCCTCACCCTGCGGCGCAACTCGCCGGGGTCGGCGCCGTCGATTGGCTCGACCAGGACCACGACCTCGTCGGTGCCGGGCTCGCTGAAGGCGACGCAGCGCCCGGGGCGCACGCCCTCGATCCGGCCGGCCGCCCACTCGAAGTCCTCGGGGTAGTAGTTGTGTCCGAGGGCGATCACCATGTCCTTGACCCGCCCGGTGACGTAGAGCTGCCCGCCGGCGATGTAGCCCATGTCGCCGGTGCGCAGCCAGCCGTCAACGAAGGGGTCCGGTGCATCGCCACCGACGTAGCGGCTCATCAGCGACTCGCCGCGCAGGAGGATCTCGCCGACGTGGCGCTCCGGCAGGTCGCCGCGCGGCCGGGCGATGCGTACCTCCATCTTCGGGATGCCGCAGCCCACCATCGTCCGCGCCGGCCCGCTCCCGGCCGGCGCCGCCACCCCCTCGGACGCCAGCCGGTCGAGCGAGATGCGATCGATCGCCAGCCCGGTCCCCGGCTTCGACAGGGTCACCGCCAGGACCGACTCCGCCAGGCCGTAGCTCGAGCCGAGCGCATCGGCGCGCAGGCCGAGGCTGGGGCCGGCCTGCTCGAGCTGCTGCACGACGTTGGGATCGACCCCCTCGGCGGCGAAGCGGGCGACCTCGAGCGCACCCAGGTCGACCCGACCGCCGCGGCGCCTCAGGCCCCGCAGCGCGTTGCCGAACCCCGACGAGGGCGCAAGCGTGAGCGAAGCGCGGGTGTCCGCCGCCAGCCGCAGCCAGGCATCGGGCTCGGCGGCGAAGCGCTCGGTGGGCAGGTGGTGACTGGAGAGCCCCCAGACCGCAGTGGGCAGGACGTTGAGGAAGAGGCCGAGGTCGTGGAAGAACGGCACCCAGCTGATCGAGCGGCGCGGCGCCCCACCGTCGGCGACGGTCTCCTCGAGGATCTCCATCTGGGCGGCGACGGCGGCATGGGTAACCAGGGCTCCGCGCGGCGCGGTCGTGCTACCCGAGGTGAACTGGATGACGGCTGCGTCGTCCGCGAGGGGCCCGGACGGCTCCTTTGCGCTCACCTCCCCCGACTCATCCCAGGGAACGGCCAACCCCGGAGGAAGCAGCGAGGCAAGCTCCGGGTCGACCAGGACGATGCGGCAGCCGGCCGTCTCCAGCAGCATGCAGAGCTGCTCGGCGAAGGCCGCGGGGTCGCGCAGGCGCAGCTTTCGCTGGATCGGGACCAGAACGGCGCCGGCAGCCCATATCGCGAACGCCGAGATCACCCACTGCGGCCGGTTGGGGCCGAGCACCCCGACTGGGTCTCCGGGACGGACATCTCGGGCGAGGAGACGGCGGGCGCCGCGCTGCGCCCGCTCGGCCAGCTCGGCGGTGGAGAGACGCTCCACCCCACCCGCGAGATGGAAGACGTACTCACCCGCGCCCCGCCCAACGGTGGCGGCGAGCGCTTCGGGAATGGTCGGGGGTCCCTGCTGCAACGCAAATCCTGAAGTTTCGCTGTGGAAACTGCCGAGTATCGTATACCGCCGTGCCGAAGCTCTCGCTGGTCATCGCGGCGTACGACATCCCGCGCCAGCTGACGCGCACCATCCAGTCGCTCTCGCCGCCGCTGCAGCGCGGCGTCGATCCTTCGCAGTACGAGCTGATCGTCGTCGACAACGGCTCGGAGGCGCCGCCCGACCGCGAGGCCTGCGAGGCGTTCGGCGCGCGCCTGCGCTGGCTGCGCCTCGACGACGCACCCCCCTCTCCGGCGCGCGCGCTCAACCTCGGCATCGCGGCGGCGCGGGCGCCGCTGGTCGGCGCGATGGTCGA
>Ga0164300_10000077_pt1 | contig 13059 bp, 11 predicted proteins | sample Whisoiple_226_MG_FD_109710 | JGI IMG/M metagenome (GOLD analysis project Ga0164300, IMG submission 109710) | Unamended control soil microbial communities from upstate New York, USA - Whitman soil sample_226_MG | ecosystem: Environmental > Terrestrial > Soil > Agricultural land ...
ACCTCGGCAACCTGGCTGCCCAGCGCGACTGCGGCTACGCCCCCGACTACGTCGAGGCGATGTGGCTCATGCTCCAGGCCGACGAGCCCGAGGACTTCGTGATCGCGACGGGCGAGACGCACAGCGTCCGCGAGGCCGTCGAGATCGCCTTCTCACGGCAGGGCCTCGATCCGGACGGGCACGTCGAGATCGATTCGAAGTACTACCGGCCCTCCGAGGTCGACGCCCTCCTCGGGGATGCGAGCAAGGCCAAGCAGAAGCTCGGCTGGGAGCCGAAGGTGCGCTTCAAGGAGCTGGTGGAGCTGATGGTCGACGCCGATGTGACGGAGCTCGAGGACCAGATGGCGGGCAAGGTGACCCGGTTCAGCCACGAGGGCGCCTAGTTCGAACCCGCGCTCGAGGTGATCGAGGAGCGTCAGCAGTGGTGAGCGGCTTGCTTTCATCCCGGCGGGCGAGCGGTTGGGCCCGCCGCACGCTGCGGCCTCGGGATTGGCTCACAGCCGAGCTCGAGGCTGGGCGCTATGCCCTACCGGCCTTGCTCGCGGCGATGGCTTGCGCCGCGATCTACCTCTTCCTGGTGACGCGCCACGCCGGCTTCTATCAGGACGAGTGGAATTTCTTCTATTACCGGCGCGGCTTCAGCGCAGATGACTTCTTCCAGCCTTATGTGGACAACTTGGCGGCGATCCCGATCCTCATTTATCAGATGGCGATCAAGGCCTTTGGGTTCGGTCAAGCTCACCTCCCGATTCGCCTGCTGTGGGTCGGGACAGTTCTCACATGCTCGCTGTTGCTCTTCCTTTATCTAAGGCGCAGGACCCTGCCCTGGTTTGCCTTCTTCCCGTCGTGTCTGCTGCTCGTCTTTGGGGCCGCGTGGACGGACCAGGCGACCTCCCTGGGGTTGGTGCGCCTGAGCGCAGTGGTCGCGGGGCTCGGCGCTCTCGTAGCCCTCGACTTGAGGTCGCTCCGAGCCGACCTCTGTGCGAGCGCTTTGCTGGCTGTCGCGTTGGTGTCATTCAGCCCGGCGCTGCCCTTCGTCGTTGGGGCTTCGACCACCGTGGCCCTACGCGGGGGGCCAGAGGTCTGGCGCCGGGCATGGATCTGGGCGGCGCCGATGATGATCTACCTCGCCTGGCTGCTCTGGGCTCACCTCGCCTACCCCGGCGATCCAATCGAACTCGCCAACGTCACGCAGGCGCCCCGGGCTCTCCTCGAGGGCAACGCAACCGTGCTCGCCGGAATCGGTGGGCGCTATCTGACGAACGACGCGGGACGCATCTACGAGCTGGACCACGATCCTGGGATTCCGATCGCGCTGCTGCTGGCGGGATGGATCGCGTTGCTCGCTCTCCGTAGACGCTTGCCCCGCGAGGCCCTCGTGGGGCTGTCGATGCTTGTCGCGTACTGGTTGATCATCGCGTTGGTCATCTCGCCCGCGCGGCAGCCCACGGCCGATCGCTACCTCTATGTGGGTGCTGTTCTCCTTGCAATCACCCTCGCTCCGCTTCTCCCGCGACGTTCACCTCCGCTGATCGCGTGGCTGGTGATCGCCGTGACCTTTGTCGCGTTCAGCCTGGCGCCGAACATCCGAGCCTTATCCCAGTCTGCGGAGAATGTCGAGTTGAGCACCGACGAGACCCGAGCGGGCCTGACGGCCATGGAATTGGCGAGAGAAACGGTGCCCGCGGGGTTCAGCGCCAGCGCGGCTGTACCGGAGTTTCGAGGTGGGCTATACCTGCCGTCGACTGCTGGCGCATACCTGGCGACGGTGGATCGCTACGGCTCGCCCGGGTTCAGCGAGGACCAGCTGCTGCAGCGCGATAACGACGCGCGCAGCGTCGCGGATGCCGTCTTGGTTGGCGCCCTCGATCTGCGGCTTCGAGTTGTGAGCGCGTCGTCCACCGATGCGAGCCCTCGCGAGTGTCGGGGACGGCATGTCGAGACCGGCGGCTTGGTCACGGCAGCGCCTGGCACGCGCATCATGGTCATTCCGGAGACAGCAACCGGTGTCCAGGTGACCGCCGCCCGCTTCGCGGACACCCCGGCCGTCAACTTGGGGCAAGTCGACGACGCTAGGCCGGCCGTCCTTAGGATTCCTCGCGATCGCGCGACTCGGGCGTGGCGCCTCGGGCTCGTGGGGAGTGCGATCGTGCGAGTCTGTGCCCAGCCGACCGGATCTGCCCAGGCCGCTCCGTGATGGATCTCGAGCGGCTCGAGGCATGTGCTGAGCGGGAATGGGACGAGTTTCTTCGCGGTTGCTCAGGGGCGCTCTTCGTCCACTCGATCGCCTACCGCAACCTGCTCGTCGCGGAGCTCGGCTGCGAGCCCGAGTACCTGGTCGCTCGCGAGGGCGGTGAGATCCGTGGGGTGCTGCCGGTCATGTGGTCGGAGAACGCGGGCGGGCGGATCTGCAACTCCCTCCCCTATCACGGCAGTCACGGCGGCCCGGTGGCCGGGGATGCGCGTGCGGCTCGCGCGCTGATCGAGGCCTGGGACGAGCGCTCGTCGGACGCCTCGACGAACGCGTCCACGATGATCGAGAACCCATTCCTCGATCCTCCGGCACCCGAGCCCCTGCACGAGCTCACCGATGAGCGGTTCACCCAGTTCACGGTCCTGCCGGCCGGAGGCGACGAGCGGGATTTACTGGGGCTGATCTCCCCGGAGGCGAGAAGCAATCTGCGGCGGGCCTCGCGGAGAGGGGTGACGGTCGAGCTCGACAACGCTGCCCTCCCGGCCGTTCACGAAATCCATCAGGAGACGATGGAGCGCTTCGACGCGCCAGCGAAGTCGTGGCGCTTCTTCGACGAGATCCCCAAGCAACTGGGGGCGGGCGAGGACTTCGACGTCTGGATTGCACGGGTCGGGGACGAGCTCGCGGCGGCGCTGCTGGTGATTCGCTTCAACGGAGTCAGCGAGTACTTCACCTCGGGCACGCGCGAGGGCTTCCGCGAGCATGACCCGCACTCGGCCCTGGTCTTTGCCGCCCTGGTGCACGAGGCGCGCCGCGGCTCCCGGATCTGGAACTGGGGAGGGACGCGTGACGGAATGCAGGGCGTGTTCCACTTCAAGAGCAAGTGGGGTTCGCGGGCGGGTCGCTACCGCTACTTCGTTCGCGTCAACGATCGCTCGCTGCTGGACGCCTCGCCGGAGGAGCTGGTCGCCCGCTTTCCGGGCTTCTATGTCCTGCCCTTCGCCGCTCTGCGTACCCGCACTGCCTGAGGCCGATCAGGCAAGATGCCCTGCGTGCAGGCACCTGTCTCGTCCATTCGCCCCGCCGAGCGGCTGGGCGTGTCCGTCGTCGTACCGGTCTACAACTCCGCGGCCTCGCTGGACGAGCTCTGCGAGCGGATCGTCTCCACGATGAGCGCGACGCTCGGCCCCGCGTCCTGGGAGCTCATCTTGGTCAACGACGGCAGCGAGGACGCGAGCTGGGATCGGGTCGTGGCGCTGAGCGGGGAGTTCCCCGAGATTCGCGGCATCGACCTGACCCGCAACTGGGGCCAGCACAACGCCCTGCTCGCCGGCATCCACGCGGCGAGAGGTGAGGTGGTCGTCACGCTCGACGACGACCTCCAGAATCCGCCCGAGGAGATTCCGAGGCTCATTGAAGCGCTCGGGCCGCAACTCGACGTTGTCTACGGGGTCCCGATCGCCGTCCGGCAACCCGTTTATCGCCGGATGGGTGGAGCAGCGGTCCGAGCCACGATCGGAGCATTGACCCGCCGGAGGGAGGTCGCTCTGGCGACCGGCTTCCGGGCGTTTCGGCGCGACATCGCGGACGATCTGCCGGAGACGAGTGGGCGCCGCATCGCGCTCGACGGGATGCTGCGAGCGGTCACGGTCCGGTTCGGCTCGATCGCCGTCGATCATCAGCCCCGCCGGGAGGGCCGCTCGAACTACAGCCTGGCGAGGCTCGCGCGGCTGGCGTTCACCGAGGTGGCGACCGACCTCGGCCCCGGGGGCAAGGGCAACCATCGGGCTCCGAGCTACCGGATCAGGACGGTCACCGCGCCGCAGCTGAGCGACGATGGCCGGGGCTAGCGACGAGCCTTCCGTCCCGCCATGCGAGCTGCTCGAGTGGGACAGCGAACACTTCGGCCTCGCGATCGCGCGCGTGACGCCCGGCGCGCTCACGGTGGAGGGCCCGGAGGCGATCGATGCCTGGTGCCGCGATCGCGGGGTCCGATGCCTCTACCTCTGCGCTGACGCGGCTGACGCTGAGACCACCCGGCTGGCCGCGGCGCACGGGTTCCGTGTCGTCGACGTCCGCCTCATCGCTCGCCGTTCATACGAGGGCCTCCTCGAGCTGTCCACGGGACCGGAGCTCGAAGCTCGGGAGGCGACGGAGACCGATCTCGCCTTCGCTCGTGACCTGGCCGCGCGAAGCCATCGCACCAGCCGGTTCTACTTCGATGGAAACTTCCCGAGAGACCGCTGCGATGCCCTCTACGAGGAGTGGGTGGAGCGGGGCAGCCGCGATCCGGATCGGCGGCTGTTGATCGGCGTCCTGGACGGCAATCCGGTCGGCTACATCGTCTTGACTCCTCTCGGTCCGGATCTCGAGGGGCATGGCGAGCTGGTGGCGATCGAAGAGCGACATCGAGGCAAGGGCTTGGGCCGGGCGTTGAGTTTCGCTGAGTGGCGGGCTTACGCGGCGCGGGGCGCACTCATCCAGCGTGGGGTGATGAGCCTGCGCAGCATCGCCATCATTCGCCTGCACGAGCAGCTGGGCTTCGTCACCGATGAGGTCCAGGTCTGGCATCACAAGTGGTACGGCGGCTTGCAAACCAGCCGAGCGGACGGGTGACGGCGCCGGGCAACCAAACGGGGACCCCGTGTGAGCTGCTCGAGTGGGACAGCCAGCACTTCGGCTTCCCGATCGCCAGGGTCCTTGGTTCGAGCCTGGACTGTGACGCCGCCGGCCGCGTCGACGAATGGTGCCGCGCTAACCAGGTGCGCTGCATCTACCTTCTCGCCGACGCGAAGGACGCGGATACCTCCCGGGTGGCGGCGGAGAGCGGCTTCCGCGAGGTCGACGGAAGGCTCGTCATCCGCACTGCTCTCCAGGGGCTTGCCGAACCTCACCTGGGCGGACTCGCCGGGATGGAGGTTCGGGAGGCAGCCGAGGCCGAACTCGGTCAGCTGCGAGAAATCGCGTCGGTAAGTCATCGCGGCAGTCGATTCTTCTTCGATACCGGCTTTCCGGACGCCCGCTGCGCCGCGCTGTACGAGGCGTGGATCGATCGTGGGTTCGTCGACCCGGATCGAACCCTCTGGGTTGCAACGCTCGACGGCGTGCCCGCCGGGTACCACGTGATCGGCCCCGCGGCGCCGGACGGCATCAGGCGGCTCGAGCTGCTGGCCGTCGATCCGAATCGTCACGGTCGGGGCATCGGTACCGCGCTGATCCTCTCCACGATGGGCGCGCTCCGGGGCGAGGGGGCCGAGGAGACCTGGACGATCCTCAGCCCTCGCAACCTGCCCTCGATCCGCCTGCACGAGAGGGTTGGCTTCCTCATCGAGAGCGTCCAGGTCTGGCACCACAAGTGGTATGACGGCGGATAACCGAATCCCGTTCAACCGGCCGAGTCTCGCCGGGGGTGAGCTCGCCCACGTCGAGGAGGCGGTTCTGTCGGGGCAGCTCTCGGGGGACGGCCCGATGGGGGCCCGTTGCGAGGAGCTGCTCTCGGAAGAGCTCGCGGCCCGGGTCATGCTGGCGCCCTCGGCGACCCAGGCGCTGGAGATGTCGGCGCTCCTGCTGGACATCGAGCCCGGCGCGGAGGTGATCTGCCCCTCGTTCACCCACCCCTCGAGCATCAACGCCTTCGTCGTGCACGGTGCGCGCCCCGCCTTCTGCGACATCCGGTCGGACACCCTGAACCTGGACGAGCGGATGATCGAGGAGCGGATCGGCGAACGGACGGCCGCGATCGTCTGCACCCACTACGCCGGCGTTGCCTGCGAGATGAAGGAGCTCACGGCGATCGCCGAGCGCCGAGGGGTGGCGCTCGTCGAGGACAACGCACACGGGCTGTTCGGGAGCTACCGGGAGCGCCCACTCGGGTCCTTCGGCCGGTTCGCCGCGCTCAGCTTCCACGAAACCAAGAACGTGACCTCGGGCGAGGGCGGGGCCCTCGTCCTGAACCGATCCGAGGACATCGCCCGTGCCCAGGTGATCCGCCACAAGGGCACGAACCGCACGGCATTCGTTCGCGGAGAGGTGGGCGCATATGAGTGGACCGACGTGGGCTCGAGCTACCTCCCCTCCGAGCTGCAGGCTGCCTTCCTGCTGGGTCAGCTGGAGCAACGGGACACGCTCCAGGCGCGGAGGCGGCGAATCTGGGACCGCTACGCGGAGGAGCTCGCGGAGTGGGGGGGTCGGCATGGCGTGGCTCTACCCGACGTCCCGGAGGACCGCCGTCATCCGGCCCACCTATTCCACCTCCGCCTGCCGGGGCGCGGCGAGCGAGATGCCCTGATCGATCACCTCGCCTCATTCGGGATCCTCGCGGTCTTCCACTTTCAGCCGCTGCACAGCTCGCCGATGGGCCGCCGTCTGGATCCCGGCTGTCCCGGGCTGCCCGTGACCGAGGCTGCGGCCGCCGGGCTCGTCCGGCTGCCACTGTTCGCGTCGCTCACCGAGGACGAGCAGTCCAGAGTCATCTCCGCGGTCATGGAGTTCTCGCCATAGCGGCCGCGGCCGTCGCCGTCGGAGCCCTGGTTCTCTGGCTGATCGGCGGAGTGGATCCCGGAGAGCTGGTTCGCTACCTCGGCTACGAGGCGGTGTTCGTGGTCGGCCCGGGCTGGCTCGTCCTGCGCGCCGTGGCGCCGGGCGTCCGGAGCCGCGCCTGGCAGCTTGCACTCGGCTGGCCGCTGGGCCTGACGCTCGAGATCCTCGCCTTCAGCCTGACCGCCGCGCTGGGAATCCGCGACGTCTTCCTTGCCTATCCGTTGCTGGTCGGGATCCCCGCGGCGCTGATCGCAAGGCGGCGGCGGTCGCCGGGTTCCTCATCCGCCCTCTTCACACGCGGCTCTCGCTGGGCGATCGCGGGCCTTTGCCTGTTGGCGTTCGCCTACCTCGGGGGCGACTATTTCACGATCACGCCGCTACCCGGGACGGCGCCGGGGGTGGTTTATCTGGGCGATATCACCTACCAGATCACCATCGCTGCATCCGCGCTCCACAACTGGCCGCCCTCCTTCCTTGGCGTCTCGGGAGGCCCCCTCCCCTACCACTACTTCGTCGACCTCCACATGGCGGCCATCTCGCAGGTGACGAACATTCACCTGCCGCTGGTCGTCTTCCGGCTCTATCTGATCCCGCTCACCACGCTGCTGCTGCTGCAACTCGCACTCGCCGGGCGGCTGATCGGGGGGCGGGCGTGGGCCGGGGTCCTCACGGTTGCCCTCTTCCTCCTGGTCCGTGAGATCGACCTGAGCATCAACGACACCTGGCCGTTCGCCGGCATCGGGGCGATCCACCTCTGGCTCAGTTCCAGCCAGCTGCTCGGCATGGCGTTCTTCGTTCCCACCCTAGTCGTTCTCAGCTTGCTGCTCGATCCGCGGCTCTCGGCGCGCGCCGCCCCTGAGCTCGGGCTCAGGGCCCCGGCGCTCTGGGGCATCCTGACCCTGCTGCTCGTGGGGTCGGCCGGAGCAAAGGCGGTGATCCTGCCGCTGCTGATCGGAGGTCTCGTCCTCTACCTCGGCTGGGCCCGCTTCCTTCAGGGGCGAGTTGATCGAACGGCGGTGCTCGCCCTCTCACTCTCCGTGCTCGTGTTCGCCGTGTTCTACGTGGTGCTCTACCGGGGGAATTCGCAGGGGTTACAGATCAATCCCCCCGCCACGATCAAGCAGATGACACCCCTGGCCCGGCTGCACGAGCACTGGCCGGGTGGGGGCTTGGCCGATGCAGCTTTCTGGATCTTCGCGGTGCCGGCGGGGACGCTGATGTACTTCGGAGCCCCGCTGCTGGGGCTTGGCCTCTGGCTACGGCGGCGGCGGATACGGACGCTCGAGCCGGCTGCCGCTCTGGCGATCTCCCTGCTGGTGATCGGTGCCGGTGCCTTCTTCTTCCTCCAAGACGAGTTCATCGAGCAGACCTACGCAACGCTCTACGGGCTGATCGCGATCATGCCCCTGGCCGCCGCGGGCTTGACGGAGTTCGCGGAGGAGCGGTCCCGAGCGGGCGGAATCGACTGGCGTAAGGCGGCGCTGATCGTGCTTGCCGGCGTGGCATGGCTCGCGGTGCTCTGGTACGTGGCCCTACTCGGAGATCATCTGATCGTCGATCGGCACTTCGCGCGAGCCGATCTCCTCGCCTATGGGCCGGCGCTCCTCGTCATCGCCATCCTCGCGCTCGCCACGCTCATCCCACGCCTCCGCCGCGCGGCGGCGCCGCTCGCCGTCCTCGCCGTGCTGCTGACGGCTGCGCTCGACACCCCGCTCGACTTCATCCCCTGGACGGTGCGCGACCTCAAGGCCGGGGCTCCGATCTACCGCGTCTCGCCGGGGGGCTTACGCCCGGGCACGCTCGCGGGAATGGAGTGGATCCGCGACAACCTGCCCTCGGACGCGACCCTGGCCGTGAGCAACGACCGGACCCGGCGGACACGCGCCTTCGGGCCGGCCGACGCCGTCTACCCCGCGCTGACCGAGCATCCGACCTTCCGCGAGGCGTGGGTCTATACGAAGCAGGCCAACGAGATCGGCCAGAAGGACGTGGGCGAGGGCCACTTGGATCCCCTTCCCGAGAGGACCGCCCTCGAGCAGGCGGTGTTCGCGCGAGGGGATGAGGCCGCGCTCCGCACGATGGTGGATCGCTACGGAGTGACCGACATCGTGGTGTCGACGAAGGACGGCGCCGTCTCGCCGCGGCTCTACCGGCTCGGCCGCCTGATCTATTCGAACGGGGCGCTGGAGGTGATCGACGTGACCGGACAGCCCCGTCTGCCGGCAGTGCAGGCCGGAATCCGAGCACGAGGGAAGCACTGAGCTTCTTCGCGAAAGCGCCTAACCAGCGCGATCTCCCCCCACCTGCCGTGTGCGTATCCGTGCACTGAACGTCCACCAGCGGTTGGCGGAGTAGGTCAGGAGTACGACCGGGACCACGCTGATGATCTCGGCCGCGCCGAGAGCGACCCCCGCCTTCTCGATCAGCAGGAACAGGAGCAGCAGGTTCGCGGCCAAGCCTGCGACATACACGAGGACATACCGCGAGAACTCCGGCAGGTGGAACGGGCCGGCCTCGAAAGTCCAGAGCCGATTCCAGGTGTAGCCGTTGAACACCCCCAGCACGTACCCGAGCGTCGCGGCAAGTGCGTACCCCACGCCCAGCTCGATCATCGCGGCGTAGCTCAGGACGGTGATCAGAGTGTTCGAGACGCCGACCAGAGCGAATCTGAGGAACGTCCTGTCGACCACCGCCCGGCCCACCCTCCACGGGCTCCCCTGGGACGGTCTCATCTTGGATCGGCGCTTCGGTACGTGTCCCAGTAGGCGGGTAGCGCGCTGAGTCGCCTTTTCAAGGCCAGTGGGAGAAGCATGTGCCGTGCGCCCAGCTGCAGCCCAATGAACTTGAACAGCTCGTAGACAACCGTGTATGGGATCCAGCGTCGTTGCCCGGTGCTCCAGAGCCACGCGAACTCGCCCCTGGCGTAGCGCCACGCGGCGCTGCGGAGCACTCCGCGGGCCGGACGGCCCCCGGCCAGATACGCGCGCTCGGCTGATGCGCCTGAATCGAAGAAGCGCTTGAACGCTGAACGCAGGCCGTAGTCGTGCGAGTGGCGCACAGCCGCCCTCGGCTCGTAGACCAGCCGGTGGCCGGCGATCAAGACGCGACGCGCCCACTCCTGGTCCTCGCTCATGATGATGTCGTCGACGAACCGGAACCGATCGAAGATCCGCCGAGGGATCGCCGCGTTGACGTTCGAAAACATGGTCGCCTCCATGGAGAGCTCGCCGGAGCTTCCCACCTCCTGTACGCGCGGAGCCGGACCGTAGAGAAAGTCGAGGAAATAGCGCTCTGGAGGCACGGCGCCGGGATAGGCGAGCTGGCGTCCGTAGACGCCGGCGACTCGCGGGTCCTCGAGTGGCGCGGTCAGCCCGGCAAGCCAGTCGGAATCCACCGCCACGGCGTCTTGAGAGGTGAAGATCAGCACGTCCCCCTGAGCCAGGTCGGCACCGAGATTGCGGGTCGCGCCGTGGTTGAAGTGCTCGACCGGGATCACCTCGACTCTTGCGCCCAGCGTTCGCGCGAGCTGGGCGCTGCCGTCGGTCGAGCTCGAGTCGATTACGACGATCTCGACCTCCCGATCGCCGACCTCCTGATTGCGGATTGCCTCGAGGCAGCGCCGCAGGTCCTCACCTCCGTTGCGAACCGGAATGATCACCGAGATCAAACCGCGACTCACTGCTTGTTCCCCCGTCCAGGCGGTCCCCCCGATGGTTCGGCCGCCACCAGAGCCCTCCCTTGAGTGGCTGGCCGGGGAAGGACGAAGGCCGTGTAGCCGGGCCGCCCCGCGATCGCTCGGGTGACGTTGACGGTTGTCGGGCGTTGAGCCTCGAAGCTCCTCACCATCACGTTTCCAAGCTTGCGATCGTCGAAGGGACGGAAGGCATCCGAGATCCACGCCGGGCGACCGCGATCCCACTCGCAGCGTCCACCCGATGAATCCAGCATCGCCTGCGGGTCTCTGCCGCACTGGGAGATGAGGACAAGCCGGCGGGCGCGGTAGACCGCGTCGCCGCTCGGTGCCCCCTGGGCCTGAGTCCCGGGGGTCAGGTAGTACCTGAGCGGATCACCCGAGGCCTCGCCACCTATGACGATGCGCGTCCCCTTTTGCTGGAGCTCAATATCTGCCGCAGCTCGCCAGTTCGGCCGCTGGGGGTCCCCACCCAGCGTTTGGCTGATCGACGAAACACTCAGCAGGGCGAGCAGGAGACTCCCAAGCACAATCCCCAGCGATCGCGGCAGGCCTGAGATTGAGGTGGCGACCGCGGCGAACAGAATGACCGTCACCGGGATCAGATTGCGGAAGAGCAGATAGTCCTTGAATGGGGCGAGGGCCAGTGTGATCCCCACGAGTCCCGCTGCAACCGCCAGACATGTCAGCGTTCCTACTGACGCTGCTCGACCGGTCCCGCGCAGTGCGAGGGCGATGGCTGCGATGCTGATGATGCCGGCGAGGATCGCCACCATCGGATAACCGGGATCGAACAGGTCTTGGGCGACCTCTCCGAGGCGGGAGTGAAATGGCGCATACAGGCCGTAATCCCCCGCCTTGGACTGGTGAAGCGCCAGTGGTGCATACGCCAACGAGACTGCGGCGACCGGCAGAATGGCGACGGCGATCCGTCGGCGGTGCTGGGCCGCCCGCAGGAGCCAGGCAGCCTCGACGACCACCAAGAGGCCCGCGAAGTAGTGGGTCGCGATCGCGAAGACCGATGCGGCCGACCATCCCGTCAGGGCACCGGTCCCCTCCGTTCTGAGCGAGCGGAGGAAGAAGAAAAAGGAGAGGCTCGTCAGAAGCGTGTAGAGCGCATAGGGCCGTAGTTCCTGCGAATACCAGAGGAGCGAGCCCTGGACGGCGATGATCGCCGCCAGCAGCAGCCCGGTGCCCTTCCCCCGCAGTTCGCGCCCGATCGCGTAGCCGACCGCGATCGTCCCCATCCCCGCCAGCGCCGAGATCGAGCGCAAAGCGAACTCACCATCGCCAAATATCCGCGACGAGAGCCAGACCAAGATGAAGTGAAGGTGCGGCAGGTAACTCGTATCGGGGATCGTCGCGAGGGTGTCCCCGAGGCCCGGTTGGAGGTTCACGTTGACGGTGAACGCTTCGTCCAACCAGAGACTCTGGCTGCTCAACGTCACAAAGCGCAGCGCACCACCGATCGCGATGACGACGAACAGCAGGATCGGCACCTTGGGCGTTCTCGCCAGGCTGCGCATCATTGACCCGCTCGGGCTACGACCGCTGTTTCTGGCCCCAGCGTGAATCGACGATCACAGCTCTCGAATGAAGATCGTCACCGGCGGTGCCGTCCAGGCCGTGGATCTCCGAGATCAGGTAAAGGGGACGTCCCTTGCCCTGTTCATAGGTGCGGCCGACGTACAGGCCGATGGCGCCCATCAGAACCAGCTGGACGCCACTGAAGAAGGAGACGAGAACAGCGAGGGAGGCCCAGCCGGGGATCGTGAATCCGCCTGTGACCTTGATGGTCGCCGCCGCAATACCCACCGTGAAGGCGAGGGCCGAGATCAGGAATCCCAAGCTCAGCGCAATGCGCAGGGGCACGGTTGAGAAGCTGATCAGCCCGTCCGCGGCGAAGCCGAGCATCTTGACCAGCGAGAACTTCGTCTCGCCCGCGCTCCTCTCAGCCCTTTCGTAAGCCACTGAGGTTTGCTGGAACCCGACCCAACCGAACATCCCGCGCAAATATCGGTTGGGCTCGCGCATGCCGCGCACGATGTCCGCGACCCGCCGATCGATCAGCCGGAAGTCGCCCGCGTCGAGGGGAAGGTCCACATCTGTGGCGCGGTTCAGGATGCGGTAGAAGAGATGAGCGGTAGCGCGCTTGAACCGGCCTTCACCCTGCCGCGTGGCTCGAACGGCGTGGACGACTTCGTAGCCCTCCCTCCAGCGGGCGGCCAGCTCCGGGACCACTTCGGGTGGGTCCTGAAGATCGGCATCCATGATCACGACTGCATCGCCCCGTGCAACGTCCACCCCTGCTGTGATCGCGAGCTGGTGACCGAAGTTACGGGAAAGGCAGATCACCGTGATGCGGGGGTCATCACGGCGCAGATCGAGCAGTCGGAGGCGTCCCCCGTCGGTGCTGCCGTCGTCGACGAAGATGAACTCCGCCTCACCGTCGAGCTCCGTTACGACCGCGGATAGTCTCCGGTGGAGCTCCGCGAGGTTGTCTGCCTCGTCCAGGAAAGGAATCACGAAGGAATATGTGGAGGAGGGCGCAGGGGGCACGCGCCTAAGCTACTGCCTGGTTGTGCACTGGGCGGTCACCGAGACCCATGCGGGCCGCCACCAGCTTCCGCCGGCC
>Ga0164300_10000087_pt1 | contig 12735 bp, 15 predicted proteins | sample Whisoiple_226_MG_FD_109710 | JGI IMG/M metagenome (GOLD analysis project Ga0164300, IMG submission 109710) | Unamended control soil microbial communities from upstate New York, USA - Whitman soil sample_226_MG | ecosystem: Environmental > Terrestrial > Soil > Agricultural land ...
ATCGTGGCCGTCTACGACTCCGGCGAGGACCACATGGTGGAGTCGGGCGGCTCGCGTGTGTCGATCCCGTACATCGTCATGGAGTACGTCGAGGGACAGACCCTGCGCGAGCTGCTCAACGACCGGTCGATGCTCGAGCCCGCCGAGGCGGCCCACATCACCGAGGGCGTCCTCGAAGCCCTTGCCTACAGCCACCGCATGGGGATCGTCCACCGCGACATCAAGCCGGCGAACGTGATGATCGGCCCCCGCGGCGAGATCAAGGTGATGGACTTCGGGATCGCCCGCGCGGTCGCCGACACCAGCGCCACGATGACGCAGACGCAGGCCGTCATCGGCACGGCCCAGTACCTCTCGCCGGAGCAGGCCCAGGGCCACCCCGTCGACGCGCGCTCCGACCTCTACTCGACCGGGTGCATGCTCTTCGAGCTGCTCACGGGCCGGCCGCCGTTCAAGGGCGACTCTCCGGTGGCCATCGCCTACCAGCACGTCGGGGAGGCCCCGCCGCGACCCAGCACCTTCAACCCCGATGTCGACGGCTCGCTCGACGCGGTCGTGCTGCACGCCCTGGTCAAGGACCGGGAGGCCCGCTACCAGGACGCCACCTCGTTCCGGGCCGACCTGCAGGCGGCCCGGCTGGGACGGCCCATCAGTGCAGCGGTGCGCGGGACGGCCGCGGGGGCGGGCGTCGGTGCCGGGGCGGCCGCGGCCACGGTCGCCATGCACACGCTGGCCTCTGGCGAGCGCACGACCGTGCTCGGCCCGGGGACGGTGGGGCCTGCGGGGTCGCCCGGCGAGGGACACCACGGCAACACCGCCACGCTCCCCGCCATCGGCCACGACCCGGACGAGGAGCCGCGCAAGCGGCGCGGGCTGGCCTACGTCCTGCTGGTGCTCGCCGTGCTGGGAGCGGTCGCCGTCATGGCCCTTGCCGGGAAGTCGCTCTTCAACCGGCCACCGGCCACTGCCGACATGGTCACCGTCCCGACGGTGGTCGACCTGCCAGTCTCCACGGCAGAGGCGAAGATCCGCGCTGTCGGGCTCATCCCAGAGGCGCAGGACGTCCCCTCGACCAAGGAACAGGGACTCGTCGTCGACCAGAACCCCACGGCGAACGACCGGGTGAACATGGGATCGAAGGTCACCCTCAGCGTCTCAGCCGGCCCGAACACCGTGGAGGTCCCGGACCTGGCGGGGTTCAGCGTCGAGGAGGCCACGACGGCGCTGAAGAACCTCGGCCTGAGCGTGGGCGGCACCCAGAAGGTCAACAACACGAGGGTGGACAAGGACAAGGTCGTGGAGTCCAGCCCCGCCGCCGGGCAGAGCGTCAACGTCGGCTCGGCGGTCACGCTCAAGGTGTCCAGCGGCAAGGTCGTGGTGCCCGACGTCGTCGGACTGACCCGCGACGAGGCGGCCAGCACCCTCAGTGACCTCGGCTTCCGCAACAAGACCACGTACGTCATCAGCGGCAAGCCCGAGGACACCGTCCTGCGACAGAGCATTGCCAAGGGCACCCTCGCTGACTACGGCACCCAGGTGATGCTGACGGTGGCTCGGCCCGCACCGCCCACCCCGACCACGACCACGCCCCCACCGACGACCACCACGACGCCTGCGGGACCCACCACCACCCTTACCCTGCCGACGACGCCAGCCACCCCGACGTCCACCCCCTGAGGCTGCACCGAGCCTAAGCGGATGGCCCGAGCCGAAAGGGCTAGCCGGCTGACACCATCCGCGCGACGCCCTCGGCGTCACGGACCAGCGGGCTGAGACCGGCCGACCGCTGCACGGCGTCCGGCATGCCACAGAGGACGAGCCAGTTCGCCAGGATCCGGTGCCCGCCCTCGGTCAGCACGCTCTCCGGATGGAACTGGACCCCGTGGAGCGGAAGGGACTCGTGGCGGACGGCCATGATGACCCCCGACTCGGTGTGGCCGTTGGCCAGGAGCTCGCAGGGCAGCGTCGGCGGGTCGATCGTCAGCGAGTGGTAGCGGGTGGCGGTGAACGGAGACGGGAGGCCCTGGAGGACCCCGGTGCCGTCATGGGAGACCTTGGACGTCTTGCCGTGCAGCAGCTCCGGGGCCCGGCACACCGTCGCGCCGAAGACGACCCCGAGGGCCTGGTGGCCCAGGCACACGCCGAGCATCGGCTGGGAGCGGTCGGCGCAGGCCCTGATCATGGCCATCGAGACGCCGGCCTCCTCCGGGGTCCCCGGTCCCGGTGAGACAAGCACTCCGTCGTAGTCGGCCGCCTCGTCCGGGGTGACCGCGTCGTTGCGCACGACCTCGCACTCGGCGCCGAGCTGCTGCAGGTAGCCGACGATGGTGAAGACGAAGCTGTCGTAGTTGTCGACCACGAGGATCCGGGTCATGCGTGGTCTCCTGGGGCGAGCGGCGCGTGCACCCCGCCCGTGGGGGCGGCGCCGACGGTGTTGTCGTTGAACGGCATGAGGGGAGCCACCCGCGGGAAGAGCCACAGGAACAGGAAGGCGATGACGGCCGCCAGCAGGACGAGGGCCTGCAGCAGCTTCGCCGGAGCCGGTCCGGGCAGCGCGCGCCACAGCGCGGAGTAGAGCATCAGGCCTTCTTCCCGGGGACCTGGAGGGCGCCGGCCGGCAGGCCGCCAGCGCGGGGGTAGGTGCGCACGAGCTTGGCGAAGACGACGTACCGCTGCGCCGCGCTGTACTTGGGGTGGCAGGCCGTCAGGGTCAGGTAGGCGGCGTTCGGCCGGGCCCCGGGCTTCTCGGGCACGGGCGCGACGACCTCGACGGCGGTGGGGGCCACGATGTCGTGACGCTCCACGGCATACACGGAGTAACCGGACTTGGTCTCGACGATGATCCGGTCGCCCTTGACCAGCCGGTCGATGTCGTGGAACGGGCGGCCGTACGTCGTGCGGTGCCCGGCGAGCGCCATGTTGCCGATCTGTCCGGCCGCGGCGGTGCCGTCGTAGTGGCCCACGCCCTCCTGGAGGGTCTCGTAGTCCGTGCCCTGGAAGACCGGCCGCGCGTAGTCGGCCCCGAGGCGCGGGATGCGCAGGATCGCGAAGGCCTTCCCGAACTGCATGGGCGCCGGTTGAACCCGTGCGGGGCCGCTCGCGGCCGGGGCGCCCCGGGCGAAGTCGCGGGTGAGCTGCTGCACCGTGCCGCTCTGCGCGCGGTTGGCCTCCACATCGGTCCACCAGAGCTGCCACGCGACGAAGAGGAGAAGGACCAGGCCAGCCGTGACGAGGATGTCGCCCAGGCCCCCCACGACCCAGCGCACGAGGCGGTTCCTCATCGGACCGCCGTCGCGTATTCGAGATTCACGGAGCCAGAGTAGGCGGGAAAGGTGCGCTCGGGGCTGGTCCTGACCTCATAGCCCAGTCCGTAGGCGTCGACGTACTGGCGGTAGATGGCGATCTGGGGGCTGGCATCCAGCGCCCGCAGCAGGGCCGCGGGGTTGCCCATCGCCGTGATGCGGAACGGCGGGGAGTAGACCCGTCCCTGCAGGATGAGGGTGTTGCCGACGCACCGCACGGCGCTGGTCGCGATGAGCCGCTGGTCCATCACCATCATCGCCTCGGCCCCACCCGACCACAGGGCGTTGACGACCGCCTGCACGTCCTGCTGGTGGACGACGATGTCGTCGACGCCGACGCCCTCAGGCAGCTGGTCGGCAGGGATCTTGGCGTCGTTGAGCTCCACGACGACCACGGGGCCGCGCACCTCCTGCGTGCCCGCCTCCACCATCAGGGCGTTGGCCTGGCGCGTCAGCTGCATGACGCGCAGGTCGCCGGGGTTGCGCTGTGCGGAGAGCTGGTCGACCTCCGACTGGAGGCCGCGCACCCGCTCGGCCGCCCGGGCGTTCTGGCGGGTCTGCGCCCGGATGAGGTCCGGCATGTCCGAGGCGCTCGAGCGCAGGTCCGTGCCCTGGGCCGTCGAGGCGCTGGTGGCGAAGAGGACCCCGGCTCCCAGGGCGACCAGAGGCACCACCGCAGACCAGAAAGTGGGGCGTCGCGTCAGCCATGTCAGACGCTCGGGGGGCATGGCACTACGCTATGCCAAACGCATCACGAGCCATCCACTAGCACGAGGAGTGTCCGGTGCCGGAGTCCAAGGGCCGCGAGAAGCGCGCCTACACCCCGCCCGCCAAGCCCACGAAGGTCAAGGTCGGCAACCCAGTCTGGTTCGTGCCGGTCATGCTCACCCTCATGGTCGTGGGGCTGGTCTGGGTGGTCACCTTCTACATCACCAGCCAGCGCTTCCCGATCGAGGCCATCGGCCGCTGGAACCTCGCAGCCGGGTTCGGCCTGATGATGGCCGGGTTCGCGATGACCACACGGTGGCGCTGACCACGCACTGGGTCTGACCCGCCCGCGCGCTGAGCGCACCCCGCACCACCGAGGACCCCCGGGTCGTGTGCCTTTCCCAGGCGCGCGACCCGGGGGTCCTTTGTGCGTAGCCCTACGCCGATCCGGAGTTATCCACAGGGTTCTCCCCAGCTGGGGATAGAATGACAGCGTTGTAATACGTCAGATGGCGCAGGTGCTGGTCCGCCCAATGACGTAGGCCCCGGGGCCACTCAGGCGCCGACCCCTGCCGTCAGGGCGTACTTGGCAACCGAGGCCGCCACCAGCACCGCGGCCACCAGCGCCAGGCCGGGCCACTGCCAGGCGCGCCGCTCCCGGCTGCTTGTCGCGGCGATGACCGCGGCTGCCGCCGCTCCGGTGACGAGCCCGCCGAGGTGGGCCTGCCAGGCGACGTTGGGGATCACGAAGCCGAGGACCGCGTTGATGACGATGGTCGCGTACATGCCCGCGGAGGATCGGCCCAGCTTGCGGTTGAGGACGAGCAGCGCGCCGAAGAGGCCGAAGACGGCACCCGAGGCACCCACGGCGCCGGTGTACCAGTGGCCGGGGTCCTGGCGCATCGCGAGGTCCATCGCGCTCGGCGGGTAGCTGAGGAGGAGGTAGCCCACGGACCCGCCCACCGCGCTGAGGAGGTACAGCGCGGCATACCGGGCCCGGCCCAGCAGGGGCTCGAGGTACTGCCCGCCGACCAGCCAGAGGGCCAGCATGTTGAACAGGATGTGCATGATGTTTCCCGGCGCGTGGGCGAACGCCGAGGTCAGGAAGCGCCAGGGCTCCGTGTCGCCGGCTACCGGCACGAACCACAGGTCGTACGTCAGGTCCGCCACCGCGGTCTGGGCCACCCAGACCACGCCGCAGATGCCGATGATGACCATGGACACCAGCGGCCGGTCGGTCACCCGGCCGCCGAACACGGTCGTGGCCGACCGCATCGTGGCTGCCTGCTGCCGGACGCAGTCGACGCACTGGATGCCGACGGCGGCCGGCCGCTGGCACTCGGGACAGGTCGGCCGGCCGCAGCGCTGGCAGCGCACATACGAGACCCGGTCGGGGTGGCGGGGGCAGACCGGTGGGGCCTGCTGCTCCGGGTATGCCGTGGGCTCACTCATCGACGGATCTCACCTCTGGGTCGGGGCGGGACGGGACCGGGCCGGACTGTCGGCCCCGGGTCGGGGCTGGCCGTGCTCGCTCCTACTCGCTGACCGTGACCCGCTCAATGACAACGTCGCTGGCCGGTGTGTCGTTCGCACCGGTCGGCACGGCCGCGATGGCGTCGACGACGGCGCGGCTCGGGGCGTCGGCGACCTCGCCGAAGATCGTGTGCTTGCCCTGCAGCCACGTCGTCGGGGCGACCGTGATGAAGAACTGCGAGCCGTTGGTGCCCTTGCCCATACGCTTGCCGGCGTTGGCCATCGCGAGCAGGTAGGGCTTGGTGAAGTCCTTGTCGGGGCTGATCTCGTCGTCGAACGTGAAGCCCGGGCCGCCCATGCCCTGTCCGAGCGGGCAGCCGCCCTGGATCATGAAGCCCGGGATCACCCGGTGGAACTTCAGCCCGTCGTAGAACGGGGTCGGGCTGGTGCGACCGGCGTCGTCCTTGTACTCCTTCTCGCCCGTGGCCAGGCCGACGAAGTTCTGGACCGTCTTCGGCGCGTGGTCAGGGAAGAGCGTGACGTTGATGTCGCCGTGGTTCGTGTGGAGGGTGACGTTCATAGGGGGCATCCTCGCATGTCAGGACCAGCGTGGTGTGGCTCACCCTGCCTCGCCCAAGGGGCGGTCGGGCTTGCCCACACGCTGAAACACGGCAGGATGGGCAGCGACGCAACGAGCTCAACCCAAGGAGGAACGGTGTTCCGCACCAAGAGCAATACCGAGAGGGTCCAGGAGCAGGCGCAGGCCCAGGCACAGCTGGCGGCCGCCCAGGCTGTGAGTCTGAAGGAGCGCGTTGCACCGGCGGCCGAGGCGGCTGCCGAGGTCGCCCGCGAGCGCGCCCAGCAGGCCAAGGACTGGGCCGTACCGCGCGTTGAGCACGGCATCGAGGTTGCGGCCCCCAAGCTGGAGCGAGCAGTCGAGGGACTGGCTCCTAAGGTCGACACAGCGCGCGACCGGATCGTCGACGACCTGCTGCCCAAGGTCGCCGAGGCCATCGCCGCGGTGGCCGCCGCCTCTGCCGCCGCGCGTGCCAACGCCGCTCAGGTGGCGGACCGCAGCGGGGGCGCCTACGCCGTGCTGAAGGGCGAGGCCGTCGCCAGGCCGAGGCGCAAGGGAAAGATCCTGCTGACCCTCGGCATCCTGGCCGCGGCTGCAGCCGCAGCAGCAATGGTCTTCAAGAAGTCCGCGCCGAGGGAGGACCCCTGGGCCACGCCGCTCGAGGACCCGTACACCGCTCCCACCAGCGGTCGGGACTCCACCGCGGCGGCTCGCGACAAGGTCGCCTCCCTGGCCGACACCGCCAAGGAGAAGGCCAGCCAGGCCGCAGAGGCCGCCAAGGAGAAGGCTACCGACGCCAAGGACAAGGCAGCCGGTGCCGCGGCATCGGCCAAGGACAAGGTCTCCTCGAAGAGCGACGAAGCGGACGAGAAGGCTGCCGACACGGTGGATGACTTCTCGGGCAACCCTGACGACACGCAGGGGACGACGGGCACGCCGGGCAACATCGGCTGAGCAAGCGCTTCCGCAGACACGGGCCGGGCGCCACCGAGAGGTGGTGCCCGGCCCGTGTCATCTGCTGCGCGGGCGAGGCCCTCCCGAGGCTCCTATGGTGAGAGGTGGCCAATGGCCGTCGCGCAGCAAGGCCTTTCGCAGCAGAGAGGAGACACCGATGGCGGTGACGAGCTTCCAGGACCTGCCGATGGCGGACCGCGACCGAGCGTGGGACGGCGCGGCCGCGGAGCGCCGCGTGCGCGAGTGGGCCGGCGCGCAGGACGAGCCCAACGAGAAGTACCGCGACGCCCACGTCTGGTACGACGCGGACAAGAAGGACAACTTCACGGCATACAAGCTCTTGATCGCCGATGTGGTCGATGGGCGGCTGAAGGCCGTGCCCCGCGGGGTCATGGCCGCCGGCAATGTGATGCAGGGGTCACGCGGTGGCGTCGACCTCCCGGAGCGTGACATCGACCCCGTCAAGAGCCACCTTGCGAGGTACTACGCCACAATGGGCGACACCGCCCCTTGGCAAGAGGAGTAGCGAGACGTCCACCTGCGGGGCGGTCCGCCGCTGTCTGATTGCCGTGCGCTCCGGTGCGCCCTTGTGCGCTCCCACAGCCGGGGGCACCCTGAGTCCATGGCGCGATACGACGTGGTGCTGCAGGGCCGGGACGGGGTGCGGGGAAACTGCCGGCTGCGGATCGAGGCTGCCAGCCCGGGGGAGGCGATCGTGGCGGCCCGCCGCTCCATGGACCACGCGACGCCGCCGGGCGCCGACCACGTGTATGCCGTGTACCGACACCGCCGGGTGCGCGGCCGTCGGCTGGTGGGCCTCTTCGCAGGGCCCGAGGAGGAGGGGGGTGCAGGGGTGCGCGAGCCGCGACGTCCGCGCCCGGACCTCCCGTCGCTGCAGGTGCGCCGCGAGCTCCCTCAAGGCTGAGCCCCTTAGGCTGCCACAGCACCGTCCCCGTCACAGGCCGCTCGTCATGCTGCCGGTCTTCGCCGTGTGGAGGGTGGCCTTCATCCTGCTCGGTGGCGTTGTCGCCGGGTAGCTGGGCCTTCAGACGCAGAGGGGCGAGGTCGCCTACCTCGAGGATTGGCTGCCGTGGGTCGCGGCGACCCTGTTCTGGACCCTCCCGCTCGTCATGGGTGTCGGACTCGCAGTGCAGGGGCTGCGGCGCGGGGCGGGAGCCATCGCCACAGTCGCGCTCGGCGTCAACGGCATCTTCCTGCTGCTCATGGTGGGCGCTCGCTCATCGACCGGTTGCTGCACCTGTGAACGCGAGCACGCGTGAAGCGCGCACGTGGCGACGGTCCGCGTGGAACGATGGGTCTGTCCGCCATCTCGGGGGAGGGACATGGACACCGACGACATCATCGGGCTCTGCGTCTTTGCCACCGTCCTGACCCTGCTCGCAGTGATCGCCTGGCGAGCCGTGCAGGGCCGCGCCCCGGGGGTGGTGCTCCTGGTGGCCTTCGGGGTGGCCCTGCTGCTCTCCTTTGCCGTGGCCGCGGAGGAGGCGCTGTAGCGACGCACCACGTCGCCGTCACTGGTCGGACGCCAGCTGCGCCCTCTTCGCTGGCGCAGTCGCCGCTGGCGGTGGGACTGCTGGGTCGCCGCCTGGCTCGGCTCGGTCAAGCAGGTGGGTCGCCATGGGCCCCTTGCCCTTGACGTCGATCGTTCCGCGCGGCCGAAGGGCGAATGCCGGGCCGAGCGCGGCCGCGACGCGATCGGTGACCTGGATCTGCCCCGGAAGGCCGTGGGACTCCATCCGGCTCGCGGTGTTGACGGTGTCGCCCCACAGGTCGTAGATGAACTTCCGCCGGCCGATGACGCCCGCCACTGCCGGGCCCTCCTCGATCCCGATGCGCACGGCGAGCCAGTCGTGCCCGGGCCGCTCGGCGACCGCGGCGATCTCGTCCCGCATCGCCAAGGCCGTGCGGGCCACCGCCTGGAGGTGGTCGGCCCGTGGCTCGGGCAGACCGCCGGCCACCATGTAGGCGTCGCCGATCGTCTTGATCTTCTCGACGTTCTCCGCGTCGGCGATGCGGTCGAAGGCGGAGAAGATCTCGTCCAGGAGGGCAACCAGCTCGTCGGCGGCCATGATGGCTGACCGCTCCGTGAAGCCGACGAGGTCGGCGAAGAGCACGCTCACCGAGTCGTAGTGCTCCGCGATCACCCCGGTCCCCGCCTTGAGCCGCTCGGCAATCGGGGCTGGCAACACGTTGAGCAGCAGGCGCTCCGAGCGCTCCCGCTCGGCCTCGAGCGCGCGGTGGGCCCGCTCACGCTGTTCCACGAAGTACCCGAGCATGACGAACGCGCTCAGGGTCACCCCAACGACGTTCAGCACGAAGAACGTGATCACGAAACCCCGAGGCAGCGCGGCGGGGTTCTGCGCGAGGCGGGGGTCCAGCAGGGCGAGCAGCACGAGCTCGGCGAAGAAGGCCAGCAGCCACCCGATCGAGCGCTGGACTCCCAGCAGCGCGAGCGCCACGAGCGGGGTGAAGATCCCCCAGAGGATCATCGCGCTCGAGGCGACAAAGCCCCCCAGTGAGGCCTGGAGGAGGGCGGGCAGCACCAGGAATGCGACGAGCTGCGTGGTGCGGAACACGCTGAAGCGCCGCGTCCGCGCCAGGACGACGAGCCCGACCACTGTGATCAGCTGGTACAGGGCCGGGATCGCCGCCGACACCGGGTGGCCGTACAGGGCGTAGGTGACCACCCAGACACAGGAGAGCAGAGTGATCAGGAGCGATGCGAACGTCAGTGTCCCGTGGCGGAGTCGCTCATCGTGGGGTTGCTCTGGCCGGGCGCCGAGATCCGACACTCGCTCGAGCAGCCGGGCGACGAACTGCCTGGCACCGCGTACCGGCCCCACTGAGGCGGCCACTGACCTGACTCGTGACCCCTGTCGGCTGCCTGCTCAGACCAGCTCTGGCAGGTGCAGGTGCGCGAACGCGATCTCCATCTCGACCACGTCGTCGATCGTCGCCTGCATGTCCTTGCTGGCGTTCTCGCGGATCTTGGCGGTGTTCTGTCGGCTGCCCTCCAGCTGCGCCCGGTTCTCGAAGGTGACCGTTCCCACGAGACGCCCCTTTTCGTGGTTCACCATGAGGCTGGCGCTGCAGAAGCCGTCGAGCTGCTGGAGTCTGGGGAGCACCGACGACTTGTAGATGTCCACGGCCCGGTCGGCGAGGCCGGCGTCGCCACTCAGATAGGTGATGCGGGCGCAGGCCCCGTCGGGCATGGCGTGGTCACGGTGCACCACCGCGACCTCCCAGACGTCGACGTCGCTGGTGCGGCTTCCCAGGGCCTGTTCCGCGGCGTCGCGCAGTGGGCGTACCTTCTCGGCACTGCCGCTCATGGCTGCCTCTGACTCCCAGGCGGTGGTCGCGATGCAACGGCCCGACTCGCGGTCCACGAGCAGCGACATCCCGACACACCCATCCATGGCCTTGACCCCGGGGAACACCTGGTCACGGACGTACGCGATCCCGTCCTGGATCTTGGCTCGGTCTCCCTGGATGGTGGTGGTGCGTGCGAACACGACGAGCTCCTTTTGCCGGGGCAGCGCCCCGATGGCGCTGCCATCCCGAGCAACACTGCTCGCCGGGTCAGGCCGGGGACAATAGTCATCTCGGGCCACGCGCCGATGAGCCCGGCAAGGCGGTTGCCTGGAGTGGCGCACATATGTAGGCATTTGATTCCGATAGTTTGCGTTTCCCCTCGGCCGCTTCGGTTCGAGGTTCCTAACAAGGGGAGCAAACGTGAAAATGCTGCGAACAGGAATCACTGGGGCTCTTGCGGGCCTGGCAATGCTGTGCGTCACGGCGGCGCCGGCCCACGCCGTCGGCGACTCCCAGGTGAAGACCGGCACCAAGGTCTCAGGACCTGACGGGGCCTGCGGCGACGACGACAACGCGAGCAACACCAACGTCACGGTCTGCTTCAAGGCCTACGGAGACAAGCTCTACGTCAAGGACGGCGAGGCCGACGGCCGCTCCGCCTACGGCCAGTTCGACAGCGACTACGTCTACTGGAACGGCGGCGACACCAAGGCGTGCCGCAACCCGTACGGAGCAGGCACCTGGGTGGTCTGTGACTACGCGATTGTCGAGGGCACCTCGGTCAAGTTCCGGGGGTTCACGCAGGACAACGAGGGAACGATCAACCTGGAGCGCAATGAGGTCTGGGGCTACGACCTCAACAACGGCTGAGCGGGACCGCATACCGGGCGTGATCTGACAGGCGGCCTCCAGCCCATTCTGGAGGCCGCCTGCAGCACTTTCTCGTCTCGACGGGAGCCGCAGGACTCGAGCCAGCCTGCCGTACCGTGTAGAGAGCAGGCGCTGCTTGGGGGTGGACGTGCTCAGAACGGTGTGGGAGACGCTGCGAGCCGAACACGGCGGCGAGCCGACCATCGCCCGTCTGCAGCGCGAGCGCCTGCGCAGACTCGTCCGGCACGCACGCACCGCCTCTCCGTACTACCGCTCGCTCTACCAAGGCATTCCCGCGTCAGTCACGGACGCACGCGTGCTGCCGCCTGTGACCAAGCGGGACCTGATGGCGCACTTCGACGACTGGGTGACCGATCCTGACCTCACCCTGGCGGCCCTGAGGCGGGACTTCCTCTCGGACCCTTCATTGGTCGGGCGCCCCTACCTGGGGCGCTACCACGTGTTCACGACCTCGGGCACCACCGGAGAGCCTGCTGTCGTGGTTCACGACCGGGAGTCGTGGCAGGTCCTGCACATCGTGGCTCGCCTCCGCGCACGGCGCGTCCTGCAGACCGGGCATCTCGTACCAGGCCTTGTGCGGCACGGGCTGCGAGCCGCCGTCCTGTTTGCCACGGGCGGCCACTTCGGCGGAGTCGTCCTCGCAGAGAGCGTGCGCCGACGCAGCCCCCTCCTCGCCCGACGGGTGCGCGTTCTGTCGGTGCTACGGCCAGTGGACGAGCTCGTCGCGGAGCTCAACGAGTTCCAGCCGACGCTGGTGAGCGGCTACCCCAGCGCGCTGGCCCTGATGGCCGAGGAGCAGATCGCAGGACGGCTCAGGATCAACCCTCTCCAGGCGATCACCGCAGGTGAGGCGATGACGGCCGAGTACCGGAGCGAGATCCGCATGGCGTTCGAGGGCCTGCGGGTCGTTGAGGGCTACGCGGCCTCGGAGGCCCCCGGCCTCGCGATCGGCTGCGACGAGGGCTCCTTCCACGTCAACACCGACTGGTACCTCTTCGAGCCGGTGGACGAGAACTACCAGCCTGTTCCTCCCGGCGTGCCTTCCCACACGGTGCTGGTCACGAACCTCGCCAACCGGGTGCAGCCCCTGATCCGCTACGACCTCGGCGATCGGGTGGAGGTAGCGACGGCGCCCTGCCCGTGTGGGAGCGTGCTGCCTGCGGTGAAGGTCGAGGGCCGGACCAACGATGTCCTGACCTTCGAGACACCGGAGGGGCGCGCCATCAGGATCCTGCCGCTCGCGCTAGCCACGGTGGTCGAGGAGACACCGGGTGTGCACCGGTTCCAGGCCATCGGTGCCGGGCCGAGGACCCTCACGGTACGGCTCGACGCCGAGGAGGGGGCCGATCCGGACGAGGTCTGGACCGCGCTCCACCAACGGCTGACGGACTTCCTGGCCGCTCACGGAGCCGCCCGCGTGAGGGTCGAGCGGGCTCACGAGCCGCCCAGTCTCGACGCCCGGACGGGCAAGTTCCGACAGGTGTGGTCGCCGTAGCC
>Ga0164300_10000088_pt1 | contig 12734 bp, 11 predicted proteins | sample Whisoiple_226_MG_FD_109710 | JGI IMG/M metagenome (GOLD analysis project Ga0164300, IMG submission 109710) | Unamended control soil microbial communities from upstate New York, USA - Whitman soil sample_226_MG | ecosystem: Environmental > Terrestrial > Soil > Agricultural land ...
GAGTCGGTGGCCTCCAGCTCTAGGCAGGCCAGGCCGTAGTCGACGGCGCTCATTCCGGCGCAGCCGTAGCCCTCGAGGTGCATTCCAAGCACACCCAGGGTCCCGAGGTCCTGGGCGAGCCCTCGGATGTCGGCGATCTCACCACGCTCGAACCAGTCCGCCACGCAGGGGTCGACGACCTTGTCGCACAGCTGCCGGACCGAGGCCCGCACCGCCTTCTCATCGTCAGTCAGAAGGTCGTCGAGCCCGGCCAGGTCCATGGGGTCGGTCGGGGGAAGGGTGTTCTGGGGTGCGCTCACGGTCACTCTCCTTGGGTATGCCGGGTGGCTGGCTGAGCGAGCCAGGACCGGACCTCATCGTTGTGCTCCCCCAGGACCGGAGGGGCTGTGGGAGTGCGCAGGGTGCTGCGCGAGTACGTGATCGGGTGACGGACCTGCCGCGGGTTGTCGGGGCCGACGTCCAGGGTGGGCTCGAGCCCGAGACCGTGGGCAAGGTCGAGGGCCGATCCGATGTCGCCCACCTGCCCGGCCGGGATACCGGCGTCGGTGAGGGCCTTGACCCACACCCCCGTGTCGTCGGTGCACAGCGCCCCCTCGAGGACTGCGACGAGGGCCGCTCGGTTTGCCACGCGCGCGGCGTTCGTCGCGAACTGGGCGTCGGCGGCGAGCCCGGGCATGCCGAGCGCCGCTGCAAGCCGCCGGAACTGACCGTCGTTGCCACAGGCCACGGCGAGCGCACCATCCCGGCAGTGCAGTGTCTCGTAGGGAGCGATGGAGGGGTGACGGTTGCCCAGCGGGCCGGGGCTGGTGCCCGTGGCGAGGAACGCACCCGCCTGGTTGGCGAGGGAGCCGAGCAGGCTCGACAGCAGGTTGACCTCGACGTGCTGGCCGCAGCCGGACCGGGCCCGGGCGGCGAGTGCCGCCAGGATGCCGATGACGGCGTCCTTGCCCGTCAGGACGTCGACGACGGCAACCCCCGCCTTGGTCGGCTCGCCATCGGCATCCCCCGTGATGCTCATGAGCCCTCCGACGGCTTGGACGAGGAAGTCGTAGCCCGGCATCGCGGCGCCGGCTCCGCTGCCGAAACCGGTGATGGAGCAGTAGATGATGCCCGGGTTGTCCACACTCACTGCGTCGTAGCCGAGGCCGAGCCGGTCCAGGGTGCCGCTGCGGTGGTTCTCGACGAGGATGTCTGCGCGCCGGGCCAGCTCTGCGGCCAGCCGCCGATCGACGGGATCCTTGAGGTCGAGCTCGACGCTCTGCTTGGAGCGGTTGGCGCACTCGAAGTACGAGGACGACCGGCCCGTCCAGGGGGGACCCCAGTGGCGGGTGTCGTCGCCCAGACCAGGACGCTCCACCTTGACCACGGTGGCGCCGAGGTCGGCGAGCATCGTGGTGGCCATCGGCCCCGCCAGCACACGGCTGAAGTCCGCGACGAGAAGCCCCTGGAGCGGTGCCGTCACGGGCGGAACTCCAGGTCAGTGTCGACGCGCCGTGGCACGTCCCACGGATTTGCCTTCTGGAGAGCCGGCGGCAGGGCCGCGTCGGGGACGCCCTGGAAGGCGACGGGTCGGGTGAAACGGTCGAGCGCCGCGGCGCCCACCGAAGTGGCTGTGGGCGCGGTGGTCGCGGGCCAGGGCCCGCCGTGCTGCTGCGCCCACGTCCAGGCCACGCCAGTCGGCCACTCGTCAACCGTCACCCGCCCGACGAGCGGTACGAGCGCGGTCACGGCGCCCGCGGTGTCGGGGTCGTCGGGCCCACCGGTCATGACGCTCCCCGCGAGCGCTCCCTGCAGCTCGGCGAGGACGGCTGCGAGCTCCACCTCATCGCTGTACTCCGCCACCAGGGCAACTGGTCCGAAGCACTCCTCGAGCAGTCGGCTGCCCCGGCGCAGCCGCTGGGCTGGCACCGCGAGAACCGTGGCCGCGGCACCCCACCCGCTGCCAGGTGCAGCGATCTGCGCGACCACCTCGGCACCGGCGGCCATGAGCGCGTCCACCCCCGCCCGAGCGTCATGGGCGATCTGCTCCGTGAGCACCCAGCCCTGCGGGCTCGCAGCAGTCAGCGCCTCCCCCACAACCTTGGCTGCGCCGGAGCCCGCAGGCGCGAGGAGAAGGCCGGGCTTCGTGCAGTACTGACCCGTGCCCAGGGTGAAGGAGCCCACGAAGCCGGCCGCGACGTCCTCGAGGCGCTGGGCGCCGCCGGGCGTCACGACGACAGGGTTGACCGTGCCCATCTCGGCGAAGACGGGGATGACCACCTCGCGTCCGCAGGCGATCCGCCAGAGCGCGAGTCCACCTCTCTGCGAGCCGGTGAAGGCGACAGCGGCGGTGTGCCGGGAGGTCACCATCGCGGTGCCGGCGTCGAAACCAGCGACAAGGCCGAACGTGTTGTCGGGAGCACCGGCGCGTGCCAGAGCCGCCCTGGCCACCTCAGCCAGCGACTGGGAGAGCGCCGGGTGCGCCGGGTGCGCCTTCGCGATCACGGGACATCCCGCGGCGAGCGCCGAGGCCGTGTCGTTGCCCAGCACGCCGAAGGCCAGGGGGAAGTTGCTCGCGCCAAAGACGGCGACCGGGCCGAGGGGCGCGCGCACCCGGGCGAGCACGGTCCCGCTGTCCAGGTGGTCGACCGTCGCCCCCAGCCATGAACCCTCCTCGGCCACGGTGGCGTAGAAGCGAAGCTGTCCTGCCGTGCGGGCGAGCTCGCCGGTGAGCCTCGGGTCTCCGAGGGCGGTCTCCCGGTCGGCCAGCTCGACGAGCGCCCGTGCGGTGGCCGGCTCCTCGAGGGAGTCGGCGATCACCCGGAGCCAGCCCGCACGCGTGGCCGGGCTGGCCTGCGCCACCGCGGGCGCGGCCGCCGCGGCGAGACCGAGGACGCGCGCCACCTCGTTCGGCGTTGTGTCCGCGACCTCCTCGTGTGGTCGGCCGGTGCGCGGGTCGTAGCTCACGGCAGCACTCATGTCAGGTCACGCACTCCTCGCTCGATGACGTCCAGGGCGTCGTCGAGCAGGGCCGGCTCGATGCCCAGCGGGGGCAGGAGCCGGATCACGTTCCTGTGGGTCCCGCAGACGAGCACGAGGACGCCCTCGGCATGGCAGTGGGCGGCGACCTTCCGCGCTGCCGCCGCGTTGGGCGCGGTCGTGCCGGGCTCGACGAGCTCCAGCGCCAGCATGGCCCCCCGTCCCCGTGCCTCGCCGACCACCGGGGCAGCCGTGGCCAGCCTCCGAAGTCGCGGCAGCACGCGCGCCTCGATCTGAGCGGCGCGCTCGACCAGCCCCTCGCCCTCGATGGCGTCGATGACGGCGAGGGCCGCCGCGCACGCGACGGGGTTGCCGGCATACGTGCCACCGAGCCCCCCGGGGGCCACGGCATCCATGAGCTCGGCACGACCGGTCACCGCGGAGAGCGGCAGGCCGCCGCCCAGCGCCTTGGCCGTGGTGATGAGGTCCGGCACGAGCCCCTCGTGCTCGCACGCGAACATCGCTCCGGTGCGCCCGAAACCGGTCTGGATCTCGTCGGCGACGAAGACGATCCCGTTCTCGCGGGCGAACTCTGCGACACCCGGCAGGAAGCCCGCCGCAGGGACGATGAACCCGCCCTCCCCCTGGATCGGCTCGGCGACGATCGCCGCAACGTTCTGGGCCCCGATCTGGGTGTCGACCATCTCCTTGAGCTGGGCCAGCGCCTCCTCCGCGCACCGTCCCGGGCCACCTGGCCAGCGGTACGGGTAGGCAGAGGGCGCGCGGTAGATCTCGGGGGCGAAAGGACCGAACCCAGCCTTGTAGGGCAGGTGCTTGGCCGTCATCGACATCGTCATCAGGGTGCGTCCGTGGTAGGCGTGGTCGAGGACGACGATCGCCTGACGGCCGGTGGCGGCGCGGGCGATCTTGACGGCGTTCTCGACCGCCTCCGCACCGGTGGTGAACAGCGCCGTGCGTTTCTCGTGACTGCCGGGGGTGAGCCTGTTGAGTGTCCGGGCCACCTCCACGAACCCGGAGTACTCGGTCACCATGAAGCAGGTGTGCGTGAAGCGGCTGGACTGCTCGGCCACAGCCCGCGAGACAGCCGGGTGGGAGGCGCCCACGCTCGTGACGGCGATACCCGAGGCGAGGTCGATGAGCTGGTTGCCGTCGACGTCGACGATGATGCCGCCCGAGGCCTGCTCGACGAACACTGGCAGCGTCACGCCGAAGCCGCGCGGAAGCTCGGCCTCGCGCGCCCGTTGCAGCGCAAGGGATCTCGGCCCTGGAACTGTCGTCTGGACGAGTCGCCGCTGGACGACCTCGCTGGCCGTGCTCGGGGTCAGGGTTTCGGTCATGGTCATACCTCGATGCTCGCCATCACGTGCTTGATGCGCGTGTAGTCCTCCAGGCCGTACAGCGAGAGGTCCTTGCCGTAGCCAGAGTGCTTGAAGCCGCCGTGGGGCATCTCCGCGACGAGCGGGATGTGGGTGTTGATCCACACACAGCCGAAGTCGAGCGACCTCGACAGGCGCATCGCCCGGCCGAAGTCGGCGGTCCACACGGACGAGGCCAGGGCGTAGGGAACGCCGTTGGCCTTGCTGAGCGCGTCCTGCTCGTCGTCGAAGGCCTGCACGGTGATGACCGGTCCGAAGATCTCGTTCTGGATCATCGCGTCGTTCTGACGGAGTCCGGTCACGACTGTCGGCTCGATGTAGAACCCCCTGTTGCCCTGACGGCTGCCGCCGGCGAGCACGTCGGCGTGGGACGGCACGTCGCGGAGCAGCCCGAGGACCCGCTCGAGCTGGGTGGCGTTGTTCACGGGCGGCACGAGCGCGTCGGCGTCGTGGCGCCCGCCGGCATAGGACGTGGCCGTGGCCTGCGCCTGCGCGGCGAGCAGGGCCACGAACTCGTCGTGCACCTTCTGGTGCACCAGCACCCGGGTCGCGGCCGTGCAGTCCTGTCCTGCGTTGAAGTACCCGGCAACGGCGATCCCCTCGGCCGCCGCCTGCAGGTCGGCATCTTCGAAGACGAGGACTGGTGCCTTGCCACCGAGCTCGAGGTGCACACGCTTCAGGTCGTCTGCCGCCGCGCGGGCCACCTCCATACCGGCGCGCACGGAGCCGGTGATTGAGACCATCTGCGGGGTGCGGTGGCCGACGACCAGCCCACCGGTCGACCGGTCGCCGCACACGACGTTGAGCACTCCGGCGGGGAGGACGTCCGCGGCGATCTCAGCGAGCAGCAGGGTCGAGACCGGTGTGGTGTCGCTGGGCTTGAGGACCACGGTGTTGCCGGCGGCGATCGCGGGGGCGAGCTTCCAGACCGCCATCATCATCGGGTAGTTCCACGGCGCGACCTGGCCCACGACACCGACGGGCTCGCGCCGGATCCAGCTCGTGTGCCCGCGCATGTACTCGCCCGCAGCACGACCCTCGAGCACCCGGGCGGCGCCGGCGAAGAAGCGGATCTGGTCGACCATCGGGGGGATCTCCTCCGACATCGTCAGCGGCACGAGTTTGCCGGTGTTGCGGCTCTCTGCCTCGACGAGCTCTTCGGCCCGGGCTTCGACGGCATCTGCGATCCTCAGCAGCGAATGCTGGCGCTCCGCCGGCGTGGTCTCGCGCCAGCCCTCGAAGGCGCGCTGCGCCGCGGCATACGCTGCGTCGATGTCAGCCGGCCCCGACAGCGGCGCCTGCGCGTAGGCCTCGCCCGTGGATGGATCCACCACGTCGGTGTAGTGGCCGTCAGCCGGGGCGGTGCGCTCGCCCCCGACGAGGTTGTGCAGCTTCTGCAGGTCAGTCATGGTCAGCCTCCTCAGGCGTCGACGGTCGAGCGGACGGCATCGCCGTGCGGTGCGTCCTTCCGCAGGTAGGGCTTGGCAGCAAGCATGTAGACGAGGCCGACGCCGACGACGACGAGCGCCGACAGCACGACGATGTAGTTGTCGTACCAGGGGACGTCGGGCGTTCGCGGCCAGGCCATGTTGAGGGCAGCCAGCACCTGGTAGACGAACGCGGCGATCGTCACGGGCAGGCCCCAGACGCCGAGGCGGAACTTGCCGGAGGGAACCCAACCCTTCAGCCGCGCACGCAGGGCGGCGAGCACAACCATCATGAAGCCGAGGTAGATGCCCAGCGAGGCGAAGGACACGATCTTGGTGAGGGCGTCGGCAGAGACCTTGGAGCCGATGACGATGACGGCAGGCACGGCAGCCGCGAGCAGCAAGGCGTACGGCGGCACTGCCCGGGCGACCGAGAACCGCGACAGCAGGTGGCTGGCCGGCATCATGTGGTCCCGGGCGTACGAGTAGATGAGCCGGCTCGCCGCCGCCTGGAGGCTGAGCGCGCAGGAGAAGAACGAGATGAGGACCACAGCGAGCACCACGCGGAAGCCCACGGCACCGAAGGCGTCCTGCAGGACCGTGGTCACCGGGTCGGCATCCTTGCCGGAGATGACGGCGCCGAAGTCCGGGACGGCCAGCAGCAACGCCAGAGTGATCAGGAACGACGCGAACCCGCCGACGTAGATGGTCATCCGCATCGACTTGGGGATCTGCACCCGCGGGTTCTTGACCTCCTCGGCGACGTCGCCGCAGGCCTCGAAGCCGTAGTAGAGGTAGACACCGATGAGCGCGGCGGTGAGGAACGCGGGAAGGTACGAGCCGCTGCCGACGACGCTGTGCGTGTCGAAGAGGACTCCGAGGTCGTGGTGGCGCTCGGTGAGCAGCAGCCACGCGCCGACGACCAGGGCGCCCGCGAGCTCGGCGGCGAAGCCAAAGAACGCGATCTTGCCGAGGAGGCGGGTGCCACCGAAGTTGAGCAACGTGACCACGGCGATGAGCGCGAGCGCGCACAGGATCGTGACGTTCGTCGACGGCTCGATGCCGAGCACCATGGCGACGAACGGGCCGGCGCCGTAGGACACGCTCGCGATGGTCACGACCAGGGCGACCATGTAGACCCAGCCGGCCATCCATGCCCAGCGCCGACCCCACAGCCGCCGGGCCCACGGGTAGATCCCTCCCGAGACTGGGTACTGCGAGACCACTTCACCGAACACCAGGGCCACCAACAGCTGCCCCACGGCGGCGAGGACGACCGCCCAGATCATCGGGGGCCCGCCAGCGGCAAGCGCAAAGGCGAAGAGGGAGTAGACGCCGACAACCGGCGACAGATAGGTGAAGCCGAGCGAGAAGTTGCCCCAGAGGCTCATGTCCCGCTTGTAGTCAGAGGTGTAGCCGAGCGAGGCGAGGTGGGCGTCCTCGTCATCGTGATGCACGACGGTGTGCTCCACGGAAGTCATAGGCCAGGTCCTTTCTGGGAACTCGCTGCCCGGCGGGGCGGCGCACTGCGGCCACGCTAGGAACCACAGGCACTCCGGTGGTATAGACAGATCGGCGTCTCTTCCTGCCTTCAAGACGCCATATCGTCTATCGCCGAAAGGACGACAGGTATGCCGGTCCCCCTCACCTGGGTGCTCGCCCAGGCCGACCTGGGTCTCCGCCTTGTCTCTGGCCCGCGGGAGCACGTGCAGATCCAATGGGCCCACGCCATCGAGCTCGAGGACCCGAGCCCGTGGCTCTCGGGGGGTGAGCTCGTGCTCACCACGGGCATCCGGCTCCCGCGGACCATCGGCGAGCAGACGGCATACGTCGACCGCCTGGCGGCCGTGGGCGTCGCGGCGCTGGCCTTCGGCGTGGGCGTCCGGTTCGCCACGGTCCCGCGCGGCATCATGGCCCGGAGCGCCGAGGTTGGGCTTCCCCTGGTCGAGGTGCCGCTGCCCACTCCGTTCATCGCCGTCGCACAGCGCATCGCCGAGCGTCTCTCCGAACAACAGCAGGAGTCGCTGCAGCGGGTCGTCGCCTTCCAGCAGTCGCTCACCCGTCGCACGCTGCGTGAGGGGCCCGCCGGTCTCGTGGCAGGCCTCGCAGCCGAGCTGCGAGCCCCCGTGGCCCTGCTCGACGAGCACGGGCGTCGCGTTGCCGCCTCGGCGCGCGCTCAGGCACTGAGCCGAAGTGTGAGCGCCGAGCTGCAGGAGCACCGCCTCGCCCGATCCCACGGGGCCACACACCGGTTCCAGACCGAGACGGGCGGGGTCGAGATGCACGCGGTCACGGGTCGCAGCGCCCACCGCGGGTGGCTCGCTGTCGCTCTCGAAGAGCCAGGCCCGGACCACCGGTTGCTGGTGCACCATGCGGTTGCCCTGGCCACCCTGCAGCTGGACCGCCCGCGTGAGCTGGAGGAAGCCCGCCTCTTGGTGGGCGCCACGGTTCTCGGGCTGCTCCTGGAGCAGGCGCCAGCCGACCCGGCGCTGGTCCGTCAGCTTCGCCACTTCGGTTTCGCCCCGCACGAGGCGGTGCGGCTGCTGGCTGTTCAGGGAGGGCACCCAGCGGCCATGGCGCCGACGGTGCAGTCGGTGCTGACGGCAGCGGGGATGCCGCACACCTTGGCGCAGGCACCTCCGGGCCTGGTCGCGCTGGTCCCGGATCGCGATGCCTCTGTCGGGCTCGAGCTGGTCCGGGACGCCCTGGCCCAGGCTGGGGCGGCGGGCACTGCGATGGGGGTGAGCGACTCCTGTGAGCCCGCTGTTGTGGCGCAGGCACTGGTCCAGGCCAGGCGCGCCGTGAGGGCTGCCCGTCTTGAGCGGGCGCCGGTGGCCTGGTTCGAGCGGCTGACCCTCGAAGCGGTCCTGGACGATGAGATGGTGCGCGAGCGCATCCGGGCGCTGGCGCAGCCCAGTCTGGCCGCCCTGCTCGACCATGACGAGCACGAGGGTGAGCTCCTGCGCACACTCCAGGCCTTCCTCGACCACAACGGCTCCTGGGAGACGGCGGCCCGAGCGCTCGGCATCCACCGTCACACGTTGCGAAAGCGCGTTGTCCGCATCGAGCAGCTGACGGGCCTCGGACTCGACGTCGCCCACCATCGTGTCGTCCTCGCCCTGGCCCTCGCGACGCTGGACGCCGGCGAGCCCGGGCGGCAGCACGGGCTGTGAGCGGACTGGGAGCGGACGGGGAGGCCGATCGCCGCCGGCTCCTTGGAGGTGTCTCGGAGCGAGCACGATTCGTCGTTATGCGGGACCCCTGCGGGTCCTTGGTGTGGAAGCGTGGGCTGTGGCGATCGCGTCGCCTCGAGCGGTCGTCGAGGAGGCACATGGCAAGCCAGAGCCAAGACGAACGGGCGTCCCAACGTGCCGGCACTGCGTCGGCGCCGAGGTCCGTTCAGCGGCAGGCGTCCGCTTCGACCTCCGGCAAGGTCCGCCGGCAGCTCCACGCGACCCTGCCTGGCGGTTGGGGTGCGCTGCTCCTCGCGTGCCTGTCGTTCACTCCCTCGCTGCTCCCGCGCGGCGGCCTCCTCCAGGGGATCGTGTGCGGCATCAGCGCGGCCATCGGGTACGGGCTGGGCGTGCTCGCCGCTTCGATCTGGCGGGCCTTCGCAGACCGCGGGCCGCGCCCGCCACGGCCCGGGGCCTGGCGCGTGTTCGTCATCAGCGCCGTCGTGCTCTTCGGCATCTCCTTCGCTCTGGGGCAGTACTGGCAAAGCCAGATCCGCTCGCTCATGGGTGTGACGGAGTACAACGTGCCGCTCGCCATCGCCGCTCCCCTCACCGCAGCGATCGTCTTCTGCCTCCTCATCCTTCTCGGCAGGGGCCTTCGGGGTCTCTACCGCTGGACCGCGAACCACCTCAACCGCTGGATCGGGCGACGCGCAGCCACCGCGCTGGGCTGGATCCTGGTGGTCGCCGTCACCGTTCTCGTGGTCAACGGTGTGCTCCTCGACGGCTTGGTCAGCGCCGCCGACCAGGCATTCTCGGTGCGCGACACCACGACCGAGGAAGGGGCCAAGCAGCCCACCAGCAGCCTGCGGTCGGGGGGACCCGACTCGCTCGTCCCGTGGGACATGTTGGGGCGTCAGGGCCGCCAGTTCACCGGCACGGGGCCCACCGCGAGTGACCTCGCGAACATCGTCCCTGGTCGCACCATGGAGCCGATCCGGGCCTACGCCGGCTTGGCGACCTCCACAAGTACACTACCGAGCAGGTCGACGGATGGTATGCCGTGATGCGGCCCGTTGGGCTCACCACGACGGATCTGGACAACCTCAAACAGATCATTGCGAAACTGGAATGACTGCCCGTCGCTGAGTTCTCGCGTGCCATCCCAGAACGCCCGCTTGCCAAGGCATGCGCTAGTGGACCACGACCCACGCCACGACGAGTCCGAGGCCGTTGGTGGCGAGGTGCGCCAGGACTGGTGCCAGCAGGCTCTCGGAGCGAAGCCGGAGCCAGCAGAAGGCGAGTCCCGCCGTGAACGTCACCACCACCGCGCCGACCACGACGAGGACCTGCTCGGCGGTGCTGGACGAAGTGCCCCCGACTGCGGCATTTCCGGACATCGTGTGCAAGGTCGGCTCTATGTGCCACAGGCCGAAGAGCGCCGAGCTGACAAGGCTCGCGCGCCGGGCCCCCCACAGCTGCAGAGCCGAGCCCAGCAGGACGCCTCGAAAGGCGAACTCCTCGGGGATGGCCGTGAGCAGAATGATGGACACCCCGAGCTCGTATGCCAGCGCTCCACCACCGATCTCGGCTCGCGAGTCGTGAAGGAACGCACTGGTCGTGGGAAGTGTGGCGGCGACTGCCAGCGCGAGGAGCACGAGCCCGAACGCGCCAGCGCCGTACCTCGCGCCCGCTCCCAGATCGCCGGCCCCCAACCCGAGGTCCTTGGCCGTCACCCCGGAACGCCACGCGATCAGGACGAGCATCGCGGTGAGAAGGCTGACTGACAGCAGCGGGGGGCCCACCAGCCCGAAGGCCCGCAAGAGAGCAAACACGACGAGCACTCCGGTGGCCTGCAGGAAACAGCGCCTGGCGTTCACCAACGGGCCCATGTGCTCCCTGGCCGCGCCCGTCATCCTGAACCCACCGCGCGGTCGGGCAAGCGGTTCACCCGACCTGGACGGTCCTCTAGTGGTGGCCGAAGGTCTCGAGCAGGACGCTGCGCTCGGCGTCGGTCAGGTTCGTCGCCACCAGCCGGCTGTGCATGCCGCGGAAACGCTCCCCCAGCCGGTCGAGGTCTCCCTCGTCGGTGACCGCGAACAGAGCCGACGTCCCCTCCGTGACCTGGGTGCGGATCGTCTCCAGCTGCTCCTTGGTGATGCCCGCATCCTCGGTCGCCTTGCTGATCGCGCCGATGGCGGCACCCACCACGCCGCCGACCACCGGGACGAAGAACAGCGCACCGAGCAGCAGTCCCCAGCACGCCCCCCACCCCGTCCCGCGCCAGTTCTCCTCATGTCCCTGACTGGTGCTCGGCCGGGCGGCACCGACCGGCCAGGACACCACGGCATGGTCGAGCACCTTGACCATCCCCTCGGACGCGGCCGTCTTCAGCGTCGAGGCGGCCCGATCCGCGCCGTCTGGGCTGTCGAACTTCCACACTGTGAACGCGGTCATCCCGTCCTCCTGTCCAGAGGCCACTGCCCTGTCCCACCGCGGCCGCAGACGGCCGGTGTCATCGACGTTACCCGTCCTCGCCCGGTTGCGGGGCGGGCGACGAAGGTATGCGGCGAAATGTCCGGACTCCTGCGCGAGGCCTGGTTCGAGACGCCTCTCCCTCACCTCGTCTGGCCCCGTTTCACCGCATGCGCGCCGAGTGCCCACATGGCACGAGTGGGCCATGGGCGCGGTCTGGCGGCAAACCTACGGTGGGGACGTCAGCATCAGCATCAAACCCCGGAGGCGTCCGATGACCGGCTTGGCAACGAAGACTTTCGACGACCCCGACGAGACGCGTCCCTTTGCCGACAAAGGCATGGCGCAGGTGGTGGACGTGGGCGGCGGCGTCGTCCTCAAGGGCCAGTTCGAGCCCGGATGGCGGTGGTCGGAGCACCTGGGGCCGGTCGTGGGCACGGACAGCTGTCAGTCCCCCCACCACCTCTACGTGCTCTCGGGGCGGATGCGGGTGCGGATGAACGACGGCAGCGAAGGCGAGTTCGGACCAAACGCGGTGGCCCGCATCGAACCCGGACATGACGCCTGGGTGGTCGGCGACGAGCCCTGCGTCGTGGTCGACTTCGGCGCCTCCTCCGCCTACGCCCAGCCCGCCACCGGCTGACTCCGGGTAGACGCACCACGACTTCGGGCGCGGAAGCGCGGGCCCACCCTGACCCACACCCTGCAACGGACCCCGAGGATCTGGCCCGCCACTCGGGGTCGAGTCAGGGGTGCACCCGATGTGCCGGACATCGTCCGCGGCGCAGAGTGGAGGTGTCAGGGAGAGACCCTGCACACCAACCCGAAGGAAGTGCCCGAACCATGAACGACATCCACCAGAGCTTCGCCCAGCAAGGCTTGGTCCGACCGCGGGATGAGCGGGTCCTTGGCGGCGTGTGCGCCGGCCTCGGCCGACGCTTCGGGATCGCACCGTGGCCCGCGCGAATCCTCTTCGTGCTGCTGCTCATGGTGATCCCAGGCAGCCCGATCCTGATCTACCCGGTCCTGTGGATCCTCATGCCGTCGGAACAGACGGTCGCCACCGAACCGGCCCCCGCACCGGTCCCCGTCGTCTGACCCGCGGGCCTGGTCAGCTTCCGAGGAACTCTTCTGTCACGCGCTCGAGCTCCTGAGGGTGGAAGCGGCGACGTCCCTTGTCGGACAGGCGATCTCGGCCAGCCAACTCCTGCGGGGGTGACAGGTGAGACGCGAGCTGCGTCGGGGTGGACCGGCGGAAGTCTCCGGCTCCGCACGTGGCCCGCGCAGGTCCGGAACGATCACGC